>ERZ1673744.2561-NODE-2561-length-13348-cov-4.688332_pt1 | contig 13348 bp, 9 predicted proteins | sample MGYA00580207_ERZ1673744 | MGnify/ENA primary metagenome ERZ1673744 (study PRJEB41218, sample SAMN15661751) | gut metagenome | host: Homo sapiens | place: Canada: London | collected 2015-08-20/2019-03-30 | study: EMG produced TPA metagenomics assembly of... | reverse complement strand
GGCCTCAGAGTCCTCTATAAGTCCCTGCTCATTTCCCTCGTTCACCATGGATATGATCTCTTCTTCTACCTTTTCCTCTTCTGATTTTTTGTTAAAAATCTTCATATAATAGTCTGTATCACCTCATATATTATTTTATGCCAGTTCAAGACTTATCTTCAGAGCTTCATCAACGCGCCTCAGCACATCAGCGTCAACGTGACACACCTTTTCTTTCAGGCGCTGTTTGTCTATAGTCCTGAGCTGTTCCAACAATATGACGGAATCCTTCGCTATATCACAGCTTGAAGAATCAAGCATGATATGTGTTGGAAGTTTTGGCCTCTTCATCTTGCTGGTTATCGCAGCTATTATGACCGTGGAACTGTGTCTGTTCCCAGCCTCATTCTGAACTACTATAACAGGTCGTATGCCTCCCTGCTCCGATCCAACCACCGGTCTTAGATCCGCGTAATAAATATCCCCACGTCTGATCACCAATTCTGTTCACCCCACAAATACTTTCATTGAATGTGGCTATATACTTATATAGTATGTATTCCACTCTAAAAAAAGTATTGCCCATGACAGTACCGGTTATTCGTTAATCCAGAAGATAGTTTACCTGTCCAAGCTCTCTGCCGTCCCTTATGTATGTTCTCGGAACTCGTCTTGATATGTTACATACCAGCTCGTAATTAAAGCTGTTGGCAGGCGCTGCCACCTCCTCGACAGTTACCTCTCTGTCTCCATCCTGTCCGATGAGAGTTACGTCATCTCTTACTTTTACACCATCAATGTGGCTCACGTCAACCATGAACTGATCCATGCACACTCTTCCGATGATCGGAGCATACTCTCCATGGATGATAACTCTGCCTATATTGGACTGTGCTCTTGGGTATCCATCGGCATATCCTGCCGACACCGTCGCAACCTTTATATCATGATCCGCTATATAGGACCATCCATATCCTATACCTGTTCCGGCTTTTACGTCCTTCACAAATATAACCTTGGACATAAGTCTCATAGCAGGTTTCAAAGCCGCTATATTCTTATCTACCTCATCTGATGGATAAAGTCCGTATGTGACTATTCCCGATCTGACCATATCAAAATCCGAATTGTCCATCTCCATGATACCCGCACTGTTAGATATATGCCTTACAGGTATGTGTATTCCAAGTGCCTCAAGCTGGCTGTTTATCCACCTGAACTTCTCAAGCTGACCATTTGCAGCGGTCTTGTCGAGTTCATCAGCCTTTGCGTAATGGGTAAATATCCCCTCTATCTCTATGCCCGGCATCTGACTGATCTTTTCTATGTTCTTCACGCCATCTTCATCACATGTGAATCCGATTCTTCCCATGCCTGTATCGACCTTGATATGGATCTTTGCCTTTGTATTCATGCTCACCGCCAGATCCGAGAGCTTCTGTGCATCGTCCACCTCATACATGGCAGGTCTAACATCATATCTGAGAAGCAGTTCGTAATCCGAGGGATCTGTGTAGCCCAGTATCAATATGGGCTTATCTATATTTGCTCTTCTGAGCTCCAAAGCCTCATCGATGAATGCCACTGCAAAAAAATCCACCAAATCATCAAGTGCCTCTGCCACCTCGACAGCGCCGTGTCCATAGGCGTCTGCCTTTATGACCGCCAGCATCTTCTTATCACCGTCTATAAGCCTCTTCATAGCCGTGATATTATCCCTTATATTGTCAAGATTTATCACAGCCTGCACTCTGTTAAAGTTACTGTTGTCCATCATGTTCTGCTCCTTTTATAACCTCCGATATAGCGCTCACTATATCCCTGGCTATCATTGCATTTCTTCCTCTGTGCTCTGCCGCCATATCTCCTGCCAACCCATGTATATATACTCCCAGCTTCGCAGCCTCATACGCACCAAGTCCGGTGCAGACAAGCCCAGCTATTATCCCGGCAAGCACATCCCCTGCCCCCGCAGTTGACATACCGTTATTACCGGATGTGTTTATGTACACATCCCTGCCGTCACTTACGCATGTTCTGGCATCTTTCAGCGCACTTACAACATTATACTCCATCGAAAAGTCTTTGCACACCTCTAATATATTCTTTTTTATATCCGGTATGGCGACGCCTGTAAGTCTTGACATCTCTCCTATATGTGGCGTTACGATCACCGGTCCTCTATGTCTTCCAAGAATATCGGGCTTTTCGGATATTATGTTCAAGGCATCCGCATCCGCGATCACGGTCTGCACGGCCTCGCACATAATATATTCTACCATGCTCCTTGCCGCATCGCCTTTTCCTATACCAGGACCGATCAGTATGGCATCCGACCACTCCACGGCATCCCTTGCACACTGCTCCGCTTCATCTTTGTTGCTATAGCACATAAGCACTGCCTCAGGAATTCTTACTCCTGCTATCTCCTTGTTGTCGATATGTGTGTATATCTTCACAAGCCCTGTTCCCATCCTGTATGCAGCCTCCGCCGCAAATGTCATGGCACCGGACATGTCTCTGCTTCCAGCTATCACCGCAAGCTTTCCATATGTTCCCTTATTTGATGAATCACTCCGTCCCGGAAGCATGCACAGATCGTCTCTGTTGTAGGAATATGCCACCGGGTGTACTCTGTCCACTTCAGCCTGTGCAAATCCTATGTCTCTCACAACGACCTCTCCGCTTATCTCGCAGCCGGGATAAAATATCAGCCCTCTTTTATTCAGTCCAAATGTGACCGTCATACCTGCCTTGAATGCACATCCCATGATCTGCCCCGTGCTGGCATCCACACCTGACGGGGTATCTATGGCAACCTTAAAGCCGCCAAGTCCGTTCATCGTCTCTATGGTCTCTCTCCATATTCCCGCCACATCACGCTTGAGTCCGACGCCAAATATTCCGTCCACAACCACATCGTAATCACTGTCAATGATGTGATCCGTCACCTGTATGCCGATTTTTTTCGCTATTTCAAGCTGATATGAAAAGCTGTCGCTTACTCTCGATATTCCATTTATATAACAGACATGGACAATATCTCCCTGCTGGTACAGGAGTCTCGCAAGAGCCAGTCCGTCCCCGCCGTTATTGCCGCCTTCAACAACCACAAGGCACTTTAATTTTCTGTCCGCGTTTATAGACTTCAGTCTGGAATTTATCTCCTCCAGCACGGTGATCGCAGCTCTCTCCATAAGCAGGATCCCTGGCACACCCTTTTCCTCTATGGTCAGCCTGTCTATCTCCTGCATCTCTGTTCGGTCTGCAACATAAAACATATTTCTGCCTCCTTATTGAAGAAAACGGATAATTTCTCTCGAAATTACCCGTTTTATACTTACCTATAAAAATCTTCCGATCTCTTCCTTATCTCTTCTTGAGGAAATCAGGAATCTTGATACTCTCTGTCTTTGGTCTTGACACATGTGCCGGCTCAACTGGTGTTGATGTTACAGGTGTCTGCTGTGCTGGTGTCACAGGTGCTGTGTATGCTGGCTTTGCTGCCGGAGCAGTCTCAGTTGTCTGACCGCCGAGGAACGATGGTCTTGTGCTTGTCTGAGTGCTGTGTGTTCCAAGGCTCTGGCCTGCATATGTAGCAGTCTTTGGCTCTGCAGCAGGTGTTGTTGTAACTGCTGGCTTAGGTGTGGTCATTGTTCCCATAGGAGATGCAGTACCTGCATATCTTGCGGTGACATCGCTCTCGCCTGATCTCTCAAGACCTGTAGCAATGATCGTGATGCTTATATCCTCACCCATGTTGTCATTGTCAACTGTACCGAAGATGATGTTGACTCCATCTCCAGCCTGCTCTGTAAGATATGTAACAGCATCATAAGCCTCAACGATACCAATGTTACCTGAGAAGTTTACGATGATATCTGTTGCACCTGAAACGGTTGTCTCAAGAAGTGGTGAATCCATAGCCTCCTTGATGGCGTCAACAGCCTTGTTCTCTCCGCTTGCTGAACCTATACCGATATGAGCGATACCCTTATCTCTCATAACTGTCTGTATATCTGCAAAGTCAAGGTTGATAAGACCCGGCTTATTGATAAGGTCTGTAACACCCTGAACACCCTGCTGAAGTACCTGATCTGCCTTCTTCAGCGCATCAGGAATACTTGTTCTCTTATCACAGATCTGAAGGAGCTTGTCGTTAGGGATAACAATAAGTGTATCCACATTCTCCTTAAGTCTCTCTATACCTTCGATCGCGTTTCTCATACGAGGCTTACCCTCAAAACCAAATGGCTTTGTGACAACTCCGACTGTGAGGATACCAAGGTTACGTGCCATCTCTGCAACGACAGGGGCAGCGCCTGTTCCTGTTCCACCACCCATACCACATGTTACGAATACCATGTTGGCGTCCTTGATGATGTCTACGATCTCTTCTCTATTCTCCTCTACAGCGCTGGCACCGATCTCAGGCTTTGCACCAGCACCAAGACCCTTGGTAAGTTTCTCACCTATCTGGATCTTTGTTGTAGCTCTGCTGAGTGAAAGAGCCTGCTTATCTGTATTGATAGCGATAAGTTCCACTCCCTCAACATTCTCATCGATCATTCTGTTAACAGCATTGTTACCTGCACCGCCGACACCAATTACAAGAATCCTTGCCGGTGTTCTCTCGTCATTTGATTTTATCTCAAGCACGGTTGCATCCTCCTTATATACTTATTCTTTATCCATCAATCATTGTCATCTGCTCAAAAGCTGACCGTTTTATCGCATTAGTACCTATATAATACGATTTTTTATATCATTACGCAAGAAATTTTTTATTTATTTTCTTTAAAGATAACGTTCCTCTGCGATTCACTGTAATTCGACATATCAAGAGTTCCCTTTTTACCCTTCACGCTCTCAAGTATGCTCTCAAGATTCATGAATTTCGTCTCCAGGTTTTCACCGTCGCCGATTCTGATCTTTATTCCATCCTTGTGAAGTATGAGATTCTGATCTGTGTCATAAGTAATCTTGTCTATCTGTATTCCGCTCTTGTAAATGAGCTGTGTCATAGTCAGTATCTCCTGGAAGAATCCCGAATCACCGACATCAAGCTTCTTTCCCTGCTCCACGCTGTCACTTGTAAGTCCCTCTATACAAGGAACATCATCAAGCTTTGCATCGGATATCTCGAGCACGATACCATCGCCATCAAAATATGCATACTGATCGTTGTACTTTATGCAGCCCGCCATGGCCTTCTCGTACACCGTGATCTCTACTGAATTCCTGTTCACATATGTGACGTCTATCTTATCTATAAAGGTTACATCCTGGGCAGGATTCAGTCTGCTCTCAAGTATAAACAGCAGCGTATTGCCATAATCCTTACCGCCGGTCACGATATCGACCATCTGTTGGTCAGTGTAGTGATCAGTTCCGGTCACTTTTATGGACTTCAATTTGTAACATGTACGTATGTATACAAACGCTATAGCACACAGCACCACCAGAATAAGAAGTATCTTGAGAACTATCTTGAATATCCTTGCCGCCTTCTCACGTCTCGCCTTTCTTCTGGCAAGTTTCTCCGCCTGCAGCTTCTTCTTTCTCTCTATCTCCTCCGGGGTAAGCTTTCTGCCCTCTTTTTTGCGTTTTTTCTTGTTCTTCTTTTTTGCAGCAACCGCCTGATCTTGCTTACGCCTGCGTCTCTCCTCGGATCTGCGGTTTTCTGCATCCTCTCTGCGCATCCGGTCATCCGGTCTGCGACGCTCTCCATCCTGTCTCCTGCGCACCTGCTCATCAGATCTGCGGTGCTCTCCATCCTGTCTCCTGCGCATCCGGTCATCCGGTCTGCGACGCTCTCCATCCTGTCTCCTGCGCACCTGCTCATCAGATCTGCGGTGCTCTCCATCTGGTCTCCTGCGCACCTGTTCGTCAGATCTGCGGCGCTCTCCGTCTGGTCTTCTGCGCGCCTGTTCGCCTGTTCTGCGGTGCTCCCCATCAGGCCTTCTGCGCGCCTGTTCGCCTGTTCTGCGGTGCTCCCCATCAGGCCTTCTTCGTGTCTGCTCATCCGTCCTGCGGCGCATATCTCCGTCTGCTCTCCGCTGTCCATTGCGGCTGTCTGTCTGCTGTCTTCTCTTATCAACCGGAACCTTGACCCTTCCGTCGAGGCGTTTTCCGGTCATGACATCCACATAGCCGCTTTCACGTCTGGTCTGCGCAACATCAACATTTCTGCTCATTCTATTTTTATTAACATTTCGTCTATTGTTGTTTTCCATTCAAATCTTCCTTTAAAGGATCTGTCATATGTCTGTTTCGTCATACGAAATTCCTCTGGATACGGACATCACTATCCCCATCTCCATCAGAATGAAAATTATCGAACTTCCGCCATAACTGACAAATGGCATCGGCACACCTGTCGGCGGAATGGTATTCGTGACAACACTCACATTTATCAGCAGTTGGACCGCCACATGTGCCATCACTCCCGCTGTGAGCATGCTTCCAAATCTGTCTCTGGCATTCATGGCCGTCACAGCCATCCGCCTAAGTAATATAAGAAAAATGATAAGTATAAATGCCGCTCCGACAATTCCGAGCTCCTCACACACGACTGAGAATATCATATCATTATGTGACTCCGGAATAAACCCCATCTTTTGGACACTTCTCCCAAAGCCCACTCCAAACAGTCCACCGGAACCAACGGCATATAACGACTGAACCGTCTGATAGCCATCTGCGTAATTTTCAGGATCAAGCCATATCTTGACTCTGTTCGCCCTGTAGCCTGCGAACATTATGAAAAGCACACTCCCGACAACACCAAATATACCGATCAGAACAAAATGTCTGACCCTGGGGCTTCCCACAAACAATATTACAAAAAGGATTGCAAAACAGATTATAGCCGTGCTGAGATTCTCCACACCGATCAGGGCTATGGTGATCACGGGCAGGATCATTACCTTTATAAGGCAGCCCGGTCTGCACAGATTTTTGCTCTCCACGGCAGCCCTCGCCGAGGTGTAGATTATGATCGCCGTCTTGGCATATTCTGATGGCTGAAATCCTATAGGTCCAATATATATCCATCTTGCTGACCCATGGCTGGCCGTTCCTATTATCAGCACCACCACCTGAAGAACAAGTGATGACAGCAAAATGACCGCAGACAGCCTGAGCAGCCGCCTGTAGTCATATCTTGACACTATGTACATGGCGAGGATCGCCAGCAACATATAAAGTGCCTGTCTTTTAAAAAAGTACATCTGATCTCCGTACAGGTCGTACGCCCTGTAACTGCTCGTACTGTATATCATGGCAAGCCCAAATATCAGAATCATCCCCAGCGCCAGGAGCATGGTCACATCCACATATCCTCCCGGACACCGTTTTCGTGCATCTCTCACTCTATCTTCTGAAACCTCAGGACCTCCATGCAATCAGATCACTCCTTATAGCTTCTTACATACTCCTTGAACATATCGCCTCTCTGCTCGTAGTTGTCAAACTGTCCCCAGCTTGCACATGCAGGTGAGAGAAGCACCGCATCTCCGTCAACCGCATTCTCATGGCAATATGCTACCGCATCCTGAAGATTCTCCTCAAATATAATTGAGTTAAATCCATGTCTCTTGGCACAGTCAGCTATCTTCTGCGCAGTCTGGCCTATGAGAACGAGCCACTTTACCTTGCCGTCAAACGCCTCTATCCACTCGTCGTACTCAGAACCCTTGTCATAGCCTCCACCTATGAGGAATGTAGGAGCCACCATGGCCTGTATTCCCTTTATGGCTGCATCAGGGTTTGTTCCCTTTGAATCATTGTAGTATGCGACACCATCGATGGTGTCAACATATTCTATTCTATGAGCAACAGCCTTGAATGATGTTGCAACATCTCTGATAACATCAACAGGGACTCCCATATAATATGATATTCCAACTGCTGCCAGAACATTCTCAACATTGTGAGCTCCCATGAGCTTAAGATCCTTAATGGCAAGTACATTGATCTTCTTATCGCCATCCTCGAGGATGATATCCCCATCCTCTACATATACTCCACCGGCCGGCTTCTCCAGTCTGCTGAAATATACTACATGGCAATGATCCTTTGCCTTCTCTCCCATGGCGCGTGTATGCTCATCATCATAGTTGAGGACTGTCACATCATCCATGGTCTGATTCTTTGTTATTGAAAACTTTACATTTCCATAATTCTCAAATGTATAGTGCCTGTTCAGATGATCCGGAGTCAGGTTGAGTATTGCACTGACATTCGGATGAAAATCTATAACCGTCTCAAGCTGGAAACTGCTTATCTCTGCAACTGTATCTGAATCATCGTCTGTTGTGTCGCACAGCTCTGTGTAAGGTATTCCAATATTTCCCACAACGATGGTCTTGGCATTGTGTGCCTTGACTATCTCTCCCACAAGGGCTGTAGTTGTAGTCTTGCCGTTTGTTCCTGTTATGGCTGCTATCTTACCCTTACCATAATGGTATGCCAGCTCTATCTCACTCCAGATAGGTATTCCCGCATTTCTCACCACATCTGTAAATGGCGCATCAACAGGGATTCCCGGACTGATGACCATGAGCTGTGATGATGAGAGTGCATCCTCTCCAAGCTCGCCGAGTTCTATCTGAACAAGCTCTGAATCGCCTGTCTTCTCCTTTATCGCTTCTATATCTCTGTCCTTGTTCTCATCGAACAGATAAACCTTTACTCCATGATTTACCAGAAGCTTGGTTGCACTGATTCCACTCTTTCCTGTTCCTGCTACTATCGCTGTATTGATCTCCATATCATTTCACCATGGTGCACCACTGCACCATTTTCTCCTTTCTACATTACAGAGCCAGTAAACCTACCACACAGAGGACTGCAGTCACTATAGAAAATATAGCAACGACCTTTGACTCAGGCCATCCCCCGAGCTCAAAATGATGATGTATAGGTGCCATTCTGAACACTCTCTTGCCTGTAAGCTTGAATGAAACAACCTGTATTATAACTGATAATACTTCAAGGAAGTATATGAAAGCTATTATAACTATGAATATAGGCATCTTGAGCATATACGCTGTTGATGCAACAAATCCACCGAGTGCCAGAGAACCTGTATCTCCCATGAATACCTTTGCAGGGTACACATTGTACACAAGGAAGCCAAGAAGACATCCAACCGCTGCGCAGGCAACCGGAGCAACACCTGAGTCTGTTCCCACTGCTACAACCGCAAAGAATGTGGCTATGAGAACCGTGACTGATGACGCAAGTCCGTCAAGTCCATCTGTGAAGTTCGCACCATTAACTGTTCCAAGCACGATGAAGAACAACAGTATCACATAGAGTGTGCTGTTTAGCTGAACCGTCTTGCCAAGGAATGGTATTATAAGCTCATTGTTGATATCTGAATACTTCTCTACATAATATGCAAATACTCCCGTAACGACAATCTGTCCGAGCATCTTCTGCCATGCGTGAAGTCCCATTGATCTCTTCATAACAACTTTGATGTAATCATCGATAAATCCGATAAGTCCAAATCCAAGTGTCACAAAAAGCACCGGAAGGACATCCGGATATTTCTTCATATAGATAAGCGTCGTGATCGTAAGTGACAGAAGGATTATAAGTCCACCCATGGTTGGTGTTCCGGCCTTCTTCAAATGTGCCTGTGGGCCGTCATCCCTGACAAACTGACCGAACTTGAGCTTCTTCAGGAACGGTATAACTATAGGGCACAGCACCACGCTGATACAGAATGCTATCACTACCGGTAAAACAATCTTTAAATCTAAATTCATTTTGTACTCCTTACCTGCCCGCACACCGCGGACTATGTATTTCTTAAACTGTTTTCAGACTGAGATAAATTTAATACTCATTTGTGGCTTTGTCAATTCCCAAATAGGGAAGAATATTCAAAAAAATATCTCTCACAACAGGGGCCGCTATGGTTCCTCCATAATATGTGCCCTCGGGCTCATCTATTAGCACAACCGTCAGGACTTGAGGATCATCCGCCGGCGCAAATCCTATAAAAGAAGATATGTATCTGCCTGTTCCTCTGGGGAGTTTCTCACTCGTGGCGGTCTTTCCGCCTATCCTGCAGCCCTCTATGGCACACTTTGATCCGCCGCCCTCGGCAACGACTGCCTCAAGCATCTCCCGCATCTTCTGTGATGTCTCCTCATCTATAACCTGTCTCTGCTCGTCAAATTCAATGGCTGTAATAGTTTCTTTACTGCTGTCTATTATCCTTTTTCCCAAATGTGGAGTTACCGTATGCCCTCCATTCACAACCGTGCACACTGCAGATATGAACTGTATCGGAGTCACCTGGAATGACTGTCCAAACGACATGGTGGCAAGCTCTACCGGCCCTACATTTTCCTTCTTATGCATGATGGAGTTTGCCTCTCCGGGAAGGTCTATTCCGCTCTGACTGAACAATCCCAGCTTGTGATAATACTCGTACATGCCATCCACACCTGTTCTCTCTCCTATCTCCATAAACGCCGGATTGCAGGAATTCATGAGCGCCTCCTTAAGGCTCTGGCTTCCATGACCCGTGGTCTTGCTGCACCTTATCCTTCTGTCCTCAACTATCTTATATCCCGGGCAGAAAAAGTTTGAGCTGCTGTCGACCGCTCCCTTCTCGAGTGCTGCCGTCAGTGTTATTATCTTGGCGGTTGATCCCGGCTCATATGTGTCGCTTATCAGATAATTTCTCCACATATTGTTCAGCTCATCCATATTGCCGGCTGTAGGCAGCAACATGGATGTCCCGGATGCGCTGTTATTCCTCTCTGCATCTTCCCCTGTGTCTGTCTCTCCATCGTTCTCTGGCTTAACCAGTTTGAACGGTTCGTTCAGGTTGTATTCCGGCACATCCACCATGGCATATATCTCGCCATTTTGGGGATTGATCGTTATTGCACACACCCTGTTTGCTTTTTTCTCGATCTGGACTTTCTCTGCAGCCTGTGTCACATATCTCTGTATATTGAGATCCAGTGTTGTCACGAGATCATTTCCGGGAATGGGCTCTGTCCTGGTTTCTGAATATTCCGCAAGCTCTATTCCCCTTGCATCCGTGACCGCATTTATGCTTCCATTTGTCCCTGTGAGCACACTGTCATATGTCACCTCAAGGCCCAGTATTCCCTGATTGTCAGCACCGGTGAAGCCTATAACCTTCGATGCAAGGGTATCATATGGATAGCTGCGCTTGTAATCCTCGTCCACCTTGATCCCCGGAACAGCAGCCGCCTTGATCTTTTTTCCGGTCTCCTTGTCTACATTTGACGCTATGAGCTCCCTTGAGGATACCTTCTCCACCTTCTTCCTGATGTCTGCCGGATCCTTATCCAGATATCTTGTAAGAAGCTCTGTGACCTCCGCCTCATCCTCTATCTGGCTGTGTATCACGGATATTGAACACACCGCCTTGTTGTCCGCTATGATATTGCCATTTCTGTCGTATATCCTTCCCCTGGGAGCTTTTATGCTTCTCTCCCTCTCATGCAGGGAATCTGCTTTCTCAGTATAATATTCTCCCCTGTAGAGCATTATGTATGCAAGACGGCCAACTATAACTCCCAGCGCTAGGGCCGCCATAACGAACACAAACTTTATCCTCCGCCTGTTATAACTGTATACCTTCAACTCTTGATCCCGGACTTTTTTATTATCATATTAGCCGGATGCCTCATGTATTCGCCTATTCGTGTACAAATCTATCTCTTCATTAAAAAAGCACCGGAGGTGTATCTGCACCTTCGATGCTTTGGTTTACTGTGTAAATTATCATTCGCCGGAATAGTCCTCGTCACCGCTCCACGTATCCGTGCCGCCGCCTGTTCCGCTGTCATCCTCCCATGTATCGTCCGCCGTATAACTGTCGTCTGCCGTATCGTCATACGACGTGTCATCCGCCGATGTGTCGTCGGTCGATGTATCTTCCGCTGATGTATCTTCCGCTGATGTATCTTCCGCTGATGTGTCCTCAGCAGCCGCATCCTCTGTTGCCGCCTCTGTATCTGCAGTCTCTGTATCCGTGTCAAATGCTGATGAGAGCGGCTCCTCCGTTCCGTCATAAGCCACATCATCTCCGTTTGTTGAGTATACATTCAGGTATGGAAGGAGATCCTGCATAACCTGATTGAACAGCTTTGCTCCTGCTCCTGATCCTGACTGATCCTCAACATGAGGCTCATCAACTACAACGTAAAGCATTATCTGAGGATTCTCAACAGGGGTAAATCCTATGAATGACAGTACGTATTTTCCATTTCCTCGAGGAAGCTTCTCGGCTGTACCTGTCTTACCACCGATGGTGTAGCCCTCTATTCCAGCCGCATATCCTGTACCTTCCTCAACAACCGCCTGGAGGTATGTCTTCATGTAATCCGACACTTCCTTGGATATGGTCTTTCTGACAAGCACCGGATCCATATTCTCAACCACATTTCCGTCTGAATCCAGAAGTCTCTTGACAACATGTGGCACATAATAATTTCCGCCGTTTATTACAGAACAGAATCCCGCTGCCATCTGGATCATAGATGTTGTAACACCCTGTCCAAATGAAGATGTCGCAAGCTCTGTAGGATTAAGATTCTCCACATCGTACTTAATACCTGTCGTCTCACCTTCGAGATCTATTCCTGTCTTGGAACCAATGTTAAATATCATCTGATATTTGTCAAATGTCTCTGGTCCCTCCTTGTCCGCTATCTGCATCAACGCATCATTACATGAAACAGCCAGAGCTCTCTTGACGTCAACCATTCCGTGTCCTGCTCTGTAACTACAGTAAATAGGGCTCTCTCCCTCGACTACGACCTGTGAACCATCACAGAGAAATTCATCTCCGTCTGAGATCACTCCATCCTCCATGGCTCCCGCTATGGTAAATGCCTTGTATGTTGAACCCGGCTCAAACACATCACTTATACAGTAATTCTGCCATACATAGTTGAGTGCCTCATATAACTGGTCTGATGTAAATCCATCTATCGTGCTCTGGAACTCTTCATCCGACATCTTTGAGAAATCGTATTCCACTTCCTCAGTCTTTACATTCTTCTTCTGTTCGGTGGTCGCTTCTGTGGATGATTCTGTGGTAGTGCCATCCTCGCTGCTCTCCGTTGTTGCTGTTGTATTTTTCTTTGCACTCTCAACGCTTATCAGGCTGTCCGCATTCTCATCTGCACCCTCGATCTCAACCTCCTGGGTGACGGTGACTGTCATGTTCCTGAGCGCCTGTGTGTTCATCGGGTCATTTGGATCGTAGGTACGTGAGCTTGCCATTCCAAGTATCTCGCCATTGTTTGGATCCATTGCTATGATACCTATCTGCTTAGCACCTGTATTCTGCATATACTCAGTG
>ERZ1673744.2555-NODE-2555-length-13368-cov-6.477653_pt1 | contig 13368 bp, 12 predicted proteins | sample MGYA00580207_ERZ1673744 | MGnify/ENA primary metagenome ERZ1673744 (study PRJEB41218, sample SAMN15661751) | gut metagenome | host: Homo sapiens | place: Canada: London | collected 2015-08-20/2019-03-30 | study: EMG produced TPA metagenomics assembly of... | reverse complement strand
ACCATGCCCGATGCCACGGGAGGTGCCGATTTAGAGGTTTCCAGAGATGGACGGGTCTCGGGTGGGTAGTGCAGAACGTTGCGGAAGCCCGCATCCAACGGGTGTCCGACGGCAGACCTCTCCTAAAGCCGCCGGACGTCGATGTCGATACAGGGGCCCGGATATAAGCGTGAGCAGGGTTGGATGGTTGCATTCCACCTAACCTACGGAACAACGACCCGTAGGAGGTTGAGGCCGCCGGAGGTTGTGATTTGATCGGGTTTGTGATGGTGATAGGTTTGGAGAGTGGTTTGTGCTATCGTACGGTTTCTGTTCGACGGCCTCGGCTATGGAATCGTTCGGACGTTATTTAACTGTTGGCATATACATCCAACATCTCCGACCCGCAATAAATGAAACGAATCGCGGACCCGGGAGGGTCAGCGCCTGCGGGGGCGTTGCTGCCCCCTGCCGCCTCTCCGGTCGCCCTTCCTGTGGTAGCCGTCGTCCACGAAGATGGACTCGTAGGTCCTCATGTCGCCCATCTCCTCGAACCTCGAGCGGACGTACTCCCTGGTCTCCTCGTCCTCGCAGACCTTCGACAGCCACTTGACCGCCGGGAGGGCTGGGTCGCCGTACATGTCGAAGTACATCCTCGCCGCCTCCAGGTCGGCCCCCACGTCGTGGAGGGCGTAGACCATCTGCTTCCCGCGGCGCTCCTGCGCCATGGCCAGGATGGCGTCCCTGCACTCGGGGATGCCCTCGCGGTAGCCCTTCTTGAGCCAGTCCAGATCCCTGGAGCCGCCCATTATGGAGGCCACCTCCAGGGTCCTGTGGGGGTCCCCGGAGCAGTACCTGTCAAGGTAGGCGGAGTCCTCGCCGTCGTAGCACCTGACCAGCCCCGCCGCGTCGCCGCGGGCGAGGTAGATCTCGGAGAGGGCCTTGCGGACGTCCCTCCTGGTCTGCACCGGGCGGAGGTCGTCCAGCGCGTCGTCGGACCCGGCCTCGAAGGCCCTTATCATGGGCAGGACCCACTCGCCGCCGTCGGCCTGGAGCTTCTTGGCCGACAGGTACCTCCCGAACGGGGTGTCGGAGATCCCCAGCTCGGAGGACATGGAGACGATGGTGTCCCGGTGCGCGGGCATGTTCTCCCTGAGGAACGCCTCCCTGTCGGGCGCGGAGAGGTAGTCCCTCAGCATCGCAGCCTCTGGGAACGTGGCGGCGAGCTCGCCGAGCCTCTCGGCCGACTGGGCGTCGCCCTTCATGGCCTTGACGAACGTCGGGCGGACGGACTGCCTGAGCCTCCTCATCTGGTCCAGGGACCTCAGGTGCTCCTCCGCGCTGACGGAGTCCTTCTTCCTGACCAGCAGCTTCAGCCCCTCCTCGACCATCCTCTCGTTGTCGCGGGCCCCCTCGGCGAACCTGTCGATCAGGGGCGAGTCCCCCTCGACCTCGCCCAGGCGGATCAGGCTGTAGATGGCCAGCCCGCTGCCCTTCTCGGCGGAGGAGCGCAGGAACGTCCTGTCGTAGCCGTCGTCCAGGGTGGAGCACAGGTAGTCGAATGCGACGAGGGCGTCCTCCGGGCAGGACTTGGCGACCCTGCCCCTGGCGGTGGGGAACTGGTCGGCACCCATCTCGCGGAGCATGCGGAGGGCGTTGTTCTCGCAGCCGCCGCTCAGCTGGACCGCGCCGTGGAGGTACAGGTACATGGCCAGGTCCCTCCTGCCGTTGACCTCGCAGTCGACGCCCTTGAAGAGGATCTTCTGGGGGGTGGACGGGATGGTGAGGGTGAACTCCTTCGCCGGCTTCGCCTCCTTCCCGCGGTCCTCGCCGCGGCTCCCGGGGCGGTCGTCTTTGCCGGGCCTCTCGGAGCCCTTCCTGCGGTCGTCGCCCCTGCGGTCCCCGCCCTTGCCGTCGCGCGGCCTGTAGGGCCTGTCGGACCTTCCGCCGTCGCGTCCCTTCCCATGGCCTCCGCGGCCGTTCCCGCCGTGGGGCCTGCCGTCGCGGTCGTTGCGGCCGCGTCCGTCGCGGCTCCCGGGGCGGTCGTCCCTGCGGGGTCTGTACGGCCTGTCGGCCCTTCTGTCGTCGCTCCTGCTGTCCTCTCTGTCCGGCGTCATGGGAAGTCCTAGCGTCCGAAAACGGAGCTGTTTATTATGGTTATGAATGGGGCGGCTCCCCGGGCCCGGCGGACGCCGTCCCGACGGGCCGGAATCGGGCATCAGGACCATTGTGGGATCATCGGCCCCGTCCTCGCTCCCGTCCGGATCTTGGTTCCTGCTGGAGGCGGCCCCGGCGGCGGTCGCAGAGGTAGTGCATGGCGTCCGGGCCGCCGTTCATGCGGGCGATCACGCCGTCCCTGAGCATCCGCCAGATGATGTCCCGGGTGTAGGCCTTGGTGTGCCCCAGGTGCGCGGCGATGTCCTCCAGGGTGGCCCCGCCCTCCCTCCCGGACAGGAACGCGGCCACCTTGTCGCGCTTGGAGCCATAGAATCCCCGGACCTCCTCGACGGCCGGGAGGAAGACGCTGAACCTCCCGTCCGAGGACGAGAACGACGGCTCGTATCCGGAGCGGGCGTAGCTGCGGGTGATGGCCACCAGGCCGCGGTAGCGGTACGCCTTGGGGTCGCACAGAGCGACGGCGGCCTGCAGGCCCGGGTTGCGCGGCATCTGGCCCGCGGACTCCCCGGGGGAGACCACGCTGAGGCCCAGCCTGGTGAGGACGACCTCCGTGTCCGCCCCGCAGGAGTAGTCCCTGTGGCAGACGGCGTTGAGAAGCGCCTCGTGGACCGCGATGCGCGGATAGATGTGGACGGGGGACTTGGACCCCCTCACGCTGCGCTTGGGGTTGTGGGGGCATATGACGGCGAAGGCCCGCAGGGCCTGCGTGGCCGCGTCCCCGGACACCCTCTCGGAGGTGCCGTCCGGCAGGTGGATCGTGATGCCCTGGGGGCACTGGTCTGATATCAGGAACGCCAGGTTCGTGAATCTGCCGTCCTCCGTCCTAATACCGAACACGGCATCCACGTCGCGGATGCCGGAGGCCCCCGAGAGGTCCTTGAAAGTGAGCCGTGCATCCGTGCGGGCGTCGTCCCCGAGGGGGTCTTCCATGCCCCGGAAGCGGATCCGGCCGAGATGAAGTTTGCTATAGCTCAGGTCGCGGAAGGCTCGACGGACCTATGAGCTGATGTCAGGGAACCCGCGAGTTGGCTGGATGGACCAGCCTCAGTTAACGGTATCAGCACTGATACGCATCGCCTAAATATCGTCTCGCCGATTACATGTCAGGTGATTCAAATGGTAGCCATACCTGCAAATGTCCTGGAGAAAATGAACGCTCAGGGGACCGTCAAGGTCTTCGTCACCGCCGACAAAGAGGGACAGCCCCACGCCATCGTCGCTGGGACCATCATGTCCCCCGCTCCCGACAAGATGGTCATCGGAGAGGTCCTGATGAAGAAGTCCAAGGCCAACCTCGAGGCCAACCCCAAGGCGTCCTTCATGATCTCCGCCGGAATGGAGGCCTACGAGATCGACGTCGCCAACCCCGTCCGCATCGCCGACGGACCCGCCCTCGACGAGATGAACAAGGCCCTGGAGGCCATCCACCTGAAGGCCGCCGCCCTCTGGATGTTCGACGTCGTCGCCGTCTACGACCAGGGTGCCAGCCCCAACGCCGGAACCAAGCTCGCTTGAATCCTAACCCCCCGCCCTCCGGGGCGGGGACAAACCCCACTTCCATCTTTTTATTGTCAATAACAGATACGCCACGTCATGGAAACTACGGACATCTCAGCGTGGGTGGGGGATCACCTTCCCGAGGTCCTGCTCCTCATCGGCGGTCTGCTGGCCATCGCCATAGTGGTCTGCTACGTCAAGGACAAGGAATCCGGCAAGTACAAGGTGATGATGGCCCTGGGTGTCATCTTCGGCGTCCTGATGGCGCTGGAGGCCGTGGCGTTCTACGGCGAATGGCGCATGGTGACGTCTGTGCTGGTGTCGATAGCCGCGTTCGCCCTGATCATCAGGCCGTTCCGCGACGTGCACTTCGCGATAATCATAGCCGTGCTGGCCATGGCCCTGGTGTACATCGGCCTGGGCGGCCTCGAGGGGTACATGCTGTTCGACAGCGTGGACATGTCGTTCATGGCCGAGGGCATACCCAGGATCGTCGCCGCGTTCCTCATAGGCGCCGTCGTGTACATGATACTCAACTTCGCGGAGTCGCTGGTCAAGCTCGTCGGCAAGATCCTGAACTGGTGGCCGCTCCTCCTGGTCCTGGGAATAATCTGCATCGCGGAGGCCGCGTGCATGCTCATGGGCTACGGGTCGATCAGCGACTACATCGACACATCGTCCCTGACATCCTGAGGACGGGTAAGGTTTAAATCGGATGAGTAAATGGAGGGTGAGAGTGGGCTCGTGGCTTAGCCAGGATATAGCGCTGGCCTTCTAAGCCAGACGCCCCGGGTTCGAATCCCGGCGGGCCCGCCAAGGATGCCAGCCAAAGCGGCTAACATTCAAGGAAGGAACCATCATGAAGAGAAGCTCGCGCGCCTGGAAGAAACGCGGCAACCAGCGTTGGAAATGGCGCAAGAAGAAAATGAGAAGAAGAAAGAGAGCAGCAAAGATGCGCAAGAAGTGATCGCTACTCGCTATCACACTCACCGGGGGTATAGGCTAACCTGGCAGACTGGCGGGCTCCAGTTATTGAGAGTGATTGAAAATGGGTTTGCTGACAGTAGTTGATGACTAACTGGAGCGATGACTCATTGATTCCGCGGGGGGTAGCTCCCCCCGTAGTGGAAACCCGCTGACGGGGGTTCAAATCCCTCTGCCCCCACCTTGCGCTTCTTTCTGAGCTCTTGCTCTGGGCACTTCGGTGCCACAATCCCTTTTTCCTGTTATTCTCCACATTCTGATTCCAATCTCGTGATTCGCCCAACTGTTTTAAAGTAGGGTTTGATTCAACATCGAGGTTCCGACATCGGCTGTCACGGCCTCGGAGTGTGTCAGATGGGCAGTGCAAAGGTCGTCAATCGGTTGGTCTTCATCCTGTCCGTGATCCTCACAGGGGCCATCGCCGGGTTCTTCGTATGGCTCGTGCTCTTCGTCATGGATGTCGGGCTAACCCTTGTCTGGGACGGGCTCTCGTCCTGGTTCGGACGTTTCTACCCCGTTCTGATGTGTGTCATCGGAGGGATCGTCATCGGGCTGTTCGCCAGGCGCTTCGGCAACTATCCCGAGGATCTCAGGACCGTCATGGCCAAGGTCAAGCGTGACGGCGGGTACGACTACGACAAGCTCGGCAGGATGTCCGTGGCCGCGGTCCTTCCTCTCGTGTTCGGAGGGTCGGTAGGTCCGGAGGCCGGTCTCACAGGCGTCATAGCAGGTCTGTGCACATGGGCCGGGCAGAGGATGAGGCGCTTCGGCTCGGATTTCAGGGAACTCACCGAGGCGGGGGTCACGGCGACCCTGTCTGCACTTTTCACCGCCCCTCTGTACGGCTTCGCCTCGGGCATGGGCGGTAGAACAGCAGGGGATTCGGGAGAAGGGTCGACACCGAGGTGGGTCAAGGCTGTGGTGTACGCATGCGCGATCGCCGGGGCCCTGGCCGCGATGCTGCTTCTGACACACTATGTTGGCGGAGGTCTGCCACTCCCTTATTACGAATGGGACGCTGTCGGGACGAACGAACTGGTATGGCTCGTGCCGCTGATCCTGATAGGCGCTCTGGCCGGATGGCTGTTCTGTGTGTCCGACGCACTGCTGTCCCGCGTGTCCGGTAGGTTCGGTGACAGGCCTCTGCTCAAACCCGTCGTCGCAGGGGCGGTTCTCGGGGTCTGCGGCGTCGTCCTCCCCTTCACGATGTTCTCAGGGGAATCGCAGGCGGTGGAGCTCGATTCGCTCTGGACAGGCATGGGTGCCGCGTTGCTGCTCGTCACGGGATTCGTCAAGATCCTGGTGACTGCAATGTGCGTCAACATGGGGTGGCGCGGAGGACACTTCTTCCCCACGATATTCGCAGGGATATCCATAGGGTACGGGATGGCGCTTCTGTCGGGGGCTGATCCTGTGTTCTGCCTGTGCACCGTCACGGCCGCACTGGTGGGAGGGGTCATGCGCAAGCCTCTGATGGCCGTGCTCCTGCTCTTCCTGTGCTTCCCCTTGCTGGCGGCAATACCGATGGCTCTGGCGGCGTTCGTCGGTTCACGCATCCCTCTGCCGTCATGGGTGTCGGAGGCTGAGAGGGAGATGGGGGAGCCGGAGTCAGTCGATGCCAGGCGATTGTAAAAGTGGAGGGGGATGCCCGGATGGGCACCGGCCCCGTTTCAGTTCTTGAAGCTGTGTATGGGTGCGGGTATCCTTCCGCCACGGTTGACGAAGTCCGCGCATCCGTATCTGTTCACGGGCATGATGGCCGCGTCTCCGAGGAGACCGCCGAACTGCGCCCTGTCGCCGACACCCTTTCCTATGACCGGGATGACCCTGACGGCGGTGGTCTTCTGGTTGACCATTCCGATGGCCATCTCGTCGGCGATGATGCCCGAGATCGATGTGGCAGGCACGTCGCCGGGTATGGCGATCATGTCCAGTCCGACCGAGCAGACGCAGGTCATCGCCTCGAGCTTCTCCAGCGTGAGGGCACCGATCTCCGCGGCCTCGGCCATCGCGCTGTCCTCGGTGACGGGGATGAACGCGCCGCTGAGCCCTCCGACGTATGAGGATGCCATGACGCCTCCCTTCTTGACCTGGTCGTTAAGGATGGCCAGGGCGGCTGTCGTTCCGGGGGCGCCCGCGTACTCCATTCCCATCTCGTGGATGATGTCCGCGATGCTGTCTCCAACCGCGGGAGTGGGTGCGAGGGACAGGTCGACGATGCCGAACGGGACGCCCAGCCTCCTCGAGGCCTCCTTTGCGAACAGCTGTCCGACCCTGGTGACCTTGAACGCCGTCTTCTTGATGGTCTCGCACAGGACCTCGAAGCTCTCCCCGCGGACCTTGGACAGGGCGGTCTTCACCACGCCGGGTCCGCTGACACCGACGTTGATCACGCAGTCCGCCTCGGTCACGCCGTGGAAGGCGCCGGCCATGAACGGGTTGTCGTCGGGCGGGTTGCAGAAGACCACGAGCTTGGCGCATCCGATGGAGTCCGCGTCCTTGGTGGCCTCGGCGGTCCTGACGACGATATCGCCCATGAGCCTGACAGCGTCCATGTTAATCCCGGTCCTGGTGGATCCGAGGCTGATGGAGGAGCAGACCCTCTCGGTGCAGGCGAGCGCCTGGGGTATGGACTCGATGAGGTTCCTGTCGGCTGTGGTCATGCCCTTCTGGACCAGGGCGGAGTAGCCTCCGATGAAGTTCACGCCGATCTTCTTGGCGGCCTCGTCCAGGGTCTTCGCGATCTTGACGAAGTCGCCGGGAATCTTGCACGCCGCCCCTCCGACGAGGGCGATCGGAGTCACGGAGACCCTCTTGTTGATGACGGGCACGCCGTACTCGAGACCGATCTCGTCCCCGACGCTGACCAGGTTTTCGGCCAGGGTGGTGATCTTGTCGTAGATCTTCTGGCACAGCCTGTCGAGGTCGGGGTCGATGCAGTCCAGGAGGCTGATGCCCATGGTGATGGTCCTGACGTCAAGGTTCTCGTGGGAGACCATCTCGTAGGTCTCGAACACCTCTTTTAGCTCTACCATGTGGATCAGATCCTGTGCATCATATCGAAGATCTCTTCGTGCTGGGCCTTGATGATGCAGCCCACCTTCTTGCCGACGGCGTCCAGTCCCTCTGCGAGGGAGTCGAAGCTTCCGGAGTAGCCGGTGGTGTCGACCACGAGGATCATGTTGATGTACTCCTGGACTGTGGTCTGCTTGATGTCGAGGATGTTGATGTTGTTGTCCGCGAAGAAGTTGCATACGGCGGCGATGATGCCGACGTGGTCCTTGCCTACGAGTGTGACTACGGTTCTGTTCATTGGTTCACCTTGGTTTTCTGATCCTGTTTCATGAGCGCGTACTCCAGCGAATCTATCAGTGCTATAAGACTTGCCTCTATGACGTTCTCGGAGACGCCGACCGTCGTCCAGCTGGACTCCCCGTCTGTGGTCCTCATGAGAACGCGGACGCTCGCGGCGGTGGCCGATTTCTCGTCCAGTACGCGTACCTTGTAATCCGTCAGACGGACGCCGTTGAGCGACGGGTAGAACCTGGCCAGCGCCTTCCTGAGCGCGTTGTCCAGGGCGTTGACGGGTCCGTTCCCGTCAGCTGCCGTCTGCTCCATGTTGCCGTCGGCGTCCATGACCTTTATGCTGGCCTCGGAGTCCATCTCCAGGCCTTCGCGCTCGTCCATGAATATGCGGAAGCCGTACACCTCGAACCTCTTCTCGAGGTCCCCTCTCAGCCTCTTGACGAGCAGCTCGAAGCTGGCGTCCGCCCCCTCGAACTGGTAGCCCTTGGACTCCATGTCCTTGATCATCTGGGTGATGTGGGAGCTGTCGTCGCTGATCTCCAGGCCCAGCTCCCTCAGCTTCTCGGTTATGCTGGATCTGCCGGCCATGTCGGAGACCAGCACCCTGCGGGAGTTCCCGACCTCCTCCGGCCTGATGTGCTCATAGGTGCGGGGGTCCTTCATGAGTGCGGAGACGTGCATGCCTCCCTTGTGGGCGAACGCCCTGTCGCCGACGAACGGCATCCCCGGTGCCGGCGCCATGTTGGCGATCTCCCCCACGGATTTCGACAGCGGGGTGAGACCGCGCAGGTCCACGGCCCCCACGTCCACGCCCTCCTTGAGCGCCAGGTTCGGGATGACCGTGCAGAGGTTCGCATTCCCGCATCTCTCGCCGATGCCGTTGACCGTTCCCTGGACCATGGTGCATCCCGCCTCAACCGCCGCTAGCGTGCATGCGGTGGCAAGGTCCGAATCGTTGTGACAGTGTATGCCCAGAGGCGTGTGGGTGCTCAGGAGGACGTCCTCCACCGCGGCGGCGATGTCCGTCGGCAGCGTCCCTCCGTTGGTGTCGCAGAGCACCAACCATTCCGCGCCCCCGCGCTCGGCCGCCGTGAGGGCGGCCAGGGCGTAGTCCCTGTTAGCGAAGTACCCGTCGAAGAAGTGCTCCGCATCGAACATGACCCTCTTCCCGGATTCCCTGAGGAACCTGACGCTGTCCTCTATCATGGCGAGGTTGTCGTCAAGCCCGATCCTGAGGGCGTCTGTGACATGGAAGTCCCATGACTTCCCGAAGATGCAGCACCATCCGGCGGAGCAGGCGGCCAGGGCCCTGAGGTTGGGGTCCTCCTCCGGGGACACACCGTGTCTGCGTGTGCTCCCGAAGGCCGTGAGGGAGGCGTTGGCGAGTTCCATCCGACCCGCCCTCTCGAAGAACTCGTCGTCCCTGGGGTTGGAGCCGGGCCATCCGCCCTCCACGAAGTCGACGCCGAGCTCATCCAGTCTTGAGAGCACGTCCAGCTTGTCCTCGCACGAGAACGATATACCCTCCGTCTGCGCTCCGTCCCTGAGGGTGGTGTCGTATATCCAGACCCTGGTCATCTCACTCGGACCTCTCGTCCATTATAGAGATGAGGTCGCTGAGGATCGCCGACGCCGTCTCGATCCGTCCGGCTCCGTGGCCGCTGACCGTGATAGGTCCCGCCAGGTCTGATATGATCTGGGCCGTGTTCAGGGTTCCCGATATGCTAAGGGGATGTCCCTTGGGCACCAGCCTCGGGCCGACCTCCAGCTTGTTCTCGGAAACCTCCCCGATGAGCCTGATGACCATGTTGCGCGATGCCGCGAGGGCTATCGCCTCGTCCGTGATCCCCGTGATGCCCGTTATCCTGACGTCGTCGAAGGTCACGTTCCTGCCGAACACGGAGTTGGCGAGGATGACGACCTTGCACGCGCTGTCGTAGCCTTCGATGTCGTTGGTGGGGTCGGTCTCCGCGTAGCCCATCTGCTGGGCCTCCTTGAGGGCCTGGTCGAAGGGCTGCCCCTTGTCCATCTTGCTCAGTATGAAATTGCATGTTCCGTTGAAGATGCCTCTGATCGACTCGATCTTCTCCCCTCTGAGGTTCTCGCGGCAGAGGTTGATGATGGGCATGGCGCCGCCGACCGATCCCTCGAAGCGGAACTTGCACTTGTTCTTCTTGGCGAGGGTCATGAGGTCGTGGAACTTCAGGGCCAGCGGACCCTTGTTGACTGTGATGACGTCCTTGCCGTTCTCGAGGGCGTGGGTTATGTTGCGGAGCCCCGCCCCTCCGGTCTTGACGTCCGTGGGGCTGACCTCCACCAGGATGTCGTAGGCCGCCTGCTCCAGGACGGATATGGGGTCGGAGTACTCGTCCTCTCCAACCCTGCCGGTCACCTTCTTCCTGTCAACCAGGGCGACCGGGTCCAGGCCGTCGCGGTCGAGGACGTAGGTCCTGGAGTCCATGGCGCCGGTGATCAGAACGGGGCAGCCGTACCTCTCCTCGAGGAACTCCCTGCGCTTCGCCACGACCTCGGCGAATCCCTGGCCGACGGTCCCGAAGCCGCATATGAATATCCTCATATCAGACACCCCTCACGTAGATCGTGTTCGTCTTCCTGCACTCGTCGTCCAGGAACCTGTCCAGTTTCTCCAGGTCCTCCTCGCTCCTCGTCTTGACGGAGATGAGTCCCGTGCGTTTGGACGAGCTGTTGGTCTTTGACGAGTACCTCACATCGACGGCGTCCATCGTGACGAGCGAGTTCGCCTTGTTCATGAGCTCCTCGATGTACATGGCGTCGATGTCCCCGATCAGGAGGTAGTCCATGGTGTAGGTCTGGTACACGGAACCGAGTTTGGAGATGATGATGTCCTTGGACTTCCAGATCTTCTTCAGAGCTTCCAGCTGGTTCTGTCCCTCCACCTCGAAGGTGATGTTGACGCAGATCCTGTGGTTTACAATGCGCTCGCGGTCGTGCATGACGCCCATGATGTTCCCGTCGATCAGGGATATGGGCTCGATGGAACCGACGAGCTGGCCCGGCAGGTCCTTGACGAATAACTCAGCGTTCACGATCATAGGGGGCACCTTGATTGGATGTTGGGCTGATGCGAATTTAAGTATAAAATAAACCGCGCGCGTGATATGGAACGCGGAACGGCGGGATGTTCTGAAGACACGATGGAACGAAAAAAGTAGAAGTGGCGCCGAGAGGGAGATTTGAACTCCCGAGGGAAAGTTCCCACGAGCTTTCCAGGCTCGCGCCTTACCGGGCTGGGCCATCTCGGCTTGATGGAGTGGGGGATTGGGTCATCTAATTAAAACCTTTGGATGACCTCGCTCGTCATCGTACCCCTGTACGCCCCAGTCTATGTCCGCGCGGTAATCGGACAGATGGCGCCTGACATCGCGGGCCTCCTCCAGCCTGTCCGTGTCAACCGTGAAGACCGCCGAGCCCTCGACGTCGCCGCACTGTGCCAGCACGTCCCCGAATGGATCCAGTCCCCTGGAGCACCCGTGCATCACGAGGCCGTCCATCGAGCCGACGTTGTTGATGTACGCCAGATATGTGACGTCCTCCAGCGCCCTCGCTGGGAGCACCCTGTCCAGGAATGGTTTGGACTGCATCGCGGACGCGGCCGAGCAGATGTTCACGGAGGCGCCGTTCAGGGAGCATCCGTGCAGAATCTCCGGGAAGAAGATGTCGTAGCAGATCGACATGCCGAACAGCACGCCGTGATACGAACCCATCGCCGGGGCGTAACCGGGGGCGAACCCCGTCTCGGCGTACACGCCGAAGCTGGCGAGATGGGCCTTGTCGTACCAGGAGTCCCCGTCAGGGGACAGGAACGCCATCGAGTTGTATACCAGGTCGGACTCGAACCTCGGCGCTCCAACGACCGCGGCCTTGTCCAGCATCCTGCAAAGGTCCGAAATCTCGCCGATGCACCGTTCCGTGGTCTCCTCCAGGCCGTCGCACGGGAACCCATACCCGGTCAGGAACATCTCCGGTAGCATCACGACGTCCCCAGGCCCGTCCCTCAGGGCCTTCTCGATCCTTTCCGCGTTGGCCTCCGGGTCGCCCCGGACGGGTGTGTACTGGCACAGTGCGATGTCGATGCGCATGCGGGGATAATCGTCGGCGACCGTGTTAAACCTGATGTCCGTCCTTCTCAATCCTTAAATCCAGACTTTTTGATTACGGTCCGATGACCGGAGTCAAGATTCCAAACATCACGAAGGAGGACGTCGAGGGCCTCGTCGGATTCATCAGGGACACGATAGGGGACATCGGATGCAAAGGCGTCGTCATAGGGATCAGCGGAGGTCTGGACTCGGCGACGGTCACTAAGCTCTGCGTCGATGCCATAGGCGCGGACAAGGTCCTGAACGTCTTCATGCCGTCGAGGGTTACGCCCGCCGAGGACTACAAGACAACGGCCGAGCTGTGCTCCATGTGGGGGACCGAGTACAAGGTCGTGGACATACAGCCCGCCGTGGATGCGCTGGCAGCCGTCCTTCTGACGGGGAAGGAGACGCCGCTCGAGAGGGGCAACATCTCCGCGAGGTGCAGGATGATCGTACTGTACAACCTCGCCAAGAAGAGGGACGCGATCGTCATGGGGACGTCCAACCAGAGCGAGATCATGATGGGATACTTCACCAAGTTCGGCGACGGCGCGTGCGACGTCACGCCTCTTGCCAACTACTACAAGACGGAGGTCAGGCAGATCGCCGCCATGATAGGAGTCCCCGAGCCGATCATCGCCAAGCCCCCGTCAGCGGGACTCTGGGAGGGGCAGACCGACGAGTCCGAGATGGGCATCACCTACAACGATCTGGACGGAATACTCTACGAACTGGAGGAGGACAGGTCCGATGCGCAGATCGCGGCGGACACCGGGCTCTCTAGGGAGAAGGTCTCCGAGATAAGGAAACAGGTCGAATCCATGGAGCACAAGAGGCTTCCACCCATCCGTCAGGGTGAATTCTGATTGAAACAATGCATGGGCAGGTTCCGAGTCACCGAAAGATTTATTAATAACCTGTTCATGCACAGTCTTGTTGCTCCTGTAGTGTAGCGGCCAATCATGAAGCCCTCTCGAGGCTTCGACACGGGTTCAAATCCCGTCGGGAGCACTCATCTCTTTTTCCTACTTTCATCATGTCCGATTCTTTCCATTCGTTCGGATTGCACAGGTTGTGGTTCCGTCGTCACGGATGCCTATAGGTCGGAATTTGGCACCAATCCCTCATCCTGGCGTCTCGTATGTCCGAGGGGAGCCAGGTGTACCGCGGATCCGATCCGTGAGGGCGACCATGCACGCATGTGTTCTCCGTTGGTCGCAGACCGCTGTCGTCGATCTAGATGTGTTCTGAAGCCAAAGCATAAGAAGGGGGGGGGGGGACAATATTCAGTCTCGAAACC
>ERZ1673744.2550-NODE-2550-length-13405-cov-4.325543_pt1 | contig 13405 bp, 10 predicted proteins | sample MGYA00580207_ERZ1673744 | MGnify/ENA primary metagenome ERZ1673744 (study PRJEB41218, sample SAMN15661751) | gut metagenome | host: Homo sapiens | place: Canada: London | collected 2015-08-20/2019-03-30 | study: EMG produced TPA metagenomics assembly of... | reverse complement strand
TCCGTCAGGCGCGACAATACGCGATAGACGTTCCCGTCGACCACGGCGCAGGGCTGGCCGTAGGCAATCGAGCAGACTGCCGAGGCCGTATAGTACCCACGCCGGGCAGCGAACGCACGTCGTCGTAACCGGTCGGGAAAACGCCGTCGAAACGCTCCGCCACCCGGCGGGCGGCCGCATGCAGACTACGGGCCCGGCTGTAATAGCCCAGCCCCTGCCACAGCTTCAGCACTTCGTCCTCGGTCGCGGCGGCCAGCGAACGCACGTCGGGAAAACGCGAAGCGAACCGGCGGAAATAGTCGAGGCCCTGCGCCACGCGGGTCTGCTGCAGGATCACCTCCGACAGCCAGATCAGGTACGGATCGGACGTCTCGCGCCAAGGCAGCGGACGGAAATGCCGGCCGTACCATTCGATCAGAACGGCGCTTATGTCGCTGGTCTGTTTCATCGGACGCATATACGCTCAGACTGTCAGATCGACGACCGATGCGTCCGTCGTACCGATCAGGTCGTCGGGCGCAATACGAATCTGCAATCCGCGCACGCCGGCGCTGACGTAGATCGAATCGTAAAGCCGGCAGGTCGAATGGATATAGGTCGGAAAGGACTTTTTCATCCCGATCGGCGAGCAGCCGCCCCGGATATAGCCGGTCGTCGGCAGCAGTTCTTTCATGTGCAGCATCTCGACGCTCTTGTTGCCCGATGCGCGGGCCGCCGCCTTCAGATCGACCTCCGCGTCGCCCGGCACGACGCAGATCAGAACGCCCGTCCGGTCGCCGCGCAGCACGAGCGTCTTGAACACGCGCTCAATCGGCTCGCCGAGCTGCTCGGCCACATGGACGGCTGCCAGATCGTCCTCGTCCACCCTGTAGGGGATCAGCTCGTAATGAATTTTCGCGCGGTCCAGCAAACGGGCCGCATTCGTCTTGCTCACTTTCTCTCCCATGCGTCGAAGCCCTCCTTTCTTCGGCGAAGATAGCGCATTGCTTCGGGAAATAAAAACGGCAGCGGCATTCCGGTACTAAAGTTGCATGTCGTCCGATGCATAAAACCTTTTAAATCTTCGTTATGGACAATTGGAAAATCACTTTCGGGGGACAACCGGTAACGCTCGTAGGCACGCATCTGCTGCCGGGAGACCGCGCGCCCCGTTTCGAGGTACTGGACGGGAATCTGCAACCGGTGGCCTCGACGCAATTCAAGGACAAAACAATGATCATAAGCGTATTTCCGTCCGTGGACACATCCGTCTGCGCGTTGCAGAACATCCGCTTCAACCGCGAAGCCTCCCGGCTCGACAAAGACGTCGTCATCCTGTCGCTGTCGGTCGATCTGCCGTTCGCTCAAAAACGCTTCTGCGCGGCCGAGCACATCGACAACGTCCGCGTCTACTCGGACTACCGCGACCTGGATTTCGGCATGAAATACGGATTCGTCATCAAGGAGCTGCGGCTGCTGGGTCGCGGCGTCGTCGTCGTGGACCGCAAAGGAATCGTCCGATACATCGAATACGTGTCCGAAATCAAGAACGAGCCCGACTACGACGCGGCGCTGAAAGCCGTCAGGGAACTGAAATAGAAACGCGGGAGTCGGGGTCGGTCCCCGCTGAGCAGACACAAAGCTACCGCGCGTCCTGCCGGGGCTTGACGATCACGAAAGAAGGCAAGGCATCGAGCAGCGGACGAGCGTACCGAATCAGGTGGTTCCATGCGTCGTAGCTCACGACGACCAACTGCTTGCCCTCGATGCAGCGCTCGAGCGGAGTGCCCGGCCCGCACAGGGTCAGACGCCCGGACGGCGTCATTTCCGAAGCCAAATCCAGCTCCGGATCGACCGACATCAGCTCGACCTCGATCCGTTCGGCCGCAGTCCGGATATACTGCAACAGCATCCGGTCGTCCGGGCCGCCCAGCATCACGCCGACACGGGTCACCGTCCCGATGCCGCGATTGACGAACACTCCCAACGTGCAGGGAATGCTCTGAAACAGGATGCGGCTCTTATCGGGCGAAAGCCCCTCGGGGAAGAGCCAGTTGCGGCGGCGCAACAGTCCGCCGACACGGTACTCGGCCCCGGCAAGCGGCGTGCGGCGCACCGGTCCGAGATAGTTGCGGATGAAGCTGGGCCCCGCTCCCGTCAGTACGAAATCGTAATGCTCGCGCATGGCCAGCGAGCGCAGATCCTCCACATAACGGTCCGTCACCCGGTAGCGCGTATCGATCCGGAGCCCGAGCCGGTCGGCCTCGGCACGCAGCGGGGCAAAGCTGCCTTTGGAATAGTCGTAGGCGTTCAACGGACTCGTATCGGTCCCGATCGTATAGTGCACGGCCGTCACCTTGGCGCCGCCGATCATGCGGCCGTAAAGCAGATTGACCAATTTCAGGAACACCGGGCCGCTCTCGGGATTGGCGAACGAGATCAGAATACGCGGATAGCGGTGGATCGCCGGCCGCTTCGCGCGCGACTCGCGGGCGAACAGCTTCTCGATCAGCGACAGCAGCGGCGTGGCCATGAAGGTCGTGAACAGCGCCATAATCACGAATATGACGAACAGCGAGCCGGGAATGATCCCCATCTCGTAACCGATGTTGAGCACGATGAGCTCCATCAGTCCGCGCGTGTTCATCAGCACGCCGATCGACAGGCTGTCCTTCCACGACTCGCCGACGGCCCGGGCCGACAGCGTAGCGCCGAGCAATTTGCCTGCGATCGACATCACGATGAACAGTGCGCAGACGCCCCAAAGGTAGGGCGTATTGAGCAAGCCTATTTCGGTCCTCAGGCCGGTGAAAACGAAAAACAGCGGCAGGAACAGCACGACGGCCACATCCTCGACTTTCTCGGTCATCACGCGCCGGAAACTCAGGTTGTCGGGCATGATCACTCCTGCCAGAAAAGCGCCGAACAACGCATGGATGCCGAGTACCTCGGTAATGTAGGACGAAAGGATCAGCACGAGGAAAATGAAAGCCACGAGCGTCTTGCCCACCGTCTCGCGCTTGTTATACAGTTCGCCGATCTTACGCAGGAACGGGCGCGCGAGGCAGAACATGAACAGGATGTAAACGGCCGTCAGGGCAATCGTATAGAGCGCGCCGACCGCGTCTCCCGCCTTGGCTACGGCGATCACGGCCGCGAGCAGACACCACGCCGTCACGTCGTTGTTCGCAGCGCTGGCGATTGCGAGCATTCCCATCGGCGTTTTGCCCAGGTTGCGCTCCTGCACGATCCGGGCCAGTACGGGAAAAGCCGTGATGCTGACCGATATGCCGATGAACAGCGCGAAAGAGAGGAAAGGAGCGTGATGCGCCCCGAACTCGGGATAGACCCAATATGCGAGCACCAGCCCGAGAAAAAACGGCACGATAATGCTCGCGTGGCTGATGACGAGCGTCTCGCTCGCCTTACGGCGCACGACGCCCAGATCGAGCTCCATACCGATCACGAACATGAACAGCACCAGGCCGATCTGGCTGATCACGTTCAGCGGCACGAGCGACGACGGCTCGAACAGGAACTCGAACGCGCCGGGAAAGAAATGGCCCAGCACGGAAGGCCCCAGCACGATTCCGGCCACGATCTCGCCGATCACGCCGGGCTGACCGAGATACTTGAACAGATAGGAAAAGATCCTGACGGCAACCAAAATCGCTATGATCTGCAACAGCAGCAGCGGCACCGGGTGCGTCAGGTTCGACGCCAAAGTCTCGCGCAACAGATCGACCGACGAGTCCGCATGCCGCACGGCAACCACGTCGGACGTATCGTAGGCTTCTCCCATCCGGACGACCCACCACATCAGCAGCCCGAACACGGCGAGCATCGTCCCGTATATCATATAGTTGCGCTTGGAGCCGTTCATCTTTTCAGCAGGATCGGATAGATAACGCAAAGATAAAATTTTTCAGGAAAAACGGAAAGGGCCGTTCTCACCGGCAACCCTTCGGGGAAGTCGGAAAAGTCCCTTTTTTCTCGGTCGCATCCCCTCGCGAAAGCGACGCGAATCGCAGAGAAACCGCCGGAAACTACCGCCGGGATGCCTCGGCGTCCATCTGAGCCTTGGATTTGCTCCGGGTCACGACATAAACCCCGGCAAAAACCAGCACGACGGCCGCCGCCTTGATCGTCGTAAAACGGTCCATACCCGCGAGAACGGCGACCAGCGAGGCAACCAGCGGCTGCAGGTAATTGTACATGCAGCCGACCGTCGGGCGCAGGTTCTTCTGTCCGACAGGCAACAGCAGATAGGTCAGAAACGTCGCCCCGAGCACGATAAAACCCACCTCGGCGAAATTCCGCCACCCGAACGCCTGCCAACGAGTCGAAACGAAATCCTCCGCCCCGAAAGGCAACCAGCAGAGCGTTGCGAAAAGGAACATCCATTTCATCAGCGTAACCGGCCCGTAACGACCGATCAAACCTTTGAAGACGACGAAATAAGTAGCGTACGACAACTGCGCGAACATGCACAGCAGATCGCCGCCGACCGAGCCGCTGCCGGAGGAGGCCGCCGCCGGGGAAGAGAAGATCAGCATCAGCGCCCCGACCGCCCCGATAGCCACACCGGCTATCTTCATGCCGGTAATCGGCTCGCGCAAATAGAGCGCCGCGATAATCATGGCGAAAATCGGCGCCGTCGTCGTAACGACCGACGCGTCGATCGGCGAGGTCATCGACACCCCCAGAATGAACGAACCCTGATTGAGCACGATGCCGAGCAGAGCCGCGAAAAAGAGCGAAAGCCGGTCGCGCAACGCGACCGGCTCGCGGCGCACGAACAACGAAGCGGTCCAAAATGCCGCCGCTGCGCCCGCCGTACGGGTCATCATCAGTCCCGCAGGACTGATAAGCCCCGAATCGAGCAATGCCTTGGAGACGGGGGAAAGCAAGCCGAAAATCACGCCCACCCCCAACATGGCCGCATGGCCTCGGATATTACGGTCTTCCATCGCCTGTCCGGATTTGACACGCAAAGGTATTCAAAATCCGGATTCGATGCGCTCCGATCGCCCCGTTTTACCGCTCGACGGACGAAACCAGCTTCAGCGTATAGTTGAGTTTCGACTCGGCCCGCTTCATATCCGCGCCCAGCATGATCAGGCTGTCGGGATAGCTCAGAAAATTGATCTGCTCGAGCGTCGTATCGCCGATATTGAGCTGGTAAACAGTCGCGTCAGGATCGTCGTCCGTACCGCGCAGCGTACCCCATCGGCCGCTCGAAAAGAACGTGGTGTCCCGTCCGTTCTCGGCCTCGAGATAGGTCATGGCCAAACGGTAGGTCCCGTCGCCGCTGTGCTCGCGGTTCTCGAGCGTCAGCTCATAGCGAATGCCGGGCCCGTCGGCAGCAGGCAGAAGACCTTCGTAGGTCCGCAGCATTTCCGGACCGAGAGCTGCCGTATCGGTAGCCTGAGCCGAAGCGGCGGCAGCCGGTTTCGAGGAATCGGGCGCGGCGGTACTGCGATCCGTCCGATGGCCGCACGAAGCGGCAAGCAGTGCCAGCAGACTGGCGGTAACCAATTGTTTTTTCATCGCTTTTGTTTTTTATTGATCAATCGCCGGGCGTTCGCATGTCGTCCGGCAGAAAAAGCAGTCCGTCGCCCGCCGAGGCTCTCCGTCTCCGGCACGCCGATCGCCAGCAGGCTTTACGAGCGGCACCTCTGCAAAAAACCTTCCAAACGACCGCCGCCGAATTCTTAAGTGCGGAAAGACAATCGATTGCGGCAACTCGCGGCACATACCCGCCCGATTTCTGCATTGTCCTCCCGCAAAAGAGGCCCCATTTCCCCGAGGAGCTGCGTTTCATATCGTACCGCCCGCACGAACCGACATCGTCGAAAAAACGGCCGTATTCCGACCGGCCGGAATACGGCCGTCCCGAACTGTCATAACTGTCAAACGGAAAGTCCCTTACGAAGCAGAATGCGCAGATGAGCGGGAGTAATATCCTGACTGATATGTCCCTTACGAGCGATCGAGATCGATCCGCGCTCCTCCGATACGACGATCACCAGCGCATCGGTCGCCTCCGAAGCGCCGAGAGCCGCGCGGTGCCGCATGCCGAACTCCATCGGGACCTCGCGCTCGGTCGACGGCAGCACGCACTTGGCTGCAGCGATCCGTCCGTTGGCAATGACGATCGCTCCGTCGTGCAGCGGAGAATTCTTGAAAAAGATGTTCTTGATCAGCGGCCCCGAAATCAGCGCGTCGATCTTCTCGCCCTTTTCGATGATCGGAAGCAGATTGACGGCACGCGCGATGACGATCAGCGCGCCGGTTTTCGTACGGGCCATATCGGCGCTGGCCTCGACGACCGTTTCGATCCACTCCTGCCCCACGACGTTCACGCCCCGGCCCCGGGGACGGAATATCCGGCTCATGAACGAGTGCCGGCGATTGGTGTACTGCGTGCCGAGCAACAACAAAAAACGCCGAATCTCCTGCTGGAAAACGATGATCAGCGCAATGACCCCGACTCCGATCACCTGACCGAGTATCATGCTCAGCAGTTCCATCTTGAGAGCCCGCACAACGATCCACAACAGATAGACGATCAGAATGCCCGCCACGATGCGCAACGCGTTGGTGCCGCGCGTCAGCCGGTAAATCTGAAACATCAGCAACGCGACGACAAAAATGTCGATCACGTCGATCAGCGTCATATTTAAAAATCCGAAGCCCATATCGGAAGCAAAGATAATAAAAAGAACAAAACGGCCGCTGCAAAAACAGCGGCCGTTTCGTTCGTTTCCCTCACGCGTAAAGCTAAGCCTGCTTCCGGTCCCTGCGGATCAGATCGTAAGCGATCGGAGTAGCCGTGAATACCGTCGAGTAGGTACTGATCAGCACGCCGAACAGCAGCGCGAACACGAAACCGCGGATCACCTCGCCGCCGAACAGGAAGATCGCCAGCAGTACGACCAACGTCGTGCCCGAGGTGTTGATCGTACGGGACAAGGTGGAGTTGATCGCGTTGTTGATATTCTCCCGGATATTGCGTTTCGGATAGAGCGTCTGGTACTCGCGGATACGGTCGAAGATCACGACCTTGTCGTTGATCGAGTAGCCTATGATCGTCAGAATGGCCGCGATGAACGACTGATCGACCTCGAGATTGAAAGGCAGAATACCGTGCAGCAGCGAGAACAGTCCGATCGTGAACAGCGCGTCGAGAGCCAGCGAGATCACACTGCCGACGCCCCATTGCCAGCGCTTGAAGCGGATAATGATGTAAAGCGCGATGGCCAGCAGGCTGAACAGCACGGCGATCACCGAATTGACCTTAATGTCGTGGGCCACGCTCGGACCTACCTTGTCGGAACTGATGATGCCCACCGGATTGGTCGCCGTCGTTACGAACTCGTCCTCGGTCAGCGACTCGTCATTCAGCGGAGCCAAAGCCTTGTAAAGCATCTTGTCGATCTCGGCCGTCACATTGTCGCCCGCGTCGTCGTACTTGTACTGAGTAACGATGCGCATCTGGTTCTCGGGCCCGAACTGCTTCACCTCATAACTGCTGTTGGCATCGGCGCCGTCGAAAACGGTGCTCAGCGCGTCGCGCACCTCGTTGGCGGTCACGTTATGGTCGAAACGCACGACATAGGCCCGGCCTCCCGAGAAGTCGACGCCGTAGTTCATACCGCGCACGGCGAGCGAGACGAGCGTAACGAGCAGGAACGCGCCCGAAATGATATAGGTGATTTTCCGCTTGCCGATGAAGTCGAATTTCGTATGAGCCAAGAAATTCTCGGTCAGGCGGTTCGAGAACGTGATCTTCTTTTCGCGGGAAAGCATGCCGACGAAAATCAGGCGCGTGATCAGGATGGCCGTGAACAGCGACGTGATGATACCGATGATCAGCGTCGTAGCGAAACCCTGAACGGGACCCGTACCGAAGACGAACAGCACGATACCGGTGATCAGCGTCGTGACGTTACCGTCGATGATGGCCGACATGGCGTTCTTGTATCCTTCGGCCACCGAGACGCTCAGCGTCTTGCCCATACGCAGCTCCTCCTTGACTCGCTCGTAAATGATCACGTTGGCGTCGACGGCCATACCCATCGTCAGCACGATACCGGCGATACCGGGCAGCGTCAGCACGGCTCCGAACGAGACGAGCACGCCGAACAGGAAGAACAGGTTGCATATCAGTGCGATGCTGGCCACCATGCCGGCCTTGTTGTAGAAGAAGATCATATAAAGAAGCACGAGCACGAATGCCAGAATGAACGACAACATACCCGAATTGATCGACTCCTGTCCGAGCGAAGGACCGACGACCGTATCCTGCGTGATGCGCGCCGGAGCGGGCAGCTTGCCCGACTCGAGCACATTGGCCAAGTCGCGGGCCTCGGTAATGGTGAAGTGACCCGAAATCTCCGACTGACCTCCCGTAATCTCCTGATTGACCACGGGAGCCGAATAGACGTAGCCGTCGAGCACGATGGCGATGCACTGACCGATGTTATCGGCCGTCATACGGGCCCATGTGCGGGCTCCCGACGCATTCATCGTCATCGAAACCACGGCGCTCGATCCGTGCTGCGCATATCCCTCGTGAGCGCTCACGACCGCGCCGCCGTCGAGCGGAGCCTTGCCGTCGCGCGTATTGGCCTTGATGGCGTAAAGCTGGAAGACCGTCTCCTGCACATCGACGGGCTTGATGCCCCACATCAGCTTCAGGTCGCGGGGCAGCAACGCCTTAACCTGCGGCAGATTCAGATAGCGGTTGACCGTCGCCGTATCAAACGACAGCGCCTGACCGATAACCGGCCCGTCGCCCACCCGTCCTTGCTGATCGGCGACCGGCGTCAGCTTCGAGAAAAGCGGATACTGGGCAGCCAGAGCGGCATCGTCCTCGGCCTCGGCCGGATGTCCCAGACTGTCGAGAGCCGACAGCAGCGACGTACTGTCGGAGACGGCCTGACGCGAAGCAAGCGAGTCTACGGCAGCCACCTCGCGCGCGGTCGTATCGCCGCCCGCGATCTGACCGGCGTCCTGCAGGTCCTTGATCACCTGATTGGCCTCCATCAGCAGGGGGTAGATCTCCGTATTATTATAGGTAGCCCAAAACTCGAGGCTCGCCGTACCCTGAAGCAGTTTGCGCACGCGCTCGGGCTCCTTCACGCCCGGCAGCTCGACCAGAATGCGGCCCGAGTTCTCCAAACGCTGAATATTGGGCTGCGTAACGCCGAAACGGTCGATACGGTTGCGGAGCACGTTGAACGAGTTCTCGATCGCACCGTCGGCCGACTTGCGGAGCACTTTGATCACATCGGCGTTCGAACTGTTCGGAGTGATCTGCTCGCGCAACTCGGGCGTATTGAAGACATAGCTGAGCCGTCCTCCGTTCGAGATCCGCTCGTATGCCTCGGCGAAAAGCGTGATATAGTCGCTCGTACTGTTTTTCTGAGCCTCGGTGGCCTCCTTGAGCGCCTGATTGAAAGCGGGGTCTTTGCTGTCGTTCGAAAGAGCCCGGACGACGTCCTCGACCGAAATTTCGAGCATCACGTTCATACCGCCGCGCAAGTCGAGGCCCAGGTTGATCTCCTTCTCCTTGCACTCCTTGTAGTTGAACTTGACGAAACCGAGGTTGTAGACCGTCTGGGACTTGATCGAGTCGAGGTAATTCTGCTCTTTCACGGCATCCCCGGCTGCATATTCGGCCGCTTTCTTCTCGACATGCCGCGTAACGAACGTAAACGACAGCTGATACGCGCAAGCGATCGCGAGAACGATGGCCAAAAATTTCAGTGCACCTTTATTCTGCATGTTGTTTTTAGTTATTATTTTTGTTTCGATTGTCGGCTATCTTACTGCAATATCCGCATTTGGTCTGCAAACCTACGCATTTTTTTTACCAAATACAACAGAAAGGCATCCCGACGTATTAATTTTATCCCGCACGTTCGGAATCGTGGACCGATGCGGTTATCTTTGCAGACGCAAGTCCGTGCAGCGGTCCTTCAAATCAGACTATATAATTGCAAATCAGCAACAAATACATAATTCAACGAAACAATTCCTCGCAAGCTTCCCCAAAAACGACGACATGGAAATACTCGCACAGAATCCGACCGAGAAATTCCTCCTGCTGCAATCGCTCGAAAGCTATTTGCAGAAAACCGGGCTGAGCCCGGCCGGAGCAAGCGCTTTCACGCTGCTGGCGACATTCGCCGTACTGGCCCTGCTGGTATGGGTACTGGACCGGCTCGGGACGAAGGTCCTGCTCGGCCTGATCCGGCATGCGGTCAGCAAGACCGAAACGCTGTGGGACGACCATCTGCTACGGCACAAATTCTTTCCCCGACTGATCGAACTGGCAACCGCGGGCGGGTTGTTGGCTCTGGTCAGAACAGTCTTCAGCGGATACGGGCCCGCGCTGATCGGAGCAATCACGCTCGTGCTGCGCGTCTACATGACGGTCGTGGGAGCGCTGATGATCGGAGCGCTGCTCAATACGGTCAACGACATTTACGAATCGAAGCCCCAGTCGCGCCGGAAATCGATCCGGGGCTACGTACAGACGGCCAAGATCGTCGTATGGATAATCGCAGGCATCCTGATCGTCTCGATCCTGATCGGCCGCGATCCGACGGACCTGCTGCTCGGACTGGGAGCTTCGGCGGCGCTGGTGTCGCTCGTGTTCAAGGACACGATTCTGGGCTTCGTCGCATCGATCCAGCTCTCGGCTCAGGACATGATAAGGCCCGGCGACTGGATCGAGATGCCGTCGAAAGGAGCGGACGGGGTCGTCAGCGAAATCAACGTCAACAGCGTGAAGGTCCGCAACTGGGACAATACGATGACGATGATACCGATCTACTCGCTCGTTTCGGAGTCGTTCACGAACTGGCGCAACATGGAGGAGAGCGCCGGACGGCGTTTCAAGCGCCCGCTGCGCATCGACGCGACGACCGTCTCGACGCTTTCGGAGGAGCAGCTTACGGCCCTGACCGCCGATCCGCGCATCGCCGAACTGGCCGAGGCCATGCTAATACTCGACCGGCAAACCGGCACGAGCCCGTGCCGGACGAATTTCGGCTTGTTCCGCTGCTATGCCCAGATCTACATGGCCCGACATCCGAAAGTCGTGCACTCGCTCCCCGTACTGGCCCGTTATCTTCCGTGGGACGAAAACGGCCTGACGTTGGAAATATACGGCTTCTCGACCGAGAAGTCGTTCCCGGTCTACGAGCAAGTGGTAGCCGACCTGCTCAACCACCTGCTGGCGGTCATGCCCGCTTTCGGACTGCGGCTATACCAACGGCCGGCCGCTCCCTCCGCCTCCGAGTTCGGAAGCCTTTCCCCGACAACAAACGTTTCCGCACGAGCCGGAAGCGGAACTCCGCTGGCTTGACACGGTCTCCGGACAAACGCAGGGGAAGGGGAGCGCCATGCGCTCCCCTTCCCCTGTAAACTATCGGTTCCGTGCGAAGGCTACTATGCCTCGGCATTTTCGGCTATGATGCGCATCGCGCATTCCAGTATGGACGTATCGTCCAATGTAACGACCCCGCCGTCCGGGCCGCTTTCGATATGAATCCCTGCCGGGCACCCTCCCTCATCGAAATGCCTGCCGCCGAAATAATTGCGAACGACGTTGACATCCAAATTCAATTCATCGGCAATCCGCTGCGAACTGCCGCTGGGCAGCTTGTCCTTGATACGACGCAGCTCGTTAAATGTAATTACCATAACGTCTGAGGTTTAGTTTATAGTTATGCAAGATTTCGATTCCATTTTCATGCCATGGCGATCCGCTTTTAAAATTAAGGTAAATTATTATAAATTCAAAATGTATCGTCCGATTTTCGCAAAAACAGTTTCCGATCGGACGAAATGTCAGCGAAGGATGCCAACTTGTCCGAATGGCAGCGCCCTCGCTGACAGCATAGACGCAAAATCACCCTGTCGGACCGCTTGGCATAAAGATTGAAGAATCCGGTAGCAAAACAAAATCAGAACGATAAACTGAGTAATAACAGAAATAAACAGATAACGATTATGGGAAAGATTATTGGAATTGACCTCGGTACCACGAACTCCTGCGTCGCCGTCATGGAAGGCAGCGAGCCGGTGGTAATACCCAACAGCGAAGGACGGCGCACGACGCCCTCGATCGTCGCTTTCGTAGACAACAACGAGCGCAAGGTAGGCGACCCGGCCAAGCGTCAGGCCATCACCAACCCCAAGCGGACGATCACGTCGATCAAGCGCTTCATGGGCGAGACCTACGACAAAGTGGGCAAGGACATCGAGCGAGCATCCTATGCGGTAGTACGAGGCGACAACAATACCCCCCGCATCGACATCGACGGGCGCCTCTACTCGCCTCAGGAAATTTCGGCCATCATCCTTCAGAAAATGAAGAAAACGGCCGAAGATTATTTGGGCACCGAAGTGAGCGAGGCAGTTATCACCGTACCGGCCTACTTCTCGGACTCGCAGCGTCAGGCGACCAAGGAAGCCGGTGAGATCGCGGGCCTGAAAGTCCGCCGGATCATCAACGAGCCGACGGCGGCCGCGCTGGCCTACGGTCTGGACAAGGCTAACAAGGACATGAAGATCGCCGTGTACGACCTGGGCGGCGGTACGTTCGATATCTCGATTCTGGAACTGGGCGACGGCGTGTTCGAGGTCAAATCGACCAACGGCGACACCCACCTCGGAGGCGACGACTTCGACCACGTGATCATCGACTGGATGGCCGAGGAGTTCCAAAAGCAGCACAACATCGACCTGCGCAAGGACCCGATGGCCCTGCAGCGGCTCAAGGAAGCGGCCGAAAAAGCCAAAATCGAGCTGTCGAGCTCAACCTCGACGGAGATCAACCTGCCGTACATCATGCCGGTAGACGGCATTCCGCAGCACTTGGTCATGACCCTCACGCGCGCCAAGTTCGAGCAACTGGCCGACCATCTGATCCGCGCGACGATCGAGCCGTGTAAGAAGGCCATGGCCGACGCGGGCCTGACCAACAGCCAGATCGACGAGGTGATCCTCGTGGGAGGCTCGACCCGTATCCCCGCCATTCAGAAAGTCGTCGAGGAGTTCTTCGGTAAGGCTCCGTCCAAGGGCGTGAACCCGGACGAAGTCGTCGCTATCGGTGCGGCCATTCAGGGCGGCGTGCTGACCGGCGAGGTCAAAGACGTGCTGCTGCTCGACGTGACCCCGCTGTCGCTCGGCATCGAGACGCTCGGGGGCGTGTTCACGCGCCTGATCGACGCGAACACGACGATCCCGACGCGCAAGAGCGAGGTATTCTCGACTGCGGCCGACAACCAGCCCTCGGTCGAAATCCATGTGCTGCAGGGCGAGCGCCAAATGGCCCGCGACAACAAGACGATCGGGCGCTTCCATCTGGACGGTATCCCGGCTGCCCCGCGCGGTGTACCGCAAATCG
>ERZ1673744.2543-NODE-2543-length-13427-cov-5.121672_pt1 | contig 13427 bp, 8 predicted proteins | sample MGYA00580207_ERZ1673744 | MGnify/ENA primary metagenome ERZ1673744 (study PRJEB41218, sample SAMN15661751) | gut metagenome | host: Homo sapiens | place: Canada: London | collected 2015-08-20/2019-03-30 | study: EMG produced TPA metagenomics assembly of... | reverse complement strand
TTAAAACGATTTCTACAGCTTCTTTTTCATCAATATATTCCAACCTAAATGCACAGCGTGACCCAATAACAAGAGAATCTGATGTTCCCTATCTTCTTCCACCTCTTTTTCATCACTGTATTCTTTGACTAAATCTTCTGTAGTTCTTCCACCTTCATACCATGCAATAACATCACTGCTGAATATCTTTCCTTCATTATGGAATAATTGGTTCGTATTCTTATCATAATCAATAATACCTTTATCCCATTCTTCCAAAGTCTTTTCAAAATACTGTAGTATTTCTTCTCCTAGTAAAGATATATTTTCTTTGTTTAATAGCTCTGTTCCATGAAGATTTGGATATACATTCTCCTCGATTTCCTTTTGTTCGTGGTTTACTTTATCTTCCAAAGATTCAAGGTCGATTCCCCTGTTTGTCATATCTTCCACTATAGTGTCATGATACCCACAGAAATCAAGTACTTCCTTCAATTCATAAAGTGTTTTTAAATTCATCTCGCCAACCTCTTTCTATTTTATATACCAAAGAAACCAATCAATACGACACCCACGATTGTTACCACAATCCATTGTCTTGTCTTTTCACGATATGTTTCATAGGATATATGATGCTCTCGTTTCTTCACATCTAATTTATAGATATTCCATATCGCACATCCACAACAAACCAATCCCAATCCTGTAAATACTATCTTCATTGTTTATTCTCCTTCCACTTTCTTACTTCTATCATAAAAACAAATGACATGAAAATGACAGAATAAATTTGGTTGATCGTCGTGTATTTGTACAAATAATGGATAATATTTTTCTTTCTTCATTTCTCGAATGATGCCAAACATTTCTGCAACCATTTCCTTATTCCAATTATGGACATCTCTTCTAGGGCATTCAACCCTTGCATAAAACAATCGCTTATATAAATCTCTAATATAACGAAAAACATACTTTTTTAATTCTATCCTTTTTTCTAAATCATCTGTCCATCTCAATGCTTTTGAATTTCCTTCATTATCAAATATAAAGGATACATTTCTCACAGAATCCTCATTCGTAAATTTTTGATCTTTATCGGTATGTATCAAATAATTAAGATGATTATGCAAATGAGGGATTCCATTAAATGTAAGCATTTCTATATCTTCAATCGTAAAATAATGATATTCCATATATTTTCTCCATTTCTAAAAATAGGAAGTCACTTCCTATTTTTCAATTTCATCAAATTCATCTGTCTTATTAAATTGATTTTCATTTTCCATAATTGCTGTTTTTTGACTGGAAGTAACTATTCCTTTTCGCACATAATCAAACCGTTCAGGATAATTCTGATATTCAATCAAAAGACTATGATAATTGCTATTAGCTAGGTCACTGTCTGTTAGAACATATACATTGGTATTCTTTTCATTTGCCTTTAGATATGGTTCTAACATTCTCTGCATCACTTGAGGTAAATGAGCATCTTTTCGTTCCAATGCATAGATTGAATTATTCAACTCATTCTTGTAATAGCAAATACTATCTTTTATCAATTCCAATCGAACTGTTGTCTGATAATCAGTAAAATAAATTTTATGGGGTACTGTTTCTTTCTGCTTCAAAAGTTCATGAACTGGAGATACTTTCTTAGTAGCTTCATCTATCTTTTTAAGTTTATCTGTTGCTTTATTTTTAATAACTTCATTATGATCTACAGCTAATAACTCAATCATATGTCTGTCTTTCGTAAGTTCTAACAATGTCATTTTCTCTTGAAAGGAAAACTTATACATGGGAATCCCTTTTTCATGTTTCTCTATGGTTTTATCATAAATCCATTCTTTACACTTTTTTTCCAATAATTGAAAATCACAACAGAACTGATGATATGTCGTATTCTTATCCAATGCCTTGTGATAGATTGCTTTTGCTTTACTTTGAATGACTTCTCTATTCTTGTTACAATATTTTAATTCTTGTCTTAGCAGAAATCTGTATTGATAATCACTTTCGTTGTTTATCACTTTTTGTTTAATTTCTGCATCAGGCACAGGAAACATAAAAGAATAACGAACACTTCCCACTGGTACATTTCCTACTTCAATGACATAATTTGAACTTTGTTTTATGTTAAATGAGGATACAGGAGCAAAATAATTCAATCCATTGATTTTAAATAAAGTACCACACAAAAATTTATTTCTATTCTGATACTCCACATTAGGTATTCGAGAATCGAATTGTTTTAAATATTTTACATAATCAACATTCACTTCATAGAAATCTAGTTTTTCGCTCATACAAGCACCCCCAAACATGAAAAAAAGCCATGTACCTATACATGACTTTGTATTCGCCTTTTAGCTGTTTGCTATCCTATTCGTTAAATTATGAATAGGCATGGTAGCGAAGCACCCGAATAGATTATTCGCCTTTTAGTCGTTTGACTATCCTGCATTATACAGGCATGGTAGCGAAGCACCTTAAAGATTCGAGATTTGCCTCTTGTCTTGTACTTCAACTGCAAAGGACAAACCTCATATGAATGATAATGAAGATGTTCTCTTCGATTAGAGTATAGCACAGTAATTTATATTTGCAAACTAATTTTAAAATTGCATTTTATTCAAAATAGGAAGTCACTTCCTATTTTTGAAAAAAGTGAAGATTACTCTCCACTTAAATATCTCTATCTTCAAAATCATCTTCAATACTTATATTGACTGCATCATTGTCTTCGTTTCCATCAGTAATGCCATTCTTATTATACAAATAATTACGGTCATATACTTTCAGTTCTTCAAGGAATTCTGAAACATTAAGATATATAACCCCATTATCATCTTTATCTAAAGTCTTTCCATTATATAAAACAACTTTTTCTTTTACTTTAAAACCATTTTCTTTTAACCAATCAAGTTTTTCAGTATCTAGCAAATGTTTTGTTTGTTTATTGTATTCAACTTCAGAAGAATGTTTAATTTCAAAAATGAATGTTTCATTCTTTTTGTTACGAATAACCATATCATATTCGCCATTTTTAAATGGAGATTTTCTATACTCATAAAATCTAAATTGAGAAACAAAGCAATCAGATAAACTTCTAGTTACATTTAAGAGAACAATTTCTTCTAACATTCTTCCTTTAATATCAGATAACAATTTGTTATAAATGAACTCTTGTTTATCTCCACTCAACTTAACGAATTTAGGGTCATTATACAACGCTTTTAATGCTGATTTTGCCTGATTATAACGAATGCAAGGTTGAACAACGACAGGATTATCAGAAATTGAAAATTCTTTGCTAACTGTACAATATTTAACATCATCAAAAAAATCCAACTCATACAAATAATTTTCTATCTGTGCAAGTTCATTTTCTGTTAAGCCATACTTTAATTCATTGTAATTTAAAATCTTTAAATCCTTTTTTATTTGCTCTGATAGATTTTCTACATTCATATCAGCACTATAGGATAATATATCATTGTCTTTAACATCCGATATATAGTGATGCAAAACTCCAATATCATGAGATTCAAAATTTTTCAAAATTGCATCAAGTAAAAATTCATGGTTCTTATCTTCGATAACTCGATTGATAACATTTGTTAATTCTCCTCGACTATGAATTAAATATAAAGCACCTAAATCTCCTTTATCTTTTAATTTAGACAAGGAATGTTGAATATTTTCTGCAATAGCTGAATCAACATATTCTTTAAAATTTTCATCTCTATTATAGTTAATTCCACTTTTTGACAACAATCCACCTTCCACAATATAATCTTCAGCAGTGGCATTTGGAAATAAATGCGTATATTCATAATATGGAATATAAGTTGTATGAATTGAAATTGAACGATCAAACAACTCTCCTCTTTGGCTTAAATAAATACCTAATGAATCTGTTCCTGTTAATACAATATGAATACCTGATATAGCAAACTCATCTGATAGTAAAGAAGATACTCTTACAAATTGTTCTACTTTGGTAATTTCATCAATGAAAATATATTTATATCCCTGTTCATTTAATTTTTGTAAATCTAGATACAAACTTGCCATGTTGTCTTCTTCTGTTACATCTATCCATGCAGTTTTATTAAATTGCTCATTTGTCATACCTAAAATAGATTGTAACATCATAGTAGTCTTCCCAGTTCTTCGCAAACCATATAACGCACAAACTTTACCATAATAAGGTGTATTCACTGATAAATCAGAGTACAGATATTTGTTCAAATCATTCAGTAAATATCTTGTGTTTAATGAACTTACAGATTTCGCTCTATTTTGTAAAGATACTCCAAATCTAACATTTGTTCTGTATATAGACATTTCAGCACCTTCTTTCATACTATTATTATAACAGATTTATATGCACCCTAATAGATAGCATTTTCATGCTCTCTACAAAAATAGGAAGTGACTTCCTATTTTTGAAAAAAGTGAAGATTACTCTCCACTTTGCATTTAACCTTTTGTATCCAATGAATCATTATCATCATATTCATCTTCTACATTTTTTATACATTCTTTTCGTGCTAGAAGCATCTTCTGATAATTACGATCATATACTTTTAATTCATCAAGATATTCAGATATGTTTTTATATTTCACACCTTCAATTTCTTGCCCTTGTGTTTTTCCCATATATAACACTGTTCTTCCTGTTACCTCTAATCCTCTTTTTTCAAAGTATTTCATTTTTGCAGGGTCAATCATATGTTTGTACTGACTTGGTACGATTTCAGAACTGTGTTTGATTTCAAATAATTCTACAGTGTATAATTCTTTATCTTTAATAACTAAATCAATTTCTCCTTCTGTAACTCCTTCACTCGGCATTGGTGGATAAGAGAGTTGAAATACTTCATATTTTTCAGCATCCAAAGATTGTTGGACATTATAAATTGTCAATTCTTCTAATATCTTTCCTTTTACATTGTTATCAATCGTTGAAACAATTAAATTTTGTTCTTTATCTGTTCCTAATCGGAAAGTATTGTGATTTTCTAAAATCTTCAACAATTCCTTGCACTGACTGTATCGCAACCCTGACTGTGTAATAATATTGTTTTCTACTGGCGAAATATTAAAGTCACCTGATTCAACAGTATAGGAATCTACAATTTCTAGTTTTCGTAAATATTGTTCTATCTCATAGACTTCAGAATCTGTTAGTATTTCATCTTTTCTTGCATCATAAATATGAAGTTGTTTTTTCAATGGTTCAACAATGGTGCTTGAATCTATTTTGTTTAGAATATCTGTGTTAGGTTCGATATTTTTCTTAACACGAGTAGTCATTATATCTCTAACAGAGTTATAATCAGAAGGTTTAAATGTACTTTGAATTACCCTGATAGAAAACTGATGGTTTCTATTTTGTACAACACGATTGATAGCATTAGTCAGTTTATCTTGATTATATAAATTTATCAAAGAACGAAATTTACTGCCTTCTTCATAGTTTTCTAAAGAATGCTGAATGTTCTGTGCAATCGCAGAGTCCACATATTGCTCTGCATTTTTTCCATTATAGAACGGATAATCTTCATTATATTCAGGAATCAAAGTACCACCATATTCAATGAATTCATCAATATTTTTATTAGGAAACAAATGTTTAAATTCATAAAAAGGAATATATGTTGTATGAATATATCTAGCTCTGTCATAAAGTTCACGAGAAGAAGATAAGAAAAAGCCTAGAGAATCTGTTCCTGTCAGAACAATTCTCAACCCCTTTCTAACATATACATCAGGAAATAAGGAAGACATGGAAATAAAGTTATCCAATGAAGTGACTTCATCAATGAAAATATACTTGTATCCTTCTTCTTTCAATCTATCAAGATCACTATATAAAGAAGATATGGTATCTCTATTGCTTACTTCGATATATGCACTTTTTTCAAATTCATCTTGCGTTAATTCAGAAATCGTTTGCAACATTAAAGTTGTTTTTCCAGTTCTTCGCAATCCATATAAAATACAGACTTTGGTATCTTCTGATTCAAATAAATAGTCTTTCAATTCTTCTCCAATAATGCGTTGTGGTTTATCTTTTTCACGATTTGTGATTTCTTTTAATTCGTCTTTAACAAAAACATTTGCTGTATATTTTTTCATTAAACCACCTTCTTTCATATCCCTATTATAACAAATTTCTATGCACTCTAACAGATAGCATTTTCATGCTTTCTGCAAAAATAGGAAGTGACTTCCTATTTTTCAATTTCATCCATTTCTTCTTCAATTTCTATAAATTTATTTATTCTATCTTGTTCTTTATTAAATTGAATGTCATAACAAATTCGATTAAGTTCTCCTCTTATAGAAGGATACCCTTTCTTCCCAATGTTTTTTAGATTTTTCATATCGTATAAAGGTGTTTTCAATAATCCTTTTAAAGTTGTAATTCCACTTGCTTTCAAACAATATTTTGCTCGATCTGTAAGATGGAGCATATCCACTGGACAATCTTTTTCTATTTTTGATGCAACTAATTTCTTAATTTCATCTTCCAAAAAATTCTCTACTAATTTCCCATCCTTTTTGCATACAGAATATTCAATACTTGATAAATCTTTAAAGAATGAATAATCCATATTTGTTAAATCACAATCGTTGTCTTTTATGTTCTTATAATCTTCTCCTCCTATTTCAACGCTTCCTTGAAAAGAAATAACTCCATATGTTCCATCCACTCCCTGATCTACATAATCACGAATATACTTTAGGTTTTCTTTATAATCCTTTTCCAAAAAGAAACCATTATTTTCGTTATAGAATCCATAATTCAATTCTTTATTATTGCAAGCATAATGATCAAACTCTTTATCCAATTTTTCTAAAAGTACACCCGTTTCAAATCCATAAAAATTTATTTTATTGTCCATCATTTTCCTTCTTTCTATTTTTAGGAAGTCACTTCCTATTTTTCAAATAAAAAGCATCAAATTGCTTTGATACCTTTTATTTGAAGCCCTTGTTTTTACGCAAGGGCTTCAGGAAGATAAATCATTATACTTTATTTTCTATCTCACTGTGAACTATCAGAGATTTTATTTTTTGTGAGATAGATTTTTATACAATTCTTTATTCTGATTTATTTTCAGACTTCTTGTTTTTGTTTCTTCTTCTGTATTCCAAGATACCGATTAAAGATACTAGAACTCCAAGTCCTGCAACGATAAACAGCATAGAATCACTACCTGCTCCTGTTTGAATAACTGGAAGTAAGCTGTCTTTGTAGATGATAGAATACAACAAGTCTTCACTTCGTTCTACCTTCTTACCATTGACAAACAATCCATCATCATTGACTTCAACTTTGACAACTTCAGGGCTTAACGAATAACCTAGAGGGGCTTTCGTTTCCTTGATATATGTTGTTCCGTAGTTCAATACAAACTTAACAGTTCCATCTTTTGTGTTTGCCTGTTTTGTTTCGATAGGATTTTTACATTCTGCATCTGTGAAAGATGTGAATTCAAATTCCTTACTGATGATGTTCTTCATTGTGTTTTCATCTACTTTATTGACAAGAACATAGTATTCTTTCAATTTATTGATGATAGGTTTTCCTTCATTGATTGGTACAATCACTGCTTTTTCATTAGATTGGTCGATACTAAAATCATATTCATTTTCATCTAATTTATATGCAGAATTTGTTTGAAGTTCCTTCAAGTAGTAATTTCCTACTGGAAGTTCAGGGGTATGAACTAAATGACCTTCTTCATCAATTCCTGATGTTGCAAGCAATGTATCAGGTTCGATTGCTACATTACCTTTCCAATCGTATGTATCATCACGAGTGTAGATTCCAAATACAACATCCTTGTAGGCTTCTTTGTTCATAGCTGTATCAGAGAATTCCATCTGTTTTGTCATATTGATGTTATACACTGGTCGTTCGTTCTTCAATGTAGATTCGATTACTTGAAGTTCATTGATTTGATTATCTACAACTTCAAAATAATGTTTTTCTTCATTCTTCACAAAACCGATTGGTGCTTTTGTTTCAACATAATAGTATTTACCAACTGGAAGTTTAATTGACTGTACAGCTTCATAATCACTTACTAAAGTGTCGATTTCTTCATCTGCCTTGTAATAAGTGATTCCGTTACCTAATGTAATATCTTCGCCTGCGTAAATGGTAATTTCTGCACCTAGAATATTCATTTCTTCAAAGACTGGTGTATTAACCATTCCTAAATCCGTCATACCAATATCCGTATAAGTGAACTGTTTACCTTTCTTCTCGAAAGCTAACTGTCCATATACGATTTCATCCTTCATTGTTCCTGCTACTTGAACTTCGCCTGTGTCTTTTACAGTAAATTCAATCTTTTCAGCAAGAGCAAATCCATAAGGGGCAGAAATTTCTTCCCAAATATAAGTTTGTCCAACTTCTAATCCTTTGATGATATGAGGTTCTTTAGTGGATACCCAAGTTTCAAATACTTCTCCACGATTTCCTTTAGGATAAACAATTTGAGTTGCTCCTTCTAGTTCTTCGTTTGTAGAAGCATCTACTTTTGAGAATTCTACTTGTGTAATTTTGTTTTTAAATACTGCAACAATTTCGATAGTTGGTAATTCCTGCCCTTTATATGTGGCATCCACTGGAATCACTTCATCACTTGAAGCGTATCCGATTGGGGCTTTCAATTCACGAATTTCGTATTTTGAAAGAGGAAGGTCAGCGTTAAATACAACCTGTCCATTTTCATCTGAAGTGGCTGTTTCAATCAATGTTCCTTTTTTGATAATCAATGGTTTTGAGTTTGTTTTTGACAATTTTTCAACTCCATAAATATCTTCAGAAGCATATAGACCAAAGACAGCTCCTTGTAAATTAGCTTCATTATCTTCATCCACTTTTCTCAAGTCAATATGAACCTTTTGACGGTCATTTAAATAGGTTACAGAATCAGAAATGATTGCTGTATGATCATCTTTGTATGACAGAGTTACTTCATACTCTTTATCAGAAATCACAAATCCTTCAGGAGCCTGTGTTTCACGCACTATATAGCTTCCAAGATATAAATTATCTACTTGAGTCTTTCCTGATTTATCGGTAGTTGCTGTTGTAACAACTTCACCAGCTTTATAAATTACCGTTCCGTCAGCAGGGTCAATGATGTCTTCTTTGGCATACACTGTGACTGTCATGCCTTCTAGTCCTTGTTCTTCATAATCGAATACGATATTACCATTTTCATCTTCATGAGAACCCACTAGCACTTCTCCTCGTTTTTCAAAAGAGATAGATCCTTTTACTCGTGTGTCTTCCATAGTAACTACGATATACGCATCTCCATCTTCATCTTCGGAAGTCACTTCCGATTTTTTGATTTCAAATGGAATACTTGTACCATTCAACAAGTAGTTGTAAGGTGCTTTGATTTCTTCGAGTTGGTACTTTCCACTCTTTAGTTTTAACGGAAGAATAACATAACCATCTTTATCTGTATTGAATTCATCAATCCAAACACCTGCCACTTTTTGTCGTACATATTTACCAGTTGATAAATCTTTTACTTTAAATGTAGCATCTGACAATGTAATTTGTTTTCCACTTTCAGCATCAATCTTAACAAGTTTTAGGAAATAATCACTTGGTCGGTTGTTGATGTGATAGTGCATCTTACCATCATCTCCCATTTCAAGCGAATTTCCAGAAGTATCTCCACCTTTAACGATTGTTTGTCCATCTAGTTCTGTTACTTCAAATGTAAATATTCCATCAAGAATATCTGTTTCTTCAGCATTTTCGCCTTTCTTAGTCTGTTGGATAACATACTTACCATAGGCTAGTTTTCCTGAAGTCGCATAACCATTCTTGTTTGTAGTTAATACAGCGTATTCTTTTTCACTACGATTTTCTTTGGCATACTCAAGAGCTTTTTGAATATCATTTCCGTTTGCTTCATAATCAGACTTCAATACAGCAACAAATTCAGCACCTTTTTCATTTACCATGATTTCAGACTGACTTCCATCTGTAATGACTTTGATTAAATCAAATTCTCCTGTGCGAATTGTTTCTTTTACTGTCTTATCGACTGTGATAGTAATTGTATTTTGATCTTTATAACTTGCAGTAAAAGGATATTTTGTTTCATCCAATTCATATCCTTCAGATGGACTGATTTCTTGCCAGTAATATTCCCCTAGATATAGATTTTCAATCGTACCACTTGCATTTTTATCTGTCGTGATTTTTCCAACTAAAGAATCTTTCTTATGAATAACTGTTCCATCCATAGATGGGTCAAGAATATCTTCTTTAGCATATAGTCCATATACAGCACCTGTTAGTGTTGCATCCCCTTGAGGACGATTACCAGTATCTTTATCTTCTTTGACAAGATTGATGGTCGCATTCACTCGCTTATCACTTAATTCTGTATCGTATGTCTTTTCAGCTGTAATATCTACGACAGCCTCTTGATTGACATCAATGACATATCCATTTGGTGCTTTTGCTTCTTTGATGACATATTCTCCATATGCTAATGGTTCAGATACTGCATATCCTGTTTCATCTGTTGTCATAGAAGAAACAACTTTTCCATCATAGTAAATATCAAAAACTGTTCCTGCTACTTGAATGACTTTGCCTGTATCCTTATCTTTCTTGGCGATACGGATTTTTCCTTTGATGACTTGTTCGGGAACAATCGGTTCTTGATAAGTATTTAAAATTTCATTAGTTCCACCTATTTTTAGCTTTATTACGAATAATTCATCATTCAATTTATATCCTTCAGGAGCTTTCGTTTCCTGCATGGTTACAGTACCAACTGGTATTGATGGATTTCCATCAGAAGAATAATACAAAGCATCACCTGATACAAGTAAACTCTTATCTAATGCAGTAAATCCATTTTCATTTGTTCTGAATACCCAAGTTCTTTCTGCTGTGACTCCCTGTGTGGCAGGATCAACACCTTCAGCATAATCCCCTTTGTAATACTTCACAGTAAATTCGGCATTTTCTAAATGAGCATCTCTTTGAGGTACATCCTGTCCAGTTTCCTTATCACGCTTCTTCAATAAGATACCCACTGGGTCAGATTGAGGAATATCTTTTACCTTATATACTTCTGTTTTTCCACTGGTAACAGAAACTGAATATACTTTTTTATCCAACACATACCCTTTTCCTGCTTTCGTTTCTTTCAAGTAATATGTTTTCACTTGCAAATCTTTAATTGTATTTGCTTTTCCATCAGCTTTGATTTTAAATGTACCTACTCGATTAACATCCTTATTGGCATCGGCTTCACTATTGTACAATCCATATTCTGCACCTTCTAAACTATAGCAGTTGTTATTGTCTGTAATCGAAGGATTCGCAGAAGATTTTTCAATCGTTAGATTTCCTTTCGGCTCATTTTGTCCCCAATATAAAGTTTGATTCTGTGTTACAATTCCTTGCCAACTTACTCCAGTACCTGGGCATTTTGCTTTATATACTTTAAAATCAGATGGTGGGCTAGGTAGGTTTAAAATTCCTTTTAGCGATTCATATGCAACATGATAACGCTGTCCATTAATAGAACCACTAATTGAAGTGCCACTAGCTACAGCAGATAAGAATTCATTCATTGCCAAGAGAGCTTGATCTCTGTTTGGAAAAGTATTGGAAACCTGATTATTTGGATATCCATAAGCATAATAAATAACTTTTCGCACTCTATCATCATGTACTTCTACAGCAGAATTTAAGGTCATTCCTGCTCGTGGTGGTGCGTACATAGCTTCTCCACAAAATGCTACATGTCCATCAACCTTCCAAAATCCACCAGTTCCCCAAACCGATCCTATTCCATTAGAAATAGATGTATGTCCACCTTCTTCAAAATAAGTAACAACAGGACTACTCAAACTGCGATCAGAAGAATAAGTGCTTGATGCAGATTCGGAGTATCTAAAATCAGGGGCAATTAAAATAGAAGCACCTAATCCTAGCAATAGATTTGCTGTATCATAATCTTCATAAAATTTAGCCGTAATAAAATAATTATCATCCACATATTTCCACGCATGAATTTTATCAACAATTTCTTTACGCTTTTGAATATACTCTTCTTTCATAGTCATTCCATTTTGATAATCGTTTAAAATTTGTTGTTCTTCAGCACTAACAGGACGATTTGGAATAAAGGTTTCGTCATTGATTAGCAGTTTACTATTTTTATCTACTTTATCTTTTGTTTTATCCTTTTCTTCCGTTTCAATGGAATCTTCTTTTGTAGTTTCTCCTTCTGCTTCAGGTTGTTCAATCGGTTCTGTATCTACTTTTTCATTTGTTTCTTGTTCTTCACTAGAAACAATTTCTTTGAATGTAACTACAAAGTTTGAATTTTCGACACCAGTAACATATTCAATCTTTAAATTGTTTTGTTCTGCCACAAATTCAGGTACTGCTACATCATTATTCGTAAAATTCTCAATTACATTTCCTTCAGTAGCGATTGCTTCAATCTTTACATTTGTACCTTCTGCATAAGACTGGCTAAATGGAGTTTCTGTAGTAACAACAGTTTCATTTCCGTTCTCTGTAACCTTAACTTGTCCACTTCCAATAACAGATACATTAAGCGTACTAGATAATGGTTCTGAAATTGGTTGTTCATTTGCATAGGCAGGCATTACACTATTTACAGTTAAAAGTGCTGAAAAAATGCAAGTTACCATTCGTTTAAATGTTTTTTTCATAAGTATCTCCTTTCTTCTTTTTTCGTTTTATGAAAAATAGGAAGTGACTTCCTTTTTATGAAACGAATGAATCTCGAGTTTTCATCCGTTCCACTTTTTCCTACATAAATAAGTAGAGGCATCCAACTGGATGCCTTCGTTTAAAATACCATTTCATTATAAACTATCTCCTTTCTGAAAATAAAAAAAGACAAAAAACGATTAGTTTTCTGCCTTTTCAATAATTTACCACATTATCATATTAGCACATTTTGATGTGAAGCAAAAGTGCAACCACAGGTAAAATTACGGTTTTATAAAATCTAAAATCTGTTGTCATTTTTCAGTTTATAGCATATAATAATAGTGTCAAAGATTGGTAGTGAATACCAAGTGAAAAGAGATAGGACGGCAATCCTATCTCTTTGTTTTTTTGCACTACTACCGAAGTAGTTAGACTACTTCTTCAACTCTTTAACTATCAATAATAAGATAATCAACTGAATAATTTGATTGATATCTATTTGCATATGTCAAAGATTGGCAGTAGTACATCAGGATAGTATAAACCATAAACTTATACCTCCACGATTATTCTACAGAATCTTTATTTGATTTACCAGTTTTTCTACCTTTTGCACTCAAATAGAAAAACAGGAAGTGACTTCCTTTTTTGAATTTATTGATATTTATCAATTTATCGCTTATAA
>ERZ1673744.2538-NODE-2538-length-13437-cov-4.764236_pt1 | contig 13437 bp, 8 predicted proteins | sample MGYA00580207_ERZ1673744 | MGnify/ENA primary metagenome ERZ1673744 (study PRJEB41218, sample SAMN15661751) | gut metagenome | host: Homo sapiens | place: Canada: London | collected 2015-08-20/2019-03-30 | study: EMG produced TPA metagenomics assembly of... | reverse complement strand
GGAACTCAACGACGACGTCCTTTTCGGCGAGGTATGGAGCCGCACCGACAAGCTCGGTCTTCGCGACCGCAGCTTGGTAACGATTACCTCTCTTATCAGTCAGGGTATCACGGACAACTCGCTAATATATCATTTGCAGTCGGCGAAGAACAACGGCATCACCCGCACCGAAATCGCCGAAATCATCACGCATATCGGCTTCTATGCCGGCTGGCCGAAAGCATGGGCGGCATTCCGTCTGGCGAAAGACGTATGGGCGGAAGACACGACCGGCGAGGATGCCAAGGCGGCATTCCAACGCGAGATGATTTTCCCCATCGGCGAACCCAACACGGCGTATGCCAAGTATTTCACCGGCAACAGTTACCTCGCACCGGTTTCGCGTGAGCAGGTGAATATTTCCAACGTGACTTTCGAGCCTCGCTGCCGCAACAACTGGCATATTCATAAAGCCGCGAAAGGCGGCGGGCAGATGCTTATCGGTGTGGCCGGGCGCGGCTGGTATCAGGAAGAGGGCAAACCGGCGGTAGAGATTCTCCCCGGCACGGTCATCCACATTCCTGCCGGCGTAAAGCACTGGCACGGTGCGGCAGCCGACAGCTGGTTCGCACACCTCGCATTCGAGATTGCAGGCGAGAACGCTTCCGACGAGTGGCTGGAGCCGGTTACGGATGAGGAATACGATCGGCTTCAAAAATGAAAATAGATTTTCTTATGTATAAGGTCGTTCTCGCATTATTGGCAATGGCAGGAGTTGCTAAGACGTCATATGCACAGCAGGAACAGGACATGAGTAGAGGGTATCCGAACCATAGAGTCCTGGTCGCCTATTTCTCGGCGACGGGAACGACGGCCCGCGTGGCCGGCAAAGTGGCACAGGCGACGGGCGGAGAGCTCTATGCGATTACGCCCGCAGAGTCTTATACGAGCGCAGACCTCGATTGGAACGACAAGCAGTCGCGCAGTTCGGTAGAAATGAGCGATCCGGCGTCGCGTCCGGCAATCGGCGGCGAGGCATTGAACGCGGACGGCTACGACGTGATTTTTCTCGGTTATCCCGTTTGGTGGAATCTTGCGCCGCGTATCGTCAATACGTTCGTCGAAAGTCACGATCTGAACGGCAAAACGGTCATACCGTTCGCCACCTCGGGGAGCAGCGGCATCGCGAATAGCGCGGCGGCGTTGAAAGAGACATATCCCGACATCGATTGGAAAGAAGGGAAACTGTTGAATCGGGCGAGCGCCGGCGATATCCGCGAATGGGTCGGTAAGCTCGGGTACTGACCTGCCGGGAAGAAAGCGATACCGGCCCTGCCGGCAGGACGGTGAAGCGCTGCTGTTGGGGGACGGCAGGGGGATTTCCGTGCCGATGAGGGAAATCGGCGGCGTAGCGTGTTTTTCCGGGGCGAGAGGCAGATCGTACCGGAAAAGGAAGGGATGGGTGAGATCGAGGACCTCGGGCGGAAAGAATGACGGTATGGCAACCGGGGCGAGTACGGCAGCCGGGGTGAACACGCGAACCCTCGGTCTTCGGAACGTGGTTTGCGGCCGCAAACCGCAGATGGCTGGCAGAAAGTGGCGAAAATCCTGAACTCTCATCGCTTCCTGCCTCGTTTGATTTTCGTTTTTCGTGAATCCGGTGCGGATAACGGAAAAGAAAATCCCTCGTTCCGTTCATAAAAATACGACAGCCCGAAAGGTCGGGCTGTCGTATTTTTCTATCAAAGTTCTCCGTATGGAGACCGGTTCGTTCCGCAGGACGAAAAAGAGTCCTCGGCGGGAGCCGTTATTTCGTAATACGGTTGAGCCAGCGGAGCATAGCGAACATGACCGTCATCGAAATCAGGCAGACGGCGACGAACACGCCCCACGTCATCCAGATCGGAATCGTCTCGTAGAAAATCGCTCCGATGAACAGCAGCTGATTGCCGACCGCCGTAGCTCCGAGCCATGCGCCCTGCATGATGCCCTGATATTGGGGAGGAGCGACCTTCGACACGAACGAGATGCCGAGCGGGCTGATGAACAGTTCGGCAACGGTCAGGATCAGGTAGGTTCCGATCAGCAGGAACGGCGTCACGCGCTGAGCCTCCGAAAGGCCTCCCATGCGCTCTACCTCGGCAGCCGGCGGCACGCCGAGCGAGCCGAGCATCATCACTACGTAGGCGACGGCGGCGATTCCCATTCCGATCGCGATCTTGGCGGGCGTCGAAGGCTCTTTGCCCCGGGCCCGCATCATACCGAAAAAGGCCAGCACGAGCGGCGTGAGAAATACGACGAAGAACGGGTTCATCGACTGGAATATCTCGGCGGAGAGCCCCAGCGAGCCGATGTTGAGTCGGGTGTAATCCTTAGCGAAATAGGTCAGCGTCAGTCCGTTCTGGTGGAACGAGAACCAGAAGAAAATCACGACGGCGCATACTGCGATCAAAGCCCAGATACGCTGCCTGACCTCCTTGGCCGCCATGCGTACTTCGCCCGGATCGATCCGAGAGCCCGTGCCCGCAGCCTGAGCCTGACGGGGGTCGGGCAGGCTTTTCTTATTCGCCAGAAAGATGACCAGCGATATGAGCATGGCTGCGATAGCTACCCCGAAGGCATAGTGGAAGCCGGTGGCGAAAGCGCTCAGATAGCTGTCGGCGAAAGCCGTCATGTCGGTCGGCGCGCCGTTGCTGCTGACTTCGGCGGCCAACGCGGCGAAACGCTCCGAGGCTTCGGGCGAAAGGTTGCCCCCGAGGAAGCCGTGGCACAGCTCCGGCAGGTCGGGATTGTAGAGGAATCCCTTGGTCGAAAGCCACCAGTTCCGCACTCCGATAGCCACCATAGGAGCGAAGATGGCCCCTACGTTGATGAACATGTAGAAGAGCGAGAACCCCGAGTCGCGCATCTTGCCGTACTTCTCGTTATCGTACATCTGTCCTACGAGCGCCTGAAGATTTCCTTTGAACAGACCGTTGCCGAACGCGATCGTGAACAGTCCGATGCATGTGACGGTCAGATACAGAGGCAGGTTGCGCACCGGCGTGGGCGTCGGAATCGCGATCAGCAGATAGCCGGCTGCCATAATTACCAGTCCCGTCAGAATCGTCCCCTTGTAGTTTCTCGTTTTGTCGGCGATCAGGCCGCCCACGAACGCGAGAATGTAGATCGAAAAGTAAAATACCGAATAGATAATGCCGGCGTTGGTTTTGTCGAGCCCGAATTTGGACATCAGGAACAAGGTCAGAATCGCCATCATCGTGTAGAAACCGAACCGTTCCCCCATGTTGGCCAGCGCAGCCGGCAGCAATCCCTTAGGATGGTTTTTGAACATAGTCAGATTGGGTTTATGAGTTTTGGAATTGTTTCAATCAGACAAATATATGATAAAATCTTCGTATATATTGCCCGTTCTGTGAAATTTGCCTAACTTTAGTATCCGATAACGATAACGCGAGGCATCTATGGAAAACGCACTGGAAGAACTGCCGATCGTCGAGCGCGACCCGTGGCTGAGAACTTACGAAAGCGCTCTTCGGAGCCGCTATGACCTCTACCGCAGGCGACGGGACGAGATCGAGCAGGGAGGCGATTCGCTGCGGGATTATGCCAACGGCTACCTCTATTACGGTTTTCAGTACGATCCGGCTCTGAAGGGCTGGCATTTCCGCGAGTGGCTGCCCGGGGCCGAGGACGTCTACCTGTTCGGCGACTTCAACGGCTGGCAGCGTACGCAACTGCGGTTGCGCAAGGATTCCGACGGCGTCTGGAGCATTTTCCTGCCCGACGAGAGTTTCGGCGACCGGCTCGTGCACGGCTCGCTGGTCAAAATGCTCGTGCACGGCGCCAACGGCTGGCTGGAACGCATACCGTCCTATATCCGGCGCGTCGTTCAGGACCCCGTGTCGAAAAATTTCACGGGGCAGCTGTGGGCTCCGCCCGTTCCGTTCGACTGGCAGGGCGACGCTTTCGACATCGCTTCGGTGGGCGACCTGCTGATCTACGAATGCCATGTGGGCATGGCGCAGGAGGAGCCTCGCGTAGGTACCTACGCGGAGTTCACCCGCGACGTGCTGCCGCGCGTCAAGCGCGACGGATACAACACGGTTCAGCTGATGGGCATAGCCGAGCATCCCTATTACGGGAGCTTCGGCTATCATGTGAGCAATTTTTTCGCGCCCTCGTCGCGCTTCGGCACGCCCGAGGAGCTCAAGGAGCTGATCCGGACCGCGCACGGCTTGGGTCTGGGCGTTATCATGGATCTGGTTCACTCGCACTATGTCAAGAACCTGAACGAAGGGCTCAACGAGCTCGACGGGACGAATCATCTCTATTCTCCCGCCGGGCCGGCGGGAGATCATCCGTTCTGGGATTCCAAGTTGTTCGACTACGGCAAGGAGCCGGTGCGCCATTTCCTGCTGTCGAACGTCAAGTATTGGATGGAGGAGTTCCATTTCGACGGCTTCCGCTTCGACGGCGTCACGTCGATGATCTACACGCATCACGGGCTCACGGAGTTCGACGATCCGGCCAAGTATTTCAGGGAAACGGACCCGGAGGCGATCTGCTATCTGACGTTGGCGAACGCCCTGATACATGAGCTGCGTCCGCACGCGGTGACCGTCGCGGAAGATGTCAGCGGCATGCCCGGTATGTGCTACCCGGTCCGGGACGGCGGCGTCGGGTTCGACTATCGGCTCGCCATGGCCGTTCCCGACTTCTGGATCAAGTTGCTCAAGGAAGTGCCCGACGAGGATTGGGATATCTGGCGGATGTGGAACACGATGACCGACCGCCTGCCGGACGTGGGAACGGTCGCCTATTGCGAATCGCACGACCAGGCCCTCGTGGGCGATCAGACGCTTGCTTTCCGACTGATGAATAAGCAGATGTATACCGATATGAACCGCGCGGCCGAAAACCTGCTGATCGACCGGGGCATGGCGCTGCACAAAATGATCCGTCTGTTCACGATCTCGCTGGCCGGGCAGGCCTACCTGAATTTCATGGGCAACGAGTTCGGACATCCCGAGTGGATCGACTTTCCCCGCGAAGGCAACGGCTGGAGCTATGCGCACGCGCGAAGGATGTGGAGTCTGGCCGAGAACGGTTTTTTACGATACAGCTATCTGGGCGAGTTCGACCGCGCGATGCTGAAGCTCGTCCGCCGGTACTCGATCCTGAGCAGCGGCTATGCCTACAATCACAAGATGGATACCGAGAACAAGACGGTTGTTTTCAGCCATCGGGATGTCGTATTCGTGTTCAACTGGCATCCCGACCGGAGCCTGCCCGATTATCCGATTCCCGTGCCGGAGGCGGGGCGCTACCGCGTGCTGATGAGCACCGACGACCGCGAGTTCGGCGGGTACGGCCGGATCGACCATTCGGTCAAGGCGTTCAGCTTTCCGCAGGTATGCCCCGACGGCGCGACCCGGCCGCATATCCTGATCTATAACCTCTCCCGTTCGGCTCTGGTTCTGAAAAGGATGAGCCGTTGATTCCGTTGCCGGCGGACCTGAGTGTGCGCTCCGCATGCAAGGCCGGACCGGGCGGATGAGGGGGCGTGCCATGTCGTTATCGGCGAGAGATTCCGATGGCAGCTCTGTGAACCGTGTGTTTCGCGCCTTAAAGATTAACCGGAAATACCTTGTTGAAAACGTGTCTTCCCGTCGGCGGAAAAAGAGTCGCGAAATGCGTCGGCGGGCGAAAAAATCGCTATTTTTACTCGACTTAACCGACTAACCTGAAATCCGATGAAAAAGATGCTGATGCTCGCCGGCCTGCTCTTTACGGCCTGCGCTGCGCTTGCCGGTCCCCGGCTCCGCTACACGATCAACGAACACTGGAAATTCTGCAAAGGCGAATGTCCCGGAGCCGAGGAGCCCGGGTACGATGTCTCCCGCTGGGAAACGGTCGATCTGCCTCATACATGGAACGTGGCCGACGTCGAGGACGAGCCGTACGGTTGGTACCGGGGGGCGGGCTGGTACGTGCGCGACCTGCCGATCGACTCGCTCGCCGGAGACCGCCGGATATTCCTCTCGTTCGGGGCGGCCAACACGGTCGCCTCCGTGTGGGTGAACGGCCGTAGCGCGGGCGAACCGCATATAGGAGGATATACGCCTTTCGCTTACGACGTGACCGAACTGCTTCGTGCCGGTGCCTCGAACCGGATCGCCGTCCGCGTCGACAATTCGTATAACGAGCAGATTCCGCCGCTCGCGGCCGATTTCACGTTTTACGGAGGTATCTACCGCGACGTGGAACTGATCTGCACCGATCCGGCGCACTTCGATGTGCTGAGTGCCGGGACCGGCGTATATCTGAGCACTCCGGACGTTTCGGCCGGAAGCGCTACGGTCGAGATCCGCTCCGATTTCCGTTTGCCGGAAGGTATGCGGGGAATTTCGCTGCGCCACACGGTATTCGATGCCGACGGACGGAGCGCGGCTTCCGTATCCGAGAAACTGAAGCGAGGACAGGCCGTTTCGACCCGGACCGTGACGCTCGACTCTCCCCGGCTGTGGGGACCCGACGATCCGTATCTGTACAGCGTCCGCTCGGAGCTGGTCGGCTCCGACGGCCGCGTGCTGGATCGCGTGACCAATCCGCTCGGAGTCCGTACGTTCTCGTTCGACGCCGAGCGGGGATTCGTTCTGAACGGCGAGCCGCTGAAGCTGATCGGTACGAACCGGCATCAGGACTATCTGCATTACGGCAATGCGCTGACGGCCGAGATGCACCGCCACGACCTGAAACTGATGAAGGAGATGGGGTCGAACTGCCTGCGCATCTCGCACTATCCGCACGATCCGGCGGTGCTCGAGATGTGCGACCGATACGGCCTGATCTGTTTCGAGGAGATACCGGTCATCTGCTATATCACGTGCAGCGAGGAATTCGAACGCAACAGCCTGTCGCAGATCGGCGAGATGATTCGGCGCGATTACAATCATCCCTGTATCGTCGCTTGGAACACGAGTAACGAGGTAACCCAGCCGCGTCCCGAAAGCCGGCAGTGGACCGACGTGCAGAAAGAGGAGTACGACGCCTATCTGGCGGCTTTTTTGGGCCGTCTCGAGCGGTTCGTTCAGGATGCCGATCCGACGCGCGAGTCGATGATCGTGCTGTGCTACGATCCGGTGACGAACGTCCGGAAAGGGTTTCATCAGGCCGAGCTGATCGGCTATAACAAGTATATCGGCTGGTACGAGGGCGAGCTTGGCGATTTGCAGGGTTTCCTGGATCGCTACCGGAGCGCCGAGCCCGGCAAGCCGATGTTTCTGTCGGAGTACGGGGCGGGAGCCGACGTGCGCATCCATTCGATCGAACCTTCGCTGTACGACCACAGCGAGGAGTTTCAGATACTCTATTTCAAACATCATCTGAAAGTGCTGATGGAGAACGACTTCGTTGCCGGAGCTACGGTCTGGAACTTCAACGATTTCAATTCCGAGTCGCGCGTCGATGCCATTCCGCATATCAACGAGAAAGCGCTCGTCACGGCCGACCGCCGGCCGAAGGCGAGCTATTATTACTATAAGGCCGTGCTGTCGAAGGAGCCTTTCGTATCGATTCCTACGCAGCAGTGGAAGGTCCGGGGCGGACGCGAGGATGCGCCGGACGCCGGCGTCTGCACGCAGCCGGTCGAAGTGTTTGCCAATACGCGGCAGGTGGAGCTGTTCTTAAATGGCCGCAGTCTCGGCGTGCAGTCCGTCGAGGAGCATTGCGCGCAGTTTCGCGTTCCGTACCGTTCCGGCGAGAACGTGCTGGAGTTGCATTCGCGCTCGGACGACGGGCGGGAGTTGCGCGATGTGCTGAAGATCGATTTCCGGATGCAACCTTATGATTTCCGCAGCGGACGGATGCCGTTCGAAGAGATCGCCGTTAACTGCGGCTCGCCCTGTTTTTTCAATGATGCGACTAAAAACGATTACCTGTGGTTGCCCGACCAGCCGTATAGGGAAGGAAGCTGGGGGTATGTGGGCGGCCGCGTCTATCGTCGGGACGGCAAGCGCCTTGGCAGCGATCATAATATCATAGGTACGGCGCTCGATCCGCTGTACCAGACCCAGTTGCGGGGCGTAGAGTCCTATCGTTTCGACGTGCCGGACGGCAACTACCGGCTGACATTGTTGTTTGCCGAGCTCGACCGCGCCTCGCAGGCCGACCGTAGCTTCGATATCGTCGTCAACGGCCGGACGTTGGCCGAGGATGTCGATCTGGCTGCGCGCTACGGAGTCGACCGGGCCGTGTCGATCAGCTACGACGTATGCTCGGAAGAAGGGCAGGGCATCCGTGTCGATTTTCCTGTCCGCCGGGGCGAGGCCGTTCTCAACGGAATCATGTTGAGAAGAGTCTATTAGCGGGACGTGTTCGGGAAAGCGCCCGGATAAGGGCGTGCCGCTCTTCCGGGAATCGAACGGACGAAGGGGTGCGGCCGTGCCTAGCGGAGGTGGCGTGCGTCGGGACGATCGTTTTTCCTGTGCGCATCGTTTGGCGGCTTTTGCCCCGCCGGCAGAGAATGAACCGGATAGTGCGGGGACGCGACGGAAGTATGCCGCTGCCCGAAAGCGGCCGTTTTGCCTGCCGGAAAGCGGACCTGAGCAGATCGAGAATCGACTCCCTTCCCGATGAGTCCTTTCCCGTAGGTACGAGCCGGACAGTCCCGGACATATATCCGAATCCAATGCGTATGAGGAACTGCCTGCGAGGTATTTTGGGGATTCCTCGGAACGAGCGTCATAAAGCCTCCCCGTCATTGTCCGATTGCAGAATGGCCCGCGGCGCTATGGCCTTTGTCCGGGGAACTATTCGCCAAGGGACCGTGTCCGACGCAAAAAACGAAGGCGAGCGGACTCTCGTCTCTGCGCTCGGTCAGCTCCTCTCGGGAGCGAAATACGGCGTATTTGCGCTCTGGCCCGGAAAATCGGACGGTCCGGATGCGCCGGTTTCGATATTATCGTGTATCTTTGTTCCGTCATATGCCGGAAACCGTCGCCGCACTGGGGCGCCGGACGGCCCGAACTTACATGAATCCATGATGAAACGCATTGCACGAATTGCCGCGGTCTCGGCGGTCCTTATGGGCCTCGCTCTGCCGCGTGCCGTCGCTCAGGAGCTCGTCTGGGGCGCCTACTTCGATTTTTTCTTCGATAACAGGGAGTATAAGAGCGAACTCAACTGGCCCCAGTCGCTGTTCGGCGCCCGGATCGCTCCCGAATTGGGCGTGAGCTGGGACGGACGTCATTCGATCATGTTGGGGTACAGCATGCTGGCCAATTTCGGCGCCAAGCCGTTCGAGACCGACAACGAAATCTTCGGTTATTATCAGTATGATTCGCCCAAGTTCAAAGCTTATGCCGGCGTGATTCCCCGCTATAAGGAGATAGGCGACTATCCGAGCGCCTTTCTGAGCGATTCGGTCAGGTACTTCGATCCGAACCTGACGGGACTGTTGCTGCAATACCAGGGCGGCCGGGGATACGTCGAGTTCGGTTGCGACTGGAACAGTATGATAACCAATGAAAAACGCGAGAAATTTCTGCTGTTTTCAGCCGGACGTATCCGTTACGGCCTGTTCTATGCCGGCTATCATCTGACGATGTACCACCACGCGGGAACCTATCTCGAAGACGGAGTGGTGGACAACGTGCTGATCCACCCGCATGTGGGACTCGATCTGGCCGAAGTCGCCCGGATGGAGAAACTGTCGGTGCAAGCCGGATGGCTTCAGGCTTTCCAGAACGACCGCAAGTATGTCGGGGAGTATGTCACGCCGCACGGATTCCAGTTGGAGATCAAGGCGCAGAAGTGGAAGTTCGGTATTTTCAATACGCTGTATGCCGGCAAGAATCTGATGCCCTACTACATGACTGACAACCCGTCCCTCGACTACGGTCCGGGGCTCTATTGGGGCGAGCCTTGGTATCGTACGAACCGGATCTACGACCGGCTCGAACTCTATTGGCAGCCGCTCTGCAACGAAACGATGAAATTGCGCGTCGCCTCCGTGCATCATTACGACGGTCATAAATGGGGCTGGCAGCAGAAAGTGCTCTTTACGGTCAATCTGGGGCAGCACCGCGTATTCAAAAAGAAACCCTGACGCGACGAGGGCGGCCATGACACGCAATCTTACCAACTATCACAGCCATTGCTCGCTGTGCGACGGGAGAGCACCGATGGAGGATTTCGTGCGCGAGGCCGTGCGCCGCGGATTCACCTCTTACGGCATCTCCTCGCACGCGCCGCTGCCTTTCCCGGCCGTCTGGACGCTCGACCGGGGCGACGTGACGACCTATCTTTCCGAAATCGAACGGCTTAAGCGTTCGTATGCCGGGCGGATCGAGCTGTACGCCGGCATGGAGATCGATTATTTGGACGAGTGCGACAATCCTGCCTCCGATTACTTCCGGCAGCTTCCGCTCGATTATCGGATCGGGTCGGTCCACCTGATGCACGCCGACGACGGCGGTATCGTCGATATCGATACCTCGCCGGAACGTTTTGCGGAGATGCTGAGCGGGCGTTTCGGCGGCGATCTGCGGCGGCTGACGACCGCCTATTTCGACAAGCTGATCCGGATGGTCGAGGCCGGAGGATTCGATTTCGTGGGTCACGTCGACAAAATATCCTACAACGCCGAACGCTGCGAACCGGGGATCACCTCCCGAGGCTGGTACAGGGACAAAGCAAGGGAGTGTTTCGAGCGGATCGCCGCCCGGGGCCTGATGGTCGAGATCAATACGAAAAAATATAACGCCTGCGGAGTTTTCTTCCCGAACCGGGAGCACTTCGGCCTGTTGCGGGAGCTGCGAATCCCCGTGCTGGTCAACTCCGACGCGCACCGTCCCGAGCTGATCGACGATGGCCGGCACGAAGCGATGGCGGCCCTGAGGGAAGCGGGTATCCGCGAAGTGATCGAGCGCGTCGGGAACCGTTGGGTGCCTGTAGAAATCGTTCTGTAAGCGGAACGGTCCGGCTGACTTATCCGTGTTTCGGCTACGGTAGGGCTGTGCAAGCCGTTCTCCGTTCCCGGATTTACAGCGCGTAAAAACAGATGAACGAGTATAATCGTCTAAATTTCAGTCTTATGAAATCTCTTTTTGTGCCCATTGCTCTGCTCGCTCTTTCGGCGACGGTCTTTCTTTTCTCGTGCGCCCGGAGCGGACGACCGACCGAGGAACGCGCGCCCCGTATCGTCAATCTGATCAATTTCGTTCGGAATACCGAACCCCGCCCGGTGAATATATCCGACGAGGAGCTGTACCGGACCACGCTCGCCCAGACCGAACTGCTCCGCAGGCATGGCCTGAAAGGAACTTTTCTGTTGCAATACGACGCGCTGATCAATCCGGAATATCAGGCCCTGATGAAACAGGCTCTCGCCGAGGGCTCCGAAGTGGGCGGCTGGTGGGAAATCACCCAGCCCCATGTCGAAGCGGCCGGAATGGAGTGGCGGGGAGCCTACCCGTGGGATTGGCATGCCAATGTCGGCTTTTCGTCGGGCTACGAACCGCAGGAGCGCGAGAAGCTCGTCGATACGTACATGGCCAAGTTCAAGGAGGTTTTCGGCCGTTATCCGGCCTCGGTGGGCTCGTGGTTCATCGATGCCCGCACGCTGCAATACATGGCCGATCGGTACGGCATCGTCGCCTCGTGCAACTGTCGGGACCAGGTGGGAACCGACGGATACACGCTTTGGGGAGGATACTGGAACCAAGGATACTATCCGAGCAAACTGAATGCCTATATGCCGGCCCAGACTCGCGACGGACAAATCGGCGTTCCGGTTTTCCGCATGCTCGGCAGCGATCCGATCAACCAGTACGACAGCGGTATAGGCGAGCCTGCGCAGGGTGTCGAGACGCTCGAGCCGGTCTATGAGTCGGGCGGCGGCAATCCCCGGTGGATCGACTGGTTTTTCGGCATGATGACCGAGGGGGAGTGCTTGGCCTACCAGTACGTGCAGGCCGGTCAGGAGAACTCGTTCACGTGGCCTCGGATGCAACGCGGACTCGAGTATCAGGTGCGTGTGATCGACTCGCTTTCACGAGCCGGCAAGCTGACCGTACAAACGCTGGCCGAGACGGGCCGGTGGTTCAGGGAGCGTTTCGAAACGACGCCGCCGACCAGCGTGGTCGCTCTCAGCGACTGCAAGGAAGCCGGCCGCGGCAGTGTCTGGTACGACTGTCGTAACTATCGAGCTAATCCGGTATGGGAAAACGGCACCTTCCGTTTCCGCGACATACACCTGTTCGACCAGCGGCTGGAGTCGGACTACCTGAACGAGGCCAATCCGTCGACCCAATGCTTCTATACCACCCTGCCCGTCGTCGACGGACTGAACTGGAGCAGCGTGCGGGATACGGCCGGCCTGCGGCTGATGTTCGGCAATCTGTCGGAGAGTCCTGTACGGGCCCGGGTGGGCGAGCCCGAGGTGGAGCGGTCGGCCGAAGGCGAGCTGCGGATCGCGATGCCGCTCGACGAAGGCGGCCGATGCGTCATTCGGCTGAACGAGCGCTCGATTCGGATCGAACTGCCTCCGAGCGCTCCCTACCGGCTGATGCTGACGACCGCTCGCGACAAGCGGCTGCCGTTCACGAAAATCGCATCCCGGGAAATCCGAGCCCGGATCAAGGACTTCGACTATGGTTTCCGTTGTACGGCGGGAACTATCGAATCCAACCTTCAGGGGGCTGTTTTCTCCGTTTCTCCGGATGGCGAAGGGGCGATCGAACTCGAAATGGCTACCGGCCGGTAGCCCGGATATGCGCCGGTCCGTTTGAAATGGCGCTTTTCGGTTCGGTATCCGGACGTTGCATCGTTTCGGTCTGACGGGATCGGCCCGTCAGACCTTCTCCCTGTAACATTCCGGAGCGGGTTCAGTCCAAGCCGTGCAACTCGCGCCTGCCGTTCCGACAGAGACTTTTCTCCCGTAATGCACGCGTTTCCCGGTTTTCTGAAACAAGGGAAATGGCCGGATAGTAAAAACAGTCCGGACAAAATTTTGAAAACCGATTTTTTTATTCTACATTTGCACTGCTTTTCAGAAGCGGGGTGTAGCTCAGCCCGGTTAGAGTACACGTCTGGGGGGCGTGTTGTCGCTGGTTCGAATCCAGTCACCCCGACGAGCTGAAATCAACAGGTTAGATTAGTTTTCTAACCTGTTTTTTTATTACTGACGTCATTGCGTAAAATAGATACGAGTACAAACAAGGAATCAGTGCAGTTTTTCATTATGAGTATATGTCATTGCTTAAATTTAACATCTTGCAAATCACTGTTAATACGAACAATGGATATATTCGGGTCAAAGGCTTTTAACCAATCAAAACTTCAGTTGTGGTTGAGTCTGTAGAAATGCTGAAAATAAGAATCATTTTCACCTGATTTTGCTGTAAATTTCATTTTTTAACAATTTGGATTTTTTATAACCCGCATTTTTCTCTA
>ERZ1673744.2536-NODE-2536-length-13452-cov-10.542659_pt1 | contig 13452 bp, 8 predicted proteins | sample MGYA00580207_ERZ1673744 | MGnify/ENA primary metagenome ERZ1673744 (study PRJEB41218, sample SAMN15661751) | gut metagenome | host: Homo sapiens | place: Canada: London | collected 2015-08-20/2019-03-30 | study: EMG produced TPA metagenomics assembly of... | reverse complement strand
GCTGCTGGCCCGTGCCTGTGCAGGCGAGGCCGGCGTTCCGTTCTATGCCATCTCCGGTTCCGACTTTGTGGAAATGTATGTCGGCGTCGGCGCATCCCGTGTGCGCGATCTGTTTGAAAAAGCCAAAAAGACAATGCCCTCCATTATCTTTATTGATGAGATCGATGCCGTGGGCCGTCAGCGTGGTGCCGGCCTTGGCGGCGGGCATGACGAGCGCGAGCAGACCCTGAACCAGCTGTTGGTTGAGATGGACGGCTTTGACGCCAACGACGGCGTTATCGTGATGGCTGCCACCAACCGCGCCGATATTCTGGATAAGGCTCTGCTGCGTCCCGGCCGTTTTGACCGTCAGGTTTATGTTGGTCTGCCGGATGTGAAGGGCCGCGAGGAGATTCTGCGCGTTCACACCAAGAACAAGCCCCTTGGCCCCGATGTCAGCCTGAAAACCATCGCCAAGTCCACCGCGGGCTTCTCCGGTGCCGACCTGGAAAACCTTGTCAACGAAGCCGCCCTGCTGGCTGCGCGCAAGGGCAAAAAGGCCATCACCGAACCCGAAATCGAGGAAGCTTCCATCAAGGTTGTGGCTGGCCCCGAAAAGAAGAGCCGCGTTGTGACCGATGCCGAAAAGCGCCTGACCTCTTACCACGAGGCCGGCCATGCCATTACCGGCTATTTCTGCAAAACGCATGATCCCGTGCACCAGATCAGCATTATCCCGCGTGGTTCGGCAGGCGGCTTTACCATGTATCTGCCGGAAAAAGACCCCAGCTATGTGACCAAGACCGCCATGAACGAGAACATTGTCTGCCTGTTGGGCGGCCGTGTGGCGGAGCAGCTGGTGCTGGATGATATCTCCACCGGTGCTTCCAACGACCTGCAGCGTGCCACGGATACCGCCCGCGCCATGGTGACCCGCTATGGCTTCTCGGAGCGCATGGGCCCGGTGGTTTATGGCACCGACCCTGGCGAAACCTTCCTTGGCCGAGACTTTGGCCAGGGCAAGGGCTATTCCGAAAATACGGCGTCCGAAATTGATAATGAGATCCGTGATATCATGGATGAATCTTACGAGACGGCCCGCCGCATTTTGACCGAGCACATGACTGAGCTGCACCGTGTGGCCGGTGTGCTGATGGAACGCGAAAAGATCAGCGGCGAAGAGTTTGACGCCCTGATGAAAGGCGAAAACCTGGCACCCTTTGGGCTGGATACCCCCGCGCCTGCCGCAGCCCCTGCATCGGCAGAGCAGCCCGCCGCGCCGGAACAGCCCTCCGAACCGTCTGATGAAAATTGAGGCAAGGTGAAACACAATGGATCAAAATTTTTCCCTGATGGCGCAATCCCGTGCCAATTATTACACTGCCGGCAGCCCGGTTCAGTTTGTCCGTGTTGAGCTGCTGAAAGGGGATGTCACGGGTGAAGTTGCGGTCTGCCTGACCTTTAAGAATGTTGGCACAGAACCGCTGACCGGCTTTATCATCCACTTCAAGTGCAAAGATGCTTCTGGTCAGATCCTGTGCGAGGATGATTTCTATTATGAGCAGCTCAATGTGCAGCCCGGCGAACTGTTTGGTGCCGATGACGCTGTGTTTGTCAGCGATACGCCGGTTTCCAGCGTGGAAATTGAGCAGGACCGTGCTTTCCTGAACGGCCGCGGCGTGGATCTGCGTAATTATAAGCGTGTCCGCCTGCAGGCTCCCCGTGTGCTGCCTGGCTCTATTGCCCGCACACTTCAGACCCGCACCAACAATAAGATGCTGACCTGCGTCCCGCAGGATACCGAAAACGGCTGGTTCTGCGCCTGCGGCGCGTTCCACCCCAACGAGGAAGCTGTTTCCGTCTGCAGCGAGTGCGGCGGCGACCGCGCTTACATCAAGGCAACCCTGACCCGCATCCTGGAGGAAGCCCGGCAGGCCGCCGAACAGCAGCAGCGCGAAATCAACGCCGTGGCCAATGGCGTTGACCCCGCAGCAGCCCAGGCAGCCCAGGCCGCTGCCACCGCCGCCGCGGCTCAGGCAGCCATCAGCCAGGAGCCCACCGCGCAGTTCACCCCGCCCGCCTCGGCCCAGGAACCGGAAGAAGAGGACGAGGACGACGAAGCAACCAACGCCGAAATGGACCGCGTGCGCCGCTATGTCCCCAAAGGCCATCTGTTTGCCGATGAAGAGGATGAAGAGGACGAGCATACCCGCATGTTCGATGATGAGGAAGAGGAAAGCGACGATGACGAAGAACCCCGCCGTGGCCGTTATGCGGACGATGACGAGGAGAGCGAGGACGATGTAATGGCCGAGCGTATCATCCATTGGGCACCGCCCATCACCGCAGTGGTCTGTGCGCTCATCATTGCTGTGTCGCTGATCTACCACTTTGTCATCGCCTGATCGCCTGCTGTTTATCGGCAAAGGCGGGCTGACCCGCTGATATTTATCTGGGCAGGATAAAGCAAAATAAACCAAAACCAGCCGCCGGGCAGGAGAAAATCCCTGAAGCCGGCGGCTGGTTTTCTATTTGCTCTATTCCGTGTCTGTGCTTATTGCTGCCATCAGGAATATAGGAAAATGTGGTTAGAGCTTGTGATTAAATTTGCAAGGCAGCAATCATAAAGCAGTAAAAGCATGCAGGATGCGAAAAATCAATCCCCTGGCGCATAACGCTTATTTCAGCGTTCCATCCAGTACCTGCTGGTAATACCATGGCTTGGGTGCGCGGAACACCTTGCCAGCCAAAGCGGCAAACTGTGGGTCGCTGATCTTTTTGGGGAACGCCAGCTCCCAGGCGCACAGAGCCTGATATTTCAGCTTCAGCTCCCGGTTGGCGGCATTGTTGCCATACTTGGAATCGCCCAAAATCGGGCAGCCAATGCTGGCCAGATGAGCGCGGATCTGGTGGGTGCGGCCCGTTACCAGCTCCACCCGTAATAGCGCCAAACGTCCGCTGACGGCAATGGTATCATATGCGGTAATGATCTCTTTTGCACCGGATTTCGGCTCGTCCAGAATACGCACAATGCCATGCACAGAATCTTTCGTTAAAAAGCTGTGCAGCGTGGCAGCGGGTGGTACCGGACGGCCAAAGGTTACGCACAGGTAAGTTTTGCGAACCAACCGCTCTTTGATGGCGTTTACCAAAAATTCTTCCGCCGCCGCGGTCTTTGCCAGCAGCACAAGGCCGCTGGTGCCGGTGTCCAGCCGGTGGCACAGGCGCGGCTCATGGGCGGCGTCCCACCGCTTTTCCTCATACAGGCGGCGCAGTACGCGGTTCAGCAGGGTGTCAGATTCGTCGCCATCCACCGGGATACCCGCAGGCTTGTTGGCCACGATCAAATCATCGTTTTCATAAATAAATTCCGCCGGGGCGCGTGCCTGCAAAAACTCCGGCCCCTCCTGAGAGGTCAGTCCAAGTTGGTCGTCCAGCAGGTAAACGCGGATCACATCGCCGTTCTGCACACGGGTGGCAAGGGGCTGCTTTTTGCCGTTCAGCTTAATTTTGTTTTCCCGCAGTGCTTTATTCAGCCGCCCCAGCCCCAGGGTAGGGAACTGCTCCATCAGGTATTTGTCCAGCCGCACGGGCAAAAGGCTTTTTACATGTAGTTCCTGCATTATTTACTCTCCAATTCTTTATCCCACAAAACGGTCGCGTCCGGGATATCCAGTGTCACCATCAGCCAGCCTGCATCGTGGTCGTCAATCGTTTTAATTGTGTATTCTTTCCCATCGGCGCATAGCACACTGGCATGTTCCAGCTTGCGGCGCACAAAGGGGGAATCTGCAAAGCATACCGTCTGTTTCGTTTCGTCCAGCACACCGCGGTTCCACAGGGCGTCAGTGTAATCCGCAAGGCGCAGGGGATAATTTTCGTCATAGGGGGTGCACAGCGCATCAAAGTTCTGCCCCTGCAGCCCCGGCGCAATCACATACCAGCTGCATGTGCCGTCCGTACTCGTTACCCTGCCGCACCAGGCATTGTCCTTCACCGGTTCCACGGCCTGCAAAAAGGCACCTTCCTCTGCAAACAGGTACAGCGTATCCTCCCGCACGGTTCCGGCAGCAAGCTCCGCCAGCAGCGTTTCCCGTTGGGCGGCCAGTGCCGTTTCATCATAGCGGGCGGCAAACGGGTCATTGGTCGTCATGCCGTTGTCCGCGGCAAACAGGGCTAGATGCAACGCGTCATCTTGAATTTCATCCATCGAGACAACCGCCGTATACTGCTGCGCTGCCTGCCAGAAATCGCTCTCCATCTCAGTGGGGAACGCATCGGTCTGCATGGCCTGCTGCATTGCCGCACTGCGCTGCACCATGCCGGGGCTTACATCCCAAACCTGTACCACAGCCAGAAGGGCAGCACCCGCCAGCAGCCAGCGGCCTTTCAGCCGGGCAAGGCCCACAAGGGTTAGCAGCATCAGCAGGTAATAGATTGGCCAGAACAGCCGCCCACTGGAACGGAAGATGGAAAAAAGTTTGATCAGCGAAGCGGGCAGCGGCAGCGTGGCAAGCGTTGCGCCGTTTGCGGTAATCACATTGCTGATGGCAAACACCGTTAAAACCGCGCAGCAGCAGGCCAATGCCCAGTGGCGGCGCAGCATGCCGCCCAGTTGCCGCCGCAGCAAAACCACCGCAATGGGCAGGGCAATCAGCACGCCCAGCCCCAGGTAGGCAAAGGCATCATAATTGCCGTAAACCTGGTTCTGTGCGGGCAGCACCCGGCTGTACAGCACGCCGTTTACCCCCACGGGGTTCCACAGTGCATTCAGGTTCATGCAGAAATAGCCGTACAATGCCTGCCCGCCGCTGGAAGCACTGCCGTACAGCAGCCCCAGTGCCCAGCCCAGCAGTGCCGTGCCGCTAAAGTTGGCAGCAAGGTACAGGCCGGGCCCCGCAAGCTGGCGGTTGTGCAGTGCATATTCCAGCAGCAGCGCCAGCGTGATGGCATAGGTCATCGGCAGAAAGTAGGGGTGGATGCCTACCGCCAGCACGTTCAGCGCAAACAGCCCGTGGGAGGCATACTGCCCTTTGCGCCGTGCAGCAAAATAAAAATAGAGTGCAGCCAGCACAAAAAACTGTGCCCCCAGCGAGGTATGCCGGAACACACGCTCAAACAAAACCGGGCTGGTAACAAACAGCAGGTCCGCTGCAAGCGGTGCCGCGCACCCCGGCAGGAACAGCCCTGCCAGCAGCGCACCAAACCCGCCCTGCAACGCAAAGCAGACCAGCGTGAACCACCCCATATACTGGAACGTTCCGCCCACAAGGTTGGCAACCGGCTTTAACAGGGCAGCCACCAGCGGGATAGAGTCGGTATAAGCAACGCTCAGCCCATCCGGGTAGTTGATGCCGCGGGCAATGCAAAGCGGCCAGCCAGCGGAGCTTTGGCGGTAAAACAGCCACCCGGCATAATGCTGCTGGATGTCCTTTTCAATATACCCACCGCGGCAAAAGGCATCGTTGGTTACATCCAGTGTGCTGACCCCGAACACCAGCACAAACACCAGTACCCCCAGCAGGGCACCACCGAGGAACAACCGCCCATTGCGGATAAGTTTTGGTAAAGTTGAATTTTTTGCCAGTAGTAACACATCCTTTGGGGCAAAGAAATAAAATTTGAAAGCTGATATAAGCTAAGGCAATACCGCATAATTCTAAGTGCCGATACGGCGAGCGAGGTGCGGCAGATGCCAAGCCAAAAGCGCAGATAATACTGGAGTCTTATCGAGCATTTTGGCAACGCAGATGCCGTGCCGCAGCTGCCGGAGCGGTGCTTAAGCCGCAAGGCGGGAATTGTGCGGTGTTGCCCTAAATATCAAACAATAAAACAACTTTATTATAATATACACGCAGTAAAATATCAACGCAAACCACGCCGAATCTGCCCCATGCCGGGCATGGCAGCAATCCACCGTGGGCGAAAAAACACCTTGCATCCCGCCGCAACAGTGGATATAATGTAAAATTATACAAAATAATAAAGTTTCATGCCGCTGCGGCGGCCGGAAAAGGGGTACAGGAAAAATGAATTTTGTTTTTATTTCACCGCATTTCCCGGAAAATTACTGGAATTTTTGTGACCGCCTGCGTGCCAATGGCGTAAATGTGCTTGGCATTGGCGATGCCCCTTACGAAACGCTGCCCGCCCTGCTCAAAAGCGCACTGACCGAGTATTACCGTGTGGACAACATGGAAAACTATGATGAAATGCTGCGCGCCATGGGCTTTTTCACTTTCAAGTATGGCAAGATCGACTGGGTAGAAAGCAACAATGAATATTGGCTGGAACAGGATGCCCGCCTGCGGACAGATTTTAATATCACCACCGGTATTAAATCCGCTGAGATCGAAAAGTTCAAGCGCAAATCCGTGATGAAAACCTACTACCAGAAAGCCGGTATCCCCACCGCCCGCTGGTGTGTGACGGCAGATGTAACGGAGGCCCAGGCTTTCGCCAAAACTGTCGGCTGGCCCGTTATTGCCAAGCCAGATAACGGCGTGGGGGCAAACGGCACCCATAAGTTCAAGAATAAAACCGAGTTGAACAAATTTTTCCAGCAGGAGGGCCCCAATGCGGCCAACTATATCCTGGAAGAATTTGTGGATGGTGAGATCGTGACCTTTGACGGCGTGGCCGATGCCAATGCCGAGCCGATCTATGCCGCCAGCCATGTTACGCCGGACAGCATCATGGAGATTGCCCATGGCAAAAAGCCGATGTGGTACTATGTTGCACCGGAAATTAGCCCCGAACTGCGCAAAATGGGCGAAGCTGCCCTGAAAGCCTTTGGTGCCAAAAGCCGCTTTTTCCACCTGGAATTTTTCCGCCTGAAAACCGCCAAGCCCAGTCTGGGCAATGCGGGGGATATCCTGGGGCTGGAAGTCAACATGCGCCCGGCTGGCGGCTATACGGTGGATATGCTCAACTATGCCGGTGGGTTGGACCTGTACCAGATTTGGGCCGATATGGTGGCATTCGGCGCTGCGCACCATCCGCTGGCGCGTTACCACCGCTACTGCTGCTGTGCGGGCCGCCACGATGAACTGCGCTACCGCATGCCGCATGATGAGCTGCTGAAAAAGTACCGCTCCTGCCTGAACGCGGCTCCGCGCCTGCCGGAAGTTCTGGCCCGCGAAATGGGGGACCAGCTGTACATTGCCAGTTTTGAGGACGAAGCCGCCATGCAGGCGTTCCGCCGCGATGCCCTGGCCCGCCCGCGCGAATAACAGCAGGCAAAAATGGAGCGGACAAATCGGACAAAATCGAACATCTTGTGAATTTTATCCGCACAAATTGTAACATCTTGTAGTAAGCACTTGCTATTTACAGCCAAACCAGATACAATATATTCTGTATTTTTGGAGCCAGAAATAAGAGCTGCTACCCCCGTGAAGGGCAAAGCGGTTCCTATTGGGCAGAAGGAGCACCGCGGTGGAACAGGTATTTTTCATCAACCCCGTTGCAGGAAAACGGGATGCAAGCGCAGAGCTTGTGCCCCAGATCCAGGCGGCGGCCCGCCAGCTCCAGCTGCCCCAGCCTCAAATTGTTGTCACACAGTATGCCGGTCAGGCCCGCGAAGCAGCCCACCGGTATGCGGCATCCGGTACCCCGGTGGCGCTGTATGCCTGCGGTGGAGATGGAACGCTGAACGAGCTGGTTCAGGGCGCGGCAGGCAGCGCGAATGTAGCGGTCGGCTGTGTGCCCTGCGGTAGCGGGAACGACTATGTGCGCAACTTCGGCGCGGCGGGGCAAGCGCCTTTTTTAGATTTTGCCGCCCAGCTGCAGGCACAGCCCTGCCGGGTGGACCTGCTGCAAACATCCCTTGGTATCGGAATCGATATCTGCGCCGCCGGGCTGGATGCTCAGGTGGCATATGGCATCCCAAAATTCCGGCGGCTGCCGGGATGCGGGGGAACAGCAGCCTATACGCTCTCGATTCTACAGGCTATGCTCAGCCGCTTCGGCCACAAGCTGCGCGTTGCGATCGACGGCAAAGAGTATACCGGTACTTATATGATGGCGGCCATCTGTAATGGCGGCTATTACGGCGGCGGTTATCAGGCTGCGCCCTATGCAGCCATGGATGACGGCCTGCTCGATATTGTGCTGGTCAAACCCATCTCCCGCATTCAGGTTGCGGGAATTTTGGCCAAATACAAAGCCGGGCAGCACATGCAGGATGCCGATACCATCGTGCCGGAGTTCCGCAGCTTTATGACCTTTTACCGTGCCCGTAGCGTGGAAATGCAGGTGCTGGACAACCGTCCCATCATTGCCACAATTGATGGCGAGTGTGCCCCGGTGATGGAGTTGAAAGCGGAAGTTCTGCCATCTGCGTTGAATGTGCTGCTGCCGCGGCCTGCCTGCGGCAGCGCGGTCATCCGTGGGCTGCACGAATGCCCGATGCAGGCGAAAGCAAAATAAAACCATGGCAAACGCGCCAGAACAAAGCGCTGATTGCCGTACTTGAAATAAAATCCGCGGCCAGCTGGCCCGGGGAGGGAAAGATATGTCAGAAGCAAAAGTAAGGGTTCGTGTGGCCCATAACGCCATGCACCTGCCGGTGGTTGCACTGCGCGGGCTGGTGGTGTTCCCCAATAATGTGGTCCACTTTGAGGTGGGCCGCCAGAAGTCCATTGCCGCCATCGAGGCTGCCATGCACGCCAACAGCAATATTTTTCTGATTGCACAAAAGGATATGGAGACCGAGGAGCCCACTGCCCAGGATCTGTATGCCTATGGCGTCATTTCGGAAATTAAGCAGGTGCTGCGTGTATCCGAAGATCTGGTCAAGGTACTGGTAGAAGGAAAGTCCCGTGCTAAACTGCTGGACTTGGATGCCAGTGGCAAATACCTGCAGGCTGATGTCCGCCCCGCTCCCGTGCGCGGTGTGGCACCAGATAAGCGCACCCAGACCGAGGCATTGGTTCGCAGCCTGAAAGAGTGCTTTGAGGAGTATCTCTCCTACAGCCCGCAAATCTCCAAGGATGTGGTGTATAACATCGTCTCCTCGGATAATCCGCTCTACCTGAGCGAATATATGCCGGCCAACCTGCTGCTGAAATATGAGGACAAGCAGACCATTCTGCAGGAAAATTCCATCCCCAGCCGGTTGGAAAAGCTCCTGCTTGTGATGCGCCAGGAATGTGAAGTGCTGGCCATTGAGAAAGAACTGGACGATAAAGTGAACGTCCAGATGGATAAAAACCAGCGCGATTACTACCTGCGGGAACAGATGCACATCATCAGCGAAGAACTGGGCGATGCCGAAGATACCCGCGCCGAAGCGGAAAAGTATGCCCAGAAGATTCAGGACCTGCACCTGGATGCCGCCAGCGAGGAAAAGCTGCTGAAAGAATGCGAGCGCCTTGGCAAAATGGCCGGCAATCAGGCCGAAATCAGCGTGATTCGCAGCTATCTGGATACCGTCATCGGCCTGCCCTGGCACACCTTTACCAAGGATGATCTGAACCAGGCCCATGCCCGCAAGGTGCTGGACCATGACCACTATGGTCTGGAAAAGGTCAAGGAGCGCATTCTGGAAATTCTGGCCGTCCGCCAGCTCAATACGGATGTCAAGGGCCAGATCATCTGCCTGGTCGGCCCTCCGGGTGTCGGCAAAACCTCCATTGCGCGCTCCGTTGCCGCCTGCATGGGCCGCAACTTTGCCCGCATGAGCCTTGGCGGCGTGCATGATGAGGCCGAGATCCGCGGCCACCGCCGTACATACATCGGTGCAATGCCCGGCCGCATCATCAGCGCCATCAATACCGCCAAGTCCTCCAACCCGGTCATCCTGCTGGACGAGATCGACAAGCTGGCGGGGGACTACCGCGGCGATCCTTCCAGTGCCCTGCTGGAAGTGCTGGACCCTGAACAGAACAAGACCTTTAAGGATAACTATCTTGATATTCCGTTTGACCTCAGCAACGTGCTGTTCATCACCACCGCCAACGATGCTTCCCACATTCCCGGCCCGCTGTATGACCGTATGGATGTGATTGAACTGCCCAGCTATACCCGCGTGGAAAAGTTCAACATCGCCCGCCGCCATCTGCTGCCCAAACAGCTCAAAAATAACGGCCTGGAATCCCGCGTTACCATGGCCCCGGCGGCGCTGTATGAGATCATTGACGGCTACACCCGCGAAGCCGGCGTGCGTACTCTGGAGCGCACCATCACCGCCGTGCTGCGCAAGTGCGCTCAAAAGATCGCCGCAGGGGAGAAAGATAAGATCAATGTTACCTCTGCCATGGTCAAAGCAATGCTCGGTCCCGAAAAGGTCAAGCCGACCTTTATTTCCCGTACCGATGCTGTTGGCATTGCCAACGGCCTGGCCTGGACCAGCGTGGGCGGAGAGATGCTTCCCATCGAAGTTTCCATCATCCCCAACGGATCCGGCAAGGTGGAGATCACCGGCAGCCTGGGCGATGTAATGAAAGAGAGCGCTCACCTTGCATTGACCTATGCCCGCGTACATGCCGAAACCTACCACATTGCGCCGGATAAGTTCAAGAACACCGATATCCATATCCATGCCCCCGAAGGCGCTGTACCCAAGGATGGCCCCTCCGCCGGTGTCACCCTGACCACCGCGCTGATTTCTGCGTTGTCCGAGATTCCAGTCCGCCACGACCTTGCCATGACGGGCGAAATCACCCTGCACGGCAATGTTCTGCCCATCGGCGGCCTGAAAGAAAAGAGCATGGCAGCCTTCCGCGAGGGCATTTCCACCGTGCTCATCCCTGAAGCCAACAAGCCCGACCTGTACGAGGTGGATGAGGAGGTCAAAAAGGCCGTCAAGTTCATCCCCGTCAGTGACCTTTCTCAGGTGCTCAAACATGCACTCATCCTGCCCGCAGCATCCGCTGCCCACAAACGCACCATGCCGCAGGCTACCCAGCTGATCGCAACCGAGCAGAGCACCGCCAAGGAACCTGCTGCCGTGATGTGACCAACGCGGAAAAGCCGGAAAAGGGAGTTGTATTTATGAATTATAATCGCAGTGAATTTCAGGCATCCTATGGCCTTTCCAGCCAGCTGCCGGAAAGCGACCGCCCGGAATTTGTCTTTTCCGGCCGTTCCAACGTGGGCAAATCCAGCCTGATCAACAGGCTGTGCAACCGCAAAAATCTGGCGCGCGTCAGCGCAACGCCGGGCAAAACGGCAACCATCAACTTTTACCGTGTGGATACCGCCTATTTTGTGGACCTGCCCGGCTATGGTTACGCCAAGGTGTCCAATGCGGACCGTGAGCGCTGGGACGAGCTGATCAACAGCTATTTTGAAGCGGACCGCGCGCTGAATGTGCTGGTGCAGCTGCTGGACAGCCGCCATGCCCCCAGCGCGGACGATGTGCAGATGATGGAATACCTGCACTTCCACCGGATTCCCTTTGTTGTGGCGCTGACCAAGGCGGATAAGCTCAAAAAATCTGAGATGACCGCCCAGCTGGAAGAGTTCCGCATCACCTGCGCCCCCTATGGCTGCAAGCAGGTGTTTTTGACCAGCGCAGAAAAGGGGACCGGGGTCGAAGAACTGCGCCAGTATCTGGATGCCTGCCTGGCACCGGAGGCCTAAACCATGGCGTATCAGGAATTTGCCTATTTTTATGACGAGTTCAACGGCGCAGCCGATTATGATGCGCTGTTCGCCTATGTGACCGGGGAGCTGAAAGCCCACGGCATCCAGGATGGCATTGTGGCAGATTTCGGCTGCGGCACCGGCGAGCTGACCCTGATGCTGGCCCAGGCTGGGTACGATATGATCGGCATTGACGTTTCGGAAGAGATGCTCAGCGTCCTGCGGGACAAAGCCGATGCCCTTGGCCTGCCGCTGACCAACCCCATGCTGCTGTGCCAGGACCTTTTGCAGCTGGACCTGTACGGGACCATCCGCGCCGCGGTTTCCACTTTCGATACCTATAACCACATCGGTCCGCTGGAAAACTTTGAAAAGGCCATTGCAAAAGCCGCGTTCTTTATGGAAAAAGACGGCGTTTTTGTGTTTGACCTGAACACACCCTATAAGCATGAAAAAGTGCTTTCCGGCCAGACTTTTGATTTTGATGAGGATGACGCCGCCTGCCGCTGGAGCAACCGCTATGACCCACAGACAGGTCGCGTGGACCTCAGCATTGATATCCACTATAAAGATACCGGGGAAGACTTCCATGAATCTTTCTCGGAATACAGCTACCCGCTTGATACCGTCAAAGCGCTGCTAACCAGATACGGCTTTGACCCGGTCAAAATTGCCGATGGCGAAAGCTTTGGCCCTGTCCGGCCGGACAGCCAGCGCTGGATCATCACGGCAGTCAAGCAGTATACACAGGAAGCAGACGGCACCCTGGCCTAACCGCCGCACCCCTGCTTCGGGAGGTCATTGATTCTATGTGTGAAACAAAAAATGAAAACAGCAGCAACCTGCTGCGCGGCATTTCGGAAAACGGCGGCATCCTGTTCTATGGCATTGATTCCACCGCCATTGTGCGCCGAATGGAGCAGCTGCACAAAACCAGCGCCGTTACCACCGCAGCCCTGGGCCGCCTGCTGACCGGTGTTGCTATGATGGGCCAGATGCTCAAATCGGATTCTGATTCTGTCACCGTACAGATCAAGGGCGGCGGCCCGGCGGGCCGTATTCTGGCCGTTTCCAACGGCGCGGGCGATGTAAAAGGCTATGTCGAAAACTCCATCGTGGAGCTGCCCCCGCGCGCAGACGGCCACCTGAACGTCGGCGCTGCTGTGGGTAAGGATGGCACGCTGGATGTGATCCGCGACCTTGGTATGCGGGAACCCTATATCGGCCAGGTGCCGCTGGTTTCCGGTGAGATTGCCGAGGATATCACCAACTATTTTGCCATCAGTGAGCAGACACCAACGGTCTGCGCGCTGGGCGTTCTGGTCAACCCGGATCTGACGGTGCAGTGCGCGGGCGGTTTTATCGTGCAGCTCATGCCCGGCGCAACCGAGGATGAGATCACTCGCCTGGAAAAGAATATCGGCGCAATGCCCGGCGTTACCACCCTGCTGCAGCAGGGTAAAAGTATTCCCGATATCCTGAATATGGCGCTGGACGGCTTTAGCCCCGAACTGCTGGATTCCACCCGCATTGACTATTGCTGTGATTGCAGCCTGGACCGCGTGGAGCGCACCATCCGCAGCCTTGGCAAAAAAGAGGTGGAAAAACTGCGCGATGAAGACCCCATTGCCGAGGTCAACTGCCAGTTTTGCGGCAAACAGTACAAAGTAGACCTGAATGACCTGCTGAAAAACTGGCCGGACACCGTAGAAAAGCAGTAAACGTATGACTTTTTGAAAAAATAGGCGAAAAAAGCTTGACTTTTTACATCGAATGCCATATAATAGCATTCGTCGCCCGGAGAGAGCGCGACAAACCAAACTCTCCGCCATGCGGCCGTAGCTCATCTGGTAGAGCGCCACCTTGCCAAGGTGGAGGTAGCGA
>ERZ1673744.2525-NODE-2525-length-13536-cov-4.661969_pt1 | contig 13536 bp, 18 predicted proteins | sample MGYA00580207_ERZ1673744 | MGnify/ENA primary metagenome ERZ1673744 (study PRJEB41218, sample SAMN15661751) | gut metagenome | host: Homo sapiens | place: Canada: London | collected 2015-08-20/2019-03-30 | study: EMG produced TPA metagenomics assembly of... | reverse complement strand
ATAATCCGGACAGGCAGAACATTTATTCCGCCGCGCTCGGACTGTACAACAGCAGGATCGTGAAACTGGTAAACAAGAAAGGACAGCTTAAATCCTCTATCATCATTGACGAGCTTCCTACCATATATTTCCGGGGTATCGACAATCTGATCGCCACTGCCCGAAGCAACAAGGTGGCCGTCTGTCTCGGTTTTCAGGATTTCAGTCAGTTAGCAAGGGATTATGGGGACAAGGAGGCGAAGGTCATCCAAAACACGGTAGGCAATATTTTCAGCGGGCAGGTCGTGGGAGAAACCGCCAAGAATCTCTCGGAGCGTTTCGGTAAAATCCTGCAACAACGGCAGTCGCTCTCCATCAACCGGCAAGATACTTCGACCTCCATCAACACGCAGATGGACTCGCTTATTCCTGCATCCAAAATCGCCAATCTCTCGCAAGGTACGTTCGTGGGCAGCGTGGCGGATAATTTCGGGGAGGAAATCGAACAGAAAATTTTCCATGCCCGCATTATCGTGGATACCGAGAAAGTGGCGGCAGAAACCAAGGCTTACAAAAAGATACCCGTCATCAACGAGTTCAAGGACAGCGAGGGCAACGACATCATGCAGCAACAGATAGAACGGAACTACACGCGCATCAAGGCGGACGTGGTGCAGATTATCGAGGATGAGATGGAACGTATAGCCAACGATCCGAACCTCAGACACCTGCTTCCGCAGGAGGACGGAAAGCAAGAGAAGCAGTAACCGTCATACCTATATATTATATCATCGTGGCGGAATGTGTCGGACGGCATGTTCCGCTTTTCTTTTTTTATGCCTTCATCACAAGCACTTCTAAAAAACAAATGCACTATCTCTTTTCTACCTGCAAAGGTAGTCCTGCGCCCCGACGGATTGTGCAAGGCCGGGGCCCCGTTGGGGTTTGCTGAAAAAATCATCCTCGCCGTTCCGGCTCCGGTATTTTTTCGCAAAGCCTTGCACTATCCGGGCACAGGACGGTCAGGCAGGTAAGAAAAGGAAATAGTGGCTCCCCGGAGCCGCAGATGTTTAACTCAAAAAGAATGCAGTTATGAGCAGAAGCAACTTCACACCGATGAAAAGATTCCATGAGATTCTCAACCGTTACGGTCTGAAACTGATGGAAGTCGGAACCAATCACCTGAGAGTATTCTTCGGAAACCGGAAACTGTTCGACTATTATCCGCTCCGAATGAAAGTTTTCGATTACCGTCAGTGGCAGCAACTGACCTATCCGTCGATGACGGACGGAGCAGGAAAATGGGAAACGGAACTGGACGGTATCATCCGTGAGCTGATGGTTCAATGATGTAAAAACAGACACCATGAGTGAGGACCGCAGAGAAACAATCGTATGGGACAACATTCCCGAATGGGCGCTCTACGCGCTGGAATACGGTATGGATGAAGACCTTTTCATCACCGACGAAGACCGGGAAATGGTAACCGGGTTCATCACCGAAAATTTCCCCAAAGGTTATGTCATGTCGGTGGACTGGGAATCGTACAGTGAGTTCGACCGCTATCCGGCATTCGGCAAGCCGTGCAAGACCTACAAGGTCACTTTTGTAATGGAACCATAACTGAAAATGAAACGGTATGGCAGAGAAAAGACAGCTGACGAGAGTGGTGTTCAGAAGGTTCAAAGAGGGAGAGATAATCGCCCTCTTTCCATATATGCCGTGGAACGCGCATGGAAATGCCGTCACATCCTATATGCACACGGGACAGCATGCCGCGGCGGATTATGCCGGTGTGATTGCCGTAACAAGACCCGCCACCGCGGAAGAATACCGGGAGCTGCTGGCTGAACTGAAATCGGTCGGGTATGATAACCTGCATATCCTGAGACGGGCAAAACCCAAGTTTAACCCATAAATTAAAAGACAATGGAAAGTCATGTAAAAATCAAAGCATCACAACAGGAAATGGAAGATTTCTTTGAAAATGACAAGTTCATTTCCGTGAGATTGTATGAACGGACAGCCACCGGTCTGTACAAGTGCGTCCTCAGGCACAAGGAATTGGAGAAGCCCTTGAAAGGGACATTTACCATCAAAAGAATCAAGGAATTACTTTATTGACAACTTAAAACAAAAAGCGATGAACAGAGAAGAAAGACAACAGGCAAGGACGGAAAGATACCGTGAGCTTGCAGACAACGCGAGAAAGCAATCCGAACAATGTTTCAGGCAGTCCGAATCCATGGCAAGCGTAATCCCGATGGGACAGCCCGTGCATGGGAAAGCGGACAGGAACTATCGGGAGAAAATCTGGAACAAGATGGGGCAAAGCGTGAAGGCTTCCGAGAAAGCGGATTATTACGAGCGGAAAGCGGAAGCGGCGGAGAACAACAACGCCATCTATCTGGATGACGACAATGCCGTGGAAAAGCTGGAGCGGAAGCTGGCCGAACTGGTCAAGGCGCAAGAGGACATGAAAGCGGCAAACAAGGTGGTCAAGAACAAGAAACTGACCGAAGAGGAGAAAAAGGTCCGGCTGATGGAATTGGGATACTCGGAAAAAAGTGCCGTCGAACTGCTCACCCCGTGTTACGGGCACATCGGTTTTCCGTCATTCTCACTTTCCAACAACAACGCCAACATCAACCGTATCAAAAAGAGGCTGGAACTGGCGAAACGGATGAAAGGCACACCGGAAAAGGAATACACGATTAACGGTGTGCGGGTGGTGGAAAACTATCCGGAAAACCGCCTTCAGGTATTTTTCGATGACATACCCGCCAAGGAAATCCGGGACTCCCTCAAACAGCACGGGTTCCGCTGGTCACGTTACCACAGTTGCTGGCAGTCGTACATGAACCGCCGGAACATCGACTTCATTAAAGAACTGCTTGAAGAAACGGAAGCGTAGGCATCGTATGAATGAATCAATCTCCCGGCTTGAGACTTACGGACGTATATGCTTCTTACGGTCTGCAAGCCGGATTTTATTATCTGAAAATGAAATGACATGAATGTAATCTGTACAAAATGCGGCGGCACGAAAGTAAGTTGTGAAGCCATGATTGACCCCAACACAAAGGAGTTCCACAATTATACCGACGAGTCATTCCAATACGGCTGGTGCGGGAAGTGCGGTCACGGAACCGTGCTGACCGACACGGACGAGGTAAAGGAGGATATCGACCGGATATATCAACGGTACGTGGAAGAAAAGAAAGAGGAACCCGAATACGCCGTTTGCGTTGTCGTGTGGAAAGATGACAATAACAGCGAACATGTAAAAATCCGGCTCTCTTCAGACTGCAATCCCGATGAAGAGGATGATATTTTCTTCTACTGCGACGGCCTCTCCGGTCTCAAATCATTGTGCGAATTTGGCGGCGAGGACTTCATCGTGACGGAAATCCATGACTTTGATAAATGCTGTAACGGCTAAATCCCACATAGTAGCAAACCCATTAAACAATATCGCAATATGAAAATTTTATGTCAGGAGCACTACGGCAAGGTAGTGAAGTATGCAAAGGAAATCGGCGACACATCGCTGGATAATTGCCTGAAAAGGTTGGAACAGTGGGAGAGCAATCCCAACTGCCCGTGTGAAATAGAACTTTACCGGGATTTCGCTCCCCACTCGTTCGGGTTCAGGGAATGCTATCCGGACGGAAGGACTGGTATCGTCGGGGGATTAATCTATCACGGCAATCCCGACCGGTCGTATTCCGTTTTGCTGGAACCGTTTCATGGATGGAGCATCCACACTTGATACTCATCAAAATACCCTTATAGAAAAAGCCGGTTCAAGTCCGTCTGTAATTTGAACCGGCTTCTCTTATATTGTGTTAATCCGCCATTTCAAATTTGGGTAATCCTTTTCAAGATTCCAGCAACTCACTCGTTTTAGCCCAATAGTAGTAGGCTTCCGGCAATTTGGATTTCAACTTGTTCAACTTGTTTGTCAATGATGGCCGGATAACCAAATCTTTTATATCGTTCGGATTTTCCGGATACGGTTCCACTTGTGTAACGCCTTTTTCAATCAGCGTGGCCAGATAAGCCGCCCGTGCCGCATCAATAATGGCGTTGTCTATCAGATAACGTTGTTTGTACATGAACGACTTGACACGGATGATACCGTCCTGCATCAGATTGAAATCTCCTTCTCCGGCTTTACCCCGTGTGGATATGCAAAGAGCCGTCTGGCGAATATCGTTGAACACCAATCCCGCATCAGTCCCTAAAGAACGGTATGAAAGTTCCACCGCTGCAATCTTACGGAACGCCTGTGAGGTGATCTGCAAATCCGATACATTCTCGAACAGCCTGCCCACGTCATAGAGCTGTTTGGCAATCTCCATCGAGCAGGACTTGCCGTTTTTATAATAAGGTATCCCGGTCGTGTTGGGAGCGAAAGCCGTCAGCTTGTCCCCGAGAATATCTTCTACGGAAGGAACCGTTACCATTAACGGCTCTCCCTCCAGACGTATGAACGGGCTGTCTATGGCTATCTGCCGGGTCCGTAAATAATGAACATCTTCGTACAATACGTCCAGCAAGATGTAGGATTGCGCGTCCGCATCATTCCGGTAGGCGATCTGGTAGAAAAACTTGGAATGGCTTTTAGGGATGTTAGCGTCATTTCTTTGCCTGCGCTCTACAAGTTCCAGATCGGTAAAACCGAAATCGGCAAACGCTTTCAGGTAATCCTCGATATTTGTCCCCGGAGGACAAATCACATCAATGTCGATAGACAGACGATGGGCCGACTTTCCGAGTATGAGCATCAGTGCCGTTCCGCCTTTGAAAACCAGAGGACAACCGGCCCCGACCAACATTTCAAGCAGCGACAATGCGCGGATTACTTTTTCTATCAGGTTCTTGTCATTATAATGCAATGCGGATGAGACCTGCCCGATCCATTCCGTCGTGAAACATTCTTTCTTTATCATTGTATATTCAAATTATTCAGGATGGACGATAATTCTTCCTTCACCTTCCGTCTGCCGGCATACCTGAAAAGCCGGCTTCGGTTGACGGCATAAAGGTTAAAGGCATTTTCTATGATATGTTCGCTTTCACTGCCTTGCAGATAGAAAAAGTCGGAGTCCCTCAATATATCGACCAGCAGTTTTTCCAATGTAGGCATCGGTACGTCGGACACTTTCTGCAAGGGGGCTTCCGAAACCAGATTTTTGACAAAGAACGCCCTGCGGTCCATATCCACGTAACGGTATATCATTTCCTTGTCCGGTCGAAGGTAAGCCTCCCGGCCTTCGTTTTTCAGAAAATTGAAAACGGTTTCCGCCGAATCCCTTTCCGTTTCCACGTAGATTACACTGTTGGAAGAAAGATGATGTTGTAACGGTGCGATGATTTCACCTTGATAGACACAAAACCTGGCAAACGGGAAATTGGCTTGCAGTAGTTCATATATCTTTTTCACTTCATCTGCCGGTTTCGGAGAGAAGGATTGCTTCACCACTTTGCCATACATTCCGCGTCCGATTCTGACGAGTGCGTTATCATCTACAAGTTTGAACAGATACCATGACAAGGAAGACCTGTTGATGCCGGTTTTCTCGTGAAGATAGGCAAACAAGTCCTCTATGCTGAAATCATGGTGCATTTCGGCATAATCGAGTATGGCTGTTGTTGTTTCGTTACTCATCTTGAATCTGTTTTCTCTGCAAAGTTAGCAAAATTTCGGCACTAATTCAAAATAGTGCCAATAATTTGTATTTCCAATACCACGTCTCAACAATCAGTCCAATCGAAATCCCATTATTCACAAAATTTCGGCACTAAACCGAAATAGTGCCGATAATTTGCAGGCTTCATCCATCCTTGTGCCACAGGCATCATGGTACGCTCCGCCGGCTAAGTCCTTTTTGAAGGTAACTCGGAAGTCCGAACCGTGTCGCGTTCAAGCCCTGCGGGTTTTAGGCAAAAAATTCCCTGCGGTAATTTTTCCGCCTAAAAAACGCGCAGGTTCAGCCTTTCCGAGTTGGGGAAAGGCCTGGGACTTAGCAGGCGAAGCCGAACGATGACGCATAATACGGACAAGGACGGGAAAGCCGTATTCCGTCCGCTCCCCGAAAAATCCCGGGTCTTTCCCGATATTATCACGCTTCCACAAAAGTCTGTTTCCTGTTTTCATCCTCCCGAAGAAGGCGGGGACAAAAGCGGCTCGCCTCACTCTTCTGCATAATACTGTTTCTTTGCTTGCGGGTGTCTTGCCCCTTGCGTTCCCTTTGCGCCCCTTGTCGTGTCCGCCGCTCTTTTTTCGTGCCTTTCCGGCTTTTTCTCCACTGCGGTTCCCCCTTCTGCGGTGTAACGTGATGTCATCCGATGAAACAAATCGACAACTATTTGTATATCAATATTTTGAATAAATTAAGCCTATATATTTGCATCGACAAACGATTTTATTAACGCTTAAAACATCCGTTTATGGCAGCAGAAAACATCAGGGGTGACACCCCGAAGCAAAGCCCTCCGGTCGTTGAGAACGAGCAGTTCAGCGACATCATCCTCATTCTTGACAAAATGGAACTGCTCCTGCAAGCAGTCACCAAACTCGACAAGAACGGCAGGTATGAATCCGTACCCGCCAAAGAGGAAAACCGCAACTCCTTCCTCAAACTCGACCGTTCCGCCAATATGTTCGAGAGTTTCGTCAAGAACCTCTGGAGCCAGCTGAAAGACCCGACCCGGTTCGGTATCCTCTCCGTCAAGGAGCAGGCACTCGATGACCCGAAAGTCAGACAGGCCATCGAAGACCTCGCCGCAGGAAAGAAGACCGACGCGGTGGAGGAGTTCCTCGCGAAGTACGACATCACGCCGAAAGGCAAAGAACAGAGTATCAACAATCAAAATGACAAAGAAATGGCAAAGCAAGAACAAACCACCCAGGCGCAGACCGCACAGGACGGCCAGCCCAAGTACCGGTTCAACGAATCGATGATCGACTGGGAACAGCTCAAGCACTTCGGGCTGTCCCGTGAATACCTTCAGGAGCGCGGGCTCCTGGACTCGATGCTCAAAGGCTACAAGACCAACCAGGTTGTCCCCATTACCATGAACTTCGGCTCCGCCGTACTACGCACGGATGCCCGTCTCTCTTTCCAGCAATCCCCGCAAGGCCCCGTAGTGCTGGGCATACACGGCATACGCCAGCAGCCCGACCTCGAAAGGCCGTTCTTCGGGCATATCTTCTCGGAAGAGGACAAGAAGAACCTGCGTGAAAGCGGCAATATGGGACGTGTGGTGAACCTCAGGGTACGTAATGAGGACGTGCCCTCGTTCCTCAGCATCGACAGGCTGACCAACGAGATCGTGGCGATGAAGGCGGAAAATGCCTATATCCCCGAGAAAATCAGCGGCGTGACACTGACCGACCAGGAAAAGGCCGAGCTTCGTGAAGGCAAGGCCATCTATGTGGAGGGCATGACTTCAAAAGCCGGTAACTCGTTCGATGCCTACCTCCAGTTCAACGCCGACCGCAAGGGACTCGAATACATTTTTCAGAATGACAGGATTTTCAACCGTCAGGAACTCGGCGGCGTGGCGCTTTCCCCGAAACAGGTCGAGGCGCTGAACGCCGGCAAGGCGATCTTCGTGGAGGACATGAAACGCAAGGACGGCGAGATATTCTCCGCTTTCGTCAAATTGGACGAAGCCAGCGGCCGTCCCGCGTACACGAGATATAACCCCGACTCCCCGGAGGGAGCAAGGGAAATCTACATCCCGAAGGAACTCAACGGGGTCAAGCTGACACCGGAAGATAAAAAGGAACTGAGCGAGGGCAAGGCTATCTTCATCAAGGACATGATCAGCCGCAGAGGTGAGGTCTTTTCCTCGTTCGTCAGGCTCAACATGGAAACGGGCAACCCGCAGTATTCCAAGACTCCCGACGGTTTTGACCAGCGTGAGGAGTTTAAGATTCCGGCGGAAATATGGGGCGTTGTCCTGACAGCCAAACAGCGGGGACAGCTCCAGGACGGCAAAGCCGTGCTCGTGGAGGGCATGACGGGGTACGACGGCAAGAAGTTCTCCCAGTATGTCAAGGCCGACTTCAACAGCGGCAAGCTGAACTACTACAACGGGAATCCCGACCGTGACCGCAGCGCGACGCAACGCAACGTGGTAGCCGAGGCCAACAAGAACAAACAGGCAGAGAGCCAGGGCAACAAACGCTCTTCCAGACGAAGCGTAAGCCAATAAGGCCGGATAAAGCAGTATAAACCGATTAAAATTTTCACGAAGATGAAAGAAAACAAGAACAACACGCCTTTCAAGGCGGAAGACGTGAACTGGGAAGAGCTCGCCGCCATCGGCATCCTGAAGGACGAACTGGAAATGGCGGGAGAACTTGACACCCTCCTCAGAGGCGAGAGAACGAACGTGATAGCCCTCAGTCTGGTATTGCTCGGTGTGGATGTCGTTATGGACGCCACCCTTCAGCTGGTGCGGAAGAACGACTCTCCGTTACTGGAAATCAACGGTATCAGACCCATCGGACAATAGTATTCAACCTGCCGTTTCCCGGAGCCGCAGCGTTTCGGGGAACGGCTTAATCTTTTTTACTTATGATAGCAATTATAGCAGAAAAACCAAGTGTAGGCCGGGAGATAGCACGAATCGCGGGCGCGACGGAAGCGAAAGACGGGTATATGGAAGGTAACGGCTACTCGGTCACATGGGCGCTGGGACATCTGGTACAGCTCGCCCTTCCGGGCACATACGGTTACACGCGCACATCGGGCGACGACCTGCTCCTCTTGCCCGACCCGTTCCAGCTCGTCATCCGACAGCGCAAGACCGACCGCGGCATGGCTACCGACCCGGTGGCTGCCAAATAGCTCCGCACCATCGATTCCGTGTTCAGCAGGTGCAGCGCCATTATCGTGGCGACGGATGCGGGTCGCGAAGGCGAACTTATATTCAGGTACATCTATTCCTACCTGGGGTACACGAAACCTTTCCGCAGGCTCTGGATTTCCTCGCTCACGGACGAAGCCATCCGCAAAGGGCTCTCCGAACTGAAAGAGGGAACGGAATACGACAGCCTCTACCATGCCGCCGACTGCCGGGCAAAGGCGGACTGGCTGGTGGGCATCAACGCGAGCCAGGCCCTTGCGATAGCCTCCGGCACGTTCAACCAGTCGCTCGGACGGGTGCAGACCCCGACACTCGCCATGATTTGCGCCCGTTTCAAGGAAAACCGGGAGTTCGTGCTGACCGATTACTGGCAACTCTCCGTGACCCTCAAAAAAGGGGACGATTTCAGGCAGTTCCGCCATGTGGAGAACATCCCGGAGAAAACGGAGGCCGACAGGCTCTACGACCGGATCACCGCCGATTCGATGGCGACGATTACGAAAACGGAGCGCAAACGGGGTTTACAGGCTCCTCCCTTGCTGTATGACCTGACGGCACTCCAAAAGGACTGCAACGTGCATCTTGACCTTTCTGCGGAAAAGACGCTTGCCGTCGCCCAGTCCCTCTACGAGAAGAAACTCATTTCGTATCCCCGTACCGGAAGCCGCTACATCCCGGACGACGTGATGCGGCAGGTTCCCGATTTGCTCCGCGGGGTCATCGGCATGAAAGAGTTCCGGGAATACGGCGGCACATTGGATTGGGACAATCTCTCCACCCGTAGCGTAAACGCGGGGAAAGTGACTGACCACCACGCGCTGATCGTCACCGGTGTGCAGCCGGTCATGGAAACGCTTAATGAGCAGGAACTGGCCGTTTACCGGATGATTGCCGGGCGTATGCTCGAAGCATTCTCGCCCAAATGCGAGAAAGAGACACTGGTCATCGAGGCTACGGTAGACGGGCTGACGTTCCGTTCCCACTCCGTTTCCGTGGTCAAACCGGGCTGGAGAGCCGTATTCAACCGTTCGGAAGACAAGGAGAACGACGAAGAGACGGAAAACAAAGGCACGGCCCGATTCGACGAATCGGAAACCGTCCCCGTGTCGGGGCACAATCTTGCAAAGAAAAAGACCATGCCCAAGCCGCTATACACGGAGGCCACACTGCTTACGGCCATGGAGAGTTGCGGCAAGGAGCTGGCGGACGAGGAGGCGCGCGAGACGATGAAGGAGCTGGGCATCGGAACTCCGGCGACCCGTGCGGCCGTCATCGCCACCCTTTTCAAGCGGGAATACGTCGAACGTTCCGGGAAAGCACTCGTGCCGACCGACAAGGGAATGGCCGTCTATGAAGCCGTCAAAAAAATGCGCGTGGCGGACGTGGAACTGACCGGCAGCTGGGAAAAGACGCTCATGCAGATCGAACGGCACAAGCTCGCCCCGGAAACCTTCATGCGCTCCATCAGCGTCTATGCCCGCCAGGTCACTGAAGAGGTTCTTTCCATCCGTTTCCCCGAAACGGCAAGCGGCGGCATCGTATGCCCCAAGTGCGGAAAAGGGAAAATCATCCTCCGGCAGAAACTTGCCAAATGCAACAACGAGGGTTGCGGGCTGCTCGTTTTCAGACGCTTTCTGAACAAGGAGCTGACCGACCAGCATCTCGCGCAGCTCTTTTCTTCGGGAACCACCAAGCTCATCAAGGGCTTCAAGGGCAAGAAAGGGACGGCGTTCGACGCTGCCCTGGCATTCGACAAGGAGTATAACGTTACGCTCTCGTTTCCTAAACCGCAGGTAAGGAACGCCCCGAAACAGTCGGGACGGAAAAATACGGGAAGGAAGTCCTCGGGACATTAACGGACCATACAACCGGTAAGATATAGCGTGGAGCCGTTCCACGCTATTCTTGTAAAAGACGAAAGACGGAGAAAGGCATCCCGCCATTCCGATTCTTGGCAAATGTAGCTCCGTGCCCTTTTCCGCAGCGCAAGGTCGGGGCCTTTCAGGTTTCGGCAAAAATCATCCTCGCTCCGCTCCGGTATTTTTCCCGAAAACCTTGCGTGCGGGGGCGCTCCGCTGTCTTGCCCCCGAATCGGAAACGACGAGATGTTTCACATAAATAAGGAATACAATGAAGACAACGACCGCATCAAAAAGGAAGAAACGGATATGGAGAATTATCCTCATACTGCTCACGGCACTTGCTTTCAGCTATCTCTACACGCGGGGAGTATCTCCCGTGTGGGCGGCTGTCGCCATCGTCTTTTGCAGGGGATTCTTCCGGTTCCTCTACGCGATAGCCTGCCTCCTGGTAACACTGGCCATCATCGCTGCCATACTGAGTTTTCTAATCTTCTAATTATATAATGTATGGAAATAAAAGCAATCACTTTGCCCGAAAGCCGTGACAAGGATACCTGTTACGACTTCTTTTTTCGCGTCTACCGCTGGTGGTACAACCATAACAACGATGAAGCCCTGTCGGAAGAACTGTTCCGGGAACGTTACGGCAGACGCATGGGAAGCCACTACCACGAGAAATGGAAATCCTATGACCGGAATATCTGGCGGATGGTCGGGTATTTTGGAAGCGACCGTAAGAACGGCGCATTGTTCATGGATATGGTCATAGCCAGGGTGACGCAGTACGAGAACCGCATCAAAGAAGAATGTTATGAACAGGTCGTGTGAATACAAACCGTGCATGATTCATTCCTTCAGGGGAGCTGCCTTTTCAGGGCGGCTCTTTTTGTTTTCGGAGGATAAGGACAATCAGCACCGGGAGTATCCCGAAAGAAAAAAGGGAACACATCAGCCCTTGACAACCCGCATTGAACTAACGGGCAAAGGTAGCGACCGCTTCTGTACGGCAGGCAAGGTCGGGCCTTTCAGGTTTCGGCAAAAATCATCCTCGCTTCGCTCCGGTATTTTTCCCGAAAACCTTGCCTTGCCGGAAGCGGCCGCTGTACCGCCCTTATAGTTCAAAGGGGCTGCCAAAGCCCCGAGTATCCACAATTTAATAAATGAAAATATGGAACAACAAGTAATGACAACTCAGACAAGGCCGATGATGTCCCTGACGGTAGGAATGCCGGTAAGTATCCGGATCAGGAAAAACACGCCTCCGGCCGCACCCGCCGTATCCGAAATGCCGGAAATCAAACTTCCGCCCCGCGGAACGACCGGACCTGTGCATATCTCAAAACTGCTCGAACCCTTGCAGCAGATCATACACCATCCGGACAGGAACCGGCTGCTGGCTGAATTTCTCAAGGACGCATAAAATCAATGTCTAATCATTTAATACTTCAAGTTATGTTTTTTACTCAAATCAATCAATTGATGGCCCAGAGCGTGGATATCACGATGGTCATCCGTAAGTCTGCCACCGGCATGACGGTATCCGTATTGCCGAAGTCGAACGGTCTCAAGGACGAGGCCCAGAACCACATCGTCCCGCTCACGCTGTCGGGGCTGCCCGAAGAACTTGACGCAGGATTCATGAACGCGATTGCCAATCCTGTACGGAAGGTTTCCGGACTCCTGACCAACATGGCGGAGTTCGAGAAGCAGGCGGACAAGGCGGCGGCAAACAGCAAGGCCTCGAAGGAACAGAAAGCCAAGGAAACAAAGGAAGAGAAGGAAAAGCGTGAGAAATACGAGAAGCACATGAAGAAGGCGGAGGAACTGATTGCGGCCAGGAACCACAAAGAGGCTGTCACCACACTGGGACAGGCGCGACTGTATGCCACCGAACAGAACCGTAAGACGGTGGACGAGAAAATCGAGGAGCAGAAAAGGGCGATGAACCAGGGCAGCCTGTTCGACCTCATGGAGCAGACCGAGCAACAGCCCAGGCAACAGGCACCCCACCCCGTGGCGGAGCAGAAACCGGTAGCACAACAGCCGATCGGACAGGTGCCGCCGCAACAGCAACCCCGACAATATGTACAACAGCCGCCACAGCAATCCGCACCTCAGCCGATACAAGGACAGCAGCCTGTATATCACCGGCAGATGCCGCAACAACCGTACCCGTATCCGCAACAGGGAGCCTATTCCCAGGGGGCACAAGGCGGACAGCAGCACTACGAAGAGCAAATGCCGTCTTATTACACTGAACGGCAAACGTCGTACCAGCACCCGCCATATCCGCCGCAGGATGAACCTACTTACCGGCCGGAAGATTACGAGGAATACCTGGACTTCCCGGCAGACATGATTCAGACACCCCATTACCAACATCAAACAGCATAAGTTATGGCAATGACAGTAAACGGTCTCAATCGGACCTTCAAATTCAGGAAAGGAAGTGAAACAATCGTACTGGCCGACCCGATGCCGGGTGAGATACCGGATGCGGTGATGAACTATTATGCCAACATGTATCCGGAGCTGACAACGGCAACGGTACACGGTCCGGTCATCGAGAACGACACGGCAGTGTATGAGTTCAAGACGACCATCGGAACCAAAGGTTAGGAGATATGGATAAAAAGAAAAGCAAAAGAAAGGAAAAGTCATGTACGCCCTTGAAAAAATATCAACTGGAACAACTCGCGAGGCTGGCCATCAGCCAGACGGAACGGAATATCCGGCATGGAGTGGACAGAACGGAAAGAATTACGGCTCCGAGCGGGGCTGTAATTCTTTTCTGAACATGTCATTCTC
>ERZ1673744.2524-NODE-2524-length-13539-cov-22.178360_pt1 | contig 13539 bp, 19 predicted proteins | sample MGYA00580207_ERZ1673744 | MGnify/ENA primary metagenome ERZ1673744 (study PRJEB41218, sample SAMN15661751) | gut metagenome | host: Homo sapiens | place: Canada: London | collected 2015-08-20/2019-03-30 | study: EMG produced TPA metagenomics assembly of... | reverse complement strand
GCCTGCCCCTTCCGCGATTACTAACCACCATCCACCCGGACGGTGGTTTTCTTTTGCCCATTTTTAAGCACTGTGCAAAATTTGCCCAGTGCTTTTTTCATGCCGTTTTAGCTCATGTTGGCAGAGCACCGGTCTCCAAAACCGGAAGCGGCAGGTTCGATCCCTGCAAACGGTGCCATGCGGCGGGCGGCGCGTACCCCGCCCAAGACCGAATACTGACAGAGAACAGTGTAAAAAACTGAGGTCTCACACACGAAAGGAGTTTCCACCCATGAAACGTGAAGACGTGAAGAACAAGATCCCCGGCATCACTGACGAACAGCTGAACTGGATCATGCAGGAGAACGGCGCAGACATCAACCGGGAGAAGTCTGTAGCCACCGCCCTGCAGACCCAGCTGGACAACGCAAACGCCCAGCTCAAGACCGCACAGGACGGCCTGAAAGCCTTTGACGGCGTGGACGTGGCAGGCCTGCAGGAGCAGGTCACCAAGCTGAAGGCCGACATGAAGGCGCAGGCCGAGGGCTTTGCCTTCGATAACGCCCTGAATGCCGCCATCATGAGCAAGAAGGGCCGCAGCGTCAAGGCGGTGCGTGCTTTGCTGGATCTGGACACCCTGAAGGGCTCTGCCGACCGCAGCACCGACATTGGCAAGGCGCTGGACGAAGCCGCCAAAGCAAACCCGTGGGCCTTTGGCGATGTGCAGGACGGAGAAAAGAAGAACGCGGGCACCTACTCCACCGGTGCTGAGCACGGCGACCCGATGCACGGCGAGGACGATGTGGACCCGGTGGAAGCGTCCTTCAAAGCCATGAACCCCAACATCAAAATTTAAGGAAAGGATGATTTTTCATGCCCCATATTGCAAGAGAGCGTTATTCTGAGCTGGTAGATGCAAAGCTGCGCGCCACCATCGTGAAGCGCGTCGGCGTCATCTGCAACAACCGTTACGAAGGCAGCCCCAAGGCCGGTGCCGTCAAGGTGCCTGTCCGCGACACCGAGGTGACGGTGGCCGACTACAACAAGAAGACCGGCACCGCCATGACCCACGGCGACACCAGCTTCCTGACCGTGAACATCGACAAGGACAAGGCTGTGAACGAGCTGATCGACGGCTTTGACGCCGAGAGCGTGCCCGGCCATCTGGTGGCCGACCGTCTGGACAGCGCCGGTTACTCGCTGGCCCTGCAGATGGAGACTGACGCTTCTGCCGAGCTGGTAACCGGCGGCACCGCCATGGACAGCACTGCTGCCCTGACCAAGGCCAACATCTATGACACCATCGTGGACGCCCGCACCAAGCTGTCCGAGACCCATGTACCCACGGATGGCCGTTGGCTGCTGGTCTCCCCTGAGACCTATGCCCTGCTGCTGAAGAGCCCGGAGTTCATCAAGGCGTCTGCTCTGGGCGACGCCGTGGTGCAGACCGGCGCGGTGGGCCGCGTGGCAGGCTTTACCGTCTTTGAGGATACCACCCTCGGCGAGAAGGTGGACTTTATCGCGGGCCACCCCAACTGGTTCACCCGCATCGAGGAGTGGAGCGAGCCGGTAGCCGTGAACGATCTGAAGGGCAGCGGCACCTTCATCGGTGCCTGTGCTGTGCAGGGCCGCAAGATCTACGCTCACAAGGTCACCAAGTCCCAGACCGTCCTCGTCAAGAGCCACGCCTGAGGAGGTCTGCCCCATGCTCTACTGCACCTATGACCAGTATGCGGCGGCGGGCGGCACGGTGCCGGAAGCCGCCTTCGGTGTGCTGTGCAGCCGGGCTTCCCGCATGATCGATGCCGCCACCTTTGGCCGGGCCGAGAGCCACGCCGCCGGGTGCGAGGCCTGCCGGGAAGCTCTGGCGGACGCCTGCGCCCAGATCGTCGGCCTGCTGGCCGCTGCATCTGCGGCGGGTGCTGTGCCGGGTGCCGCCAGCGTCTCCAACGACGGCTACAGCGTCACCTTTGGCAGCAATGCCAGTGTGACCGCCGCCGCCCGGCTGGAAGCCTATGAGATCATCCGCACCGCGCTGGGCAGTGACCCGCACGATCTGCTGTACAGGGGGATTTTGTGATGCAGACAGCCGTTACTGTGGTAAACCTCATCCACGATGTGACCACCGAGACCGACAGGCCGGTGTGCTGGGTGTTCCCGGGTTGCAGCTGGCGGGAATGCCGCTCCACCTCTGGCAATGGCACCGCCAAAGACCCGGAGCGCACCACCCACATCCGCATCCCGGCCAGCGTGTGCACCATGGGCTATCTGCCCTACGCTCAGTGGGCGGCGCTGTCTGCGGCGGAAAAGGCCAAACACTGGACCCTGAAACGCGGCTGGAAGCTCATTCAGGGCGCGGTGCCTGCCTTGACCGAAGCCGAGTACGCCAAACTCGAAAAAACGCACCTGTGCTGTACGGCGGCGGCTGTCTCGGATAACCGGGAGCCGCTGCTGCCCCACTGGCACGTGGAAGGGAGCTGACACCATGAGCGAGATTATTCCCTTTGGCCCCGCTGCGCCGTCAACGAAGCCAGTTTTTGAGCCGCCTGATGGTTGGAAATACCGGACAGACGGCGTGCAGATGGAGTTGAAATGGCGGCCGGATTTTGGAGCCGAAAAGACTGCCGCCCTGCAAAAGGCACAATATGCCCTTGCACAGGAAGCTGCCAAGCTGATTGACAGCTATGTGCCGTTCGATACCGGCACGCTGAAGAACAGCGTCAATCTTGCCAGCAAGTACGATGAGGGCTTGCTGGTCTATGACACGCCCTACGCCCGCAGGCAGTATTACCTGCACGAACAGGGCACTTGCCTGCATGGCGAGACCGGCCTGCGCGGCTCCTACTGGGGTCAGCGGGCACTAGCAGATATCGGTGAGCATCTTGCTCTCTACGGCGCAAGGGCCGTCACCACATTCTGGGGAGGGATGGGCCACTTATGAGCGAAACCGTAAAGCCAACCATTGCCGCCCTGCGGGCATGGCTCAAGACCTGCCCGCTGATCGCCGAAGAGCAGGAAGCCACCGGCGCAGCCTTCCGCATTGCCGGACTGGAAGAAGAATCCACCGCCTTTTCCATCGAGGACAGCCCCGGTGATCCCATCATCACCGAGTACATCTCCGGCTGGGAAATGGCGAAGAATTACCTCTTCCTCAGCCGCCGGGAGTACAGCGAGGTGGATGCCGTCAGCATCCAGAACAGCGGCTTTTTTGAACAGCTCACCGAGTGGGTCATGCGGCAGGACGCCCGGCACAACCTGCCCGACCTCTCGGCCTGCGGCGGGGGCAAGACCCCTACCGGCATTGCCGTGACAAGCAGCGGCTACATCGTCACAAACAGCGCGGGCAGCTGTAAGATGCAGCTGCAGATGCGCCTGACCTACTACATGCCAAAATGAAAGGAGTTTTGATATGACCGTATCCGAAGCCATTACCAAGTCCGGCATCACGCCCAGCGCGTCGTATACCGGTATTGAGACGGCAGACGATTTTGTATTCGCCATCCAGACCGAGACCAGCCAGGACAAGGAATCCGCGTGGATCGTCTGCGCCGACCACGTCAAGGAGCACTCCGGTGCCCTGAACACATCCACCACCTCCGACACCTTCATCCGCAGCGGCCCCACCGACACCAAGAGCGCTGTGCAGCGCACCCTGTCGGTGAACGGCAACCGCTGCGTGGGCGATGCGTTTCAGGACTTCCTGCTGTCCCGCAAGATCGTATTCGGCACCGGCAGCGATGTCATTGTGCCGTACATCTACTTCAGCCTGCGCACCGGCAAGGGCGAGAAGGGCTCTTGCAGTCTCATCGTCACCTCGGACGCAGGCGGCGCAGCCGGTTCTCCGGCCACCTTTGCCTGTGACGTCAAGGGCATCGGCTTGCCGGACGCATTCGACTATACGACCGCAGCCGCCGGCTGATCTTCCTCCCGCGCTTTCCCCGCTCCGCCCGGAACGGGGATTTTTTATGCCGTGAAAACAGTTCTTCCCGGGGCAGAACCGGGGCACGGCCCAAGAAAGGAGCCAGAACATGGTTATTTGTGGACAGGAATTTGAATTTTCCCTGATGAACGCCAACGACCTTGACCGCTTTGAGGACGCCAACGAGCGGATGCAGCGCCGGAGCGCCGAGGAAGCAGAGCAGTTCCAGCACGGCGGCGTCCGTCTGGGCGACCATGCACGTGCACAGGCACGCATTGCCATGGACTGCATCGACGAGATCCTCGGTGCAGGCGCGTCCGACCGTCTGGGGCTTAACGAAAACTACATGGCACCCATCTATGACGTGATCGAGGAGCTGGGCAACGCCTTTTCCGCTGAGAAGCAGCGCTATGCCGCAAAGCCTGCCCAGCCCATGAACCGGGAGCAGCGCCGGGCACAGGCCAAAAAGAACAGGCACAAGCCGCCCGTGAGCTATCCCGCACCGCCTGCCGCTCAGATGGTGGAGCGGGTAGACAAAGCTGCCCGCCGCAAGCAGTTGCTGGCTGAACTGGCAGCTCTGGAAAATGACTGACCTGCTGACAGCACCTCTGCCTGCGGTCTGGCAAGGCAGGCGAATCGACCCGGATTTCCGGCACATGGTGCGGCTCTCCAACGCCTACGCCCACGGCAGGCTGGACGGCGAACACCCGGAAGAAGCCCTTGCGATCATGGAGCGGTTCTATCATAAGCCCGTGCCGCCGGAACAGCTCCCCGATGCCTACGGCTGCATAGTGGATTTTTACCGTGCCGGAGAGCAGGCCGCAGCAGGCACATCCGATCAGCCCGACAGCGCCCCCGCAAGCCCGCCTGCCTTCGACTACCAGTGTGATGCCGGTTACATCGTGGCGGCGTTCCAGCAGGCCTACGGCATCGACCTGACCCGGGAGCGGGTGCACTGGTTCCGCTTCCGGGCACTGTTCGCGGCCCTGCCGGAGGAAACCCTCATGGCCAAGATCATGAGCTGGCGCACCATGGATCTTTCGGAATACGAAGGCTCCATGCGTGCCCACTATGCCGACCTGCAGGAGCGCTTTGCCCTGCCTGCCGAGCTGAGAGGGGGTGCCGCCCGTGTCGTTTCGGTCGAAGAGCACGATGCTGCGTTCCTCGCACGGTTCCGGCACTAGCCGCGCCCCGGTGCCCTGCCCCTACTGCGGCCGGGCGCTGCCGGTGTGGGCAGAGCCGCACGCCACAGCTGCCGGTGTGTGGGTCAAATGCAAAAATCCCGCCTGTAAGCGGGAGGTAGAGATCAAGTTATAACAGCCTGTGCCCTTGTGCCCGCGCTCCGAATGAGAGGTGGACACAGTGGCAGATTTCAGCATCACCGGCGAAGTAAGGCTGAACAGCGACCCGGCCGAAAAAAGCACCAGCAAGTGGACGATAGCCGCCGGGCAGATGATCGCGGACTTTGCAAAACAGGCTTCGTCCAAGCTTGCCGAGGTGGTCAAGAGCGGTGTGGATTACAACGCCACCATGGAAAGCTACCTGACCAACTTCAAGGTCATGCTGGGCAGCGAGGAGGCCGCCGCCACAAAGCTTTCCGAGATCCGCAAAATGGCAGCGTCCACGCCTTTCTCGCTGGACGACCTGACCAGCGGCACCCAGACCCTTTTGCAGTTCGGCATTGCGGCAGACGACACCACCGGCGTGCTGCAGCGGCTGGGCGATATCTCGCTGGGCAACGCCGAAAAGCTGCAGACCCTGACCCGCGCCTACGGCAAGATGTCCAGCGCCCAGAAGGTCACGCTGGAAAACGTCAACATGATGATCGATGCGGGCTTCAACCCGCTGAACCAGATCTGCGACGCCACCGGCGAGAGCATGTCCGACCTGTACAAGCGCATTTCGGATGGCAAGGTCAGCTTCAGCGAGCTGGAAGCAGCTGTGGAAGCCGCCACCAGTCAGGGCGGGCAGTTCTACAACGGTATGCTGGAAGCCAGCCAGACCTTCAACGGCAGGCTGTCCACCCTGACCGATAACACGAAGGCTCTGCTGGGGGCACTGTCCGATTCGTTCTATTCGTCGCTGTCCGACCTGCTTCCGGTCGCAAACGATGTTGTTCTGGAACTGACGGATGCATTCACAGAGGGCGGTGTCCCTGCCATGTTGGACACCGCTGCCGAGCTGTTGGACAATTTTGCCGACGGACTGATACAGAAGATACCCGATGCTGTATCTGCTGTTTCTGACCTTCTGACTGAGCTGCTTAATTATCTGGCAGATCATCAGGATGATATTTTTGACAGCGGTGTCCAGCTGCTGGAAAATCTCATCATCGGTATCACGGACAGTCTGCCCAACCTCATTACATCAGCGGCCAACCTCATTGCACGGTTTGCTGCCGCGCTCATCTCACATCTGCCCGACATTCTCAAGTGCGGTGCAGCTATGCTGACCACGCTGGTGGACGGTATCATCCGCAGCATCGAAAATCTGGCCGAAGCAGCCCTCGCCTGCATCGCAAAGCTGGTGGGTGTCTGGGACGGGAACATGGACGAGTTCGGCCATATCGGCGAGAACATCGTGCAGGGCATCATCAACGGCATTGCAGGCATGTGGGGCAAGCTCACCTCGTGGGTGTCCGCCCTGATCGCCAACCTCGTTGGAACGGCCAGCAATGCCGCTGTTTCCGGCATCACCGAGGGAACCACAGACGCGCCTTCCCGCAAGGGCAGCACCGTCACCGACGATGACCGCGCCCGCCGCCAGAAGCTCCATGCCGAGCGTGTGAAGCAGGCGCAGGAAGAAGCCGCTGCCGCCAAGGCCTCCGCCGAGACCATCTCCCAGTCCGCAGGCAAAGCCGCATCTGCCGTCAGCACCTCCGGCAAAAAGGCCAGTGCCAGCGCCCAAGCAGCCGCCGCCACGGTGGTGAAGTCCATCTCCGACACGACCACTACCGTGAAAGACGGCATCACCCGCACGGTGGAAACGGTCAACGAGACCCTTTCCAACGGCAAACAGCAGCAGAAACAGACCATCACCGAGACTTCCCGCCAGATGGTAGATGGTGTGCTGAAGGACGTTAAGACCATCACAGAGGTGGCTGCGGACGGCACCAAGACCGTCAAGCAGACCATGGAGACCGTCCGCGAGACCGCCAAGACGGTCACCTCCACCTTCGAGACGCTGGCAGACGGGGTCAAGACCACCACCCAGACCGTCACCGAGACCCTGACCGACGGCACCGAGACCCAGAAGCAGGTCATCACCGAGGTCTACGACGACATCGTAGACGGTGCCCTCGTGACCATCGAGCGGGTCAAGACCATCGCGGCCGACGGCACTGTGCAGGTGGCCGAACAGATCAAAAAGTCCAGCGCGGACACCTTCGACGGCCTGTGGAAGGAGCTGCAGACCGAAGCAGATACCGGCGTGCTTGGCACCTTCGATGATCTGTACACCGCCGTCAAGAATCAGGACTGGCTCTCCGTCGGCAAGTGGGTGGCAAGCACCATCTACAGCGGTCTGACTGCCGACCAGAAGCAGCAGGTGCAGTCCTTCGCCCTCGGCATCGTGGACAAGCTCAATAAGGCGCTGAGCGGTGCCCGCGACCAGCTGGTACAGGGTGCAATTGATCTGGGTGGGCAGATCGTGAACGGCCTGACCGGCGGCTTTGGGGAGGTCTGGCAGCAGGCGCAGGGCCTCGGCTCCACCCTTGTGTCGGTCTTTCAGGGCCTGCAGGGGCCGCTGAGCGCGGCGGCTCTCGCCATCAGTCAGGGCCTGAGCGGCGGTCTGCTGTCCAGCTTCCCCGCCATTTTTGCGGGCGTCGCTTCCCTGATCGGCGCGGTCGGTGCAGCCTTTGAAGGCCTGCTGGCCGCGATCTCCGCCGCCCTGAGCGCTACCGTTTTTGGCATCCCGATGGGCCTTGTGGTGGCCGCAGCCGCCGTTGCGCTGGGCATTGCCATTGCGGCCATCTGCTCCCGTCTGGGCGGCAGTAAAAAAAGCAGCGGCGTATCCGGCGGCGGCTCTTCCGGCGGGTCCTCCGGCTCCGGCAGCATGGGCAGTGTGGACATCACCACCGGCACCGGCAGCCTTGAGGACGCCATCAATGCCAACACCTTGGCGTTGAAAAAGACAAACTCTGCCCTTGCCGACATGATCCGGCAGGCGGGAGCGCTGGTGCTGTCCGACAACATGCGCCTCGGCTCCACCGTGGCCGCTTCCGGCACCGCACAGGTGGTATCCGCCGCCCGTAGCTACCACCGGGAGGGCGACACCAACATCACCCAAAACTTCTACAATGGCCACGATACCGCCGCCGCACAGCAGCGGGAAGCCCGCTGGGAGGCCGACAAGGCCAAGGCCCGCAAACGATGAAAGGAGGACACTGTGCTTTTTAAGGATCATCTCAAGATCGTGACAGACGCCGGTGCCGTCCTGCATCTGGGCTGGGACTACGACGCCCCTTACGTTCTCGACCCGCTGAACGGCATCGACGTGGACTTGAAAACCGCGCAGGGCATCAATCAGGTCGGGGCAACCGTGGAGGGACAGAGCGTCTCCGGTGTGTCCCGCACCCTCGATGTGGTGTTCTGGGGCGCGTATGCGCTGGACAATGCCCGGGATTTCAGCCAAAAAATGCCATACTTCACCAAGGGCACCCTGTACTTTGGCGACCACTATTTCACCCGGTTCGTGCTGCAGAAAACGCCCTACTTTTCCAGCTACACGCCGCAGCCGCGCTGTTCGCTCATGCTCTACAGCGAAAAGCCCTTCTGGTACAGCCTCACCGCTACAGCCGCCGTGCTGGGCGGGTACGAAAAGGCGTTCTGCTTTCCTGTCTGCTACGACAGCCACATCTACGGCATCAAGCGGGACGGCACGGCGGCGATGCTGCGCAACGACGGTTCGCTGCCGGTGCCCTTCACGGCCACCCTGCGGTGCGACATGCCGGTGACACACCCCAAGGTGGTGGACCTGCAGACCGGGGCCTTCATCGGCTTTGACCTGACCCTGCAGCCGGACGAGACGCTGGAGATCTACCGCAGCACCTCTGACCGGCTGGCCTGCACCCTGACCCGGGCAGGCGTGACCGAGAACATCTTTGCAAAGCTGGACGAGGACAGCACCCTCACCGAGCTGCAGCCCGGCGATAACGTGCTGAGTATGCAGGCCGAGAACGGCTCCGGCTACCTGCAGGCATCCGTCAGCTTTTACCCGATGGAGGCGGGCATCCTGCCCGAACCGCTATGAGAATAGACGTTTTGGACGCAGAGACCCTTGCCCGCGTGGGCTGGGTAAAAGTATGGCACTCCCTCTACTGGGACAGCCCCTATTACTCCGAGGGCAGTTTTACCCTTGAGGTGCGGCCCACCGCCGAGAATCTGCAGCTTTTGCAGGAAGGGCGCTGGCTGGTGCGCAGCGACGAGAACCCCCGCATCCCCATGCGTATCTGCTCCCGCGACAACCAGAACGAGGACGCAAATTTGGTCGTGAGCGGCTACCCGGCAACGTGGCTGCTGACCAAGCGGGTGTCTGCGGTGAGCATCAAGAACCAGAACGCAGAAGCCGCCATGCGCAGCCTTGTGAGCGCCGCTAAGCCGTGGCCCCGCCTTGAGCTGGGCACCGAGTACGGCTTTGACACGGTCTTTGCCAAGCAGACCTCCGGCGGCACGGTGTTCGACTACTGCAAGACCATCGGGCAGGCGTGCGACCTCGGCTTTCGGGTCATTCTGGACGGCAAGGGGGCTGAAAAGAAGCTGCGGTTCGAGTGCTTCCGGCCCACCTTCGACCCGAACCGCAGATACAGCCCCCAGTGGGGCAATCTGCTGAATGCCGGGTGGAGCTTTGCCGACACCGACTACGCCAACGTGGCCCTTGTGCAGGGCGCAGGCGAGGGCGATAAGCGGGCCACCGTCTGGGTGGGTGACGTGGACGCCACCGGCTCCGATCGGCGGGAAATGTACATCGACGCCCGGGACGTGCAGCCGGAGGACGGCGAGACCAGCACCAGCCAGAGCTATCTGGCAAAGCTGGCTGACCGGGGCGGCGAAAAGCTGCTGGCCCAGCTGCGTACCGGCAGTATCGAGTTTGACGTGGACGACGACACCCTGCAGGTGGGCGATGTGCTGAGCGCAAGTCTGCCCCAGCTGGGCTACACCGCCATGGTGCGGGTAGCCGACATCATCACCCAGAGCGAGGACAGCGGCACCACCCGCACCATCCGGCTGGGCACGCCCACATGGCACAAGACCTAAGGAGGACCTTATGGCTGATATCATTACTTACCCCGAAAACGGCATCACCTACGACGCCGACGATGCTTCGGGCTTTCTCTCCACCCGCTTGAGCGGCGTGTACAGCGCCGAGGAGGATTTCTCTGTCACGGCACAGGGCGGCCTGAGCGTACAGGTGAGCGCCGGTCAGGCATGGGTGCGCCCGGCGCGGTTCAAGGGCCGCAGCATCATCATGGAGCAGCCCGAGACCCTGACCCTGACCGCCGCCGATGCCGTGCGCAGCCGCATTGACCGCATCGTGCTGCGTTACGATGCCGCCGCCAAAAAGACCAGCCTTGTGGTGCTGGACGGCACGCCGGACTCCGCTGCCCCTGCGGCCCCGGAAATCTCCCGCACCGAGCTGGTCTATGATCTCTGCCTTGCCGAGATCAGACGCCCCGCAGGCAGCACTTCCGTCACCGCCGCCGACATCACCGACACCCGCGCGGATGAGACCGTCTGCGGCGTCATGCGGGACGGCGTGACCGGCATCCCCACGGCAGAGCTTCAGGCGCAGGTAAAGGCCATGCTGGACAGCCTGCAGGCCGAGGTGGACAGCAGGAGCTTTTACACCAAAGCAGAGGCCGATGCAGAGCACGCAAAGCTGCAGGAGCAGCTAAACAATATCGGCTCGCTAACGTCGAGGCAGGTATATTGTCAGAGAGTTGCAGAAAGCATGACTATCCCGGATGATGTTGATTATGTCGTTCTTACAAACACTGACTGCACCACCATAGACAACACATGCGCTGTTGTAGCGCGCGGAGGCAGTGCGTATGCTACATCTGGTGACAGAACCGACAAGATTAAATTTGATGCAGATGGCACGCTGACCATGACTATCACCAGCGGATACTATTTTGCAATGTCAAACGTTCTCGGTTTCCGGTACGAGGTTTCTGCCGCATTCCCGTGCCTAATCGGTACAATTGTCGTTTATATCTCGGAGTGGAATGATGCTACATCGGGCCCCGTGCCTGACGGCACTGATTTTATTACTTTTTCAGCAAACACTGTAGCAGACGCACGGGAGATCCCTATCAATAGAGGGCAATCCTATGCGTATAAGAATGGCCTGTCATTTAAGACCGACGGTACGATAGTAGCCAAGAAATACAGCAAAAGCGAATCTATTAAAGTCAACTGCTACAAGTACATGACTCCGAGCGAATGGAACGCGCACATGACCGAGTTGCAGTCTGCCCAGAGCGACGCCGATGCTTTGGCGGTGGACCAGGACTACCGCCTGACTCTTCTGGAGCTGGGCGTGACCGACACGGATGACACTGAGAATACCTGATAGGAGGAAAAGGCAATGAGCAAAGCAACGGAAATGGTTCTGTATCGCACCTGCAAGCGCATGATCGAGCGCGGCAGTACCGATGGTCTGGCGGAGAAGATCGATATCTTCTACGCCGCCAACAAGCTGACTGACGAGCAATATGCCGAGCTGACCGAGATGCTGAACGAAAAGACCAGCGCCTGACCGGGCCGTGAAAGGACGTGATTCATATGGCGATCAAACAGTACAGCCTGAAGAAGGACGGCGCAAAGCAGCTCTCTCCCGCGTTCCGTGTGCGGGAGTTCCGCTGCCGCGACGGCACCGACAACATCCTTATTGACGAAGGCCTTGTGGTGCTGCTGCAGTGCATCCGGGAGCACTTCGGCAAAGCCGTGACCATTACCAGCGGCTACCGCACCGCCAGCCACAACACGAGGGTGGGCGGCTCCAGATCCAGCCAGCACCTGCTGGGACGCGCTGCAGACATTCAGGTGCAGGATACCGACCCGCTGGCCGTGGCCGCCTACGCCGAAAGCCTGATGCCCGGCTGGGGCGGCGTGGGCCGCTACCCGGTCAAGGCAGGCCGGGCAAAGGGCTGGGTGCACGTGGACACCCGCCCGAACAAGAGCCGGTGGACGCTGTGAGGTGAATAACATGAGCAAGACTATTTTTATCAGCCAGCCCATGGGGTGGCTTGTCCGATGAACAGGTACTTCAGGAACGCACCGCCGCGATCAGCAAGGCAAAGGCCCTGTTGGGTGAAGATGTGGCTCCGCTGGAAACCTTCTTTGATGATTTCGGCCCGGCAGCAAAGCCGCTGGACTATCTGGCCCGGAGCATCGAGTTCCTTGCAAAGGCCGATGTGGCAATCTTTGCTCCGGGCTGGCAGAATGCGCGCGGCTGCCGTATCGAGCACCAGTGCGCCGAAGATTACGGTATCCCCGTGATGGAGGTGTGAGACCGATGGAAAGCATCATCTCAGCCATCCTTGCCGGTGCGGTGACTCTGATCGGCGTGCTGATCGCCAACAGCCGCAGTCAGGCCGTGACCGACACCAAGCTGGAAGAGCTGACCCGCGAGGTGCGGGAGCACAACAATTTTGCCCGCCGCGTCCCCATTTTGGAAGAGCAGATGAAGGTGGTCAACCACCGCATCGCTGATTTAGAAGCAGACGAACACGAAAGAGAAAGGAACTGACTATGAACGCACACACCTACAACGCACCCACCATCTCCGCAGGCACCATTGTCCGCACCGCCTGCCTGCTGCTGGCCCTGACCAATCAGGTGCTCAGCGCCTGCGGCAAGCCCGTCCTGCCCATCGAGAGCCAGACCGTGGAGCAGCTGGTCACCGCCGGTATCACCACCGTGGCCGCGCTGGTCGCGTGGTGGAAGAACAACTCCTTCACCCTCGCAGCCCTTCAGGCAGACCAGACCTACGACAAGCTGAAGGCGCAGGGAAAGTAATCCGCCCAGTCCAAAACGGCCATACATAGCAGCAGCCCCGGGGAGCCTGACGGTTCCTCGGGGCTGTTTTTGTTTGTATGACGTATTGCGACATAAAACGACATATTTCGGCGTATTTGATGTGTTTTGAAAACTTTTCGGTTAGAGTTGACGCATAAAGAAAGGATGTGTCAACTATGATCGTTTCCGATTTGTCCGCTCAAGTCAATGACCTGCTGCGCCCGATGGGCATCACACGCAATGTGAGCGCCTACAGCATCCTGCTCCGGTGTATCGAACTGATCTATGAGCAGGAGGACCGCCTGCAGGCAGTGGAGAAAGAGATCTACACTCCAATCGCAGATCAGCGATGTTGTGACCCTAAGGCGATCCAGAGCGCGATCCGCAGGGCTACGAAAACCGCGTGGGACACAAACCCCGCCTATGTGCAGCAGCTGGCAGGCTACCCGCTGACCGGTGCGCCCAGCGCGGTGCAGTTTCTGGAAATGCTGTACAACGCGGCGGTGAGAGCAGTCTGAAAATTTAATAGTGTTACCAAAAGTGTTACCATGATAAGAAAAAGCACGCCAGTTCTGAACGAACCAACGTGCTTTTTCTCTTATGCGGGTAGTGGGGGTCGAA
>ERZ1673744.2522-NODE-2522-length-13543-cov-4.983319_pt1 | contig 13543 bp, 8 predicted proteins | sample MGYA00580207_ERZ1673744 | MGnify/ENA primary metagenome ERZ1673744 (study PRJEB41218, sample SAMN15661751) | gut metagenome | host: Homo sapiens | place: Canada: London | collected 2015-08-20/2019-03-30 | study: EMG produced TPA metagenomics assembly of... | reverse complement strand
CTTTCCACTTGTTCTTCTGACCTTCCTTTTTGACTGCCGTTTTCCGTAAACACTCTATTTTTTCGTAAAAAACGCCACAATGAAATTTTCGGATATATTTTACCACATAAAACGCGTTTTGTCTATACCCTTTGGAAAAATTTTGCGATTCCGGCGATTTTTTCTTTTATTTTTGATACTTTTCCGGCGTTTTTCTTGTGCAATTTCGCCATTAAATCCGTCGTTTTTGTCAGTGCGCGTCAGTCTTTATTTTTTGAAAAAGTAAACAAAGCCAGAATCACGAGAAACAGCCCGAAAGTTTTTCGCAGAAATTCGGCGGGAAGCGCCAGCGCCAGAAGCGAACCGGCAGCCGCCGCAACCAGCGCGGGAATCGCGTTTTTCACGGCGTTGTCTTTCTGCAGCAACCCGTTTTTCATATGCACGTTCAGCGCGCAGGCGCCCGTAGGCAGAAACGCGAACAGATTCGCCGACTGCGCGATTTTCTGCGGCACGCCGCCGAATAAAAGCAGCAGCGGAATCGTAACGGTTCCGCCGCCCATACCCATGCCGGCGGGAATCCCGCCCAGAAACCCGAGCAGAAGATATAAATAAAATCGCATAATTTTTTCCTTATTTCAAGCCTTATTTAAAGCCTTCCCCTTGCTTGAAAAAAATTCAGTAAACTTCATTTTTTTCGGCAAAAATTGTCAGCCTATTTCATAGGCTTCCCCTTGGGGCGGGCATCGCCCGTCTCGTAACGGATTGCGCCAAACCGCTTGTTGTTTTTCTCCTTCGCCTTTTTCGCAGGCTTCCCCTTGGGGGGAAGCTGTCGCTGAAAGCGACTGATGAGGGGCAGCCGGATATCGATTTACTTGTTGCAACCCGTTGAAATCAAATAGTTTTTTCCTTATTTCAAAACGACGGTATCGCAAGCGTTTGGAGAGTGGTGCGAATCGCGAGCTTTATCGAGTACGCCTGCCGCGAGTTTACAAATCGTAAATGAGCAAAGGCGCACGCAGATGAAGCCGCGAGTCGTGCCGCTATACAAACGCGCCTACGAAAATACAAGCCACAGTCCCGCAATCAGCTGCAGCCCCGTAAATACGTAAAACACCGCCTTTTCGGGAAGCACGCAAAGCAGTTTCGCCCCCGCAAACCCGCCCGCAAACCCGCCGAGCGCCACGGGGAGCGCCACAGAAAAATCAAAAAATCCGCGGAACGCATACAACAGAAACGAAAGCAGCGAAACGGGCAGAATCACGGCGATCGCCGTAGCGTGCGCCCGCTTTTCTTCCAGCCCCTGCGCGCGAAGCAGCGGCACCGCAATCATTCCGCCTCCGCCGCCGAAAAGTCCGTTCGCGGCGCCCGTCGCGGCGCCGCAGACAATGCTTTTTACATCCGCTTGATTATCGCTTTTCATCTCCGTCCTTTCCCCGCTTTCTCCTCGTTTAAGGATATTTTGCGTAAATTACGGAAAATTATCACGAATTTTATACGCAGGCACGGGAAAACGCTTGCCTGAAAAGGGCTTTTGTGGTACAATAATGCTGCATATTTCTATCAATATGTTCTTTTCTTGTCGCTTTTTCACGCGGAATCGCCCGGTTTACGGCGCAAAAACCGCAAAACAACGCGGCAAAAACAAGAAATCTATTTGTGCAAGGGTGCTATGTTATGAGAAAAAATACAAGCAAAAACAAATTGTTCGCTCTCCTTCTCACGGCGTTTTTCGCGTCCGCGTCGGCGGGCGTACTTTCCGCATGCTCGAAAAAGGACGATACCAAGGTAGATCAGTCGGAAATCTCTACCGATCAGACGACGGATTCTTCCCGCATCAAAAACGGTTCGTTCGAATTCGATACGGAAAAAGAAACCACGCCCATCGTTACGTCGCCGAAAAACTGGTCGCGCTCGTCCGTTCTTACAAGCAAAGCGGCAAGCGGCGTCGTCGATACCGAAACTTCCGCGTGGGACAAGCTGACGAAATCGGGAAACATCACCCCGACAAGCGAATCGGAAGCCGCGGAAAAGTGGGCGGACATGAACACGTACGACCGCCTGCAATATATTAAAAAATGGAAAGACGCAAATAAGAACAAGAGCGTCGACGACCTCAAGTTTTACAAAAACCATTACAATATTGCCGCCGACGATATTCCTTCCGCCGACGTAAACCCCGGCACGCACTACGCCGAGGGCAGCGAAGAAGCCAAAAAGAACTCGAAAGTGCTGATGATTCACAATCAGTACTCCTCGTCGTCGGGCACGGCGCAAAACTTCACCTCCTCCTCTTCGCTCACCGTCCCCGCGGGTACCAGCGCAAAGCTTTCCGTATGGGTAAAAACGGCGGAACTTACTTACCGCTACAACAACGAGGACAACGCGGCGGATAAAAACCGCGGCGCCTACATCGGTATTTCCCGCACGGTAGCCGGCAAGAGCAAAGATCAGGTGAAGGTGGAAAACATCAACACCGAAAAGATTCTTGCCGACGATTCCATTCCCGCCGAAAACAAGAGCAACGGCTGGGTGAAATACGAATTCTACCTGAAAGGCAGCGACTATGCAAGCAGCACGTTCACCGTGGTTCTGGGGCTCGGTCAGGGCACCTCTTCTTCCGTAATGGGCTTCGTGAACGGCTACGCGTTTTTCGACGACCTCGAATGTACGCTCATCGAAAATTCCGAATACGAAACGCTTGCCGCAGGCGCCGACAAAACGGCGGACGACGATACGACGGAATTCCGCGCGGATAAAGAAAATCTTGCCGATCTGAAATATGCCGTAGATACGGGCGTTACGCTTAACTCTCTTACGTTTGCAAACGCCGGAATCGCGGGCGCGGAAAAAATTTCCGCCGACAACAACAATTTCGATACCGCCAACGATAAGACGGGCGTGTTTGTGAAAAATTCCGTAAACACGGCTTCGGAAAACGAATATTTCAAAGCCGTATGGGAAAGCGACTTCGCGTCTTCCTATCCTTTTGCCGGAACGAACGACGTTTTAATGCTCTTCTCCGCAGGCAAAACGGCGTATGAAGCCACCACGGGTACCATTACCTTAAAAGCCAACTCCTCCGCCCTCTATTCCGTATGGGTAAAAACCTCGAAGATTCCGAGCGGCGCTACGGGCGCGGGCATCTCGTACACGGAAACGGACGCGGCGGGCAACGCCAAATCGGAAGACGACGAAAAGACGGCGCTGTTAACCTCTATCGATTCCACCGCAGGCACCAAAACGGAAGTGGACGATACCGCGGGCGGCAAGAAAGAAAACATCTTCGGCGGCTGGCAGCAATGCACGCTCCTTTTTGAAAACGACACCGAGAACGATAAGTACTTCACTCTTACGTTCACCTACGGCGCCACGGCGGACGACGCAGAAAAAACGGCGTACGGCGCCGGCTATGCCGCGTTCACGAATCTCGAAGCGATCGGCTCCAACCTGATTGCGGAGGACGCGGATCCGTTCACGCAGAGCGACTACTTCTCCACGGGCACGTACGCGGCGCAAAAGACGTTTTCCGAAAGCGAGGAGGGCGCGGGCTTCGCGGCGTTCGATTCCAGAGCGTACAGCGCCGACAACACGAAGAAGGGCATCGAAAACGGCTTTGCCGACCTCGCCAACTACAAGGGCGTATGGGGCGGCAGCGGCAACGTTACTTCCACGCCCGATCCGAATGCGGATAACGGCATCGACAACAACCCCTACGCCGGGCTTGTAAACAAAAACTTTGCGGCGGATTACGTTGCCGGCGGCAGATATAGCGGCGTGGCAGGTCTGAACGAGATTTTCGGCGCGGCTTCCTCCGTATTCGATCAGGCGGCGGAACCCCTGATGATATTCAATAAGGACGCAAACAAATCGTACGGCTATCTCGCTTCCTCCCCGGTTTCGATTTCGTCCGATTCGTATAAAACGATTTCCGTCCGCGTGAAAACGTCCAACGCGAAAGCCAGCATCTACCTCATCGACGCCGACGGCGAGGACAACGCGTCCCTCGCGCTTGCCACGCCGAAAGTTTCCTACTGGTACGATAAAACGGGCAACGTGTGCACGAAAGATCCGAAGAACGATAAAACGTTCAAGTCCTCTACCGATACGGCGCTGTATCTCAACAGCCGCGGCTTGTACGAAGTAAACGCGAAGTGGTCGAACGACGCTTCTTTGCAGAACAAGTATTACGCCAACCTCTCCAACTACGAAGAGGACGAGGACGGCAACCTGCTTGTAGCCGACGGCGGCGTACAGTACAATTACGTCGCTTCCGCCTGGAGCAACGAAGGCACGGACGGCATCGCGTTCTATCATAAGGACGGCGAAGAAAAAGGCATTTACTATGCCGACAAAGCGTGCACCGTGCGCGTGTACGATCTGAACGATCTGGTGAAAGCCGGCAAGCTTACGCCGAGAACGATTGCTTCCGAAGCGCAGGGCACGGCGGCGCTGGAATACAAGGACATCGAAACGAACGGCGAATGGAGAACGTACACGTTCTATATTCACACCGGCAGCGAAGCGAAGAACTACCGTCTGGAAGTATGGAGCGGCACGCGCGATAACAAGAGCGAATTCGAAGCGGGCAGCTACGTAATGTTCGCGGCGGATAACCGTACGGAACTCACTTCCGACACCTGGTCGTCGATGCTTCGGGAAACAGTCGAAAGCGCAAAAACGCAGTCGCATTTAAGCGATGAAGATTTCTACAAGAGCGCGGCGGTAAGATACTATGCGTTCTCGTTCCTCGATTCGGCGAAATTCCTGCGGTACGATTCCTCGCTGGATAAAGACGACATCGGCAACGCGTACACCTCGTACGATTCCACTTCCGACACTTATAAGTTCGACCCCGATAAGAAGGCGGATTACGTTACCTACCTCGCCTACGAAAGCGACGATCACGAACAGAAGATTACGTTTGCGGATTATTCGAAAACGGACGTTTCCGTAACGGCGGATGCGAAAGACGACAACTCTTCGGACGGCGACGACAAGGACGATACCTCTTCTTCCGGCATGAACGGCTGGTTGTTTGCAAGCTCGATTGTTCTTGCGGCGGTATTGCTTCTTGCCATGGTAAGCATTGCCGTACAGCGCATCGTGAAAAAGAAGAACAGAACGAAAGCGCCCAAAACCGCGAAACCCGCAAAAAAATAAAAACGGATAAACCCGTTTAAATCAATCCCCCGGACAAACGCATTCGTCCGGGGGATTTTCAATGTCCTTTTTCATCTTTTCCGTTGTCCTCCGCAGGCAATCGCCGAACGAAAAAACGGTTATTTCTCAAAAGCGGCGCGGCTTTCCGGAAAGTTTCTACCCCACCAGGCGCAACCCGTGCGGCAGATGATTTTTAATCACGCCGTTCGCCGCCTTTCCCCAGCCGAGCGGAAATCCGTCCGCGCACACCGCGCACCAACCCGCAACGCCGTCGAATCCGTCTGCCGAAATCTCTTCGCCGCGCAGATATTTTTGCACGCGCGCGTCGTCGTATTTCAGCGAAACAACGTTTTTCGCTTCGCCTCGTTTTAAAGAAAGGGCATAGGCATGGGCGGGTTCGAAACGGTTTTTCCTGATTTCGCCTAACTTTACGCCGCAGCGAAGAATTTTTAATTTCTGCCAAGAAAAGCAGTTATCCGGCAAAGCGTACACCGCCCCGCCGTTTTCGTACAGGCAATATTTCTTCTTCTCGCCGAAAATTTTCAGACAAAACTCGTCAATCAGATTCTGCGTCTGCCGCGAAACGTTGCTTTTCTGCACGGGCAAATCCCGCCGCCCGCCGCCCGTCTTTTCAAATACGGCGCAATAATGCCCTTCGCCGCGCGCCTTGTGCGGCAATATTTTTTCTTCAAAAATCAATCCGAACTCCGCGTGCCGCGCTAAAAACGCCCGCGTCTGCTCCTCGTCCTCTTCGCGCGAAAACGTGCATGTGGAATACACCAGTCTGCCGCCGCCCGCCAGCATCTTTGCCGCCGAATCCAGAATTTTTTGCTGCCGCGCGGCGCACAGCGACACGTTTTCCTCGCTCCACTCCCGCCGCGCTTCTTCGGCGTTTTTGCGAAACATCCCCTCGCCGGAACAAGGCGCGTCCGCTACGATTTTATCGAAATATTCCGTAAAATAATCGCAGATTTCTTCGGGATACGCGTTCAGAACCACGGCGTTTTTCACGCCCGACCGCTCGATGTTCGAAAGCAGAATCTGCGCCCGCGCCCGCACGGGTTCGTTGCAGACAAGAATCCCCTCTCCCTGCATGGCGGCGGCAAGCGCGACGGTTTTCCCGCCCGGAGCGGCGCATAAATCCAGCACCCGTTCCCCGCGTTTCGCCTCTGCTTTCGGCGCAACGCACGCCGCCGAAGGCTCCTGCATGTAGTAAAGCCCCGCGCAGTGGTACGGGTCGCCGCCCACCTTTTCGTTCTTCACGTACCGCGCGTTTTCGTTCCAGGGCACGGCGCCGTCCAGCGTCAGCGGAGTAATTTTTTCGAATTCTCCGGCGTCGATTTTCAAAGAGTTGATCAACACGCCTTTTTCGTACCCGGCACGCGAATATACGGCAAAAAAAGCCTCCCGCTCGTTTTCGGGAAGCTCGCCGCGCATTCTTTCTATAAATTTTTCTGGTAAATCAACCGTTTCCATCCGCCGCTACACCTCTCGTTTTTCGTTTTGCAGCGCTTCGCAAAGCGCCGCGCGGCACTCCGCCGCCGTAACGATTTTCGCGCCCGCTTCTTCCGCCGCTCTGCGCCGCAGCCCGTTTTCGTCCTCCGGGCATACGTACATATCGCATTCGGCGCTTTTATACGCATACTTCGCGCCCGCCGCAAGCAGTTCTTTCAGCAGCGGAAACGCCTCTTTCTCGTTTTCTTCGATGCGATGCGAAAAGCTTACGCGCACGCTTTTCCACACGCCCGTCTTGTGGCGCTTTCTCGAAGAAACGTCGGCAAAACGGTGAAATTCCGCCATCGCCTTTTCGCGCCGTTCTTTTTTCTGCCGCGCCTCTTCTTTCGCCCGCCGCCCCGCGCGCGAAGAAACGGAAGTAATTTCGTAATTTTCTATTCTGCCGGGCGTGATGTCGCACTTTTTAATCAGTTCGCGGAAAGAAACGCCCGCGGATTTGCTCATCGCCTCGGCGGTTTTCATGGTGGCGTATGCGTCGTCCGCCGCCCTGTGCGGCGTAAATTCCACGCCTAACTCCTCGGCGATTTTCCCGAGAGAATACTGCCGTTTCATATCCCCTTTCAGGCACATATACACATACTGCGTGTCGGCGAAATCAAACGCGAACGAGGGCAGAGAAAAACGTTTCGATTCCAGATTCAGATATTTCACGTCGTTGCCCGTGGCATGCCCGCACACAAGCGTATCTTTATCCTGCAACATCGCGTAAATTCTCTGCGCCACCGCGGGAAAATCCGGGCAGTCCTTGAATTCGTTGTAATCGTACGGCAAAACCAACCCCCGTTCTCCCCTTCTGTCGGTGAGATGGAAGCCGCCGTGAGGATTGATTAAAATATCCTCTTTTTTCACCACGTTGAAATCTTCGTCGGTCAGGCAATAGCCGAACGCGCAGATTTTCGCCGTGTTTTTATTCACGCTGGCGCATTCAATATCAAAAAACAAATACATTTTCGGCAAAATCAAAGCAAAAAACGCCGCGCCGCAGCCATTTCGTCAAAAAAACTGCGCGCGGTGTTTTTCCGTCGGTTTATTTCGTGGGAAGAATTACTTTCTTTCCGCCCATATACGGCTGCAACACTTCGGGAATCGTAACGCTGCCGTCCGCCTGCAGATGGTTTTCCACAAACGCAATCAGCATTCTCGGCGGCGCCACCACCGTGTTGTTCAGGGTGTGCGCCAGTTTCGTTTTGCCGTCCGTATCCTTATAGCGGATGGAAAGTCTGCGCGCCTGCGCGTCCGTCAGGTTCGAACACGAACCCACTTCGAAATATTTCTTCTGTCTGGGCGACCACGCTTCCACGTCGCAGCTCTTGTATTTCAGATCGGCAAGATCTCCCGAACAGCAACCCAGCTGGCGTACGGGAATTTCCATCGAACGGAACAATTCCACCGTATACTGCCAGAGTTTTTCGTACCACGCGTCGCTTTCTTCGGGGCGGCACACCACAATCATTTCCTGCTTTTCAAACTGGTGAATACGATAAATGCCGCGTTCCTCGATGCCGTGCGCGCCCTTTTCTTTACGGAAGCAGGGCGAATAGCTCGTCAGCGTCAACGGCAGCTTCGCGCCGTCGATGATCTGCCCCATGAATCTGCCGATCATCGAATGTTCGGAAGTGCCGATAAGATACAGGTCCTCTCCTTCGATCTTGTACATCATATTGTCCATTTCGTCGAAGCTCATCACGCCCGAAACCACGTCGCCGTGAATCATATACGGCGGAATCACGTACGTGAAGCCCTTATCTATCATGAAATCGCGGGCATAGGTAAGCACGGCGGAATGCAGACGGGCAATATCGCCCGTAAGATAATAGAAGCCCTGCCCGGAAGTGCGGCGCGCGGAATCCACGTCGATGCCGTCCAGTCTTTCCAGAATATCCAGATGATACGGCACTTCGAAATCGGGCACGACGGGCTCGCCGAACCGTTTGAGTTCCACGTTCTCAGAATCGTCTTTGCCGATAGGCACGTCGTCGGCGATGATATTCGGAATCGCCATCATCGCTTTTTTCAGCGCCTCGTCCGCGGCCTCGTTTTCCTTTTCTATCTCCGCAAGGCGTGCGGCGTCGGCGGTTACCTGCGCTTTCACCTTTTCCGCTTCGTCTTTTTTGCCTTCTTTCATCAGCACGCCCACCTGCTTGGAAAGGGAATTGCGCGCGGCGCGGAGGGAATCCCCCTCGGCGATTAACGCGCGGCGTTTCGCGTCCAGCGAAAGCACCTCGTCCACCAGCGGTAATTTCTTATCCTGAAACTTTTTGCGGATATTTTCCCGCACTTTATCGGGATTCGTCCTGATGAGATTGATGTCGATCATAATTCAAACTTCTCCTTATGCTTTTCGTAACGTTTGTACAGCGATTTTCTTCATTATACAACTTTCGCGGAAAAATTGCAATTAAATCAGCGAATAAATCTGCGAAACTCGCCCGATTTTTAGGTTTCGGCATATTTTTTCCTTAAATAAAGCGCAATCGGCAAAACTTATCGCGAAAGTCTTGTATTTTTTTCGCCGATATGGTATAATAGATTCGTATACGTCCCCGCGTCGGGCGTACGTATCGTAAAAATTTCGAATTACGGAGACATCGATATGCCGGAAATCAAAACCGACGAGGCTGAAAAAAACGGCGCCGCGGCAAGCGCCGAAGCCCCCGGAACCCAAGACGTAAAAAAGAACAAAAAACAAAAGGAAGAGGCGGAAATCGTCCGCTTCAATCCGGATAAAAACATCGGTTTAACCGAAGCGCAGGTAACTTCGCGGCAGGAACAGGGACTTGTAAACAGCGCGCCGAAAAAATATTCCAAAACGTACGGAAGCATATTTTTCGGCAACATTTTCACGTTCTTCAACTTTCTCTGCGTCGTGGCGGCGGTGGCGCTGGTTCTGGCGCACGCCCCCCTTTCTCAGTTCACGTTCGTGTTGATTTTTACCTGCAACATCGTGGTAGCCATCGTGCAGGAAATCCGCGCAAAAGTAAAAATCGATAAACTTTCCATCCTATCCGCCCCCACGGCGAAAGTGTTGCGCAACGGCAAAAAGAAGGAAATCCCCGTAGAAGAAATCGTTCTCGACGACGTGATTTTCCTCTCCTCCGGACAGCAGATTCCCGCCGACTGCGTGATGCTGGACGGCGCGGGCGACGTAAACGAAGCGCTGCTTACGGGCGAATCGGTTCCCATCAAAAAAGCCGAAGGCGATCCGCTTCTTGCCGGCTCGTTCGTAACGGGCGGCAGAGTTACGGCGCGCGTGGATAAAATCGGCACGGAAACGTATATCAACAAACTTACGGCGCGCGCCAAAAAATACAAACGCCCCAACTCGGAAATCATCAATTCCATCCACCTCTTCATCAAACTGATCGGTCTGATGATCGTTCCCGTGGCGATTCTGATGTTTTTCACCAACCTGAAAGCGGCGAATATCGAATGGGCGGATATCGAAGCGCGCGGCGGCTTCATTAAAATACTCTTATCCACAAACACGTTCGATTCCGTCATTCAGAAAACGTTCTCCGTAGTCATCGGCATGGTGCCTTCCGGCTTATTGCTGCTCACCACCGTGGCGCTCTCCGTGGGCATGATCCGTCTGGCGAAATACAACACGCTGGTACAGGATATGTACTCTCTCGAAATGCTGGCGCGCGTCAACGTTCTGTGCCTCGATAAAACGGGCACGATTACCGACGGCAGAATGCGTGTGAGCGACTGCGTGCTTTTAAATAACCCCACCGAATACACCGTCGACGATATTTTAGGCTCCATGCTCGCCTCCCTCGACGATAACAACCAGACTTCCATCGCCCTGTACGAGCGTTTCGGGCACTCCTCGGCGCTGCAGGCAACGGCACAGATTCCTTTCTCGTCCGTCCGCAAGCTTTCCGCCGTATCGTTCGGCGACGTGGGCACTTTTGCGATGGGCGCGCCGGAATTCGTGCTGAAACCCATGACCGCGCGCGTGGAAAAACTGGTGAAGCAGTACGCGCAGATGGGACTTCGCGTGCTTGTTCTTGCGCACACGCCCAACCAGATTACGGGCGAAAAACTTCCCGTGATCTTCCGCCCCGTGGCAATCATCACCCTTTCCGATAATATCCGCCCGGACGCGATCGACACCATCCGCTGGTTCAAGAAAAACGACGTTGCCGTAAAAGTCATTTCCGGCGACAACCCCGTTACCGTTTCGGAAGTGGCGCGGCGCGCCGGCATCGTAAACGCCTCGCAGTTCATATCGCTGGAAGGCTTATCCCCCCTCGAAGTGGAAACGGCGGCAAACGAATACACGGTATTCGGGCGCGTTACGCCGGAACAGAAAGCGATTTTAATCCGTTCCATCAAAAAAGCAGGCAACACCGTAGCGATGACGGGCGACGGCGTAAACGATATTCTCGCCATGAAAGAAGCGGACTGCGCCGTATCGGTGGCTTCGGGCAGCGAAGCGGCGAGAAACGTTTCCAACCTCGTTTTACAGGATAATAATTTCGCCTCCATGCCGAAAATCGTAAACGAAGGCAGGCGCGTTATCAACAACATCAAAAATTCCGCGTCGCTGTATATCATGAAAACGCTGCTCACGCTGATTCTTGCCGTAGTGTGCATCACCACAAGCAGCAAATACTTCTTCACCACCAACAACATGATTCTGTACGAAGTGCTTATCAGCGCCGTGCCGTCGTTCGTGCTTTCGTTGCAACCGAATACCAGCCGCGTAAAAGGCAAGTTTATCCCCTTCGTCATATCGCGCGCGCTGCCAGGGGCAATCACTATGGCGCTCGGCATCATCACGCTGGATATTCTGCACCAGAGTACGCTCTCGTATATTTTCGATTACACCGCCGCAAGCGGCGAAACCGTCAGCTTATACGAACCTATGCTGATTTTAGCTCTTACGTTCACGGGACTTGTGATGCTGCTTCGCATCTGCCAGCCGCTCAACCTTATCCGCGCGGCGCTGTTCGCAATCTGTACGGCGGCTTGCGTTACCGTTCTTGCCATCCCCACGCTCGGCGAGCTTGTGTACGAAGGCTGGTCGCACATCGATTTCAACGTAACGCAGATTCTCTTAATCGTGGTACTCGTGCAGGCGGCAATGCCTATTTCCACGGGGCTGATTAAATTCTTCGATATGTTCAACCCCGCCGACGACGAGCCCGTATCTACGATGCGTTATTCCGCCGCCGCCGTTTCCGGCAACGCGGCAAACTATGCCGACGAAGACGACGCCGCCGTCGGCGCTGCGGCAACCAAGCCGCAGACGGCGGAAACCGGCGCGAAAGTCTGGAATATCTTCCGCCGCAAATTCGGCAAAAAGAAATAACCTCTTTCCGGCATCCGGCGAGGAAAGAGGTGAGCGCCGCAGAGCCGATAGAGAACAGCAATTGTCCGCCTTTTCGCGGCTTCCCCTTGCCTGAAAAAATTCAGTAAACTTCATTTTTCGGCAAAAATGGGAATCCTTTCCTTACGTCAAGGCTTCCCCTTGGGGGGAGGCTCCGCCGAGAGGCGGTGGTGAGGGGCGCATCTTGTTTTCTATCCGAATCTTTTCAATCAAGTGGCGCAACTTGTTCGCCCTTCCCTTGCTTTCCCCTTCGGGCTTAACCCTGCCGAATTGCCGATTGAAGCCAAATCCGGTAAGCATGGCAAGCGCCGTAGAACCGATAGAGCCCCCTTGCGTCTTTCTTAAAAATCGCCAAAGCGGCGGCAAGAAAATTCTTGCCGCCGCTTTGATTTTCAACCGATGTTTCCGATATTCAGGCAATCGATAAATTTTTTTGCGTAATTTCAAATGAAAGCGTAATCGATTCGTTCCCTCGTTTTATCAGCACAAATAACGTATCCCCGGCTCTTACATGCAACAACGAATTCGTAAAGTCGGCGCGCGTGTTCACGGTAACTTTCAAAACTTCCTCGCTTCCGCGCCGAATCGATACTGCGCAAATCTCATCGCCCGCCCGAAATTTCGTTGCGCCGATTCCGGAATTCTGTTCTCCTTCCGCCGTTACCGAATATACTTTCACGGTTTCTTTCAGAATCAATTTATCGCCGACTTCATTCCATTCGCTGTGCGCCGCCTCCGAAGTCGTCGTAATACCGAAATACGGTTTTTTCGGCGCACCGCCGTTATCGATAATATTATCCGCCACCGCTTTCACGTCGGCAATCGGCAACGCATAGCCCATGTTTTCCACCGACGTACCCGAAGAAGAAGTCGTCGTTTTCGCATTCACAATGCCCACCAGATTTCCCTGCGCGTTATATAATCCGCCGCCGGAATTACCGGGGTTAATCGCCGTATCCGTGCGCAACACGTGAAAAGTCGTGGTCGTTTTGTCGTCCGCCGCCGTCATCGTAATGTATTCCGATTCCACCGAAACAACGCCTTGCGATACGGAAATACCGTTGCCGGAAGGGTTGCCTATCGCATATACCTTTTCCCCCACGGCAACGCCGCTTGTTGCCGTTTTCGCCGCCGTCGCCGTTTTCGCTTCTTGCGCCGCGGTAAGGTTATCGCCGTAAATTTTCAGTACGGCAACGTCGTAAGACATCGATCCGCCCACATACTCGGCTTTCAGCGCCGTACCAGAAGCGTCGGTATACCCCGTTCCGTCTTGCGACTGCGAAAGAATGTTGGATGATGCCGAACCGTACAGATAAACGAAAATATTGCTGTTATCCGCCAATCCCTCGCCGTTATCGTATCTGGTAGCCACTTTATCGCCGTTGCGCGCGGAAGCGCTGTATAAAACGTGATAATTCGTAATCACATACCCGTATCCGTCATTCAACGAATAAATCACGCCGCTTCCGGCAGAAACGCCCCACTCGTAACGATATCCTCCGAAACGATACTCCGTTGCGGTACAAATTCCGCAGTAAATGGAAACGGAAGAGG
>ERZ1673744.2488-NODE-2488-length-13750-cov-4.487112_pt1 | contig 13750 bp, 9 predicted proteins | sample MGYA00580207_ERZ1673744 | MGnify/ENA primary metagenome ERZ1673744 (study PRJEB41218, sample SAMN15661751) | gut metagenome | host: Homo sapiens | place: Canada: London | collected 2015-08-20/2019-03-30 | study: EMG produced TPA metagenomics assembly of... | reverse complement strand
AATGCATTTCGCCCGTGTTATAATCCAGTCCCGAAGAAAAATAATCGTACGCGACCGCCTCGCGCTTTTTTTCCGCAATCGGGTTCGGGCACGGAATCGCCGAAATCAGCGAACGGGTGTACGGATGCACGGGATTTTCGAAAATTTCCTCCGTGGTGCCCGTTTCCAGAAGATGCCCGAGGTGCAGCACGCCGATTCTGTCCGAAATGTACTTCACCATGGAAAGATCGTGCGCGATGAAAAGGTACGCCGTGCCCGTTTCCGCCTGAATATCTTTCATCAGATTCACCACCTGCGCCTGCACGGATACGTCCAGCGCGGAAATGCACTCGTCGGCGATAATCAGTTCCGGGTTCATAATCAGCGCCCGCGCAATGCCTACGCGCTGCCTCTGCCCGCCCGAAAACTGATGCGGATAGCGGTTGAAATGTTCGGGCGCCAGCCCCACTTTTTTCAGCATCTCTTCCACCCGCTCCGTGCGTTCGGCGCGGGTTTTGCACGCTTTGTGTATATCCAGCCCCTCGCCGATAATATCCCCTATGCGTTTCCGCGGATTCAGCGAAGCCATGGGATCCTGAAAAATCATCTGCATTTTCGTACGCAGAATTTTCGTCGTTTCCGCGTCCGTACGCCCGGTAATATCTCTGTCTTTGAAAACGATTTTCCCCGCCGTGGGGGTATAGAGGCGAATCACGCTTCTGCCTATCGTGGATTTTCCGCTGCCCGATTCGCCCACCAGACCGTACGTTTCGCCGGGGTAGATGTCAAACGAAACGTTATCCACCGCGCGCACCGTAAAATTGCCGTTCACGCGGAAATGCTGTTTTAAATTTTCCACCCGAAGAATCGGCGCCGCCTTATAATCCGCCATTTTCCGTCGCCTCCTTTTTCATTTTCTCCACCCGCGCTTTCAGTTCCGCGGGCATTTCCGTTTTCGGCGCGCGCTCGTCCAGAAGCCACGTCGCCGCATAGTGCGTGTCGCTCAGTTTAAACATCGGCGGCTCTTTCTTTTCGTCGATTTTCAGCCGATACGCGTTGCGCGGCGCAAACGCGTCGCCCGGCACTTCGTTTAAAAGATTTGGCGGCGAACCGGGAATTGTGTACAGCCGCGCGTCCGACGTGGTTAAATCGGGCATCGCCGATAAAAGCCCCCACGTGTACGGATGTTTCGGCTCGTAGAAAATCTCGTTCACCGTGCCCTTTTCCACAATTTTTCCCGCATACATTACGTTCACGTAATCCGCCACTTTCGCCACCACGCCCAGATCGTGCGTGATATAAATCACGGAAATTCCGCGCTCCTTCTGTATACGGCAGATAAGTTCCAGAATCTTTGCCTGAATCGTAACGTCCAGCGCGGTGGTCGGCTCGTCGCAAATCAGCAAATCCGGGTTGCACGAAAGGGCGATGGCAATCACCACGCGCTGGCGCATGCCGCCCGAAAGCTGATGCGGGTACTGCTTCATGCGTTTCGCCGCGTCGGTGATGCCCACCTCTTCCAGAAGTTTTTCCGCCTTTCCGAACGCCTCCTTTTTCGTCATGCCGAAGTGCCATATCATGCCCTCCGCTATCTGCCGCCCGATGCGCATCGTCGGGTCCAGCGAAGTCATCGGGTCCTGAAACACCATCGCTATCCGCTTGCCGTTGATGTGCTTGCGCATCCAGTTTCTGTCCTTTTCAAGAAGGTTTACGGTATCGTCGCTGCCGTCCGCATGCGTATACGAAAATAAAATTTCGCCGCGATTGACTTCGGCGTTCGGCGCAAGAATGCCCATAATCGCCTTGCAGCTCACCGATTTTCCGCTGCCCGATTCGCCCACGATCGCCACCGTTTCGCCGCGGTACAAATCGAAATCCACGCCGCGGATGGTGTGCGCCGTGCCCGAATTCGTACGGAAGGCGATATTCAGTCCGCGCACCGTTAAAATTCTCTTTCTTTCCGCCATTGCCGCAAACCTCCTTTCTTCGTTCTTCCCGGCTTCCGCCGCTTACATATCCTTCATTTTCGGGTTCAGCGCCTCGCGCAGCCCGTCGCCCACAAGATTGAACGAAAGCATCAGAAGCGCCAGCACGATAATCGGCGGCACAATCTGATACGGGTGCGTGTTGAATACCTGAAACCCGTCCGAAATGAGCGAGCCCAGCGAACATTCCGGCAGCCGTACGCCCAACCCCACGAACGATAAAAACGCTTCCGTGAAAATCGCCGTCGGAATGGAAAACATCACCTGCGTAATCACCGGCCCCACGATGTTCGGCAACACGCCTTTGAATATAATCGAGGCGTTGCCCGCCCCCAGCGTGCGGCTCGCCAGAATATATTCCCTGTCTTTCAGGCGCAGCATCTCCGCACGGGCAATGCGGCTCATGCCTATCCATTCGGTAATCAAAAGCGCCACGATAATCGCGCCCAGCCCCGGTTTCATCGCCAGCGACAGCAATATCACCACCACCAGCCGCGGAATCCCGCTTACGATTTCCGCCGCGCGCTGCATAATACCGTCCGTAACGCCGCCGAAATAGCCCGAAATCAGCCCGTAACTCATGCCGATAATCATATCGATCACCGTGGCGACCACCGCGATAATCAGCGAAATTCTCGCCCCGTACCAGGTTCTCGTCCAGATATCCCGTCCCAGTTCGTCGGTGCCGAAAAAATAATACGCGTCGTTCATGCCGTTTTCAAGGTACTTGTTCACCTTCGTGCTTTCGCCCGTTACCGTGCGGATGGTTTCCCAGCCGTTCAGAAAGCCCAGTTTTTCGAAAAACGGCACCCGCGGCGCCATATTCGTTGCCGAAACGTTCACTTCGTCGTACCCGTACTTACTGAAAACCGGCACGAAAATCGCCAGCAATACGATGATTGCGATGCACACCAGCCCGATTACGGAAATTTTTCTGCCGAAAAAACGCGTACATACGCCCTTCCAATACCCCTGCGACGAAAAATTTTTATCCGTCGTCGCCTCTTCCGTTGCCGAAAACGTAAAATCGTCCGGAGCGAAAACATACTCTTTTTCTTCCGCAGCCGTTTCGTTTTTTGCCGCGGTTTCCGCGACAATCGTCTTTTTTCCGAAATTTTTCATGCCCCGTTTTCTCCTTTCGCCACGCGTACGCGGGGATCGATCAACCCGTATAACAAATCCACCGCCAGCATCACAACGATATACAGCGCCGAATACAAAAAGCTGATCGCCATGATGATGTTGTAATCGTTCGCCGATACGGCGTCCACCATCAGTTTGCCTATGCCGTCGATGGCGTAAATTTTTTCCACCACCAGCGCGCCCGTCAATAAGTCTACGATCAGCGGCGCCAGCACGGTAACGATAGGTATCAGCGCGTTTCTGAGCACGTGCCGCGCAATCAGCGCGTTGCCGTACAGCCCTTTCGATTCCGCCAGCAGAATATAATCGCTGTCCATCACTTCGCACATTTCGTTGCGCGTGAACCGGGAAATCGTGGCTACGGTGAAAAGGCTCAGCGAAATCGCCGGCATCACCGCCGATTCGAACGGGCGCTTCGGCGTGTATAAAACGGGCAGCACGCCTCCTTTCACGCCCAGAAGATTCATCAGCAGCATCATGAATACGTACGAGGGCACCGATACGCCCACAATCGAAAGCACGGTGCAGAACGTATCCATGAATTTATCTCTGTTCAATGCCGCCGTAATGCCGATGAAAAGCCCGATAACCGCGCCGATCAGCACGGACAGCCCGCCGATTTTAAACGACGTAGATACCCGCCCTTTCAATATCGTGGAAATGGGAATATCGCTGGCAAACGAATAACTGGTGCCGAAATCGCCCTTTAAAACGTTGGAAAAATAAATGAAAAATTGCGTGAGCAGCGGCTTATCCAGCCCGTACTTGGCGTTCATCGCCGCCTTCTGCGCCTCCGTGAGTTTTTCGGCGTTGTTGAACGGCGAGCCGGGCAGCGAATGTACCATGATAAACAAAAGCAGCAGTATAACAAACAGCGTCAGCACCGCCATTCCCAGTCGTTTCAATAAATATTTCGCCATCTTCGTTACCTCCGTTATTCCGCCTTTTCCGCCCCTGTCCGCCCGCGGAATTGTTTTCCGCAAGGGTACAACATTTCCGTTTAAACTCGCGCGGCGCCCCTTTCCGATAAGGCGCGCCGCGTTTTCGTATCATCCAAACGGATGAAAAATTTCACGTATCTCCGCCATAGAAATGGCTTCGGCTTATGCTTTTTTCGCGTTTTTGTACACTCTGTTCAGCGCCACCGGATGGAATTCCACGCCCGTTACGTTCGATTTAATCAGGTTCGCGTTGGACTTCGTGAACAGCGGCGCGATCACCGCTTCTTCCATCACGATTTTTTCCGCTTCGTACAACTTTTCCCAACGCTGTTCATAAGTGAGCGAACCGTCGCCGCACGCCTTGATCAGCGCGTCGTATTTCGCATTGCTCCACAGCCCGTAATTGTTGGACGTGCCCGTTATCCACATGCCGAAGTACGTCATCGGGTCGGCATAGTCCGGTCCCCAGCGGGTAAGGCACACCTGATAATCGCAATCGTTCTGAATTTTGTTCAGGCGGTTTTTCTTCGTGGTCTGATTGATGTTGATCGTCAGCCCCGGCAAAGCCTCCTCTATCTGCGATTTCAGCATCTGCGCAATCTTTGGCACTTCGCTTCCCTCGTCGTTGCCCACAAGCAATTCAATGGTAATCGCGCTCTTACCCAGCTCTTCTTTCGCCTTTGCGAAATACGCCTGCGCTTTCGTTTTATCGTAGGAACATACGTCCTTGTACCTTTCCTGATCCGCCGCGTAATCCTCGCCCTTATGCGCGCCCTCGGTGCAGGCGGCAAACTGCGGCGGGCAAGCCGTGTACGTAGGCAGCGAACCGTCCTTTAAAATATTGTCCGCAATCGCCTTTCTGTCTATCGCGTTGGTAATGGCAAGGCGCAGATTCTTGTTCTTCGTGGGGAAGCCGTCGGGATACCCCGTCGTGGTACCCTCTTTCTGCGCGAACGTGAGATACCACATATACCCCGCGCCCGTCGTTTTCAATTCGGAACTGCCCTGCACCTGATCCATCTGCGAACCGGAAACGGTTACGATGTCCAGCGTGCCGCTTGTGTACGCGCTGAGCGCGGAAGTGCTGTCGGTAAGCACCTGATAACGGATGCCGTCCAGCGAAACTCTGGCCGCGTCCCAGTACTTCTCGTTCTTTTCCAGTTCCAGAACCGAACCGCCCGCGCTGTAAGTTTTCAGTTTAAACGCGCCGTTCGCCAGCACCGTGTCCGCCGTGGTGGCGTATTTCTCCGCGCCCACCCGGTTGTAAAACGCCTCGTTTACGGGGTAGAACGTGGGGAAGTACATCAACGAAAGGAAGTATGGCACGGGCACTTCCAGCTCCACCCGCAACGTATCTTTATCCGTGGCGGTAATACCGAGATCTGCCGTCGTGTACGCCGTTCCGTCCTCTTTCTTTTCGCCCTTTAAAATTTTATCCGCGTTCTTAATCTGGGCGATATCCGAAAACATATACGCGTATTCTTTCGTCGCGTCGCATCCGTGCCGCCAGCCGAACACGAAATCCTGCGCCGTGATTTCCGTATCGTCCGCCCACACCGCGTCGCGGATTTTAAAGGTATACGTCTTCGAATCGTCGCTCACCGTATAGCTTTCCGCCAGCGCGTTCACCGTGGCGCCGCTCGCGTCCATCTGCATCAGCCCGTCGGTAAATCCCGCGATCACTTCGAAAGATTCGCCGTCCGTCGCCACCTGCGCGTCTAAAGACTTCACCGACGTGCCCAGCATTACGTTGAGTACGTTTTCGTCCTCGTCTTTTTTGCCGCATGCCGTCAGAGATACGGCGAAGGTTGCGGCAAGAGCGCCCGCGGTTACCGTTTTCAGAAATTTTTTCATAGTCCTTTTCTCCTTTCTCGAAGTTTATAACCCGTAGCCAAAGTCCTGTGCCGACCGTTTTTCCGGCAAAGCCGCGATCGCCTTCCGCTTCGCTTTTCTCCGACCGTTCCGCCCCGCTACGTATTATTTGCATTTTTTCCGAAAACTAATACGTTCTTCGGAAAATTCGTTCCACCGATGATAAAATAGCGATAAGTTCGATTCAAACTAATATTTTAATCGGTTTAAAGAATTATTGTTCCTTATTTTAGGGGATTTTTTACCGTTTGTCAAACGTTTCAACCCGTTTTTTCGATTTTTTAACGATACAAATATTTTATTATATCAATTTGTTTTTTCGATTGTTGTATTATTTTTAATCGACGTTATTACTTATATTATATTGTCCGCGTACAGGCGCATGTGAACAGAACGAAAAAAAATCTCTTTGCCGCATGAACGACAAAGAGAAAAAATTATTTCGCCGCAACTTCCCCGCGACAATCGCTCACGGCAGCACCGAGCGCGAGCGATGGCAGGTAAAATACACAATCTGGCGGTCTTTCGAAAGCTCGCGCAGCAGTCGCGCCGTCTTTTCGAAGTGCGCCTCGTCCAGATGCACGAACGGATCGTCCAGCAACAGAAACGGCGTTTCGCGCCCCGCAAACATCTCGTCCGAAAGCGCCAGCCGCAAGCACAGCGCGCACACCGTACGTATGCCCGCGCTTAAATGCCCGTCCCGCCGCCGCGCGCCCCCGCGCGAAAACGAAAGGGAAAAATCGCGGTTCATGTACGTTTCCACGCCCAGCTCCTTTTCCAGCAGCGCCGCGTATTTCAAAAACCGCCGCCGCACCGGCTCGGCATAACGCTCCATCAGGGAATCGTCCGCCTGCCGCAATAATTCCGTCGTTTTGCGGTATATATTCAGCCGATACAGCGCGTCGTCCGTCTTTTCGCGGTTGATGGCAAGCTCCGCCTGTTTTTCATCCAGCCGCACCGCGGCGGCTTCCGCCTCTTCTATTTTCCGTTCCGCGGCTACAAGCTCTTTCCGTTTCGAGTTCAACGCCTCTTTCATCGCCGCAATCCGCGCCCGCGCGTTCTCCTGCGATAAGTATGCCGCGCCTTCCCGCATGCCGCCCTGCGCGCCGTTCGCCTGCAAGCCCGATTCGCGCAAATAATCCGCCGCCCGCCGCGCATACCGCGCCTCCTCTTCCGCATACCTTTGCGCCGCCGCAAGATCGCCCGACAAGCGTTCGATTTCCCGCGAGAGCGCCACGCCCGTATCCTGCGGAAGCCGCAGCCGACGCGCCTCGAAAATCTCCCGGATTTCTTTTGTCGCCGCCGCGTAACTTGCCCGCAATTCGTTCTCGCGCCCCTCCGCGCCCGATTTTTCCGCCAGCAGCTCCGCATACCGCTCGCCGTCCGATTTCAATTTCGCCAACCGTTCGGAAAAGCTCCCCTCCGTCAAACCGTACCGCAGGAAAAACCGTTCCAGCGCCTCGCCCGTCGCCCGAACTTCTTCCGCCGTCCGCACGCTTTTTAAGTCGTTTGCAGCCCCCGGAACGTTTGCTCCTCGCTTCGGCTTTTTTACCGCGGCAAAAATCATCATTATCGCCGCAGCCCCGCACCCGCAGAACGCAGGCGCCGCGGAACCGAGTTTTTTACTCAGATACAGCCCGAGAACAATCGCAAGAACGGAAACCGCCGCGGCGAAAACAAACGCCGCCCCGCGCCCTCCGTTTTTGCGTTTTTCCGCGCCATCCCCCGCAGGAATTTCTTTCTGCCGTTCGAATTTCGCGATTGTTTCTTCCGCGTCCGCCAGCGTGGCGGCGGAAGGCACGCCCGTGCGGAAGCGCGCCGAAAGCTCGCCCAACCTGCCGCTTCTCGCCTGCGAAAACCCCACGCCCGAAAGTTCGCCGGAAATCCGCGCGATCGCCGTCTGCCCGTAGCGCAACCGCCCGATTTCCTTTTCCGTAACAAGCCCCGCGGGGTATCTCGCGGCGATTTCCGCGCGTTTTTCGCCCGCCTCTTTCGCCTGATTTACAAGTTCCTCGTATCTGACGCGCTTTTCTTCCAGCGCCTCCTGCCCCGAAAGCGAAGTTTCCGCTTCTTCCGCCTCGGCGACGTCCCGTTTCAGCCGCGCCCGTTCCGCGTACAAATCGTCCGCCGCACGAGCGACTGCTTCCTGCGCAAGCATTTCTTCGCCGATTTTTTTCCGCTCCTTATCCAGCCTGAAAAGTTCGCTGTCGGCGTTTTTTCTGTCGCCGCAGATTTCCTTGCGCCGTTTTTCCAGAATCTCAATCGCCGCCGCGGCGTTCCGTCCGCCCGCCGTGCCCTCGACAATCGCGCCCAGCCTCTCTTTCATTCCGTCCGTCGCCGCAATTTCCGCCTCGCGCGCGTCGAACGTTAAGGCGCGAATAAACGCCTCTTCGTCCAGCCCGAATATCTCCTTGCCTATTTTATCGCCGTCCGCCGCGGTTTCCGCACCGTTTTCGTAGTATTTAAACGTATCCCTCGTCGCCGTTTTTTCATCGAAAAACCGTTCGATTCTGCACGTTTTTCCCGCATGGAAAAACGTAAGCGAACCGCCGAATCTGCCGCCGGAAAACGGATAAAAATGTTCGCGGTCGCCAAACGAAGTATCGTTTTCCCGCCGCGATTTCATGCCGTAAAACATCACGCGGATAAACGAACAAAGCGTGGTTTTCCCGTACCCGTTCGCCTCGTTGAACTGCTGCAAAGCGCCGCCGAAGTCTATCCGCCGCCCGCCCGTGAGATTTCCGTAATTTTCTATTTCAAGATATAACAGCTTCATCGTTTCAAAGCTCCGCCGTTCCCCGTTCCAGCGCGCCGATTCCAAGCCGTATCGCCGCGTCTTTTTCTTCCGCGCTCATATCCGTGCGAGAAAGAGTCAGCCGCACGAACTCTCCTTTCAGCGAGTTTTCCTTCGCGATCTCCGAAAAATCGCATTTCGCCCGCGTTTCGTCTTTCACCGTTACGAAAAAGTATTTTCGTTCCAGCGCCTCGCGCACCGTTTTTTCCAGCGCCAACCGATCAAATCCCGTTTCGCCCGTCAGCACCACCCGCAGCAAATCTTTCTCCCGCGCGGTAATCTGCCGTTCCGCAATCCGCCGCGCGTCGAAATCGTCTTTCGCCGCCGATACGTCTATGCGGTATTCTTCCAGCCTGCGTATCGAAGAGGGAACAAACCGCGAGGAAATCACGGCGCGCCCCGCGGCGTTTCTGCCCGTTTCCAGCAGAATAAACCCCTTTTCGCCGCATTCGTCGTACCCCCTGCCTTCCAGACACCCGCTGTACGCGTATACGCCCCTCTCGTCCAGTTCGCCGCGCGCGTAGGTATGGATATGCCCCAGCGCGAGATAATCGATGTTTTTGCCTTTCAGCCGCCTTAAATCGATCTCCCCGCGGATATCCCCGTGCAGCGTTACGATGTTTGTCAAATCTCCCCGCAAAGAAAGCGAAGAATACAGCCGCTCCGCGTTGTTTGCGGTAAGTTCCGCGCCCGTAACCGTTACGGTTTCTTCCGCGCCCGCGCTATCCCGCCCGCGCAGCGCGTACGTCGTCCATTCCCCGCCGAACGTTTTCAGATTCGGCAGCTCCTCGCTGTACGCGCCGTTCTCTTTCGCGTCGTGATTGCCGCGCAGATAATAAAAACAAATGCCGGGATAACTTGCCGCCGCGTCGTAAAACGTGCGCTTATCCCGCAGCGACGGGCGGTCGGAATCGAACGCGTCCCCCGCGATGATTACAGCGCTGACGCGGTTTTCGTAAGCGAATTTCAGCATGTTTTCAAACGCCGCGCGCACCTCTTTTCTGCGGATTTCCGCCTTATCGGGCGGCAGTTTCGCCTGTATTTTCGAACCTAAATGCAAATCTGCGCAATGAATGATTCTCAAATTTTCCACTTCCTTTTTCCGGATTCCGTTTTTATTATACTCCCGCCGCAAAACTTTGTCAAGGAATCGCCGCATCTTTAAAAAGCGCCGCAATGATTCGGATTTCGAATCGAAAATCCGCGTTTTTTCGTGCAGAACTTTGATAAAAACGTGAAAAACACGCGTATTTTTGCTTGACAAACGCCCGGAATACGGGTATAATAGCAGAAAATCAAGCAAAAAAACCGCCGGAAACGGCACTAAAAAGGGTTAAAATGCACAATTTTGCAGGCAAAAACGTCATTATTAAGCGAGTCGAGGTCGTCATTATTCAGGGCGTACCCCGTTTTTGCCGTACTTGATTTTTTCTCGGTTCGACCGACAGAAAAAAACGGAAAGCAATCACGAGGTAGTCTTTACGGCGACCTCGTTTTTTTATTCTTTTTCGCTTTCCGGAAAACCCGGCGGCGCGCCGTTATAAAACAGCATCCGAAAGTCCGACATTACATTTTAAGGAGAACATCATCATGAAGAAAAGCACGTTTTTCAAATCGGCAAGCTTAGCCCTTGCCTGCGCGGCGGCAACGGCCGCTTTTTCCGGCTGCGGCAGCAAAAACTACGCGGAAAACAACACCGCGTTTTTTATCGGCGCCAGCGGACCTCTTACGGGCAGCGCCGCCTCCTACGGCATAGCCGTGCAGCGGGGCGCGGAACTTGCCGTGGAAGAAATTAACGCGAAAAACGAGGACGGCATGCGCTTTACGTTTGAAATCAAAGACGACAAAGCTTCCGCCGCCGACGTTCCCACCAACTTCGCGGCGCTGTACGAAAAAGGCATGCAGCTCAGCCTCGGCGCGGTAACTTCGGGCGCCTGCCTCTCTTTCAAGGGGCTTGCCGCCGAAAAAAATTTGTTTACGCTGTGCCCCTCGGCTACGGCGGACGACGTTACGAAAGACGCCGACACCGTGTTTCAGATGTGCTTTTCCGATTCTAACCAGGGCAGCGTGGCGGCGCAGCAGTATTTCAACACCGACGCCGTTCCCGCAGGCACGAAGTTAGGCATCCTCTATTGTTCGAACGACGCCTATTCCAAAGGCATTTACGATACGTTCAAAGCGGCGCTGGATACTTCGAAATTTGCCGAAGTCGCCGAAACGTCTTTCAGAAACGACGCTTCCGGCAACCCGCCCACCGATATGAATTCGCAGGTGGAAACGCTGAAAAACTGCTCGTATTTCTTTATGCCCGTCTACTACACGCCCGCGGTAACGTTTATGCTTGCCGCCAAGGGGAAAATAGCCTCCGACGCGGTATACTTCGGCTGCGACGGCTTCGACGGCATCGATACTTCGGTGAAAGACTTCGATATTCACACCGTAACCCAGCGCGTTTCCATGCTTTCGCACTTCTTCTCCGGCTCCTCGGACGAAAAAGTTCAATCGTTCGTAACGGCGTACAAAAACAAATACGGCTCCACGCCCATTCAGTTTGCCGCTTCCGCGTACGACAGCGTTTACGCGATGTACGAAGCCGTTAAAACGGCGCGCGCCGAAGGCAAAGAAATTTCTTATACGACGGCGGCGGACGAGCTGGGCAGAACCTTAAGCGAAATTTTCCGTTCGGAAACGTTTACGTTTAGCGGCGTAACCACCGCGGGCGGCACCGCCACGTGGAGCGCGGGCGGCACCGTGAACAAGCGCGCGGAAATCGTTGTCATCAAAGAAGCCGACGCCTGAAATTTATCCGCTTTTATCCATTCAGATTTTTCACCGGGAAAACAAACAGATGATTGAATTTTTAACGACATTGATCAACGGACTCAGTCAGGGCGGCGTGTACGCCTTAATCGCGCTGGGCTACACCATGGTGTACGGCATCGGCAAAATGCTCAACTTCGCCCACGGCGACATCATCATGGCGGGCGGCTACACCGTTATGCTGTTCTTTTCGGCAATCGGATCTTTTTACGCCGCGATTGCCGTATGTATCGTGCTGGCGATACTCGCGTGCACGCTGGCGGGCGTAGCCGTGGAACGCTTCGCTTACCGCCCTCTGCGCGGCGCCTCGCCCCTCGCCGTTTTAATTACGGCGATCGGCGTTTCGTACCTTTTGCAAAGCGCGGCGCAGATGATTTTCGGCGTGGAGCCGGTAAACATTCCGCTAAACCGCCTCGGCAGCGTTACCATAGGCAAGCTTACCGTAGACGGCGCCGCCATCGTAACCCTGCTTTCCGCCGTAGTCATCATGGCGGGGCTTACGCTGTTTGTAAACAAAACGAAAACGGGCAAAGCGATGCTTGCCGTATCGGCGGATAAATCGGCGGCAACGCTTTGCGGCATCGGCGTAAACCGCATTATTATGCTCACGTTTGCCATAGGTTCGGCGCTGGCGGGCGTGGCAAGCTTTTTCATCGTATTAAAAACGCCTACGGCGGTAACGCCCACCATGGGCTCCATGCCCGGCATCAAGGCGTTTACGGCGGCGGTCATCGGCGGCATCGGCTCTATTCCCGGCGCCATGCTCGGCGGCGTGCTTCTCGGCGTAACCGAAAGCTTTTTAAACGCCGTTCCCTCTGTCGCCCCCTACACCGACGCCATCGAATTCGCACTGCTCATCGCCATACTTCTGGTGAAGCCCGCGGGGATTCTCGGCAAAACAAGAAAGGAGAAAGTGTGATATGCGCGGCGGAATCAAAGGCTATTTTGCAAACGTAAAGGAAAAATACAAAGTGAAAAACCACGCCGTATATTACGTTCTCGGCGCGTTCACCGTTCTTTTTTCCGTTCTCTCGCTGACGGGCGGCTTGAAAATGAGCGACCAGCTGCTTCTGGAACAAATCGGCTGCTACGTGATTTTTGCCGTTTCTCTCTCGCTTGTGGTGGGTTTTCTCGGCGAACTTTCGCTGGGGCACGCGGGCTTTATCTGCCTGGGCGCTTACGCGGGCACCCTGTTCCGCAACAATCTTGCGGGCGGACTTACTTCCGGCGCGCCCTTGTTATCTCTTATCGTCGCCATGCTTTTCGGCGGCGTCGTCGCCGCGCTGGCGGGGCTTCTCATCGGGCTGCCCGCGCTGCGTTTAAAAGGCGACTACCTTGCCATCGTAACGCTGGCGTTCGGCGAAATCGTAAAAACGCTTTTCACCAACATTCCCCTGTTCGGCGGTCCGCTGGGGCTTTCCAACCGCCGCTACGATCGCGCCACTCTTTTCATCGTGATTTTCGTTACGGCGATTGTTTCCGTGGCGATCGTGAACAATTTTATCCGCAGCAAGCACGGCAGAGCGGTAACGGCAATCCGCGATAACGAAATCGCGGCGCGCGCCATGGGCGTAAACGTTACGTTTTACAAACTTGCCGTGTTTGTGCTTTCGTCCTTTCTTGCGGGGGCGGGCGGCGCGGCGCTTTCCGCTTCTTCAACGCAGATTACCGCCGACGGATTCAACTATAATTATTCCATCAACATCCTCGTGATGGTAGTGCTCGGCGGCATGGGTTCGATCAACGGTTCCATTCTTGCCGCCGCGGCGGTAACGCTTATCAACGTGCAGCTGAAAACGGCGCTTTCCGGCAACCTCGCCGCGCTGAAAGATATGATATACGCGCTGATTTTAATCGGAATCGTCATTTACAACAACGCGCCGCGTCTGAAGTCTTTCCGCGAAAAGCACAACCTGCGCCGCGCGGCAGAAAAGTTACGCGTCTTTTTCCGTAAACTGCTTTTCAAAAAGCCGCCGACGGACGACCCCGCCGAGGAAAAAGCGGAACCCGGCGACTGGAGCAACATTCCCACCAAAGTGCCGATGGACGCGATTTTATCCACCGACCTTTCCCCCGATACGGGCGGCGAAGCGGAAACGCCGGATAAGCCCGGAAAAAGCGAACAACGCAAAGGAGAAAAATGATGCCGTCGCAGCAGGAATATTTACTGGAAACAAAAAATCTCGGCATCTCTTTCGGCGGACTGAAAGCGGTGC
>ERZ1673744.2471-NODE-2471-length-13809-cov-6.364621_pt1 | contig 13809 bp, 8 predicted proteins | sample MGYA00580207_ERZ1673744 | MGnify/ENA primary metagenome ERZ1673744 (study PRJEB41218, sample SAMN15661751) | gut metagenome | host: Homo sapiens | place: Canada: London | collected 2015-08-20/2019-03-30 | study: EMG produced TPA metagenomics assembly of... | reverse complement strand
TTTGATATTTATACAATTAATGCATTATCTTTCGATTTGCTCAGAGCATCCTTAAGATAATGGATAAAGAAGAATGAAGATCTTTAAAAGATAAGCCCAAAGAAAGCTTTTACCTCTTTGTCGCTTAAAGCAGATAGCAGAGATAAATTTCAGAACGCTCGGTTCGGGCATTTTTTCTCCGGCTTTCTGCAGAAGGTCTGCACTCTGATTTTCCATTAGACCCGAGGCGAAGCCCTGACCTGTTAAGGGCCATTTCCTCGTTTCAACCAACCGGCATCCCTGCGTGGATCAACAACAAAAAAGCACAACTTTCAAGGAACCAGCCCGATGTACGTTTTTCAGGAAGGTGGTAGCACCAAAGAACTGCCAGGCGGCACCAAGACCGGCGTAATAAGCTGTCGACTGCCTTTTGAACTCAAGCTCGCCATTGAGGGGCTTGCGAAAAGTCAGAACGTTGTCCTCTCTCACGTCATCCGCGAAATCATTCAGGAAGCAGTAGCCCAGGGGGACTGCTTCTGGTGGAAGGCGGGAGCGGCCAACGATGAAAATACACTCGGCGAGGAAGCCGGGGAGCTTGAAGCTGAGGCTCTCGGCGATGCGTCCTGCGGCACCGCCGTTGTAGAAGGCTGATTCATAGAATTCCTCAAAAGCCGCCTGACGGGTTCCCGCCCTCAGGCGGTTTTTGATTGCCCGCTCTATTTGGAGCTGCGCCGGCGAAGCGCTGAGAATGACCCGCAATGCACGCAGATGAGCGCACGATGCCGTACGGAAGAGGCTCCTGGCGTTCGCCACCTTCGCGCATCATGAACCGCCCGGAAACAGTTTTTCGCAATGTCGGCGAGAAAAGCCCGCACCCGGGATGAGGCGGCTCTCGGTTCGGTGATACAGTAAAAAATCCAGAAATGAGAAGTCAATGCCTTTGCGTCGCAAAGGCAGAAAAGAAGGAGAGACTATGCCCGTTCTGAAGATCAAAACCAAAATCAAGCTGAGCAAAGCTGCGCTGAAGGCGCTTACGGATGCGCTCGCGCAGACGGGACTTTCGCCCGAGGAAGCCGTGCAGCGCGTGATCGCCGAAGCCGTGAAGCAGCTCACGGCCGTCAAGGCTCCTGAGCCGGCTAAGGAGGCTCCCGCGAAGAAGCCCGCAGCCCGCAAGGCGCAGCCGAAGGCTGCCGCCAAGCCCGCAGAAAAGCCTGCCGCCAAGGCAGCGGCGAAGCCTCTTGAAAAGCCCGCAGTCAAGACCGCAGTCAAGACCGCGGAGAAGCCGGCAGCCAAACCCGCCGCCAAGGCACCCGCCAAGCCTGCAGCAGAAAAGCCTGAAGCCAAGGCGCCTGCGGCCGCACCTGCTCCGGCAAGGAAAGCGGCTCCCAAGGCTCCCGTGAAGGCCTGAGCGGCAGTCTGATCGTTCGGCCGCGCCGCCTCCGGGCGAGCGGACCGGCAGAAGCAAAAAGCGTCGGTTGACATTTCCGGCGCTTTTTGCTTTTGGAAAAGACTCTGCGGGCAGCACGCCGGGAAGCTGCGGAATACGGCCCGCTAAAATAAGCGGAATCCTTCTCTTCTCCCGATATTGCCGAGGGATCCTGCCGTGATTCGCCTTCGTTCACTCGCTTTGACAGTTCTTCTGTCCCTTGCGCTTTCAGCCGGGGCGGCGGACTTCAGCTACCGGCTTTCGGGGCTTGAGGGCGAACTTGAGGAGAATGTCCGGGCGCAGCTCGAGTCGCTCGGGCTTGACGGCATCACCGTGGAAGGCCGCTACCGGGCCCGGGTGAGAACCGGCGTGAGGGACGGCCTGAGGGCGCTCGGCTACTATGCCCCGAAACTTACCTTCAAGTGGGATCCGAGACCGAAGGAGGGATCGAAGGATCCGCGCATTCTCCGGCTGACGGTTGATCCGGGCGAGCCCGTGAGGATTGAAGGCGCCGAGCTCCTCCTTGAGGGGGATGCGGCGAACGACCGCGCGTTCGAGCGCATCAGGGACAAGCTCCCTAAAAAGGGAGACGTGCTCAACCACGGCGAATACGAGAGCTTCAAGAAGGAAGTGCAGAGTCTTGCCACGCGGAAGGGCTACTTTCAGGGGCGCTTTACGCGCAATGAACTTGCCGTGGCGCCGGACCTCCATCAGGCCTGGTGGCGCCTCACCTTCAGTTCCGGTCCGCGCTGGAAGTTCGGCGAGGTGCATTTCTCGGGCTCGCAGATCGACGACGAGATTCTGCAGAACCTCATTCCTTTTGAGAAAGGCGATCCCTATACCTCAGAAGGGCTTGCCAACCTCAACGAACGCCTTGCCGATACCGGCTGGTTCAATTACGCCGTTGTCGCGCCCGACTTCAGAAATGCAACGCCCGATAAGGAGCTTCCCTTTGAAGGGTCGCTCACGCCGCGAAAAGGCAATATCGTCGAAGTGGGCGTCGGCTATTCGACCGACGTCGGACCTCGCTTCACGGGCGAATGGACCAAGCCCTGGGTGAATTCGAAGGGACACAGTCTGGCGCTCTCGAGCGCCGTTTCCGCCCGCGAGCAGGAATTCGACTTCAGCTACAAGATGCCCCGGCGCGAGAATCCGCTTGAGGAGTACTACCTCGTGCAGGGCGGCCTCAAGCATACGGACCTCAACGACACCAAGTCGACCCAGACGACGCTTGTCGGATCGCGCTACTGGAATTTTGAAAACGGCTGGCAGCGGGCATTCAACATGCGCTGGATGCTCGACAACTTCACGCAGGGCATGAGCTCGACGAAGACCATGCTCTTCTATCCGGGCGTCTCCTTCAGCCGCACGCGCTCGCGGGGCGGCGCCATGCCGACGTGGGGGGATTCGCAGCGCTATTCCTTCGACCTTTCGCGCAAATTCTGGGGGTCGGACATCGACTTCTGGGCCTTTAATGCGCAGGGCGCGATGATCCGCACGCTCGCCATGCGCCATCGCTTCATCGGACGCTACGCCTTCGGCTGGATTCAGACGGACGACTTCGACGACGTGCCGCCGGACCTGCGCTTCTTTGCGGGCGGCGACAGAAGCGTTCGCGGCTACGACTACAAGTCGATCTCGCCCAAGGACGAGTCGGGAGACCTCCGGGGTGCAAAGCGCCTTTTCACCTCGAGCATCGAATACCAGTGGAATTTCCACGGCGCCTGGTGGGGCGCGGCATTTGTGGATGCCGGCGAAGCGGTGGATAAATTTACTTCCACGTCCTTCAAGGTGGGCGCGGGTCTCGGCATTCGCTGGCAGTCGCCCGTGGGGCCGGTGAAGCTCGACATTGCCCGCCCGATCGGAGACCCGGACCACAAGGGGTTTGCTTTCTATATCGGCCTCGGCCCGGAGCTCTAAGATGGCCAGATCCGCCCGTATTTTTCTGCGCCTCGCGGGAATTCTTCTCGCACTCCTTCTTCTTCTTGCCGGCGCGCTCATTTTCCTTGCAACGACGTCGACGGGGCTTTCACTCACGGCGAAGGCGCTTGACCGCTGGGTGCCGGGGCTTTCGATTGAAAAGTCCGACGGCGACTGGCGGCATCTGACGCTCACCGGGATCGGCTGGACTTCTCCCGGCGTGGACGTGAAGGTCGAAAAGCTCGTGATTGAGCTCGACTGGTACCGTCTTTTCGATAAGGAGCTCAAGCTCGGGCGCCTTGAGATCGAAAGGCCGGCGGCTGTCGTCGAGACCGCGAAGCTCCCTCAGGAGAAAGCGGCTCCCGAAGAATCTGCGCCCTTTGAGCTGCCGGACCTGAAGCTTCCGATCGGCATCACGCTCGAGGGCATTGCGGCAAGAGACGCAAAAGCAGTGATCAACGGCGAGACGATTGAGCTGAAGTCGCTCGATGCCGGGCTTGATCTTCACGACGGAATCCTCAAGCTCTCAAAATTCTCTCTCGCCGGCCTTTCCTCGGAGCTCGGCAGGATTCCCGCCGGGGCCGCTCAATTTGATGCGGCCGCACGCATGGCCCGCGAAGGCGTCGTCATAGAAGAAGCGGCGCTCTCCGAAGGGCATGCAGATCTCTCAAATCTCTCTTCGCCTCCGGGCGCTTCGGAAGCGGCTCAGCCCGCAGGGGAAGCGTCGACTTCGGCATCGGTCCCTGCACCGGCCTCTGCCCCTCAGGCGCCGTCTCATCAAACCTATCTCGAGCGCGTGAAGGGAATTTTTGCCGACCCCTTCATCAAAACGCTTCCGGTCGTCAGGCTCCCCTTTGATGCGGAACTGCGCTCTCTTAAGGCGAGCGGCATTCGCCTCGAGGGCATCCCCGGGACGGAGGAACTTCCGGGCTTCTCGCCCCTCGAGATCCGCACGATTGACGCGAAGGCTTCCATGAAGGCGTCGCATGTTGAGATTGAGCGCTTCCAGCTGGAATCTTCGGCTGCGGATCTCGCGCTTTCGGGAAGCACGGATCTCGACGGCGCCTGGCCCGTCAATCTCTCTCTGGAGGCCCGTGCGGATGCCGCGCCCTGGGGGAGGCTCGCCGGCCTCCGGTTTGATTCTCCTGAGGCTGAGCTCAAAACGACGCTTGTCGGAGAAATTGCCGGGGAGCTCCGTCTCGAAGCAATGACGAAGGGCCCCGCCGCCATGACGCTCAAGGCTGCGGCCAACCCGGGTGAGGCCGATCTTCCCTTCAGCCTGTCTCTCGCCTCGGATGAACTCAGATCGCCCGAAATTCTCGCTGCCTCCGGCGGGAAGGCAGAGAAAACGGGCAGCGATCCTGCAGCTCAAGACTCGGGAACGCTGCCCGCCGCATCGGAAAAGTCTCCGCTCAGCGAGGAAGCTTCGCCGCGTCCGGGCATCGCCGGGACGTTCGCCAAAAGCCGCTACATCGTGAGGAATCTTGCGCTTGAGGCCGCCGGCCGCCCTTCCGCATGGAAGCTTGCGCTCAAGGGACATCCCGTCATTGAGGCGCCGGACGCGCTCCTCGGGGAAGAGACCCGCTTTGAGGGAACTCTGGATGCGGATGCCTCGGGCGACCTCTCCGGGATCCGGCTTTCGAAGTTCGATCTCGCGACGCCGCTCGGCGAGCTGAATCTCAGCGGCGAAGCGGCCTGGAATGAGGATCTCGCCTGGAAAACCGCGCTCAGGGTTTCGGGCGTTGATTTCGAACCCTGGATCAAAAAGCTTCCGCTCAGACTCGGCGCCGACTTCTCAGGCGAAGGGCTCCTGCGCACGGACGGCACCTACCGCGTGGATTCGGCGAAACTGAAGCTCGACGGCACCATTCAGAAGGCGCCTGTGAGGCTCGCGACGGAAATTTCAGGAACGAGCGAACTCTCCTGGAAGGTTTCCGACTTCGACTTCCTCCTCGGCAGAAACACGCTGCGCTTTGCGGGCGAGGTCGAGCACATGCGGGGGATCACGCTTGACCTCAGCATTGATGCGCCGGGGCTCCTCAATACGATTCCGGGGCTGAGCGGGCGCGCCAACGGAACAGTGAAGCTTGCCGGCAGCCTCGCGCACCCGATCGCTCAGGCGAATGTCCGCGCGAGCGGGCTCGGCTGGGAGAATCTCTTTTCGCTGGGCGGCCTCAATCTCTTCGTCGACATGAGGAATTCGCCCTTTAAGGGCGCGGCGCCGCAGAAGGGCGGGGCAAAGGATGGAGAGCCGCTCCCGCCTCCCGCGCCGCCCGCAAATCTTCCTCCGCCTCCTGCCGCCAATGCGTCTCTCGAAGAGAAGATGGCCTTCATCTTCAATTCCCTCGCAGGCGGGGAAATTCAGGGGAGCGCCAGCCTGAAGCTCGCGGACCTTGCCGCTTCCAGCGTCGCTCTGGATTCGGCCGAAGCGTCGCTCAAGGGTACCGAGGGGAGCCACGTCATCACGCTGGCTCTTTCCGGCGACCCCGTATCGGGATCAATCCGGGCTGCCGGGAAATTCTCGCGCGATACGCTCTCCTGGACGGGGTCTTTGACTGAGGCCCGCGTGGAGACGCCGGCAGGCACCTGGTCGAACAGGAATGCCGCGCCCCTGAGCTGGGATCCGAAGACGGCGCAGCTCGCCGTGGGAACCCACTGCTGGATGCATGAGGATGCAGAGGTGTGCCTCCCGAAGCCCATGGTTCTCGGACGAGCGGGAGAAGCGCACCTCGCTTTGAAGAGCCTCAACATGGAGGTCCTCAAGCCCTATCTGAGAAAGAAGAGCGACCGCATCGCCGGGAGCTTTACCGGGAGCGCGGATTTCCGCTGGGATCTCGCCAAAAATCCGATGCCTTCCGGCCAGGTGACCCTTAACGGCGACGGGCTGAGCTACTCCACGCGCTGGCAGGGCGTGAGATTCCCGGTGACGCTTGAGAAGCTCCGCGCGCATGCGCTCATTACGGGGAAGCGCGTTGCGCTCGCCTGGGAGGTGAAGCCCGAGGGGAACGGCTCGAGCTTTGGCGAACTCGCGGTGATCGATCCGGAGAAGGAGCGCCGGCTCGACGGCCGGATTATTGTTGAGGGCATCACGCCTTCCTTCATTCAGCCCTTCCTCTCAAGAGGCGAGCGCGCGGAAGGCGCCGTCAATGCCCGGCTCCGGGCGGCGGGCACGCTGTCCCGTCCGGAGCTTTACGGTCGCGCGGGCGCAGAAAATGTCGTGGTCGACGCCGACTTCATTCCCATTGAAATGGAGCCCTCGAACGTCGAAATTGAGTTCAACGGACGTACGTCTACGCTCTCCGGGGAAATCCGGACGAAGACGGAAAGCGTGATCCTTTCCGGAAACGCGTCCTGGGAGAGTCTTGAGCGCTGGAAGGCGGATGCGAGAGTGCGCACCGAGGGGCTCCATCTTTCCCTCCCGCCCATGATTCAGGTGGACGTCAAGGGCGACGTGACGGCCGAGGCGACGAATGCCTCCGCCTCTCTCAAGGGGCGCATTGAAATCCCCAAATCGATGATTGAAGTGAAGACGCTTCCCTCGACGGCAATTGCCGTCTCTGAGGATCAGGTGCTTCTTGACAGCAATCTTCAGCCCAGAACCGTGCGAACGGACGGCATGCCGATTTCGGGCGACGTCACGGTGGTGCTCGGGCCTGAGGTGCGGATTGCGGCCTATGGGCTCCGCGCGGGGCTCTCGGGCGAGGTTCGGTTCGTCATGGCGGGGGGCAGAATGGGGCTTCTCGGCCAGATCAACGTGCCGATGGGGCGCTTCCGCGCCTACGGACAGGATCTCGTGATTCAGAGCGGACAGATCCTTTTCTCCGGCCCCATGACCAACCCCACGCTGCGTCTTGAAGCCATCAGGAATCCAGAAAACACAGCGGACGGCGTGACGGCAGGCATCCGGGTGACGGGCACCGCCGAGTCGCCGCAGGTGACGCTCTTCTCCACGCCGCAGCTTTCCGAACAGGAGACGCTCTCCTACCTGATTCGCGGCGAAGGCCTGGGGTCCGAGGAAGGAAGCAGCGCCTCCATGATGACGAGCATGCTGATCGGCGTCGGCACCTCGCAGGGAAGCGGCATTCTCTCCGAAGTAGGGGACGCCGTCGGGCTGAGAGGGCTCGGCGTCGATACGACGGGTACGGGCGACTCGCAGCAGGTGGTGGTGTCGGCTTACGTGCTCCCGGGGCTCCAGGTGAAGTACGGCGTCGGGATCTTTGATTCGCTCGCGACCCTCACGCTTCGCTACCGGCTGATGCCGAGGCTTTACCTCGAAGCCGTTTCCGGGGTGGAGCAGGCGCTTGATCTCCTTTATCGATTCGAATTCTGATCGATCGGGGAACGGAAGCTTCAGAGCAGAAAAATGCCGTCCGGGAAACGCTTCCCCGGACGGCATTTGAGACGGATCGTCGATGAGGCGGCTTACTTCGCGTCCGCTGCCTTCAGGTTTTCGATTTCCGCGCGCATGCGGTCGAGCTCGAGCTGAGCGCGTTCGCGCGCAAGTTCCGATCTTGCCTTGCTGTCGGCCACGGTGCCGTCGACCTGAGCGCGGCGCTCGGCAACGTCAAGCTGCTTGAGCTCAAGTTCGAGTTCGCGCACCTTGTCCTGATAGGCGTCAAGCTTTGCCTGACGCGCGGACTTGGCTTTCTGCGCGGCGACGCGCGCTTTGGCAGCCTGGGCATCCTGAGCGGCCTTCACGCGGGCGGCCTCAGCCTGAGCGGCGGCGCGGGCCGCTTCCTTCTGACGGGCTTCTTCCTGCATGACGCGGGCAGCGGCGTCCACGCTCTGCGTGTTGTAGTCGATGAGGTCCTGGCTCATGCGCTGGGTTCCCGGAGGAAGCGTCGACGTCTGAGTGGACGGGGTGGTGCAGCCGGCAGCCGCCAGGGCGCAGAGCACCGAAGCGGCAATGACGGCGGAATTTCTGAACTTCATGATTCTTGTACCTCAGGATCGCGCATTACTTGCGGGGGCACCCGTAGGGGTTGTTGGGCTGAATGCGGGCTTCGCTCGGCGTGGGCGCGACGAGAATCGCCGTGCCGGTCTTGAATTCGCAGGGCTGGCCGACCTGGGAGGTCTGGAGCACCCGGCCGCCGGCCGTCTTGTAGATGATCTGGACGCCGTCGGTATAGGTCGTGCTGTCGCCGCCCACTGCGCCGCCGGCGAGGCCGCCAACGGCGCCGCCCGCAAGGCCGCCCATCACGCGGGCGGAGGTGGAGTGGTTGTTGTGGTTGCCGATCGCGGCGCCTGCGATGGCGCCGAGAATGGCGCCCGCAATCTGGGCCGTCTCGCGGTTGCTGCTGTTGGGGACTGCCACGCGCGCGGCGTTGATGGCGATGATTTCAACCGTATTGACTTCCTGAACGCGGTTCACCTGATTGGCCGTGTAGGTATCGGCACGGTAGTAGGTGCCGTCGCTCGCGCAGCCGCCAAGAAGGAAAACGGCTGAGAGGGCGGCAGCTGCGGCGATCTTTGTGTTCTTTTTCATGGTTTTCATCCTTTGGGTGCGGCTGGCTTTCGACTCGAAATGGTTTTTCCGAAACGACTGGGAGGAAGCCCGGAGCCCCGCAGATTCCGGATCATGCAGCCGTCCCGGCCGCAGGATCTTTTCTATAAGAGAGATTTCTAAGTGCAACATTAGCGCAGGAGTCGCTGAACAAGTGTTCATGAATTTGTGCATTCGTAACGAATCTCGTCCGGCGCATGCGACAGGAATCTGTCGTCCGGGGAATAGCGATCCGATCCGTTATTCGTGCGATGCGGCCTAAAATCCAGAGATCACTCTCTTCTATCCTTGTCTTTCCCCGCCATGGCTCGTCTTATCTCAGCTGCCGCAGGAGGCTTCCTCCTCGCGGCCTTCCTCTCGGTTACCTTCGTCATGCGGGGGCCCGTTACGGCAGTGGGCCCGCTCGCGCACGAGATCTGCGAGGCCATGCAGGTGGGCTGGGACGCCTACGGCACGCTCTCCGCGCTTCCGATTGCGGCCTTCGGGGTCTTTTCCTTTGCTGCACCGGCGCTCGTGCGCCGGTTCGGGCTCTGGGGCGGGATTGCTGCGGCGATTGCGGTTCTCTTTGCGGGCGCCGTTCTTCGAATGATGACCAATTGGTCCGTGCTTCTTGCCGCCACGCTTTTGGTCGGCGCGGGCATTGCCATCCTAAACGTGCTGATGCCCGTCGTCGTGAAGACTGTCTGGGCGCAGAAGAGCGGTCCGATGATGGGGCTTTACACGGGCGTCATCGGCTCTTCGGGCGCCGTGGGGGGACTCCTCGCCGCGCCGCTTCTCACGCTTTCGGGGTCGCTTGCAGTCCCCTTCGGCTTCTGGGCGCTGGCGTCCGGCGTCGCGCTTCTTTGCTGGAGTCTCGCCAGGCGGCAGCCGGGCGCTGAGGCGATGGCGACGGCCGGTTCTTCTCGCAATGAAGATAAGAAATCCGCTTTCAGCGCCATGCTTTCCGATCCGCTTGCCTGGGCGCTCACGGCGGTGATGGGATTGCAGTCCCTCACGATCTATACGGCGGCTGCCTGGATGCCGCCCTTCTGGCAGAGCCTCGGGATGAGCGCCCCGGAAACGGGGTTCTGGATTTTCGTCTATCTCCTCTCGGGTCTCCCGGCTTCCGTCTTTACGCCGCGCTTCATGAAGCTTGTCGGCAATGACGCCGTCTCCGGGATCATTCTTTCCGTCGTTTATCTCGCCGGGCTTCTCGGCTGGATTGCGGGCGGCGTCTGGCTTTTCCCGGCTTCGGTCGCTGCCGGCGCCTCGCAGGGCGCGATGCTCTCCGTGGCATTTCTTCTCATGGCGCAGAAGTCGAGCGACATGCGCCGAATGCTCGGCATCTCGAGCATGGCGCAGGGGATCGGGTACCTCGGCGCCGGATGCGGCCCCTGGATCTTCGCCATGCTCTACGAGCAGACGGGGGCCTGGACTCTGCCCTTCGTCTTTTTCGGTGCGGTCCTTGCGCTCTGGGGGCTCGCCGTCGTCGCTTCGAGCTTCAGAGAGAGGCTTAATTGAAACCGCATGCGGTGCTGATTTTCCGGCGGCCAGGTTTTTCCCCGATCGGGCGCCCGAACGTAAAGAAAAGGAAATCCTTTGAGGATTCGGGCAGAATTCGGCCTCAATAAGCGAAAACGATAGGTTGCTTCGCGAAGCTTCCCTCGTAAAATCGCGCCCGCCCGTAAAAATTCCTGAAACTTTTCCTCCCGAAAGGAGATTTCCCTATGGCCACCTGGTCCATGTGCGTAGCGCTCGTCGTTACCGTCGGCGCCGTTTGGGCGCTGATTAAGCGCTACGAGACGCGCCTTGTTCTTCTTACAGCCGGCCTCCTGATGGCGGTTCTTTCGCTCGAACCGATGATCGCCTTCAAGCAGTTCGACAAGTCGATGACGAACGGCTCGCTCATCATCGCAATCTGCTCGGCAATGGGCTTTGCTTCCGTCGTCGCGCTCACGAAGTGCGACGTGCATCTCGTTGCGCTTCTCACGAAGCCCCTTCGCAAGCTCGGGCTCCTGCTGCTGCCCGCCTGCATGCTGGTGGTCTCCTTCATTTCGATCGCGATCCCCTCGACCTCGGGCCTCGTCGCCTCGGTCGGTCCGACGGTGATCCCGCTCCTCATCCGCGCGGGCTTCCATCCGGCCATGGCCGCCGCCGCCGTGGTGGGCTCCATCACGATGGCGTACCTGTCGCCGGGCGTCGCGCACAATGCCTTCGTTTCGAAGCTTGCGGACATTCCGATCATTGAGTTCATCTGCCGCTTCATGCCGATCACCGTGGGCGCCGCGCTCGGCGCCATCGTCCTGATGGTCGTCGTCTGCCTCGTCTACCGCGACTTCCGCCGCGAGGGCTTCCATGAAGCTGAAGGCACGGGCGCCGCCGGCGGCAAGAAGGTTGATCTTCCCGAGAAGCCCAACATTCTCTTCGCCATCGCCCCGATGCTTCCCGTCGTCATTCTCGTCTGCGCCAACATCTGGGCGCCTCAGATGAAGATGTCCGTTGCGACGGCCATGCTGATCGGCGCGATCTACGCGATCGCCGTCACCCGCACCAACCCCGCCGACGTCACGAAGAAGTTCTTTGACGGCATGGGTTCGGGCTACGCCAAGATCATCGGCATCATCATCGCGGCCGGCGTTTTCGCTGCCGGCCTGCGCGCCTGCGGCGTGATCGACGCCTTCGTCAACTACCTCACGCATGCGAACGAAATCGCCAAGCTGGGCGCCGCTGCCGGCCCCTACCTGATGGCGCTCGTCACGGGTTCGGGCGACGCTGCGGCCTTCGCCTTCAATGAAGCCGTTACTCCGCACGCCGCGAGCTTCGGCATGACGATCGACGGTCTGGGCTACCTCGCCGCCATTTCCGGCAACTTCGGCCGCCTCTCGTCGCCCCTTGCCGGCGGCATGATCATCGCGGCCGGCATCGCCGGCGTGTCGCCCTTCGCGATCGTGAAGCGCACCGCTCCGGTGATGTTCATTCTTCTCGTTGCCGTCTACATCCTCAGCTGATGAACGGCTGAAAAGCAAACTGACCGCTTCCCGGATTTCCGGGAACGCGGACTCAGAAACAAGAGGTCCGGGATGTCGAAAGTCCCGGGCCTTTTGTTTTGGCGATCTGTAAACAGATGATTCAAGGGTAAACCCGATAAGTTCTTTGCAATATCCGGATTGATGCAGAAGTCAAGGCGTGCTTTGAGTTTTGATTAAATTCAGATAACGCAATCAAAAATCCAAAAATATCAAATGATATAAATAAATCAAAAATAGAATCTGCATTTGCCTGAATGCAGTTTGAATCGTACTATTTCGGGTCAGACGCAGAAGATTCCGTTCTTTCTGCGCTGCTCGCTTCCGGGGCTGAGTGCTTCTCTCGATCTAAGCAGCCCCGAAGTGCTTTTCCATAAAACTTCATTCCTACAAGAACCAAGGATTTCAGGCAATGAACGGTCTAACCATCATGCTGATCGCTCTCGTCGCTCTGGCAGCGGGCTATTTTGGATACGCCCGCTGGCTCGAGAAGACCTGGGGAATCGATCCCAACCGGCCCACACCGGCCGTGGAAAACAAGGGCGGCGACTATGCGCCTGCCAACAAATGGACGGTGTTCGCGCACCAGTTCACCTCGATTACGGGCGCAGGCCCTGTGACGGGCCCGATTATTGCGGCCATGTTCGGCTGGCTCCCGGCGCTTCTCTGGATGATCATCGGCGGCATCTTCTTCGGCGCCGTTCAGGACTTCACCGCGCTCTACGCCTCCGTCAAGAACGGCGGCCGCTCGATCGGCATGATCATTGAGGACTACGTCGGCCGCACGGGCCGTCAGCTCTTCCTCCTCTTCTGCTGGCTCTTCACGCTCCTCGTGATCGCGGCTTTCTGCGACATGGTGGCCAATACCTTCAACGGTTTTGCGAAGGACGGCACTGAGCTCATGCCGGGTGCGGCTGCGGGCTCGATTTCGCTCATCTACATGGTGGGCGCCGTTCTCTTCGGCCTCTACCTCAAGTACATGCGCCCGACTGCCGGCGTCCAGCTCATTGTCGGCATCGTGCTGATGGTTGCGATGGTGGCTCTCGGCATCTGCTTCCCGGTCTACCTCGACTCCGTGTCCTGGCGCTATGTGGTCTTCGCGTACCTCTTTGCCGCTTCCGTGATGCCGATGTGGCTCCTCAAGCAGCCCCGCGACTATCTCTCGATGTTCCTTCTGATCGGCATGATCGTCTGCGGCGTTCTCGGCGTCTTCGTCAAGAACCCGACCCTCAACATGCCTGCCTTCGTCGGCTGGGAAGTGAAGAACCTCGACCTCTTCCCGATTCTTTTCGTCACGATCGCCTGCGGCGCCGTTTCGGGCTTCCACTCGCTTGTGAGCTCGGGCACGTCTTCCAAGATGGTCGCCAACGAAAAGGACATGCGCCTCGTGGGCTACGGCTCCATGTGCGTTGAAGTGGTCCTCGGCGTCGTCGCGCTCGTCGTCGTCTGCGCTGCGGCCCAGGGCGGCGTTCTCCCTGCGGGCACGCCCTTCCAGACCTTCTCGCACTCGGTTGCCGGGTTCCTCACTGAACTCTTCGGTGTTCCGACCGACATCGCCGCCTGCATCCTGACGATGTGCGTTTCCGCTCTCGCGCTCACCTCCGTCGACGCCGTGGCCCGCATCGGCCGCATGTCGCTCCAGGAACTCTTCACGCCGCGTCCCGGCGAGAAGAAGGGCCCGATCCAGGCGCTCTTCACGAACACGGTCTTCTCGACGGTTCTCACGCTCCTTCTCGGCTATGCGATCTGCATGGCGGGCTACATGTCCGTCTGGCCGCTCTTCGGCTCCGCCAACCAGCTCCTCTCGGCGCTCGTTCTTACCGGCCTTGCCGTCTTCCTGAAGGCTACCGGCCGCAAGGGCTGGATGCTCTACGGCCCGATGACGGTAATGTTCGTCGTGACGATGACGGCCCTTGTTCAGGCCGTGCTCAAGATCTTCGGCCAGATGGCGGACGGCACGTTCGTCTTCATGGTGG
>ERZ1673744.2470-NODE-2470-length-13818-cov-10.845310_pt1 | contig 13818 bp, 10 predicted proteins | sample MGYA00580207_ERZ1673744 | MGnify/ENA primary metagenome ERZ1673744 (study PRJEB41218, sample SAMN15661751) | gut metagenome | host: Homo sapiens | place: Canada: London | collected 2015-08-20/2019-03-30 | study: EMG produced TPA metagenomics assembly of... | reverse complement strand
CGATGCCGCCCTGCTGGATGCCGGTGTCCACGATCTTGCTGGTGTAGTCCGGCAGCGACAGATCGCAGTACGCCTGCACGAACAGCAGTGCGAACACCACGAGGCAGACGGCCCAGTGACGGGCCAGCTGCTTAAAGATCTTTGTCATGGTTTGGTTCTCCCTTCGGTTTGGTGGTACGCGCAGCATTTTCCGCAAGAATGGCTTCCATCAGCGCGCCGCGCAGCGCTTCCATCTGGGCCAGCTGTTCCGGCTCCAGCCGGGCCATGACACTGGAAAAGTAGTCCCCAAGAGCAGCCTCGCACTGTCGGCAGGCCTCGTATCCCTTGGGCGTGAAACGCACCAGCGTCTTGCGGCGGTCGGCAGGGTCGGCAAAGCGTTCCACAAGGCCGTCCTGCTCCATCTGCCGCACCGTGCGGGAAATGGCAGGAAGCGGTTGATGAAGCTCCTGAACAAGATCGGAGATATAAACGGCACCGTCCTGTCCATGGAGCCGAATGCAGCCCAGCAGCCCTTCCAGCATGGGAAAGTGGCACTTGGGGCAGTCGGCCAGAGCGGCCTTCATGCCGGCCTTGGATGCTTTGCTCAGCCGGTGGATGTAGCGGCAAAGCCCACGGAAACTCAACGTGGATTCCTCAGACACGCGATCCCTCCTCTCAAAAATTGCTTAACAGCTGTTAACTGTTAACGCTTGATAATAATAGGCTTTTGCAGGCCGGATTGCAACCCCCTGCAGGGATTGTTTCACAAAAGTTCACAAACGTTTGTGTCCCGCATACACATAAAGCAAAGGGGGCGTCGGGCATGGAACAGCGTTTGTGGATGATCCTGCAATTGTTCGGCGGGGCGGCACTTTTCTTATACAGCATGGACACCCTCACGGACGCTTTGCAGCAGGCGGCGGGGGACACCCTGCGGCAGGCCCTTGCCCGGCTCACGGTCCACCCGCTGGCCGGGGTGCTCACGGGGGCGGCGGTCACGGCGGTGGTGCAGAGCAGCTCGGCGGTCACGGTGCTGGTGCTGGGCCTTGTGGGGGCCGGGCTGCTGACCCTGCAGCGGGCCGTGCCGGTGGTGTTCGGAGCCAACATCGGCACCACGGTCACCGCGCAATTGCTGGCCTTCCGGCTGGAAGATGCCCGGTATCTGCTGCTGGTGGCGGGGCTGCTGCTCTGGTTCGCGGGGCGCGGGCGTCTGCACGCAACCGGGCAGGCGCTGTTTGCGTTCGGCCTGCTGTTTGAGGGCATCGCGGTCATGGCCGAGGCCATGGAGCCGTTGGCAGCGGGGCCGGTGTTCCGGCAGTGGATGGCCCAGGTGCGGCACCGCCCCGGCCTGGGCCTGCTGGCAGGGCTGGGCATGACCCTTGCCGTGCAGAGCAGCTCCGCCACCATTGCGGTGCTGCAGCAGGTAGCCGCCCGCCCCGGGCCGGACGGCGGGTGCCTGCTGGGCCTTGCGGGAGCCATCCCGGTGCTGTTGGGGGACAACATCGGCACCACCGTCACGGCGGTGCTGGCATCGGTGGGGCAGAGCCGGGACGCCAAACGTCTGGCGGCGGCCCACACCCTGTTCAACCTGTCCGGGGCGGCGGTGTGCTGGCTGCTGCTGCCCCAGTTCACCGCGCTGGTGCGGCTGGTCTCGCCCCACGGGCCGGAGAGCGCCGTGCTGGCCCGGCAGATCGCCAACGCCCACACCCTGTTCAATCTGGGCTGCACGGTGCTGTGGCTGCCCCTGACCCCTTGCATGGTGCGCATCGTGTGCATTCTTTTGCCGGAAAAGCACGCCCCCCTGAGTTGAAATGAACGCCTTAAAATGGTATAATGACAGTGTATCGAACAATATTGTGACGCTTTTGTTGCACAAATGATAAACGGACCCTTCTGTGGGCCTGCGGCGGTGTGCGGCTGCCAGGGCACAGAGCGAACCAAGAGGACGTGTTTACTATGAAGGATATCATCAACGGGTTGATCGAGCGGTTCCGCAGGCAGCATGTACAGGCCCGGCGCTATGTGGCCATGATGCTGGTGCTGGCCCTGCTCACCACCCTGTTCGTCAACTGGCAGCTCCATGGGGTGGGCATCTCCATGACTGCCGACTACCACTGCGGCTACGAGGAGCACCAGCACACGGCGGCCTGCTACGAAAAAGTGCTCACCTGCGGTTACGAGGAGGGCGAGCCGGAAACGCCCGTCACCTCTTCGGACAGCAGCGCCGATCCGGTGTCCGCCTACAGCGCGGAAGAGCCGGAAGAGCCGGAAGAGCCGGTGCAGACCGAGCCGGAGACCATCTGGGTGCCCCATGAGCACACCGATGCCTGCTACGAGGAGCACCGGGTGCTGACCTGCTATCAGGAAGAGCACGAGCACACCGACGACTGCTTTGACGAGTACGGTGCGCTCATCTGCGGCGAGTTCGAGCATATCCACGACGACAGCTGCTACACCACCGAGTATGAGCTGGTGTGCGGCCTGGACGAAGGCGAACTGGTGGAGGAGCCCAACCCCGCCTATCAGGAAATGCCTGCCAGCCGCCCCGTGGTGGACCTGCCCACTGAGCCGGCCGAGACCACCCCGGACGAGCCGGTGCTGCATCATCACACCGACGCCTGCTACACCGAGGAGCTGGTGTGCACCATCCCGGAGCACCACCACACCGTGGAGTGCCTGGCCGATACCCAGGCCGACGTGGAGACTGCCGAGGAATGGCAGGCCGCGGCCAACGTGGCCCTGAACGGCAACTGGGCCGAGGACCTGCTCACCGTGGCAAAGTCCCAGCTGGACTACCAGCAGAGCGACAAGAACTTCAAGCTGGATGTGGAGGACCAGCAGGTGCTGCGCGGCTACTCCCGCTATGGTGCCTGGTACGGCAACCCCTACGGCGCCTGGGACGTGATGTTCCTGTCCTACTGCCTGCACTTTGCGGGTGTGCCCCAGACGGTGGTGCCCCAGCGTGCGGGCGTGATGGCCCTGCACAGTGACCTGCGCGGCTCCCAGTGGCTCACCGACGCCGACGGCTCCACCGCAAGGCCCGGCGATATCGTCATCTACAACACCCTCACCACCGAGCAGGTGGCCGTGGACGAGAGCTCCTATGGCATCGCCCTGCTGGACCTGGACGAGGACCCCGACACCGCCGCCCAGCTCACGGCTTCCGAGCCGCAGGTGGACACCCGCACCGTGACCACCGAGACGGTGGGCGTCGTGTCCGCCGTGGACCCCGACGCCGGGACCCTGACCGTGATCTCCGGCAACGTGGACGGCAAGGTGGCCGAGGTGCCCGCTGCCATGTCCGACGTGACCAGTGTCATCTCGGTGACCGGCGCCTATGCCGCCGAGACCACCGCTGTGGCCCCGGAGGACCCGGCAGGCTCCCAGGAGGAGCTGGACGGCAGCTATGCGCTGCTGGAAGATGAGGAGGGCTTTGGTGCCACGGTGGACTGGGTGGGTGACGCCGACCCCTACGGCATCGCCCTGCTGGCTGCCGGGGACGACCATGATCTGAAGACCTGGATCACGGATGTCAATTATGAAAAGACGACCGACGGAAAAACATGGACGTCTATCGGCGCGGGCAGCGTGACCGTGGACAGCGGCACCCGCGTCCGCGTGAACCTGAAGTATACCGTGAATGCCGGTGTGCTGACGCCCGACCACAATACCCTGACCTACCAGCTGCCCAAAGGCCTGCCCATGCCGGATGTGACGACGGGCAACATCGTGGATGAGTCCGACAAGGACGAGGCCGGCAATGCAAAGGTCGTGGGCAGCTTCACCGTTGACACCGACGGCACTGTGACCCTGACCTTTACGGACAAAAAGTTCATCGGCACCAACGACAAGGGCGGCCTGACATTCACCGGTACCTTCAAGGCCGCCGTTACGGCGAGCGCCGACAACTTTGAGGACGAGAAGGAGATCAAATTCAAGGACGACTGCATCCTGACCATCAAGAAGAAAACGGCAGATATAAAGATCAATAAGGAGAGTGGGGATCCGACGATTACGGACCGTAAGGACGGCACCTTTGTAAATAATTACAAGGTGACGGTGGAGACCACCAACGGCACCAAAGACCCGGTGATCCTTACGGATACCCTGAACACGAATAGGAATGGCGAAAACCGTAGCGACTACCTGAAGGGCGGCAAATATCTGGTAGACTCCTTTAAACTTTACAAGGTGGATGCTTCGGGCACAAAAAGGGAGATTGACGTCCCTGCGCATGAACTGAAAACCGACGGCAACGGCAACCCCCAGGTGGTCCTTGCTCCGCTGCCTGCATTGGAGGCCGGAGAGAAGTACATCTGGAACTACGACGTTCAGCGGAACTATGCGGACTTTGACAAGATGCCCAACGGCGTCGCTATCATCAACAACACGGCGAAAGCCGAGGCAGGGCGCAATGTAAAAGATGCGGCTGACGCATGGTACACATGTAAAACCCAGCGTATTGAGAAGAAGGGCCAGTACGACCCCAAGACAGGCTACATCCAGTGGACGATCACTGTAAAGGTACCCCATTCCTTCCTGGGGCCCTATCTCCTGCAGGGCTGCAAGATCACAGATGACTTGCCAGACGGTGTGAAAATCGTAGGGGATGTAAAGGTAGGCAACGATACGATATCGGCAGAGAATTTTCTGCAAAACGGCTATACCATCCCGGCGGATTATAGTGGAACAGAGCTGAAGATCACCTTTGAGACCACCACCCCCATCGGCGGCGGCGACGTGACCAATACCGCCACTGCCTCCAAGGACGGCAAAACCTTCACGGCCAGCGATACGGTCCCCCTGAAGCAGGGCGATTGGAGCCTGAGCAAATCCATTGCCACCAGGGGCGAGACGCCCACCTGGAACCTCTCGGCCACCAACAAGGCCGGTGAAGCGGAGTTTACCCTGTGGGATGTGCTGGACGACGCTGAGAACGACCAAGGCGAGACAAAAGAGGACACCCACTATGCCATTGCAAAAGAGCTGGATGACGCCATCAAGGCCAATCTGACCCTGACCATGCACGACAACACGAGGCTGACCTATGCGCAGGCTGACGCGGAGGGCAACACCATCGAGATGACCTACTACGCCGACAGAGACGGCACAACACAGGTAAACGCAGGTGACTCGTCCATCCGTGTGCGCAGCTTTACCATCCATGTGAAAGCCGGGGACAACCAGAACCCCGTGCGCAGCATCTCGGTGACCGGCATCCCCACCCATGAGGAGCGGGATGATGTGCCCACCGGTGAGGTGTGGACCTATAAGAACACCATCCATATCGACGGCGTGAACGGCAAGGCTTCGGCAGAGGACACCTACCACAGCTACAAGAGCTTTGAAAAACGGGTGTCGGCGAACAGCGATCAGGACGAATCTGGTTACCAAAGCGGAGACCAGACCTACCAGTACAGTAAACTCGACGGCAAAAACCTCCACTATCAGCTGGTGGTGCAGACCTCCGCCGATGATAGGGACGAGATCACGGTTACTGACACCCTGCCGGAAAACGTCGGCTTCAAGGTGGATAATGTCAAGATCGCGCTGGATGAGGGCGACTTTGTAAAGATCAAGGATAAAAAAGTAGACTGGGCGACGGCAGAGTATGACGAAACTACCCGGCGGCTCACCATTAAAATCAGCAACTACAACCAGTCGGGGCAGGAGGAACACCGCATCCGCATCCAGTACAAAGTGAGCGTGAGCGACGATCCCAGCTGGAAGAACCCCTCGGTGGGCAAGCTGATCTACACCAACACCGCCACTTGGGGCGAGCTGACCGAGACCACCACCACCACCGTCACCCGCAAGGTGGAGCAGGTGAAAAAGACCGGCTGGCAGGACTCCGGCAACGACCGGAAGCTGCACTATCAGGTGGTCATCAACCCGGCCCACGAGGATCTGTCGGCCGGGCAGACCAAAGCGGAGAAGATCGAGCTGTGGGATAACATCAGCACCACCAATGGTGCCATCGCCACCGGCGATGTCAACTCGGTCAAGTTGTATTATTACAATTACGACGAAACAGTCGGCGTGACCACCGGCAAAGAGGTGCCGCGCAACATGTACCGCATCCTGGAAGCGGACAAGAACGGCTGGCTTCATATGGAGATCCCCAATATGGCGGCCCTGATCCTTGTGTATGACTGCAATGTGAAGGATGGCAGTGCTGCCGCCAGCTACCAGGTGAGCAACACCGTGACCCTGAGCAACGGCAGCAAATCCAGCGACAGCGGCATCACCTACCAGGTCAAGGCGGATGCAACGGCCACCACCGCACAGTTCGTGCTGCGCAAGAAGGACAGCTACTCCGGCGTGTCGCTGAAGGGCGCGGAGTTCACCATTTCCCAGTACGATACGGTAAGCGGGCGGTTCGTCCCGTGGACCGGCAACGGCACGGGCACCCTGACCACGGACGAAAACGGTCAGGCCAGTCTGGCTGTGCTGGATAGTGAGACTGCAAGCTGCCTGAAACCGGACGTGCTGTATAAGCTCGTGGAGACCAAAGCACCCACGGACTATCAGCTGGATGCCACCCCGCACTACCTGCTGTTCCGCAAGAACGCCAGCGCGGAGAACGAGCAGCAGGCCTTTGCAAAGGCGACCGGCCAGGCCGATGGCACCACGACCCTGACTGTGGACGGTGAGACGGTGGACCTGAACCGCAATGTGCAGGTGGGCAGCGATGCCGGCACCACGACCGCCGAATACAGCAACGTGTACAGCAACCTGACCGTCAGCAAGCTCTGGCTGGACCAGGATACCAAAAAGCCGGTGGAACCGGCGGTGGACAGCATCCACATCAAGGTTTGGCAGTACACCGACAATGACAAGGACAGAACGTTGTTTGCCGAAGCCGACCTGACCGCAGATAACAACTGGACCTGGTCCGAGTCGGGGGACAAGCTGCCCCTGAAGGACGAGAAGGGCAATGCGTACCACTACCTGGTGGAGGAAGTGACCACCGGAAACTGGAACGTGTACATTGATAACAATGATGTGCAGACCGGCAACATTACCATCCGGAACTACGTTTACACCGGCTACGAGCTGCCGTCCACCGGCGGCATGGGTACGGCACCCTTCGGGGTGCTGGGCGGCGCACTGGCCGCTGCAGCAGCCCTGCTGCTGGTCCGCAAACGGAAACAGAACGAGGAGGAGTGAGCAGCCATGAAACAAAACAAAAACAACCGGCTTGCCGCTCTTCTGCTGGCGCTGTGCATGGCCGTGTGCTGTGCACTGCCCGCGCTGGCAGCCCCCGCGGCCAGTGCCAACATCGACCTGAGCCGCACCGGCAGCATGGACGTGACCCTGTACGACCACCAGAACGACGTCCCCCTGCGGGGCGGCGCACTCACCGTGTACAAGGTGGCGGACGTGGCCCGCACCAACGGCGACCTGCACTTTGTGTACACCGCCGACTTTACGGGCTGCGGCATCGCGCTGGGCGACCTGACGGACAGCACGCTGGCTTCCAGGCTGGAAGCCAAGCTGCCCGCCCGCGCCGCCGGCACCACCCATAAGATCAGCGAGCAGGGCATCGTCTCCTTTGACGCGCTGCCGCTGGGCCTGTACCTCGTGGTGCAGACCGAGAACTCCAAGGGCTACGAGGCCATCAATTCCTTCCTGGTGTCGCTGCCCATGGCGGACGAAAGCGGCTGGCTCTACACCGTGGACGCCACCCCCAAGGTGGGCGCGCCCACGCAGGAGGTGACCCCACCCGAACCGGAAACTCCCAGCAAGCCTTCGGAACCGGACAAACCGTCCGAGCCGGAGAAGCCTTCGGAGCCGGACAAGCCCACCCAGCCCGGCACCCCGGATGAGCCGGACAACCCGGACATGCCGGTGGACCCCAACGACCCCAACCGCCCGGTGTCGCCCGGTACGCCGGATAACCCGGTGAACCCCGGCAACCCGGACAACCCCGTGGCCCCCGGCAACCCGGACAACCCGGTGGCGCCGGGCCGCCCGGATGGCAATGCACTGCCCCAGAGCGGCCAGCTGAACTGGCCCATCCCGTTCATGGCTTGCAGCGGCGTGCTGCTGTTTGCCGTCGGCTGGGTGCTGGACCGGAAGGAGACGCTGGCATGAACACAAAGCAGAAGATCGGCCGCGCCTGCATGATCGTGGGCATCCTGCTCATTCTGGGCGCGCTGGCCCTGCTGGGCTATAACCAGTGGGACGCCAACCGCGCCGACAAGGCTTCACAGGACGCCCTGGGCAAGCTGGAAGAGACCCTGACCGAGACCATCGAGGACAACACCGAGGAAGAGATCCAGCCGGAGCTGGACCCGGAGCAGGAGATGACCGTCACCGACATCGACGGCTGGGGCTACATCGGCTACCTGTCCGTCCCGTCCATCGGGCTGGAACTGCCCGTGATGAGCGAGTGGAGCTATGCGGGCCTCAAGGTGGCCCCGGGCCGTTACAGCGGCTCCACCTACGCCGACAACATGGTGGTCTGCGCCCACAACTACGCCAAGCACTTCAGCCCCATCAAGTGGCTGGCCCTGGGCAGCGAGGTGTACTTTACCGACATGGACGGCCAGCGCTGGAGCTATGAGGTGTCCAACGTGGAGACCATCCAGCCCACCGACATCGACAAGATGATCACGGCCAGCGACGAGGATGCCTGGGACCTGACCCTGTTCACCTGCACCACCGGCGGCCGCGCCCGCTGCGCCGTGCGCTGCACCCGCACCGGTTACCCGGTCTTGGAGACCAGCGCGGCAGGGCGGATCACGGAGTAAGCAGGACGATTTGGAATTGCCTCCGCTTTGCTCTGGCAATATCAGCGGAAAATTATTTTTAAAGATATGCAATCCCGGAAAATCTGCGGATTTTCCGGGATTGTTTTTTCACGGATGGGCGTTAAGGAAAGTGGCCTGTTCTCTGGAAGGCAAACGATTTAGAATGCCCTCCGCGTTGCTCTGGGCATAAATAGCAGAAAAATTATTTTAGATTTTGAAATCCGGCAGGGCTGCGGCCCCGCCGGATTTGCTTTTTCACGGGAGAGGGCGTTCCGGGAAGTGGCATCGGCTGCTGTTGGCCTGCGGCCAAAGCGCAGAAGGAGAACTCGCGTTTTGCGGAAAGGAATCCCGTAACGTCCCTCCCGGTGCGATGTCATTCCGGTATCAGATGCCACTCCCCGCCATGACCCCTCTGGTGAAAAGGCAACTCCGAAAAATCCGCAGATTTTCCGGAGTTGCAATAAAAAATAATATTTCCTCTAATTATGGCGCAGCGCACGCGGAGCCATTTCAAATCGTCCTGTTCCGGTTTCCCGCAAGCGTACAGGGAACTGTCGCGCCAGCGTCCACAAAAAAGCACCCGCCATGCGGATGCACAGCGGGTGCCTTGAAGGGCTCTGCGGGGGTGCTCAGTGGGTGGTGCCCATGTCCACAGCCAGGTCGGCGTCGTTCTTCACAACGGCCTCCACGGCCTTCTCCAGGCCGCGGGCGATCTGGTGCAGGTCCATGCTGGGGGTGCCCAGGGGCTTGTTGACCACCTGCTCCATGGCGTAAGGCACATGGATGAAGCCGCCCCGGATGTTGGGGTACTTCCTGTCGATGAGGTACAGCAGGGTGTACATCAGGTAGTTGCACACATAGGAGCCTGCAGTGTAGGACAGGGCGGAGGGGATGCCTGCGTCCTTGATGTTCTGCACCATGGCCTTCACGGGCAGGGAAGTGAAGTAGGCGGTCTCACCGTCCTCCTGGATGGTCACGTCGATGGGCTGATAACCGGCGTTGTCGGCGATGCGGCCGTCCATCAGGTTGATGGCCACCTTTTCCGGGGTGATGGCGGAGCGGCCGCCGGCCTGACCGATGCAGATGACCACATCGGGCTGGTTTGCCTGAATGGCAGCTTCCAGCACCTCACCGGCACGGATGAACTCGGTGGGCACTTCCTGCTTGACGATCTCGGCACCGGCGATGGTGTCGGGCAACAGCTTTACCGCCTCAAAAGCGGGGTTGACGGTCTCGCCGCCAAAGGGGTCGAAACCAGTGAGCAGAATCTTCATAGTAAAAAGCCTCGATTCTCAGATATAAATGGACGGCTCCAGAATGGTGAGCTGTCCGTGATCCATGATCATGCGGTTGTCCACATAGATGCAGGGAGCGTGGGTGACCAGATCGTAATGGCCGGAAGCATCCTGCACACCGCCCAGCGCGATGTTGCGCCCGAACCCGATGTGGAAGGTGCCATAGGTGGATTCGTCCTCGATGTAGCAGTTGCCTGCACAGCGAGAGTGGGTGTTGAGCCCGATGCCGAACTCCGCCGCCACCACCATGTTCTCCGGGTCGTGGAAGCGGGCCAGAAACTGCTTGAGCCGCCTGCCGCTGGCATTGTCCTCGATCTCCACGATGCGGCCGCCGCGCAGCTCCACCCGCACGGGGCTGTCCACGATGCCGATATAGCCCATGGAGCCGTCCAGGATCAGGGTGCCGTTGGTGTCGCTCTCCACCGGTGCCACATACACTTCCACGCTGGCAGAGGAAAGACCCTTGCCGTCGTGGCAGCAGCCGTTGAAGAAGCCGGGCACACGCCCCTCGATGTTGAAATCCAGGTTCGTGCCAAGCTCCGTGGTCACATGGATGTGGCTGGCGTTCTGGTAGCAGGCCATGATGATGCTGGCCATGATCCTGCTTTTGGGCAGGCTCATGTTCAGGAAGTCGTAGCTCAGCAGTGACTGCCCGTTGCGGGTGCTCAGCGGCAGCGACAAAAACCGGTTGCGGCGGGCAATGACCCGCTTGACGGCCCGTGTGGTGATGAGGGAATACTCGGCAGCACCGATCACGGCGTTGTAGGGGTCAAAGGCGTCCTCGCGGTCGTCGAAATACTGGCCCACCTGCTCGTGCAGGTCGTCCAGCATCAAAACATCCGCCACGCTGCCCACCGCCTGTGCGGCTTGCTGCATGGCTGCCAGCTCGACAGCATACTTCTGGCTGGATACGATCAGGATGCGTTCGCCTGCACGGAGCCGGACCCAGTCCCGTATAATGACATCGGCCCCGTGCTGTATTGCTTGTTCCATCAAATCACTCGATCTAACAAAAAAATCACTTCAGGAGGATCATCATCACGATCTGGACCACCATCATGATGATGGCGACAGGAACCTGATTCTTGATGACGCCCATGGGCTTCTTCATATCCAGCAGTGCCACGGGCACGGTGTTGAAGTTTGCAGCCATGGGGGTGCACAGGGTGCCGCAGAAGCCGCAGGTCAAAGCCAGCATGCCGATGACCACCGGGTTTGCGCCGTGGGCCAGCACGAACGGGTAGCCGATGCCCACGGTCATCACGGTGATGGCGGCGTAGGCGTTGCCCATGATCATGGTGAACAGCATCATGCCGATGGCGTACACCACGATACCGGCGTTCACATTGCCCTCGGGGATGATGTGGCTGACCAGGTCAGAGATCACATCGCCGACACCGGCAGCGGTGAAGACGGAGCCAAGGCAGGCCAGCAGCATGGGCAGCATGGACAGGGGGCCCACGGTGGACAGCATGCGCTCGGAATCGTTCAGGAAGGTGGAGGGCTTGTTGTCGCGGTTCATGATCATCAGCAGGATGATGGCCACGAGAACGCCCAGAGCCACGCCGTTCAGGGCGGACAGGCCGATGCCCAGGCCGGTGATGGCGCAGATGACGGCCAGCATGCCGATGCTCAGGGTGGGGACAAAGATCTTCATGCCGATCTTCTCATAGGTAGCCTCGGTCTCGGCCTTGGTGGCAGCAGAGACAGCGCCCTTCTTGACCTTCTTGAGGATGGCGGGGATGCACATCACCACCACCAGGATGCCGCTCACCAGAGAGGGCAGCCAGCGGCCCAGGGCAAGCACGACGCCCAGCACGGCCCAGAAGATAAAGGTGCCCATGGGTTCCGGGTTCTCCTTATCCTTCAGGTTCTTCACACCGCAGTAGATGCACAGCAGGCCGATGATAAAGTAGATGATCTCCATCACCTTGGTGGACAGGCTGTAATCAGCACTCATAAAAAAGCTCATTCTTCTGTCCTCCCTTACTTATAGTACTTCTGGATCATCTTGCGATCCTTGATCACATAGAATACGATGGCGACCACAGTGGCAATGATGCACACGGGGATCTCGATGGCAGCCAGCTGGGCCAGCTCCACCTCGATGCCCAGGCCGGCCAAAGTGCTCTGCACCAGCAGGCCGCCGGAGCCGCCCACGAACAGGACCTGACCGAAGAACCAGGTGATGTTCTCCATGCCGGAAGCCATGCCTTTCAGCTCCTCGACATGCTCCTCATTGGGCTCATAGCCTTGTGCCACAATGGCACCTTCGGCCATGGGCATGATGACGGGGCGCACGAAACCGGCCACGCCGCCAAAGCCCACGTTGAAGGCTGCAAAGATCGAGCGCATCACGCCGTAGATGCCGATGACCAGGCCGGAGGTGGCACCCTTGAACTTGCCGATCAGGGCAGCGGCTGCTTCACGCAGGCCGTTGCGCTCCAGCGTGCCGGTGACCAGCATCACGATGATGAAGATGGCCATGCTGCGGTTTGCCACAAAGGTGCTGCCCAGCGTTTCCAGCAGAGTGACCGGGCCCAGACCGCCAACCAGTGCAGTCACAACGGCTGCCACCAGAATGACCAGAATGGAGTCCAGCTTCAGTGCAAAGCCAGCGATGACGATGACAATGCCAAGTAGTTTCAGTAGTTCCATAATTGCCTTCCTTTATACTTATATTTTCCCGGCGCTGTGCTGGCGGTCCGCCTGTGGGTCAGCAGGCAGGCCGTCGGCACTACGCCGAAAAGTCCAGAGAAAATGCCTTACAGGCGGATAAACGCTGCCAGCAGCAGAGAAAAGCCTCCTGCCGTAAGCCACAGCGGCACCAGACGACGGCCCAGGTGAGCTCCGATATCGCAGTGTTCCAGCACCCCGGAGGCCTTCATGGGCACCACCGTGGTGGCTTTGGGCACGGCCTCTGGGCTGCCGTAGGGGTTGGTGGAGGTAAACTCACCAGTGCCGATCTCCCCGGGGCAGGCGTACACCCCAAACCAGGAGGACAGCAGCCCACCCTTGCCAGCGCTTGTCTTGCACACGCGCACCAGCTGCACCGTAAGGGCCTGGGCCTGCTTTTCTTCCACCAGCAGGTTGACCCGGACCATATTTACCAGGTTCAGTATCGAGGAAATGGCGATGAGAGCGTCCAGGATCAGGACCAGGATCAATAACGAGTGCATGGGGCACACCTCCTGCAAACAGAGCAAGGGCTGCGGCAGCCCCTGGTGCTTTCGTAAGATGGAAATAGTATACCATAAAGTGGGACGAATTGTAAATGAAATATAGATAATCTGTCTAGTCTTCCTAAAAAAGGAAAAATCCCCTGTTTCCCAAAGGAAACAGGGGATTTGCGCCGTTTGGCAGAAATTACTTGTTGCGGATGTACTCATCCATGGCCTTGGCGGCAGCCTTGCCGGCACCCATGGCCTTGATGACGGTGGCGGCACCGGTCACGGCATCGCCGCCGGCGTACACGCCGTCACGGCTGGTCTTGCCCTCGTCGCCGTCGGTGACGATGCAGCCGTGCTTGTTGGTCTCCAGGCCCGGGGTGGTGGAGCGGATCAGCGGGTTGGGGCTGGTGCCCAGGCTCATGATCACGGTGTCCACGTCCAGCTCAAACTCGCTGCCCTTCTTCTCGATGGGGCGGCGGCGGCCGGAAGCATCGGGCTCGCCCAGCTCCATCTCCACGCAGGTGATGGACTTGACGAAGCCTTCGTCGTTGGCGTGGATCTCCACGGGGTTGCACAGGGTCTTGAAGATGATGCCCTCTTCCTCGGCGTGCTCCACCT
>ERZ1673744.2463-NODE-2463-length-13855-cov-62.108841_pt1 | contig 13855 bp, 8 predicted proteins | sample MGYA00580207_ERZ1673744 | MGnify/ENA primary metagenome ERZ1673744 (study PRJEB41218, sample SAMN15661751) | gut metagenome | host: Homo sapiens | place: Canada: London | collected 2015-08-20/2019-03-30 | study: EMG produced TPA metagenomics assembly of... | reverse complement strand
CCCGCCTTACAATGGAAAATCATACATTATGATGAAAAATGATACAGTTATAGGGGATTATAGTTGCGGAAGTGGGTGTGATAAGTGTGATTATTTAGGAGAAAGATTGGAACGCAAATGACGCGAATGACACAAATAAAGCCCCCTCACTACATAGAGGCAAAACCTACCGAAAGGTTAAATTTGTGTCATTTGCGTCATTTGCGTTCCAAATCAGACCGATATTTAGTTACTTTATTTCTATCCTCATGGGAGATTCCTTTTTATACTCAACCTTTTCCTGATTGGCATTGATGTTCTTGAAAACAATGTTTCCGGATCTTTCCCCTTCCACATTCACCATGATCTCTCCGGCGGGGAGTTTGAAATGTATATCCTCGAACAGGATGTCTTTTCCATCCAATATGTGAATGTCATTATGCTGTGCTTCTATCGTCAGCTTCCGCATCGTAAATCCGGCGGCATCATTCAGGGCGCCGATTAATTTCTTGCATTTGATCTCTCCATTTTCCACCACTACCTGGTTGAAAGGTATTTCGGGAATACCATTGGCGGTAAAGAACTGGTCGGCTGATTCTACAATGAAATCTTTGATCAGGATATTCTTTACATCAGGCGTCAGCCGGTTTACTTTTCTTGCCGGATAGCGTGCGGCCAGTTCGCCCATATAATAAGCACTGCCCAACAAATCCCAGGTAAAGGCTTTTCCTACATTGATCATGCGCAGTCTCTCATAGTACGTGTTGTCACTGCCTCCTCCACGGTTGCGTCGTGTCTTGAAACGGATGCCGGTACGGGTTCCGTCGAATACACAATCGTGTACATACAGATTCTTGATCACTCCGGCTGTTTCACTACCACAAGTTATCCCGCCATGTCCATGCTGGGCCAGCGAGTAGCGGATAACTACATTTTCTGTAGGTTTGCCTACACGTAATCCGTCTTCTGCTCTGCCGGCTTTCAGGGTAAAGCAATCATCACCACAGTTCAGCGTGCAGTATTCAATCAGTACGTTTTTACAAGATTCTATGTCAATGCCGTCTCCGCTGGGCACCTTGGTAGAGTTGACGGTAATGCCTCTTATAATTACATTCTCGCAATAAATGGGTACCACATTCCACAAGGTACTTCGTTCCATCGTGATCCCTTCTATTAATACATTGGTACAGTTGATGGGAGAGATTGTTTTAGGACGATAGAAAGTCCTGCCTTCCATACCGTCATAGATACGTTGTTCTATAGGCATGTCCCACGGAACATCTTTTTCTACCACTGAAGCACCGTTAGGACGTTTTCTGATTTCAGCATCCATAGGTGGTCCGTAAATGGTTCCTTTTCCTGTAATGGCGATGTTGTTTTCCCCATTGGCGTAAATAAAGGCGGCCGGCCCCATTATTTCTACCCCTTCATGGCGTGTGAAAACCGCCGGCAGATAATCTTCCGCACGACCGGAAAACTCTATTTCGGCTCCTTTGGCTAAATGTAGATTGACATTACTTTTCAGTACAATACGGGCCGATTTCCATTTTCCCTCAGGAATGACGACTGTTCCTCCTCCTTGTTTGCTGACTTCGGCAATCGTCCGGTTCACTAAATCTGTAATAGGGGCATCTTCTGTCATTCCTTTGTCTTTCATATTGACGATGAAATCGGGAAAAACGGGACGCTTTGGTTGAGGCATATTGAAATATGCATTCTTGATCGGAACGATATTCCGGGGCATGGCTTGTGCACCGACTTCATTTAAATAGGGGATAGCCGGTTTCAGTTCTGCTGTCAGTTTATCCAATACTTCCGGATTCGAGTTTGCTTGTATTGTTCTGATGTTATGAAGACTTGTGTCGCTTCGGACAGTATATAAAGATTCCCCATTGGTAATTTCATTGATATGGGATGGGGTATAGTTTTTTTGATTATCAGTTTGGATATTTGTATTTTCTATCTTTTGAGCGACACTTTGTGTGCTTGCCATACATATCCCGATACACAGTCCCCAAAAAGCGTTTCTTGTCATACTTAGTCTTTTAAAAGTTAAATGGCCTTCATTTTGCGGCTCTTATAGGTAATGACGTTTATAGATCGAATTTGTAACCATTGGATTTGTTCTTATTTTTATAAAGCGGTTCGATGTCTTCTTGTTTGTCTGTAAATAGAAGAAAAAGGTTATTTTTATAGGTGTTAAATCAAAATATGATGTATATTTGAAGGCGAAATAATCAAATATCTATGAAAAAGTATATTATAACTCTGCTGTTTTGTACGTTATTTTGTCATTTAGGCATTGCCCAAGGTTTGAAATCGGTTTCTATTCTGGGGGATTCTTATTCCACTTTCGAAGGCTATGTTCAGCCCGATACTAATTTTGTATGGTATCTGAAGACGCCTCCTAAAGGACGGAAGACAGATATGGTTTCTGTACGTAATACCTGGTGGCATCAGTTTATTAAGGAGAACAACTACCGTCTTTGTGTGAATAATTCGTTTTCCGGTGCTACTATTTGCCATACCGGTTACCGTTCGGAGGATTATAGCGACCGTTCTTTCATCACCCGGATGAAGGCGTTGGGCTGTCCTGATATTATTTTTATTTTTGGCGCGACTAATGATTATTGGGCGAAATCACCTTTAGGAGAGTATCAGTATGCGGATTGGTCTAAAAAAGATTTGTATTCTTTCCGCCCTGCCATGGCTTATATGCTGGATACAATGATTGATTACTATCCTAATGTGGAGATCTATTTTTTGTTGAATGATGGTTTGGGAAACGAGATAACTGAATCAGTCAGAACAATTTGCAAACATTATCAGATCGATTGCATCGAATTGAAAGGGCTTGATAAGATGAGCGGCCATCCTTCGGTGAAAGGGATGAAACAGATTAGTGAACAGGTGAAGGCGTATATGGCTGCGCACGGAAAGTGACATGATCGTTTTTAAAGCCTGTTTAAATTTTTGTTTTCATTTCAGAATGACAATGCTGATGCAAATTTAAACAGGCTAAAAGGAATATAATTCTTTTGATAAACTTAGTCAATGGTTTTATGAATCCTGGCTTTTGATGGGCGACTGATAACAAGTATCTTTGTGGCTTGATGAATGTCGCATCCAGACATTAGACCTCATCATTCACTATCCAACGTCCCGATTTATTGCTTCCTTCGCGTCTTATGTAACCGGCATCACGCAGTTCCTTGATTTTCTTTTCAATCGAGCGACGGGTGACGGAGAGTGCAGCTGCGATTTCATCAAGGGTGACAGCCGGATTACGCTGGATTTGTTCAATGATTTGTTCCGAACTTATCCCGAACTTATCCCGAATTTTATCCCGAACTTCCATCACATTGTGCTGAGATATAAGACTGCCTTGATGTCTCTTGAGGGTGTTTAAAATCTCTTGAAGCATAAATTCAATGAAAGGTCCTGAATCAGCTGTTGCAGTGCTGTGCTGTATTGCATTATAATAAGCTTCTTGATTGGCATAGACCATATTTTCTACGGGCAGATATTCAAAAAGCGGATGCAGTCTGCCTAAAATTAGTGATTGCCAAAGACGGCCCATACGCCCATTACCATCACTGAATGGATGAATAAATTCAAATTCATAATGGAACACACAACTGCGAATGAGTAAATGGTCTTTGGCCTGTTTGAGCCACTCAAATAAATCATCTATCAAAAAAGGAACGCGATCGGCAGGGGGAGCCATGTGTACCAATCTTTCTTCTGAGAAAACACCGACTCCACCACGGCGGAATTTGCCGGCATCGTCGGTCAGTGCCATCATCATTGTACCGTGTGCCTTTAACAAGTCATTTACATCAAACGGATTTAATTTTTCGTAAAGCTCATAGGTCTTTATAGCGTTTTTAACCTCTTGAATCTGCCGCAAAGGTGCCATAACCGTTTTACCATCAATAATGTCTTTCACTTCGTTTTCCGACAGCATATTCCCTTCAATGGCCAATGAACTATGGATTGTTCTTACTCGATTGGCTTTTCGCAATCTCAGCCCATCGCTTTGCTCTAAACGAATGGCGTATCGCTCAATCTGTGCAGATATTTCTGCAATCAAGTTGATAGCGTTGGTTGATATGGTAAATGGTGGTATATACATGGTATAAACAATTATTTATCGTTGTACTTATCTGTCACTTTATGTAAGATAAGTTTAGGCTAAAGTACAAAAAAGAAACGAATAAGTGGATGCAAACTGGGCAAAAGTGCGATTCGAATTTCTGTATTCTAAATATAGTTGCAAGGAACGGATTTAATTAATATTGATAAATTATCAGACATATTCCCATAACTTCCGGTTGATTTTAGAGTTAGATACTAAAAATATCTTGGAAATTATGGGAAGAGGGGATTAAACTTACAATTATTCTTCCTTATATTCAAACCATTGGTATGATGCTTTATTTATCGATTGTCAAACGGATTTCATTCTTTCCTTTCAGTAATGAATAATAGCCTTTAGCTGTACGATACAGAGCCAAGCCCGCCCATTCGTTCGCCCGACGGGTGGAGAAATTCATTGTCGTGGTGGCCGAGAAATTATGAGAATGTACACGGAGCAGAAGCATGGAGGGACATACCAGACTGTCTGCCATCTCAGGTCGGAGAGACAAAAACAAGTTGCCATCGGCAAAATGATGGAAAGGTTGCTCAGGGATACGCATTGTAGCCCATTCCGGTGATAAAGCAGAATTTTCAAAATCATTCTGTTTATCTGTCTTCGACACCGGCGTCTATGGTAAAAGTGGACGTTTCAACCGGTTCCGATAACACCAATGCCGGGATTGAAGATAGGTTTACCGTTTTGAAAACTCACCTCACAAAGAAAGGTTTCGCGTCCTAAAGGCACCAGACCTCCTTCCACGATCCGTTTACCGAGAAACACAGCATACCAATGTCCGGTTGGTGTCTGTGCCAAATCGGCATGTCCGAGAGACTGCACAGGGTAGTCCTTGCCAAGATGGCGGTGTGTCAATACGGGATTGACGGTACAAGGTACATATGGTCCCCAGAGGGATTTAGCAGTGAGGGCGGTAACAGCATGGTTATAATCCGATCCTCCTTCAGCCATCAACAATAGATAGTGATCCTCTATTTTGTATAAATGAGGCCCTTCGGCGTACTTTGCATTAGCCGCATGGCCATAGGCCAATGTTTTTCGTTCTCCGACCAGACATCTTTTTTGGAGGTCCAGCTCCTGCATCCATACGGCACACTGGGCAGGCCATGCGCTCTTAAAATCCCAGCGATTGCCTGTATAATAACAGCGTCCGTCCTCATCAAAAAAAAGAGAAGGGTCAATGCCGGGAGCATCTTTCAGCTATACCGGATCCGACCAGGGACCGGCCGGATTCTTGGTTGTCATGTAGAAATTGCCACCACAGCCATGAGCTGTGGTAATAAGATAGAATGTTCCATTATGATAACGCAAAGTGGGTGCCCAGATGCCATCATTATCCGTCATACCGTTAATTAGTCAGGTCACGGCTATGATAAATGGGAAGTCCGGGAAACCATGTGAATGATGAAGTGACTAAATAATAATCTTCTCCTACCCGGCAGATAGAAGGATCTGGATGGAATCCCGTGCAAATGGGATTGGAAATGGAATCCGGAATAATCGTTTCTCCCATCATTCTAACACACAAAAAAAAGTAACTAACAGTAAAAGTAATCTTCTTATTTTTCTGTTTAGAAATATGAAATTGCGCATTATTATAATATTTCTCATCGTTATTAATATATTAGCAATTATTATATTTCAAATTTTCCAGTGTTACATTTCTTCTGTCTTTTGCATGGTTCATTCTATATCTCAGCCCTTTTGCATAAGATATGGAATAGCTCAAAAGTGATAGACATTGTCTATCGTTACGAAAGTGCCATCACTTCCATAGATTGTTTTTGTTTTGTCTGTCCATACCGGTCGTACCCCTGTTATCTCAACCTGTAAGGTATAATTTGCCTTCGGCATTTTCGGTGTTATAATTCGAATTGCTTTTTCCGGATACTTGCTGTAGAAATCTACCAATGAAGAATATACAGTATCTTTCTCGGCATTTAATACACTTACTTTGGCATATCCGCCATGAGGGTTTGTTTCTCCAACAATAGCAGCATGAGTTCCTTTGAACGCTATCTCCAACACGTTTCCTTTTTGATTGGACTTCCATGCTCCGTACAACTTTTTCCCTTTGTTCAGAGCGTCCGCCGGTTTTAGCTTCCTGATGTCCCATGCCTGCCAATATTCAGGGATGGATATTTTTGTTCCATCCACTTGTAAAGGCATCCATACATATGTGGCGGCTGAGGCCTGATGCGGATAAGACCAACGATCCCCCATAAACATAGGTATGGTATCATTACCGCATTTCAGCGGGAATACAAATGTACTTTGCGAATTGTAGGTCAGCTTGCCTTTCGGGCAGAACAGTCCTTGTTTCGTCCAAGGGCCTTCTATCTGGGGAGCCGTGAAATAGAAGTTATCATTTTTCTCCCAACTGGTCAGGTTTGAGGTAAGCATGAAATAGACACCGTTCTTTTTGAACATGGCCGGTGATTCGCCCATGCCTTTAATGTGGGCCACTTCAGCCTCTATCGAACGGTAATCATCGCTTAACCGATAAACAGGACCATGATGAATCAGTAAATATCCTTTTCCATCGGTGTCCTGAAAAGTTCCCATATCCCAGCGTTTTACCGGTTGTCCCTTATAGAGCAACGGTCCCTGCAACTGATAGTCACCTGCAATCGTTTTGCAGGTGGCTAAACCGATATAAGGGTCCTTGTATCCCATATCATCGGCATGCATCAGCATGATATACTCGCCCGTCTTAGGGCATTTCATCACTTTTACACGCTCACCTACGCGATTGGGACCGAGGATGCCTTCGGGTTGGACTCTAAGGACAATGTTCTCGAATTTCCAGTTTACAAGGTCATCCGAAGAATAACATGAGAAGCCGGGGAAAGCGTTACTTTTGTCCGATTTCCATTCTCCGAAAAGATAATATCTTCCGTTTTCTTCCACAATACAAGCGCCATGTGCATTGACAATATTTCCCTTGTCATCAAACCATGGAATACCGTTGATTACTAAATTGTTTTGAGCTGTAGCTGTTCCTGCTTTCAATAAGAGGAACAACAAGAATGGTAAATATTTCATCATGTTCTTTTATCTTTTTGTTGTGCAAATATCTGAATTATAAATAATTTCTAACATGGATTTTAGTCTCAAATCCTGTATTATCGTACAAAAAAACGCGTGAAGTGTTATTGTTCTTTGTTGAAAGTATGGGTGTCAAGTTCTCATAGTAGGCTTTATCTTAAAGGTTTTCACTTGATTTTAATCTTGAGGGGGGGAAGTATTGTGCTTCTCTTATGTCAACATTTATATTGGCTAATAAGAATCTCATTGTTATCAGTGAAAATAGTTTTTTTAGTGTTCAACAGAATTCTATTTAAAAATGGATGTATAAAAATGTTTGTATATACTTTTGCTAATAAAATTATTTGTAGTTATATGTAGAACGAGGACTGCATTAGCCCTCGTTCTACATATAGACTTCAGAATTGTTCTCCTGGTTGAGGCCAATTGGGGGTAGGAATATGCATTCTTTGCATTTCTTCATCGAACTCCTTTACTCGTCTAGGGTATTTTTTTGCGAGATTATTCGTCTCTTCTGGATCTTCTTTCAAGTTATACAATTCTAGAGGTTGATTAGGATGGATGGTTACACACTTCCAATCTCCTTTTCTGGCTGCACGTTGTTTCCCTGGAAATTCCCAATATAATAAGCGGTTGTCTGTATCAACTTGCTTTCCATAGAAAAGCGGTAAGATGTTTATACCGTTAATTTGTTTTGGCAAATGCTTCGTTCCTTTAGCCAATGCTGCTAATGTGGGCATCATATCTGGAAAGTAGATAAGATTGTCTAGTGTTTGTATAGGTACCATTCCTGGTTGATTGACAATGAAAGGTACTCGGATCCCACCTTCGTAAAGCGTTCCTTTTCGACCTTTGAATCCAGCATTGCAATTTAATATTTTAATAGGAGCTTGGATAGCGGCCCCATTGTCTGAGGCAAAAATAATTAATGTATTCTTTCGTAAATTAAGTTGTTCTAGTTCGTTTAATAAACGTCCGATAGCAGCATCCATGTGAGTAATCAATGAAGCATAGCGTTTGGTATTAGGCTCCCATGTTTCTTGTCCTTCATACCATGCTGTTTGATCTATATTATAGGGTTCATGAGGGGCGTCAAAAGCTAAATAAAGAAAAAAAGGATTGTCTTTATTCCTTTTTATAAAAGCGATGGCATCGTTTGTGCTCAAGTCGTTGTTATGAATACCATGTTTTCCATTTGTATTTTCTGGGATGTGGATGAGTGAGTCACCGTGGAAACGATAATAGGGATAATAATAAGGAGAGTTACTGTGTACCGTAGAGATAGTCCATCCATAAAATTCGTCAAATCCGCGATGATTAGGAGAGGCTCCTTTATCGTAGCCATCTAAATGCCATTTGTTTACTAAGCAAGTTCGGTAACCCGCTGCGCTTAATACGGTGGCAATGGTTGTATCTTGTGGTAATAGATTAGCTCTCCTGACAATGGTGGAATCACCATTGGGATTTATTTTGATTCCGGCAATACCTCCGGCTGTACACATGTTATCCCGTATACGGGTATTTCCTGTATTTTTACCAGTCAGCAATGCACATCTGGATGGTGAACTAATACCGCTTCCTGCATAACATTGATTGAACCGGGTACCGGTTTCGGCTAGTTGGTCAATATTAGGTGTTTTTACATATTGATTACCGTAACAGGATAAATCTCCATACCCCATATCGTCTGCTAAAATAAAGATGATGTTCGGTCTGTCTGGACTTACTTTGTCATTTTGAATCTCTGCAAAGGTAATTTGGGGTAGAAGGATACCGGCAGTATATAAACTGCCGGTTAAGATATTATTTTTCATATTTTATGGATAAAGGATTAATATAACTCATTTTGCTCCCAATTGTTTGAAAGCTGAATTTGGTCGTAAGGGATTCCAAACAGAACAGCAGCGGATGTTCCCGTCCACTTCCATGTTGTAGGTGTGCCGGTGATGTCGGATGGACTACTTACATTCATTCCATTATTACTGGACTGAAATGTAGGGTTGAGTCCTTGTGTACGGTGGCTAAAATGTTTTTCCATTACTTCTGTAATTCTTCCCCGACGGATTAAGTCATACCATCTATGTCCTTCAAAACATAGTTCCAACATTCTTTCATTTTCGATGGCTATACTCATTTCCTTTTGTGTTGTAGCAGTTGTATTTGATAGTCCGGCACGAGTCCTTACCATATTTAGATAGTTGGCGGCAGATGGGGTATTGCCGGTTTCGTTTAAACATTCGGCATACATTAACAATACATCTGCATATCGATAAATGATATTGTCGTTACCACAAGCACAAGTTGTCATACCCTCATTACCAAAGTCGAAATATTTTAATGTGACAGGAAGGTAAGTGTATCCTTCTTCTGTGATGTCTACCTCGTTGCTGGCTACTGATATGTCATCTGTATAAATTCCATTGTATATTAATTTTTGAAAGCGTTGGTCATTACTGTTGGCTTTGAATGTATTGTAAAGTTCCCATGTCATTAACAGACAACTGGTGCCTTGTGAAACAGTGATGGTAGAACTGGTTCCGTCTGGATAAATGTAAGCGGGCTGAGTAGATGGTCGAGCTGCTGGTATGCAACGTCCCATAAGTGGGTTAGCCACTACTGTTGCACCGTTGTTGTATTGAGCAGCAAAAATGATTTCTTTTCCCATTGGGTTGTCTGAAGCATAAATCTGTAAGACATCATTTTCTAAATCTAATTTTTCCTTATTTTGATTGGCATAATCCAGAATGTTTTCTAAAGAATTTTTAGCTGAATTAAAATCCTGCAATGTCATAAAAACGTCTGCTTGCATGGTATAAGCTGCTATTTTTGTCGCTCGTCCTTGCATGTTATTGGCGGAATAGTAGTTTGGCAGATTGGCTATGGCTGTTTTCAAGTCGTCTTTTATCAAGCTGTAGACTTCGTTCACACTGCTCCGTCCATAATCATAAAGGGTTGAGTAATCATCTATTGGATCTGTAGTGATAGGTACTGCTCCAAAAAGTCTTACAAGCGTGAAATAGGCATACGCCCTGAGAAACTTAGCTTCACCTTCATATTGTGTTCTGTTCGTTTCCGAGGCATTATCTAGTTTTTGAAGAACATTGTTGCAGCGGTTTATCATATTGAAACAATGTTCCCATATTTCACTAGTGATTCCTAAAGTCGCATCCCATGTACTTTCGTTCAGACTGATGTGATCAAGGGAGTTATTTTTTTTATAGTCGTATCCTTCATCTGTAGCCAAACTATTAACATAATTCACATTTAGTGTGATGTCCTGTAGGTGATAATAACCATTGAGAAGTATGTTTTGCAGTTCTGCATCATTTTTCAGATAGGTTTCCATTTGCATGGAATCGGTAGGGTAACGGTCAAAAAATCCGTCACTACAAGCGGTATAGGTAAGGCTTGTCATGGAAATGATCGCAAATGAAATTAATTTATTGAAAGTTTTCATATTGTATCGTTGTTAAAAGTTAAAATTAAGACCGAAAGTAAATGTGCGGGAGATGGGATATCCACCAAAGTCCACCCCGTTGTTTGTGGCGGAGTTCCCTTCATAATTTGCTTCAACGGAATAACCTGGATATTTGTCAAAAGTCCATAGGTTTTGTACATTAGCACTGATGCGCATATTTTCTATGCCTATTATTTTACAGAATTTTTTCGGTAATGTATATCCAAGGGATACGTTACGGATACGTAGAAAGTCTGCATCATAAAGATATCTTGTGGAGGGGCCAATATTGCTGCCTAGGTTATTTGTCCCAGCTTTGTGTGACCTTCCGTTTCCGGGATCGGTTGATGACTTCCAGCGTCCTAATCCGGATTCAGCTAGTACATTGTCATCGTATCGGTTTAAAGAAAAAGCACGTGCGGCTGCATAAATTACATTACCTCCGCATTGTCCGTCAATAGTGACCGCCAAATCGAAATCTTTATAAATAAAAGTATTATTCCATCCAAAGGTAAAATCCGGTTGATAGTTCCCTACCAATTGATAATCGTTGACGTCAATAGTGCCGTCTTTATTATAATCTTCAAATATTAAATCTCCAATATCCTGAGTTCCGTTTTTAGCATATTGGGCTAAATCTTTTTCTGTATTAAATGTGCCTATAACTTTTAGCATATACATGTCACCCATCGGACGTCCTACATAGTTTCTCATTACATTTCCCCATTTGGTTCCTGCACTTGCATTGGCAAGTTGATTTTGATTGTTGGCAAGTGAAAGAATTTTATTATTGTTTTTGGACCAACTAAGAGTCGTTTCCCAGGAAAAATCTCCTTTAAACGGAGTGGCGGAAACTTGGATTTCTATACCTTTATTTTCAATTTGTCCGGCATTCATATAAACGCTGCCTGCTATACCATTGAAATTAGGAATATTGGCTGGCATCACAATGTCACTAGTCCTCTTGTAGAGATCTACTACTATATTCAAGGCATTGAATACGCCAATATCAAACCCTAAGTCCATTTGTTTGTTTTTCTCCCATCCTAATTGTCGGTTTGAATAACCGCTAGGATAATAAGTAGGTATGGCTGTTGTACCAAACACCACATTTTGGTCTGAACTGATAGTAGATATCCATGCATAATCATTTCCTATCTGATCATTACCTGTTATTCCATAACTGGCACGTAATTTAGCGATGTCGAGCCAGTGTATATCTTTCATAAAGTCTTCTTCGGTTATATTCCATGCCAATGACCCCGAATAAAACCATCCTGCGCGTTTGTCCGGTCCGAATTTGCTGGAACGGTCGCGACGGACAGAACCTGAAAGGACATATTTATAATTATAATCATACACTAGACGGGCAAACATGGCGTCAAATACATAGTTGGAGTATTCGGAAGAACCTGTCCACAGTTTCGCTCCATTTACGTTGGTAATAGATGTATTGTTATAGGCAATGGGATTATCAGAATCAGTCCGATCGTCTTGTTGTACTTCAAAATCACTATTGTATTCGAAGTCATATCCGATCATGGTGTTCAAATGATGTTTTTCATTAAATGTAACATCATAAGTTGCTGTAGTGGACCAATAGGCATTATAACCAAATCCAGACAGACGGTAACCGTCTATGCTAGTCAAATCCGGTGTGGATTTGTTACCTGTATAACTTTTACCTAGTAAAAAGGCAGATTGGTAATAATCTTGTTTTGCTGCATTAGTCGTAAAGTTTACCGATGTGCGTAATGTCAGTCCTTTAATGGGTTTTACTTCAAAATAGGCATTGGACATTGTGCGGATAGACCATTTGTCATTTCGATTTTCTAGTAAATTCGAAACAGGATTGCGAAGTTGGTTATTAAGTCCTAAGTCTGCATAATGTTGAGCTATTTGAGTATAATCTCCGTTATTCTGGTAAACAGGAAGTATAGGTGGCATAGACAATGCCTGGGCAATTACGCCTGTTACGTCTTCAGTATTTCCACCGGTTGGTTGTTGGAGGCGTCTTTTGCTATAGGTTGTACTGAAATTGACTCCTAGTTTTATTTTCTTTGATAAATTTGCTTCAAATCCTCCTTTGATTCCGACTCTTTTGTAAAAAGAGTTTAACAGGATGCCATCCTCGTTTTGATAGTTGGCAGAGAAGTTGTATTTTAAAATTTCTGTACCTCCTGTAATGGTTGCTGTTCCTCTATAATTCAGTGCATTACGGAATATGGCATCTTGCCAGTTCGTGTTTTCGTAATTCCCACTCTCTCTCATCTGAATCAACTTGGGAAAATTTTGAATACTTCCGTTGTTTGTACGTGCTTCAATGATCATGTCCATATAATCATCAGCTTCTAGTACGTCCACATAATTTTGGGCTTCACTCCATCCTACTTGTGTGGAAAAACTAACTTTAGGTTTTCCTGTTTGTCCTTGTTTAGTAGTGACAATAATTACACCGTTTCCTGCTTTGGAACCATAAATGGCAGAGGAGGCTGCATCTTTTAGTATTTGAATGTCAGCAATGTCTGCAGGGTTGATATTATTAAAAAGTTCTGCGTCTGTTGTGGGGTAACCGTCGATTACAAATAAGGGGTCATTTCCGCTATTGATGGAGCCTGCTCCTCGGACCCGGATTGCCGGAGCGGCTCCCGGCTCTCCACTGATTTGTTGTAAGGTGATACCTGACGACATACCCACAAGGCTTTGTGATATATTTGATGTCGGCATCTCTGAAATTTTTCCTCCCTTTACAGTTGAGATGGCGGTGGATACCGAACGTTTTTGTATGGCACCATAGCCTACCACCACTACTTCGTCCAATGTTTCTGTATCTTCTTCTAATGTTATAATAAGCTTATCATTTTTATTGACTTTAATTTCTTGTGTAATATAACCGATGTAAGAAATGAGTATTGTTCCTTGACTGTTCATTTGAAGACTAAAGTTTCCGTCAAGATCAGAAACTGTGCCGTTTGTACTTCCTTTTTCCATAATCGTTGCACCGACGATGGGAATACCCGCATTATCTTTCACAATACCTGTCACCTTATTTTGTTCTTGCTGTATTCCTTGCACAATCTCAGTAGAAAGAATGATTTTCTTTTCAAGCACTGAATACTTCACATTCGTTCCTGCGAAAATCTGATCCAATATCTTGAAGATATTATTGTTGTTTGCCGAAACTGATACAATACGTTTCAGATCTACGTGTTTAT
>ERZ1673744.2428-NODE-2428-length-14019-cov-5.464408_pt1 | contig 14019 bp, 9 predicted proteins | sample MGYA00580207_ERZ1673744 | MGnify/ENA primary metagenome ERZ1673744 (study PRJEB41218, sample SAMN15661751) | gut metagenome | host: Homo sapiens | place: Canada: London | collected 2015-08-20/2019-03-30 | study: EMG produced TPA metagenomics assembly of... | reverse complement strand
GGACTATGAACTGGAATTGCCGGAAAAGGCGGTGCTGGCAATGGCGTACTACATTGCCGCCCAATGCAACAGCATGGAGTACGACCAGCGGTTTTTCCAGAGCTTTTTTGCCCAGTACCAGGGCAAGCTGGCAAACTTAGCCGCGGACAGCACCGGACCCGAGTTTACCGCCACCGCGAACAGCGACCTGCCGGATTGGATGTGAGGAAGCTATGGCATACAAACCAACAAGCATGCCCACCGCCAGCGCGCCGAGCCTGAGCGTGGTGCGTATCAATGATTTTTACGGCTGCGACCTGACGAACCAGCCGACAAATGTGGATGCGCAGCGCAGCCCCGACGCGCGGAATATGATCCGCGATGTGCCGGGCAAGGTGCGCAAGCGGATGGGATACCACACGGTGTACACACTGGAAGGGCAGATCAACGGCTTCCACAAACTGAACGGTGCGGCTGCACTGATCCATGCAGGGACGAAGCTGTACAAGGTGACCCCTGACGGCTGCGAGGTAGTTTACACCGAGGCGGCAGATGCACGCAGCAAGAGCTGGGAGTTTGATAAAAAGCTGGTGATTGCAGACGGCAAAGCGCTGCTGGTGTACGACGGCGAAACGGTAGAACGTGCCGACACGCAGGGGCGCGTGCCGATTTTGACGATCAGCCGGCAGCCCAGCGGCGGCGGTACGAGCTACGAAGGGCTGAACCTGCTGCAGCCGAAGTTTGAGGAAGACTTTTTGGTGGATTCCACCCACAAGGACGCAAAGGTGTTCCAGCTGAGCTTTGGCGGGCTGGATGCAGACGCCGTGACCGTGCAGGTAATGACCAGCGGCGGCGACTGGGCGGAGAAAAAAGAAGGCACCGATTTTACGGTGAACCGGGAAAGCGGCACAGTGACTTTTACGGCTGCCCCGGGCGCTACGCCGGTAAGCGGCACCGACAATATAAAAATTATTGCCAGCCGCACGGTGGAAGGGTACGCCGACAGAGTGAACCGGTGCAGCATTGGCATACAGTTTGGCGTGGCGGGAGCCTCTGACCGGCTGTTTTTGGCGGGGAACCGGGAGTTTATCAACTATGACTGGTACAGCGGGCAGAATGACCCGACCTATTGGAGCGACACCGCCTACAGCGTGCTGGGGCAGAGTGATGCCGCCATTGTGGGCTACAGCGTGGTAAACGCCCGGCTTGCCGCCCACAAGAACGGACAGGACGCCGAGCGCAACTGCATTGTGCGGGAGGGCAACCTGACGGACAACCAGCCAGCCTTCCCGATTGTGAACATTTTGCAGGGCGAAGGCGCGATTGGACCGTATACCTTTGGGTATTTGCAGACGGAACCGCTGTTTTTGACGAACCTGGGGGTCTATGCCATTACCGCACAGGACATTACCGGCGAAAAGTACAGCCAACTGCGGAGTTTCTTTTTGAACGGGAAGCTGCTGGACGAAGCCAACCTGAAGGACGCCTACTGCTGCGTATACAAGGATATGTACTGGCTAGCGGTAAACGACCGGGTGTATGTGCTGGACGGGCTGCAGGCAAGCCAGACGGATCGCAATGCCCCGTATGCCACGCGGCAGTATGCCGGGTTTTACCTGACGCATATCCCCGCGCGGGTGCTATGGGAGAACGACGGGGCGCTGTGGTTTGGCGGCAAAGACGGCAAGGTGCGCAAGTTTTACACCGACGCCGCGAACCAGACCAGCTACAACGACGACGGGAAAGCAATCTATGCCTGCTGGCGGACAATGGACGTAAGCGGGAAGAACGTGTACCGCTCGAAAAATTTCAGCCGGTTATATGTGGAGCTGGCGGCGGCTGTGGCCACGAGCCTGAAAGCCTTTGCACGGATCAGCGGTGTGTGGGAACAGCTGTTTGAGGATAACACCAGCGCCCGGTACTTTGATTTTACAAACCTGAATTTTGGAAAGATCACCTTTAGCTGTGACGACAACCCGAAAACCCTGGGCGAGAAGATCAGCATTAAAAAGGTAGACAAGGCGGGATTCCGCATTGAGAACGGGGAAGTAGATGAACCGTTTGGACTGAACAACATCAGTATTGAGTATGTGGAAACCGGCTATTACAAGCGATAAGAAGGTGAAAGAATGGCATTTGAAAAAATCACGGACAGCGAGCTGGAAAGCGTGGGGGTTGAGCTGCTGGACGATGTACCGGGGTTAAGCCCCGGTGCAATGAAAGCCAAATTTGAGGAAACCGCAAAAAAGCTGCTGGCGCCGAAGATCAACAAGCTGATTGACGCGCTGGACGATATGAACCTGGAAATTGCCGTAAAGGGCAGCGGAGATGTGCTGTACCTGCGCCTGAACGCAGACAAGGTACTGGAAACCAGCCCGGACGGAGAAACCTGGCAGGCAACCGGCAGCAGCGGACACCTGATTCTGAACAGCGACGGCGAATCCGTACCGCAGCGAAGCCGGATGCAGTTTTTGGGCGCAGATGTCAAGGACATTGGTGGTGTGACCCAAATCGCGATGCAGAAGGGCGACAAGGGAGACGCAGGCCCGCAAGGCCCGGTAGGCCCCCAGGGGCCAGCGGGCGCACAGGGCAACATTGGCCCCACCGGCCCGCAGGGTATACAAGGCCCGCGCGGCGTGCAGGGGCTGACAGGTGCCACGGGACCGACCGGCGCGACAGGACCAGCCGGACCGCAGGGACCGCAAGGCGAGCGCGGTGCGGACGGCAGCAGCTTTGTGGTGCTGGGGCGCTATGACAGACTGACCCTTTTGGAAGCAGCGCACCCCGCCGGCAATAAGGGCGATGCCTACGCCGTTGGCAGTGAGACCGATAACATTGTGTACCTGTGGGACATGGATGCCCAAAAGTGGAACCCCATAGGCAGCTTGCAGGGACCGCAAGGTCCGCAAGGACCACAGGGACCGCAGGGTGCAACCGGCGACGTGGGACCGGCTGGACCGAAAGGCGACACCGGCAGCGAAGGGCCGCAGGGCATCCAGGGCGAGAAAGGCGACGTGGGCGAGCGCGGACCGCAGGGGATACAGGGCATCCAGGGGGAACAGGGACCTGTGGGTGCGACAGGCCCGCAGGGCGAGAAAGGCGACCCGGGTGTTATCCAGAACGTGAACGGCAAGACCGGGGAATCGGTATGGCTGAACGCAACGGATGTGGGCGCAGAAGCGGCACACAGCTATAAGACGGTATCGGTGGCGGCGAGCGCCTGGGTGAGCGGGAGTTATAGCGTTGCCTGGGATGACGGAACCAGAACGAGCTATACGCAGTGCGCTACTGTGAATGTTAGCAACGTGACGGCAGACAGCCGGATTTTTGTGAGTGACCGCACGAGAGTGACGGATGCAGTGCGAATGGTAGCCGCACTTGAACCCGGAGCCGGTGTTGTCAAGTTTTATGCGAACGCAGCGCCCAGCGCTGCCGCGGTGTTTGTGGTGGAGGTGAGCGTATGAGTGGAGCAGCGAATAATCCGTACCTTGAAGCCAGTAGAGACGACCTGCTGCGAATCATGACGGCCCCCAACGCTGGGGCGCACAACGCCATTTATCGTGGCAAATATCTTGGCACGAGCGTGACGGCAGCACAGTATGCTGCTATTGCGGCTGGCACATTCGATGATTTATACATCGGAGACTATTGGACTATCAGCCATGTCAACTACCGTCTTGCGGTGTTCGATTACTACCTCAACGGTGGTGATACGGCTTGCACTCCCCACCATGCGGGTATCGTGCCTGACACTTGCTTGTATAATGCGCAGATGCACAACACCAGTTCCGGCGATTGGGAAAGCGGTGCTGATACTACGGCTGGCGGCTATGTAGGCTCGGGTATGTATAAAACGAACCTTGCAAACGCAAAGACCACCGTCAAAAGTGCATTCAGCGGTCATGTTCTGAAACATAGAACCTATCTGACGAACGCTGTTGCGAATGGTCGCGCTAACAGCGGCATATGGTGCGACAGTGAAGTTGACCTTATGTGCGAGCAGATGGTCTATGGCAGTGGTATTTACTCTCCTGTTTCCGATGGTAGTAATGTCCCGGTTAACTTCCGTGTAGAGAAATCCCAGCTGCCGTTATTCCAGCACGAGCCGAGCCGTATTTGCAACCGCAATAACTGGTGGTTGAGGGACATTATTACCGCTTCTGATTTCGCCTTTGTCTTCGACAACGGCGTTGCGGGCTCCAGAGGCGCTTCCAATTCTCTTGGCGTTCGCCCGTTTTTCTGCATTTACTAAGGAGAAAAAATTATGAACGCAACAAATAATCCGTATGCTGTTACCCCCCCCCCGACAAAACGCTGACGCAGGAAGGCGCGGCAGCTGATGCCAAGACCGTTGGGACTGCGCTGACATTAAAAAAAATAACACAAGCCCTTTCGGTTGACCAATACAACATTGCTTTTTTTCCATATCCAAAAGACTTTAAAATGGCATTGCAATATATTTGTCCTGACGCATTACTTGTGCCACAAGTCGATTATGGAAGCGGGATGAACTTTAGGTGTTTCGGTAATACGAACAACAATTCTTTAGCAGCAATGATTGGAAAAACGATTAACATAACACTTTATTACTTGTAAGGAGGCTCATCAAAATGACGAAACTACGTTATCCATTCGGGGGGGCTGCCGTAAAGGTAGCTTGTGCAAACTGCACAGGTGCTGCGCATGAATGCAGCACAGAACCCGCTAAACAACTGCCCGTACTGGGTGGGCGACATACTCACAACGATGAGCGAAATCAAACCGGCACAGCGCTGGCCGGGGACGACGTGGGAGCAAATCACCGACTGTATGCTGAGAGCAGCGGACAAATCGCACCCCGCTGGCAGTACCGGCGGTGCGTGGGAAGTTGTGCAGACGTGGGAGCAGATGCCAAAGCATCTGCACGACGAACGGAAAATCACAAACGATGGAAACGCGGCTCTAATTGTTCATCCATCGCGACCCGGCCCAGCGTCTGGCGACAAAATGGAAGACCAGATTACCTGGCTAAACGGAAAGGAAGCTGTACAAACCGGATATGCTGGCGACAGCCAACCTATGCCCATCGTGAACAAGTACACAGCTTGCTATATGTGGAAACGCACCGGCTGACCCCGAAGGGGGTGTCGGTATGAGTGCAACCCGCAACCCTTATTACCAGCTGCCCGGTGGGGCTGACCTGCCCGGAGACGTGCGTGTGAGCGATACGGCAGACGCCAGCAAGACTGCTGCGGGTGGATGGGCGGCCAGCCCGGCGTCGGTGGCAAGTGCAGCTGCCACATTATCTAGTTTAGTTTGCCGCTTCGATATAGGAGACAACTCCGTACATTTCAAATTCACACCCACTTTCGGAATAAGGGCTAGTTTTGTATTGATTTCGATTACGCAGAGTTCTGGCATATGCTGTAACAGCATTGTTGTGCACAACAATGATGGAACTAGTGCTTCTACCGAGCTCGTTTCTAAGGGTCTTTCGGTAAAAGAAATCGTTACAAGCAAGTCTGGAAACATCATTGATGTCACCATTAGCTACACCTACAACAGCATTTGGGGTCATCTGTTTGTCATTCCGTCTGATAACGTCACAAACATCGGCCAATAATTACGAACAACAAAAATCCATCACAAAAAGAAAGGACGAAAAAGTGAAACAAACCGGAATCTTTAAGGGCCGCGCGGAAGTGCTGTACAACTACGGCCGCTTTGGCTGGACGCGGAACTATGGCAAGACCTGGCACGGCGGCATTGATATCGTCGGCTTGGACAGCGATAAAATCCGAATGCCGTACTACGACGGCAAGAAAATCACCGGCCGCGTGGTGCGGGCGCGCATCGTGATGAACCGCGCCGATAAAACGTGGGAGTGGGGCTGGTACGTCTGCGTGCAGCTGGACGCGGGCCAGACACCGGACGCCGTGAACTTTTTGTACTTTGCCCACTGCGCCAAGCTGCTGGTATCTGTGGGCCAGAAGATCAGCAGCGGCGACGCGCTGGGCATTATGGGCAACACCGGCAACGCGGCGGGCGGCTACATACACTGCCACTTTGAGGCCCGGGCTACGGCGACCGGCACAGGCGTTGACCCCACTGCCTACGCTGGCATTGACAACGCCGTGGGCGTTTACGGTACGACGGACGACGGCCAGACCGAGCAGATCAGCGAGACGCCGACCGGGAAAACGATGCAGTGCCTGATGATCGGACCGCTGGACAGCGCGGCAGCTGCCAAGTGCGACGCGCTGGCGGACAAGCTGGCGCTTGCCAGTGTGGGCAGGTATGCGACGCTGCCTGGGGTCGATACGGGTAAGGTGAAATGCGTCGGCGCTGTCAGCAACGGCGACGCGGTGAGCTTCTACCAGCTGGCCGAGGCTGAGGGCTGGACGAAGGACAATAAATACATGGCCCGGTATGTGGGCTGATGGAGGAAAGACATTGAAAAAATTATTTGTTTCGCAGCCGATGAATGGGAAGAGCGACAAAGAGATTTTGGACGAGCGCAATCGCCTGATTGCCGAAGCAGAGGAGCGTTCCGGCGAAAAATTCGAGGTGCTTGAGACATTTTTTCGGGGTGCCCCGGCGGATGCAAAGCCACTGTGGTATCTTGGCGAATCGCTGAAATATCTGTCCGAAGCAGATATGGCGGTCTTTGCACAGGACTGGATTGCGGCCCGCGGCTGCCAGATCGAACACGAGGCCGCACTGCGGTACGGCATTGCAACGATGGTAGCCGGAGAGGTACCGGTTTGTAAATGAAAGTGGGCGAAAAGCCCCAGAAAGGAAACGACAATGATGGTGTTTTTGATTGATTTTAAGGAAGCTATTTTCGGCAACCTGTTTGTGATGCTGGTGCTTTTGGCGATTGCCATGGATACGTTTTTGGGGGCGCTGCGTGCCTTCAAGTACCACAAGTGGAACAGCAGCGTGGGCATTGACGGCGGGCTGCGCAAGGTAGCAATGCTGGGAAGCGTATTCTTTTTGGTATTGGTGGATATGCTGTTGAACCTGAACGTGCTGGGCTGGGTAGGCGAAGAGATGCAGCGCAGCTTGGCGGTGATTGGCGTGACGAACCTGGGCATTGCCGAGTTCTTTTGTTTGTTTTACATCCTGTATGAATCCACGAGTATCATGAAAAATATGCTGCTGTGCGGACTGCCGTGCCCGAGGGGGCTGAAAGAGAAGCTGGCGCACTGGCTTGCCGATATGACCGAGGAGACGAACATGGATGTGGTTGCCATTGTGGAGAAAAATGCCCCTGTGAAGGAGGGATAAGATATGCACGACAGCTTTAACGGGAACAACAGCCGGAAAAACGCGTACACAAATGGTTGGAAGCAAGCGCAGGACCTGATGCCGCTGGTAAAACATACCCCGGTTGTGAGAAACGCTTTCAAAAACAATGCTGCACAGAAAGCCCCCACGCAGCCGACGACCGGGTACACCGGCGGTGCCGGAGGAAGCAGCGGGCGGCGCTACAGCAGCGGAAGTTCCGGCGGGAGCACCGGCACGACCACCACTGCGGCAAGTACGGTAAGCGGCGGCAATGCCTATGCCGACTGGCTGGACCAGCAGCGAGCGATGATTGAAGCTGCGGCTGCCGCCAAGCGGCAGGCTGCACAGCAGGCGTATGACCGCGGCATGAGCGCCCTGGGCACGGCTTATGGCGCACAGAAGGACGCCCTGCAGCGCAACTACGACAGCAGCGTGGGCACGATGAACGAGAGCTACCAGAACGGTGTGAACAGCACGAACCAGCAGGCAGACAAGACGATGAACGAGGCATACATCAACTATATGCTGAGCCGCCGCAACCTGCCGCAGATGCTGAGCGCACAGGGGATCAACGGCGGTGCGGCGGAAAGCACGATGGCGGGGCTTGCCAACAACTACGGCAACAGCCGCAACGAGATTGATGTGAACCGCAACGACACACTGGGCACGCTGCTGGAAAAGTTCAACGCGAACAAAGCAAGTGCGCTGCAAGCCATGAACAGTGCCAAGGCTGAGCTGGAACAGCGCAAGATGGCATACCAGATGCAGCTGGAACAGGCGTTGCAGGAAGGCATTGTGAGCGCGGCGAACGACCGCTATGACGCGCTGGCAAGCATTGGGAACAACTACCTGAGCAAGTTGGCTGATATGGGCATCAGCATGCAGGATGCAGCGGATGCCGCAGGCGCTGTGGGGTACACGGCAGGCAACACGCCGCAGAGTGTGAGCGTACAACAGGGCAGCGGCAGTACCGGGCGCACAAACTATGAGCTGGTGAACCGGCTGTTTGGGCAAGGGTACACGACCGACGATGTGATCAGCAGCCTGAGTGCTATGGGCTACACCCCGCAGACGATCCAGCAGATGCTGATGGGCGCAGCGTAAAAAGGAGAAGAAAATGGATATTAGTCTGGACTACATCAACAAGGTAATAGCCCGGAATAATGCCAAGACCGGGGCAGGAGCGCAGGCTCCTGCCTCTTTTGGCAACTATACGGGTTTTGAGGGTGATGCCCCTACTGTGGCGCGTATGCAGGAAAATCAGGTACAGGCAGCGATTGCCAGCGCATCGGCCCGGTGGGCAGCATACCAACAGGCCGTACAGCAGCATCAGGCAGACATGCAGCAGATCCGGCAGCGGGACAACCTGAAAACGCAGGAGAGGGGCGGCAGCAAGGCCAAACAGTATGACGCCGTGCAGGAGTATCTGCGGGATAATCCTGCGGCAGAAAAGCTATGGACCGCCGAGCACACCCCGGCACCGAACCCGCAGGCGGCAGCAGGCCGGGAAAAGCAGGCCGAAGAGCTGCGCAAAGGAATGACCGGCGCGGAATTGAGTGCCTACGAGCAGGCGGAAAAGACTGCCAAGGGATACGGAAAGCTGTACGGCGGTGCCCGGCGTTTACAGGATATGACCGCAGGGGCCTTGAAGCAGGCAGGAAGTTCCGCACTGGCCTTTATGGAAGGTATGGCGGCCGGTGACGAAGAGAACAAGCGGGCGCAGTGGGAAATGCGGCAGGCCGTTGACAACGGCACAGTATTTACCGCACCAGACGAGAACGGGAACAGCGTGGTGAGCGATGCCTACAAGCAGGCGCTGAAGGAGTTCGAGGACACCAAAGACAATGAGGTTATCATTGACGAATCGTTCAGCCCTGCACTGAAAGCCACACGAAAAGCAGCCGAGCAGATCTCACGCGGTGGCGCGGGCCTGAGTGCCACAGCAAAGAAAGCCTATGAAGTGGGTACCAGCATGGTACAGAATGCACCGAGTATGGCCGTGGGCCTGATCCCCGGCATCGGGCCTGCCGTGGGTCTTGGCATGATGGGACTTTCTGCCGCAGGCGGACGCATGGACGAGTTGAGCCAGCAGGGTGTTGGCAACCGCGAGGCATTTGCACGCGGCGCCGTGAGCGGTGCCATTGAAATTGCCACAGAGAAGCTGCCGATGGACACCTGGACCGAGATCATCACCAAGGGCGGCGAAACGGCGCTGCGCAACATTGCCAAGCAGGCATTTGGCGAGGCCACTGAGGAAGGTGCCGGCTATGTAATGAATGCTATATCTGACTTAGCTTTCCGCTATGGCACCGGCAAGCAAAAGTTCAGCTATGCAGATCTTGTGAATACCATTAAGGAAAACTACAGCTTACAGGAGCTGGCAGACAGTGCCCTGATGGGCGGATTGAGCGGTGCCGGGTTCGGTGCGATCGGTACCGGCATCAACCGTGCGTTTGGACTGGGCAGCAATACCAATGTGCAGCAGAACGAAAATGTGGAAACCACGCAGAATGAACAAACCGCTGTGCAGGAAAACGGTACCGCGCAGCTGGAGGACGAAACTCCACAGCAGACGGCTGAAGCCGAAAAGACGATGCAGGCACGGCGTGCCGCTGCGGAACAGCTGGCACCTTTGACCGGGTTGACGCCGGAACAGTTGTTAAACACGGCACAAATGGAGAATGCGCAAGCTACGCAGAACACTGTGCAAAGCGAGCAGCAAGCCGTGGAAAGCGCCACGACAGGCACGCAGGAAACCGTGCAGAATACCCTGGCGGACAAGACCCAGCTGATCCAGCAGCGCAACGTGCAGGCGGTAACGGCTTGGGCGGACAGCAATGCAGATTTCAGCCCCGAAATGAAGCGGCTGGTAAAGGAGAACTACGCCCCCGGCGCGAATGCCGGGTTATATACTACGGCCATGCAGAATTACTATGATGCAGGGCGCACAGGCAGCATTACTTATGAGCAGGCCCAGCAGATGAACGAAAGCCGGGCGGCTGCCGTTAGCAATGAACCGCTGCTGCGGGCTGCCTATGAAGCGGGGCGCAAGCAGGCTGTGAATGTGACCGACCCGGCGGGCACGGGCGCTGTGAGCGGGCGTGTGCAGTATGAGGAAGGCGCAACCAAAGGTGCAGTACTGGACGATGGCATTTTGCAGGCTGTGGCTGACAAGTTGGGTGTAGACATTAAGGTAGTACACCAGCTGGCGGACACGAACGGTACCGAAGCCAACGGCAGCTTTGCGGCTGGGCTGAGCCAGATTGTGTTAGGCGAAAACAGCAGCAATGCGTACCAGACACTGGTGCATGAGCTGACACACTACATAGGCAGCTATGCGCCGGAACAGATGAGCGATTTGCGCAATGCAGCACTGCGCTTTTATTCCGAGCAGGGCGGTGTTGTGCGCAGCACACTGCGGCAGTATGAGGCCAGCTATGGCAACTACACCCTGGGCGCCGATGAAGCTGCCCGCGATGTATTGAGCGGCGTCATGAGCACCGAGGACGGCGCACGCAGCTTTTTGGAATATATTACCCAAAGCGACGCCTACACCACCGCACAGAAGCGCGGCATTCTGCAGACGATGCGCGATGTGTTGGAAACGCTGGTGCAGAAGCTGCGAAATCTGCTGGTGGGCGGCGACGCGACGGAAACTGCCGGAAAAGCTAGGCAGATTGCGGAACAGGCGGATATGCTGGAACAGCGCCAGGCAATGATTGACCAGTACATGAGTGCTTTGGAAGATGCCCGGCAGAATGCCCGCGAAAAAGCCGAGAGCCGTTTGCAGTCGAGTGCAGAAGCACAGCAAACAGAAACCGCCCCGGCAGCAAGCCGAGGCGGAGAAAAATACAGTTATGCCGGTACCGAGGCGGCACAGGCTGACTATGGCGACCTGCACCGGGCACAGCAGATGGAGCTTGACGGCGAGGACGCTGAAGCGATCCGCAAAGAAACCGGATGGTTCCGCGGCGCAGACTACAAGTGGCGCTTTGAGATTGACGACAGCCAGACTGTGTGGCACCGCGAGGGTGACTATGGGTTGCAGCTGCGTGACGCGGCGTACCGTGAGTACAAGAGCCTGATGAACCAGATGCTGTACGGTACACTGACCGATGAGCAGACGAAGCGCCTGCAGCAGCTTGACAAAGAATACAAGGGCGCTGCAAATAGCCGTTGGAAGGTACTGGGGGACTACCTGGAAGCGCCCGAGCTGTACAAACAGTACCCGGACCTGCAAACGCTGCCCGTGAGTTTTGAGGACCTTGGCAAGGGCGTGAACGGGACCATGAGCAGGCTGGATGGTCTGCTGCTGAGTGACCGGCTGCGCAATGCCGACAGTGATTACTTGAAGCGGACGGTGCTGCACGAGGTACAGCACTGGATCCAGGCCGAGGAAGGCTTTGCTGGTGGTGCCAACCCGAAATATTGGGCAAAGCGGCTGCAGCAAGACCCACACATCGAGACAAAAGGTGTGCGCGATGCACGGGGAAAAATGCAGGCGCTGGAAGAGCACTACCCCGGGATTGCCGAATATGCCAACGAATACGGACACTATGAATCGGACGAGCAGCAGGCGGCATTGCTTGAACGTGCGAAGAAGGACGGCATCAGCGAAGATGCACTGGACGACTACTACATGGCGCAGTGGGATGCCGAACGTGGGAATAACACTGACAGCCGGACCCCCACACAGCTGTACTATGACACTGCCGGAGAACAGGAAGCGCGGGATACCGCGAAGCGCATGCGTTACACTGCCGAAGAACGGCAGGCGAACAAACCGTTCACCGGGAACAGTGATACGGTGTTTGCTGACCAAAAGGTGGATGCCTACAGCATTGACCCTGATTTTGACCGCAAGATTACCGAGTGGGACAAGGAAGGGCGAAATGCCAGCGAGGTGTTTACCCTTGGCACAACCGGTGACGCACTGAAGAGCATCGGTGTGCAGGACAAAAGCATTGTGATGGTAAGCGATAAGATCCGGCGCATCATGCGTGAGCACCCGGAAATGACGCTGGATATGATCCGCCAGATTCCGCACATGCTGGAAGAACCTGCGCTTGTGCTGGAAAGCAGCGGCGGCAGCATGATTGGGAAAACAACGCAGAATAGCCGAATCGTTGTTATTGGAACCGTCACAGATGCCAAAGGTAACCCAGTACTGAGCGTGCTGGATCTGCAGCCATCCACCGGTAAGGATATTCAGCTGGGATTGCAGGACTTTAACAAGGTAAGCAGCGCCTACGCCAAGACGACCAAACCAAAGGCAATGCTGGAAAAGAGCAATGTGCTGTATGTGAGCGAGGACACAAAAAAAGCCGATGCAGCACTCAACTCCTTCAGCTTCCAATTTGCCACATCGGAGTTGAACCGCACCGGTTCTATTGGAAGTATAGCATACGATGATGGGAAAGTCAACATTAAGGGTGTGCCTTTTAACGAACTGCTGAAGAAAAGCAGCGTTGACACCGTGGAGGACCTTGCCGCACGCAAGCGGGCATTGAAAGCGGAGAAGAATGCCTACGAGAACAGCGAGGAAGTGCGCCAGCTGAAAGCGGCACGGGAAAACGCCAAGCAGATGTATGGGCTGTTTGGCGGTGGGCTGCGTACTTGGGAGGCACAGCACCCCGAATGGGGCGACTATGTGGCGAAGCGCAAGGACTACAACCGCCAGCTGAGCGCCCTGGACACGCGCAGCGCCGAAATCAACGAGCAGGGGAAAGCGGATTTGCAGACCCGGCAGGATGCACAGTGGGCGGAAAAGCAGGCACAGCAGAAAGTCTATGACGCCAAAGTGCAGCAAAGCGGGTTGAGCACCGCCGATTACCACCGGCAGGAAGCCATAAAACACTATGGCACCACGGAGAACTTTGAAGCGGCTGCCTACCTGCTGCCGGACGGGAAGATGCTGGACTTTACCGAGGGCAACGCCGGAGAGCAGCGCGGCGCAGATCACCGCAATATCCAGACCATCTTCGGACCGGCGGAACTGGGGCAAAACGCTGTGCAGGCGGACTACCTGAACCGTTTTATGGAAGAAGGAAACATCCGCCTGATGCCGGAAAGCCCGGGTGTGGACCTGAGCGCTGCCGCCAAGCCGACGAAAGCACAGTTTGCCCGGATTGCGGAAATGGCGGAAACGCTGGGGCGCAGCGAGGGAAACTTTAGCCTGGATATTACCGATGAGAACGGCAAGCAGGCTGCCGGCAAAACCTATGAAGGGCGCATACGCGGTGCCGAAGTCGTGCGGGACATTGAAAGCTATTTTGAAACCGGTAAGTTACCGGAACAGAGCGAGTTGAACAAGTACCGCTACAGTGCCGACACTGCACAGTCGGATTCCGATGCCTATGAAGGGCGCGCCTGGCAGGAGAAAACTGCCAGCGAACTGGACAAACTGCGGAAGAAGCGCACGAAGATCGACAGCCAGATCAAGACCTTGCAGGAGGAACTGCGGATCAGCGGCGGGCACACGGTAGCCGAGACAGACGTGCGGCGCGCTGCGAAGCGGTTTATCAGCGAGAATGCCAGCCAGTACAACGCTGACCTGTTTGCGCGGGAGCTGCAGCAGACCTTTGACAGCATGAGCCGCAGCAAGAATTTGAATGTTCGGGAGGCCATGAGCACCCTGACCGACCTTGCCAAAGGCGTACTGGAACAGAGCGTAAAGATGAATGATGACCTGCGCGAAGAATATGCCCCCGTGCGGGAAGCTGTAAAAGGCATGGAGTGGACTGTGCGCGAGAACAGCCCTGCCTATGACGA
>ERZ1673744.2422-NODE-2422-length-14043-cov-5.002717_pt1 | contig 14043 bp, 10 predicted proteins | sample MGYA00580207_ERZ1673744 | MGnify/ENA primary metagenome ERZ1673744 (study PRJEB41218, sample SAMN15661751) | gut metagenome | host: Homo sapiens | place: Canada: London | collected 2015-08-20/2019-03-30 | study: EMG produced TPA metagenomics assembly of... | reverse complement strand
CGCCGGCGGGAATACGTATCGGGATTCACGGCCGTCGTATTCCAACACGAGATCGATCATCTGAACGGTATTCTGTTCATCGACCGGACTCCGGACCGCGCGGCCGGGAACCGCCGGCATAAATCCTCGAAGCCATGAGCGTCCTGCTGATCGTACTGGCCGTACTGTGCGTTCTGGTCGGCATAGCGGGCTGTATTCTGCCGGTTCTGCCCGGCCCTCCGCTGAGCTTCGTCGCATTGCTGCTGATGCGCTGGAGCGGAGCGGCGGAGTTCGACAGCCGTTTCCTGACGATCTGGGGGCTCGCGACGCTCGCGGTCACGGTGCTCGACTACCTGCTGCCGGCTTGGCTGGCGCGTCGGTTCGGCGGCTCGAAACAGGCGGCCCGAGGCTCGCTCGTAGGGTTGATCGTCGGCATGGTATTCTTTCCGCCGGCCGGACTGATCGTCGGCGCTTTCGTCGGCGCCTTCGTCGGCGAACTGATCCATGACGGCAGCGACAAGCTCAGGGCGCTCAGGGTCGCGGTCAGTTCGTTCGCCGCCTTCATTCTCGGTACCGGGATGAAGCTGGCCGTGTCGCTCGCGATCGGATTCTACGTCATCCGCGCGCTGTTCGTCTGACATGACAGTCTGCGGCGGCATTCCGGTCGGACCGGAGAAGCTCCTTGTCACAGGGGCCGTTTGCCCGGGGCTAATACTCGAAAAAGGGGATCGTATCGATCACCGGAATGCCGAGCGCCGCGAGCTCCCGAACGGCCCGGTCGTAATAGAGACCGCTTTCGAGCACACGGTGGTCGTGGGCATCGATGCCGACGATCGCCGTGCATTCCTCGTCGGCCGCAATCCGCCAAAAATCCGGGTGCGGAACTCCGGCCACGCCGTGCGCCTCGTTGTAAGCGATCATCGAAACGTTGTACTCGAGCGGCATACGGAGCCGCGAGGCCCGGCGGCATATCTCGCGGCTGATGCGGGCGCAGTGCCCGTCGAATCGCCCGTAGCTGCGCATGAACAGGTCGGGGTGCGCCAGATAGGCGTACAAGCCGGTTTCCATGCCCCGGATCGCGCTTTCCGCATACAGATCGAGCATTTCGGCGGAACGGGTGTCCGAGCCGAAATAGGGATAGCGCTCATCGGTCCGGTAGAAATGATTCCCGAAAATGACGTAGTCGAGGCGGTACTCGCGGATCGTGTCGCGCAACCAGGGCATGTAGTCCTCGAAATACTCGCATTCCAGCCCGAGGCGCAATTCGATCCGCCCTGCATAGCGCCTCTGGAGCGAGCGGACGCTCCGCACGTAATCGGGAAGCGCGTCGAGCGGCATCCTAATCGGCGAGACGAAGTCCGAGGCATAACTCCAAGGCGTATGATCCGAAAAGCCGAGCACGCGATAGCCTCCCCGGATCGCGCTCCGCACGTACTGCTCGTCTTCTCCCGATGCGTGTCCGCAGCGGGCCGTATGGGTGTGAAAGTTCGTTTTCTGCATTCCGGCCGCCAGGTCGGGCGAAGTGCCTTCCCGCAGCGACGGCAAAATTAATTTCTTTATCTTTGCCGGGCAATCCCTGCGCCGTAACTATTACGAAAAACGACCGAATGATCAAAGCTCTTTTTCTGGATATCGACGGAACGCTGGTCAGCTTCGAGACTCACCGGGTCGGCGAGCCGACCCGAAACGCGCTGGCCGAGGCCCGGCGCCGGGGCCTGCTGCTCTTCATAGCCACCGGCCGCCACCGCTGCGACCTGAACAATCTGGGGGACCTCGCCTTCGACGGCTACGTGACGCTCAACGGGCAGTATTGCTACGACGCGCGGGGCGTGATCTATCGCCGCAGCATCGACCCGGGCGACATCCGCACGGCGGTCGGACTGATCGAAAGGGAGCCTTTTCCGTGCCTGTTCATCGAGGAGGACCGGATGTACATCAACTGCGCCGACGACAATTTCCGGGCCGCGCAGCGACTGCTCAACTTCGGCGATCCGCCCGTCGAAAGCCCGTCCCGGGCCTTGCGTACCGATATCTTCCAGCTCATGCCGTTCATCGGCCCCGAGCGCGAGCCGTGGCTGATGGAGCGGCTGCCCCGCTGCCGGTCGACGCGCTGGAATCCCTATTTCATGGATGTCGTGCCCGAGGGCGGGAGCAAGAGCGTCGGTATCGACGCGATCTGCCGCTCGTTCGGCATCGCGCCGGACGAAACGATGGCTTTCGGCGACGGCCAGAACGACATCGAGATGCTGCGCCATGCGGGCATCGGAGTCGCCATGGGCAATGCGGCCGAGGAAGTACAGGCGGCGGCCGACTACGTGACCGCGAGCGTCGACGAGGATGGAGTGGGCCGGGCGCTCCGGCATTTCGGACTGATCTGACGCCCCGGCCCCCCGGAAATTCCGGGCGGGCCGCCGAACCGTGCACGACGGACGGAAAACGCTTCGGCCCGCGCCGCGGGAAAGCGGATTGCGATTGCCGCAACGGATGAACGGAATACTGCCGGGCGGCAACCGTCGCAACGGAAAAATCCGTACTTTTGGATCGCGACGGCCTGCCTTCGCAAAACGGGAAACACGGTTCCGCGAGCGAAGCCCGGGCATGCCGCCGCAACGACGAAAACAGCGAAACGATGTCCGACAGAAAACACGGCTGCCGCTGGAAGGTCGACGGGCAGCCGACCGAACTGGACCGCAGGGTCCTCGAAATGGCCCGTCGGGGCTGCCTCGTTCCCGGCCGGGAGCTCGTCAAGACGCCCGAGCAGATCGAGGGCATCCGCCGCAGCGGAGCGGTCAACACGGGCGTTCTCGACTGCGTGGCCGCGATGATCGGCCCGGGCGTGTCGACCGCCGAGATCGACCGGGCCGTCTACGACTACACGACCTCGCACGGAGCGATCCCGGCTCCGCTGAACTACGAAGGCTTCCCCAAAAGCGTCTGCACGTCCGTGAACGACGTGGTCTGCCACGGCATCCCGAGCGAGCGGGAGATTCTCCGCGACGGCGACATCGTCAATGTCGACGTATCGACGATTCTCGACGGATACTATTCCGACGCCTCGCGCATGTTTCTGATCGGCAACGTCTCGCCCGAGCGGCGGAGACTGGTCGAAGTGACGCGCGAATGCCTCCGCATCGGCATGGAGGCCGCCCGGCCGTTCGGCTTCGTCGGCGACATAGGCCATGCGATTCAGCGCCACGCCGAAAAGAACGGCTATTCGGTCGTCCGCGAACTGTGCGGACACGGAGTCGGGCTGGCGTTTCACGAGGAGCCGGACATAGAGCATTTCGGCCGGCGCGGCACGGGCATGGTGCTGGTGCCCGGCATGGTATTCACGATCGAACCGATGATCAACATGGGCTCGCGCAGCATCTTCATCGACGAGGCCGACGGCTGGACGGTCCTGACCGACGACGGGCTGCCTTCGGCCCAGTGGGAGCATACGTTCGTGATGACCGAAAGCGGGCCGGAAATTCTGACTTACTGAGACTCCGCCCGGCCGACTCGAGCCGAAGCGTGGCGAGTCCGACGCGAAGCGGTTTCCGCGCACCGGTTCCGCCCGCACGGGATCGCAAACATTTTTCCCTGTGTCCATAACATAGCGGGAATAACGGTTCTCGCATCTGCGAGAACCGTTATTATCGTATACGGAGCGAATAAGGGGTAGACCGGTAGTCCGCCCCGGTCGGATACAGCCGCGTACGCCGACGATTCCGCTACCTGGCACGATACAAATCCGTTCCTGAAAGACAAAGGAAAAAACGAGCCGGCCGGCAAGCATGCCGCAAGTCGCGCTGCGGACCGCCGGGCCGAGACGCGACGATCGCTTTCATCCCGGAAAGGCGCTCCCGCTGCCGCGGGGTCCCCGTGTTTCAAAACAAGGTTCGGCGCAGAACAGGGGAACCTGTCTCCCCCCCCCGTCCGCTACCGGACCAGTTTCCATGTCCATTTCCAACGGCTCATGAGCCACACCAGCGCCGCGCTGACCGCGAAAGCGCAGCAGGCCGTCAGCACGATGCGCGCGAGTACCGGAAGCGAACCGATCGTTCCGATCAGGTCGTAACCGATCTGCACGAAAATGAAATGACACAGATAGACGCCGAAGGTCAGCGATGCCAGACGCGCGAGCCATCGGCGTGGTTTCAGCCGCAGTTTCCGCACGACGAGAAAGACCGGGAACGTCATCAGAAAGACGTTGATGCCCGTAAAGTACCAAACGATCTCGAGGTAGGCGTAGTTGCCCGGAAAGCGGCTCTGCATGGCCAGATAGCCGAATGCCGTGACCGCATAGCCGGCCGCGAACATCGGGATGCCGAGCGCGAGCGTGCGCCGCCAGCTCCATGCAGGAGGGTATTTGACCAGATAATAGGCCAGCACCAGATAGCCGGCGAATCCCGACACATAGTAGAACGTGCCGTAGGGATTCCAGTCGCAGACGCCCAGAATCCCCGGATTTCCGTAATTGCCCGAATAGCCGAGCATGGGCGCCGCCATGCCTACGTACGGCAGTACGAGCGTTGCGCCCCACAGCCACAGCGCGAGCTTCAGGTCGCGGCGGGAGGCTTGTTGCAGCCAGACGCTCAGAATCGGCATGATCAGGTACAGTCCGACCAGCATGTAAAGATACCAGAGCGGCGTGGTGTCATAGTTGAAATTGAAAACGAACGTATAGAGCTTGGTCAGCGTGGCCCGCAGCGTATGATCCTCCATCACGACCTGAGGATTCGACGTCGTTCCGCCGCAGTTCAGATAAACGCAGTAGAGCGCGGGCAGCGCCAGCGACCAGAACACCAGCGGAAGTGCGATTCTCCCGATCCGCTTGCGGTAGAAAGCGGACATGCCGGTCTGCACGGGCAACAGCAGCACGCCGGTCATCATGACGAAAAGCGGCACGCAGCACCGGACCGTGCTCCCCGTGAACATGCCCGTGAGAAATGCGCTGCGGTCGGCGTCGAACTGCGCGACGAACGGGTCGCAGCAGTGCGAAAGCACGACCAGAAAGCAGGCCAGCACGCGCAGCAGGTCGATCCAGCCTAAGTGTTCCTTCGTCGTTGTCTCCATAAGTTCGGGTTAGTTGTGCTCGGGCGATAGCCGGCAGAAACCGCCGGGCGAACCGCATTCGTCCGGCGTCTTTCCGGATCCGGTTTCCCGTCGGAGCGGGAATCTTCGTCGGCCGGCCTTCATGCAAATATAGGATTTTTTCCCTGACGGGCAAGAGCGGCGGAGACCGGCTCTTCCGAAAAGCCGAGCCGCCGGCCGAGCCGAGGCCACGATTCATACGCGAGTGTTTCCGCTGGAAACGACCGTTCGGCTACGGTGCAAGACATTTTTCCCTGTACGGGTTGCCGAATCCGATCATTCTTGCTATTTTTACTCCCGCAACCGCATGCGTTCCCCGCGTGCGGAGAAAGCGCCCCTCGTGCTCGTCCGGACCCGTCGGAACGGCCCGGAGAAGCCGGAGGGGCCCGAACCCGTAAAACGAAAGCTATGAAAACGACTATTTGCGCCGCTGCGCTCGCCCTGCTGCTCGGCACGGTCTGCTACGGGCAGAAACGGATGTCGCAGCCTGCCGCTGCAAGCGGAGCTTCCTGCGAGTCGGTGTACAACGTCCGCGACTTCGGCGCCAAAGGCGACGGTAAGGCGGACGACACGAAAGCGATCCAGTCGGCGCTCGACCATGCGATCGATCACGGCGGCGGTACGGTCTACTTCCCCAACGGCCGCTACCGCCTGGCCACGATGCAGGAGAACTATCGGGTCAAGGCGCACCTGATCGTCAAGCCCAAGAAAAGCCCGGGCAAGCGGGATTACGTGATGATCCGCCTGCGGGGCGAAACCTGCGTCGTCACGCCCTGTTCGTACGCCAACCATACGGGCGAAGACCGTTCGGAGGTGTGGGACAACGGGACGGTGCTGTTCTCCGACGTACTGGGAGAGCCTCAGACCGATCCGGCGGCCACGCCCGCCTGCATTCTGGCGGCCGGAACGGGATCGAACCTCTACAGCCTCAACCAGGCCGTGATCCGCATCGAGGATCTGGCCTTTCAGGCGAAGGCCGAGGAAGGAAAATACCCCTATCTGTCGGGTATCAACATGGCTTACGCGGCTACCGTGTACACCGATAACGTACTGATTTACTCGTCGGTCCGCAACACCGCCCTGACGGCTCCGTCGAAAGACGGTCATTATTCGGCCGGCTTCATCGGTCCCCGGCTGTGGTGCAACCCCGAGCAAGGACTGAGGAACGTATACGTCAAGAGCGCGTTCCGTTACGGATTCGTCTTCTCGGAGCACATGAACGGCAACGACCTGTCGGCATGGGACTGCGAGAATGCCTTTGTCTTTTCCAAGATGGATCACTCCTGCTGGTTCGGCCGCATCCACGCCCAGAATTGCAAGAACATCCTGACGTCGCTTGACACGGATTTCGCGGGCCACACGCGCGGGGCCTCTTTCTTCCGCATCGAGCAGGTCGGCATCGAGGTGAACAGCGGACAAGTGCCTTACGACTTCAACTACGAGTATTTCGTGCTCGATCCCGACAACCTGCTCTACGGATCGTTCGAGTACCATATCGTCCGGTCGAACGTCGGAGCCGACAACTCCTGCTTCCGGGCCGAGGGCGGAGCCAACCTCCGGGCGACCGCCACGTTCTGACGGAGAACGGTAAAGTATCCTGATCCCCGCTTCCCCGCGGGCCGGTACGCTTCGGCAAGTTCCCGGAAGCGTTTCCCGCTCCGGAGAAATTCGTTCGCAACGAACGGCATGAAGGGCCCCGCATCAAGAACGCAGACCGACAAGCGCTTTCAGTGCTACCGAAATGAACATAGAAGAATTCAGGACATACTGCCTCTCTTTCCCGGGCGCATGCGACAAGATGCCGTTCGACAAAGCGGCCTCGGAGTACGACCGGGAACTGCTCGTGTTCTGCGTGCGGGACAAATGGTTCTGTTTCGTCCATATCCGCGAGTTCGATTTCTGCTGTCTGAAGTGCGACCCGGACGAGGCGATCGATCTGCGGGACCGCTACGAGGGCATAGAGCCCGGCTACCATATGAACAAACGGCATTGGATCAACGTCCGTTTCGACCGGGATGTTCCCGACAGCGAAATCAGAAAGCTCGTCCGACGATCGTATGAGCTCGTGGCCGGTCGTTCGGACCGAAAGCGGTAAGCGACTGCAGCCGGACGAGTCGGAGGAAGAACGGTCCGTTGCCGTGGTTCGAATAGGGGTGCGAGCAAACCGGCCGGAGCATCCGGGCAGCGGGAAAACTCCCGATAATCCAGCTTTTAGGTCCCAGACCGAACGGGACGAAGCCCGCTCGGCCGTTCGCCGGAGACGACGGAGTTCCCGACGGACGATCGCGCGAGCCGAGGCGATTGCCGCTTTGCAGGTAAAACGTTTGTCGGACGGGCTGTGAAACGGCCAAAAGGAAATCGGCAGAACTTTCGTTGCGGGTGATTCTTTCCGTTCGGCCGGAGCGACGATCTGCGGTTTCGGAACGCGCTTCCCCAAAAATCGTAGAATCGTATTTCGCCATTTCGATGATACGGGTTCTATAATCCGTAAAACGGATACAAGCGTTATGCCTGTCCCCGCTATTTTTGCAAGAGGAATCGCGGGTGACGAAGGAATGAAATATATTTTTGTAAATTCGAATTAAACAGACGAGGCATGTTGCGAAAAATCAGAATAACGCTCGCCGTCCTTTGTTTCGTGCCGGTCACGCTGCTGTTTCTCGATTTCACGGGAACGATCCATGCATGGTTCGGCTGGCTGGCCAAGATTCAGTTCCTGCCTGCGGTACTGGCCCTGAATCTCGGCGTCGTGGCGGCGCTCGTATTGCTCACGCTGCTGCTGGGACGCGTTTATTGTTCGGTCGTTTGTCCGTTGGGCGTGATGCAGGACGTGTTCGGCCGGCTGGGAAGACGGCACCGGAAAAACCGCTATTCCCATTCGCCGGCGTTGTCGTGGCTGCGCTATACGGTGCTTTCGCTGTTCGTCGTAGCGCTCGCGGCGGGCGTAGGCTCCGTCGTGGCGCTGTTGGACCCGTACGGAGCTTACGGACGTATCGCTTCGAATCTTTTCGCGCCGCTTTGGCAGTGGGGCAACAACCTGCTGGCCGGCTTCGCCGAAAGGGCCGGCAGCTACGCTTTCTACCGGACGGATGTCTGGATCAAGAGCCTGCCGACCTTTGCGATCGCTGTCGCCATGTTCGCGGCGCTGGCCGTTCTGTCGTGGCGGAACGGTCGTACCTACTGCAACACGATTTGCCCGGTAGGTACGGTGCTCGGGTTCCTTTCCCGCTTTTCGCTGCTGCGGCCGGTCATCGACGTTACGAAATGCAACGGTTGCGGACAATGCGCCCGCCGGTGCAAGGCGGCGTGTATCGACAGCCGGGAGCATAAGATCGATTATTCGCGCTGTGTCGCCTGCATGGATTGCATCGATCAATGCCGGCGCGGAGCGATCCGGTACAAGCGCCGTCGGAGTACGGCCATACCGGTCTCGGACGGCGGCAGGGAGGCCGATCCCGCCCGAAGGCGTTTTCTGACCGGTCTGAGTCTGTTCGCCGCGGCATCCGTGGCGAGGGCGCAGGAGAAAAAAGTGGACGGCGGCCTGGCCGTCATCGCGGACAAGAAGATTCCGAACCGCACCACCCCGATCGTGCCTCCCGGCGCGCAGAGCCTCCGTCACATGACCGCGCACTGCACGGGCTGCCAGCTTTGCGTGTCGGTGTGTCCTTCGGGCGTGCTGCGCCCTTCGACCGCGCTGACGACGTTCATGCAGCCCGTAGCCTCGTACGAGCTCGGCTACTGCCGGCCCGAATGTACGAAATGTTCGGAAGTATGTCCGACGGGCGCGATTCTGAAAATCACGGCGGCAGACAAGTCGGCCATCCAGATAGGTCATGCCGTATGGGTCAAGGAAAACTGCGTTCCGCTGACAGACGGCGTGAAATGCGGCAACTGCGCTCGCCATTGTCCGACGGGCGCGATCGTCATGGTAGCTTCCGATCCCGCTATGCCGGATTCGCCCGAAATTCCCGTCGTGAACGTCGAGCGCTGCATCGGCTGCGGAGCTTGCGAAAACCTTTGTCCGGCACGCCCTTTCAGCGCCATTTACGTCGAGGGGCATGCGAGACACCGTATCGTATAATCTGTCAAGGCGACTTTCTATGGGAGCACGAGATAAGGAAATGAACCGCCGCGATTTTCTGAAAATCGTGGGAATCAGCGCGGCCGCGACTACGGCCGCTTGGGCCGGCTGCAGCCCGAAGAATAACCCGGTGTCGGGCGGTCGGGCGGCCCGGACGGCCATTCCGACCGACCGGATGACTTACCGTACCAACGACAAAAAGGGCGATCGCGTGTCGCTGCTCGGCTACGGGTGTATGCGCTGGCCGACTCTCCCTTCGCCCGACGGCCGGGGGAACGTGATCGACCAGGATGCGGTCAACGAGCTGGTGGACTATGCCATAGCTCACGGAGTGAACTATTTCGATACGTCGCCCGTGTACGTGCAAGGCTGGTCGGAAAAATCGACCGGGATCGCCCTGAAGCGTCATCCCCGCGAAAAATTCCTGATCGCCACCAAGCTGTCTAACTTCGCCAACCATACCCGCGAGAACTCGATAGCCATGTATCGGAAGTCCTTCGAGGACCTGCAGGTGGACTATATCGACTACTATCTGCTGCATTCGATCGGCAACGGCGGAATCGACACGTTCCGCGCCCGCTATATCGACAACGGGATGCTGGACTTTCTGCTCGGAGAGCGGGAAGCGGGCCGTATCCGCAATCTGGGATTTTCTTTCCACGGAACGGTGGACGTCTTCGACGAGGTGCTGGCGATGGACGAGCGGGCGCATTGGGATTTCGTGCAGATTCAGCTCAATTACGTGGACTGGAAGCATGCGTCGGGAAACAACGTCGATGCCGAATATCTGTACGGGGAGCTGGCAAAGCGCGGCATTCAGGCGATCATCATGGAACCGCTGCTCGGCGGACGGCTCTCGAACGTGCCCGATCACATCGCCGCGCATCTCAAGCAGCGCCGGCCCGAAGCGAGCGTCGCCTCGTGGGCGTTCCGCTTCGCCGGCTCGCCGGAAAAGGTACTGACCGTGCTGAGCGGCATGACCTATCTGGAGCATCTGCAGGACAACCTGCGCACCTATTCGCCGCTCGAACCGCTTACCGACGAAGACAGGGAGTTTCTCGAGCAGACCGCGCAACTGCTACTGCGTTACCCGACCGTTCCCTGCAACGATTGCCAATACTGCATGCCGTGTCCCTACGGATTGGACATTCCGGGCATTCTGCTGCATTATAACCGGTGCGTCAACGAAGGGAACGTACCTTCCTCGTCGCAGGACGACAACTACCGCCGGGCGCGGCGGGCGTTCCTCGTAGGCTATGACCGTTCGGTTCCCCGGCTGCGTCAGGCGAGCCACTGCATCGGATGCGGACAATGCATTCCCCATTGCCCTCAGAGCATCGATATCCCGAAAGAGCTGCACCGCATCGACCGGTTCGTGGAAGACCTCAAGCAGGGGCGCGAATTTTAGGAAGACGCGCGATTCTCCTCGGGGCCGGAGCGCGTATTCAGGGAGCGCGGGTTTTCAGAGCCCGTTCCGGACGGCGGATTATTGCTGGCGCAGGGCCAGATCGAAATAGCAATAAGCCTTCCCCCGGCCCTGCGTCAGTACCGTAGGACCGACGGCATTGGCGCGGCCCGACTCATATCCATCGTCGCGCCGACGCCGGTTCGGGTATCGGCGCGATTTTCCGCATGTCCGTCAGAACTCCCTGCCGTCGAACCGCGCGCCGGACGAAACCCGTCCCGTATGTTCCTTGCCGCCTGCGGCATTGAACGAATAGCTCAGCGACAGAACGACATTGGGGTACTTGGGCCTGATACGGGTCGACGAAACGAGCGAAGGAGTCGTGCGGCGGTTCTCGTAACGTGCGGTGCGGAATACGTCGTGCACGACCAGCGCGGCCGAAATGCGGTTCTTACAGAATTGCTGGCGCAGGGCCAAATCGAAATAGCAATAGGCCTTTTCCCGACCTTGCGTCAGTACCGTAGGGCCGACGGCATTGGCATCGAACTGTACTCGGGTCGCGGGTCCGAGCGTGAATTGGTTGATCAGTCCCAGCGCGTAGCTCGTGTTGGAAGCGTCCTCGCACCCCTCGTAACGGCTGACGAACTTATATCCGAAAAAACTTCCGTTGACGGTCATGTCCCACCAGCGGGCGACTTTCACGCGTGCGTCGAGCTCCACACCGCCCGAGCGGTCGCAACCCGCATTTATCAGCGAATCGAGCGTCACGCCGGGCTCGTAGGCCACGCGGATGCGGTCGATCACGCCCGTTCGCGACCGGAAGAATCCGGTGACCGCGATGCTGCCGCCTTTCCCCGTGCTTTTCCGGTATCCCGCCTCGACGGAATGAATGTACTCGGGCCGGATGTCGGGATTTCCGATCTGCTTGGTGTAGTAATCCTCGTAGGTGATATAGGGTTCGAGCTGCCAGATTCCCGGCCGGTTCGTCCGGTAAGAGTAACCGACGGAGAACGTGTTGCCGTGCGGAGCCTCGTACGATGCGTGGAGGGAAGGAAACAGCTCCAGACGCGAAATGTCGCGGTCGGCTCCGGCCACCGATATGGCGAGCTCGTCGAGCGTATTGTCGGCCCTGAGTCCCGCGTCGAACGCTACCGGACCGATCCGGTCGTTCAGCATGGCATAGAGCGAATGGATCTGGCGGCGGTAGAAGAACGGGGCGTACAGGTCGTCCTGCCACTGGAAATCCTGCGCGGCGCGGTCCCAATACGTGATGTTGTAGTCGCCGTGCTCGCTGTAGGACGTGTACTGGTAGCCGATTTCCAGTTTCCCTTGCTCGCGGTAGTTCATCTCGTAGACCGCGCTCCCGTCGAAATCCCAGTGATGCTCCTTTTCGTAGCCGCGCGTACCTTCGTAGCGCGCTCCCGTCGTGTCGAACATGTTGCTTTCGGTGTATTCCAGCGCATACCAGTCGTACCGCAGCCGTCCCGTTATCGAGATCCGGTCGCCCCGCTCGTTCAGCCGGAAAGAGTAATCGGCCAGCAACTGCGCGAGCTGCTTCTCGTTGGAGTAGCGGTCATGGCTGTCGTAGAAAGCGTCGTTTATCACATTGGTCCCCTGCATGCGATGCTCGTAGTAGCCCATGTCGCCACCCCGGGCGTTCTTGGTGTCGCCGCCTTGGAACTCCAGCGACAGTCTGTGGCGGCGGGAGTCGTACTCCCAACCGAATCGTCCGATATAGGAGGCATTGTTGCTGTGGCGGGTTCCGTCGGCGTCGGACATCGTCGTGTAATCGTCCACGATCGTGGTTTTCTGCTGGCTGAAATCGCTTTTCCCGCGGATTTCGGCCCCGGTTCCGCCCACGTACCATCGGTGAGGTCCTTTGCGGTACGCCAGCAGCACGTCTCCGTTCCACGCCCCCAGCGTGCTTCCGGCCATGCCGACGGCTCCGCTCAGTCCCTCTCCCGTCCGACGCTTGGTGACTATGTTGATGATGCCCGCGTCGCCGTCCGTTTTGTAGCGTGCCGAGGGAGTCGTAATGATCTCGATGTCCGCAACGGTCGAGGCGGGAATCTGTTCCAGAGCCCGGGTTCCTTCCTGTACGGCGGGTTTGCCGTCCACATAGACGAGAAAGCCCGTACTGCCTCTGAACGACACTTCTCCGTCGGCGTCCACCCGGACCGAGGGAGTAGAGCCGAGAATGTCGGCCGCCGTTCCTCCCGCCGCCGACAGGGACGCGGAGCCGCTGATCCTCTGCCGGTCCAGCTTATAGACGATCCGGCCTCGGGAACCTGTGACGGCAATGCCTTCGAGCCGGTTTTCCTCGGGCACGAGAGAGACGGTCCCCATGTCGATCGGACGGCCGCTGCGGAAAGCGATCGTGTCGCTCGTGTAAGGCCGGTAGCCCAATAGCATGATTTTCAGTAAAAAATCGCCGTTCTCCACTTCGTCGATCCGGAATTCCCCGCCGCTGACGATCGTTCTGGCTACCGTCCGATTACTCGTGTCGACGATCACGACGTCCGCGAAGTCGATGTCCGCTCCCGTCGAGGCGTCCGTCACGCGTCCTTTTACGGCAGGGAGAGAGTCCTGACCGTGAGCGGCCGGCACGCCTGCGACCGCGACGGCCAGAAGAATAAGGAGCTTCATCATGGCTGGCTCGGAATAGAAAAGGTTTCTTTCGTTTCGGGTCTTCCGCCGCTGTCTCCGGAGCCTGCGGCTGCAAGCGCCGGAAACGGAGCGTCGCGGTTTGACCGCCTAATTTATGACGTAAAGCTCTAAATCGCAAGTTTTGCCTGACGAATCGCGCTTTATTCCGCGAGAATCGCGACCGCATGGGTGAAAAATCGCTTCTCGCGCGTCGATCGCCCGCAACGGGAAAAAGCCACGACCGACCGGTTGCCGTCCGGACAGGAGTTCTGAAACATGGGAAATTTCAAAGCAGACAAGGGCAAAGCGTTCACGCTCCACGAGGCGAGCTCTACTCATTTATTTGCCAGCGAGGTTTTTCCATGACCGCAGAAGCCAATAATCGGCTCAGTCCGCGTTTCTATGCCCGTACACGAAACATATCCGACCGAAAAACCGGCCGGACCGAAGGTGATCCCGCAAAGTCGGGTCCGGAACCGGAACGGCCTGCCGCTGCGCGGAAATTCGGGAATCGTACCTTGAAACCGCCCTGACGCATAGAAGTCGTTTTGGCAACCGTCGGTCAGGCAATCAATAAAATACTCTCCTGTTAAGTCCTAAGTACTAACTATCATCCTTATACTTGCAAATATATTCGGATGATATACAAGTCGATACATTCAAAAGCAAACGAAAACGCCATGTTTCGCCTATGTTGCATCCGTAAAAAACAAGCGCTCAACTCGTTAAAAGTTAAGCGCTTGAAATTTATTTCGTTGACCCACCTGGACTCGAACCAAGAAAGGCAGAACCAGAATCTGCAGTGTTACCATTACACCATGGGTCAATCCGCCTCCGGACCAACCGGACGGGCAAA
>ERZ1673744.2417-NODE-2417-length-14062-cov-5.382166_pt1 | contig 14062 bp, 9 predicted proteins | sample MGYA00580207_ERZ1673744 | MGnify/ENA primary metagenome ERZ1673744 (study PRJEB41218, sample SAMN15661751) | gut metagenome | host: Homo sapiens | place: Canada: London | collected 2015-08-20/2019-03-30 | study: EMG produced TPA metagenomics assembly of... | reverse complement strand
TATCGTGACCTATTTCGCCCTCGTTAACAAGTCTGGAAAAAGCACCCTCATCTCATCGGACTTTGACGGGGAATTCAGCATCCATAACGACTCTCCTGCTAATGGGTGTGTATTATAAAATAGTACACCCATTTTTGCAAGTAAAAAAGCCCTGAAAAATCAGGGCAAATTCAAGAATTCTGGCTCAGGGAGATTGGGCGTGGTGTGTATTCGACGACTTTCAGGTTATACGCTCTGTTGGCGTTGCTGCGAAAATGAGGTCGCCAACCGGGATGACAAACACATTTGAAGCGGCAGGAAAACAGAACTGTGATGCGTGGCGTAAAGTCGCAAGCGCAGAACTGGTTTCATTAGCAGACAGGGCGTATATGAAAAAATTTCTTTTTGGTCGAAATCATTTAAAAATTATGCTACCAACCACTGATTAACATAATTAATAATTCGATTACTCCAATCAATTTCGTCTTCGGAATGTTCGATTTCATCAATAGCTGTTTGCAAGAATTTTTGTACATCCTGTGGCTGAGGAACGCCATCGCTTGTGTAGGAGTTCTCAATTAACCGCATAAACGAATCAAGTTCCAATGGGACAATCTTCGGCTTGCCTCCATAAGCAGCGATATTTCTGATTTGATTTAAGCCGAAGAAGTGTGCCCATGTTGCTCTGTTAATTGACGGAGCTATGAACAGGCAATAAGTAGTTTTTCCTGTCACCTTTTGCAAATGAGCATAATGCCGTGTGACTGGCTCTCCCTCAGATTCATACTGCCGCTGTCCCCGTTGCAAGGTAACTTCGACTGAAAGAGCAAAGGTATCATAATCACATTCAATGTCCGGCATATTGCCTTGGGCTGTTGATGTGGGGCGCCCCGAGTCGTCAATCTTGAAATTGCCTTTAATTGTTCCGCCGTCCAACATAGTCATGGCTCGCCATGTGTTCCATTCAAGGAACAAGGGGGCGTCGTATACCTCATCGGATAAAATTTCGTTGTATGTATCAATCACTTCTTGATACAGCGCATAAGACTTTAGTTCCTCAGTCTGCTTTTGGATAATTGCCACTCGTTTTGCTTGAAAAGCACTATCACGCAAATCTTTCAGTTCTTCGATTGTTTTTCCAGAAAGTTCTCGTTTAGTATAAGAAAAATGACGCATCAGTGTATCTTCTAAATTACTGCGGTCATCTGTATACAGACGAGGTTGTGCAGGGTCAAACAAATAATTCTTAAATGCGATTACATCATCAATATTGGTAGGCTCTCTTGGGACAGTCTCCAAAATACATTGAACACACAATCATACGGTGGGTCGAGAAAGATAAAGTCATCTTCTTCTGCCATATCAAAGATTTCTTTATAATCAAGATTGAATAACTCTGCTCGCTGTAACAGCTCACTGTGTTGTTGTGTCACTAGTCTGGTATTAAGATTTGGGTATCGTCCAAATGGAACATTATATTCGCCATTGCTGTTATAGCGAATCATCCCAGAATAAGCGGTCTTATTGATGAAAAAATATAAAACACCATCTAAAAAGCTATCGTCAGGATGATTAAATAACGCTCTCATGCGATAATATAAATCTTCATTTGCATTGGGAACCCTCTCATCAGGGGTTAATGCTTTCAATCTCTTAAAATCCGCTTGATTAGTCTCATACAGCCGTTGGAGAGTATCAAGTTGTGTACGCATGGTGGGATAGTCATCTCTCAACTGCTGATAGAAAGTCATTAACCGAGCATTAGCATCATTGATAATTGCATTATCGGGCTCGAGATAAAAGAAAACAGCTCCGCCCCCAAAAAAAGGTTCGATATAGCGATTGAAATCATCTGGTATATATTGAAGAAAGCGGGGAATTTCCCTCGATTTTCCTCCACGATATTTCAAAACCGGGTTCATCAGTACACCTCGCTTTCTAAAGTTTGAAAAAAGTAATTAAAATAACCCATTTTTATTGTAACACATAACCTGAATCTTTCACCCAGAAATGGGGCGTGAGAGAGGTTCATCCGCCATGTGGGGATGGACCTTTTTTTAGAGCCGAAATTAACTAGATCAAAATATAATCTAAATCAGCTGGATTCGTTTGAAGCGCAGACGAAAATAGGCGTTCGCGGCAAAATTTAGCTTGCAAAAAAAACTCACCGGACGCCTCGCCATGCAGTATAGCAACCACGTCGACAACTTCAATCGCGCCATTGCATTCAATTTCAATCAAAAAGATGTAACTGATGGATTCATTCTGCGTGAACTCGATGAGATCCATGATGGCAGGGGAGGTTATGCGCCGAGCATCGGTTTTTTTGAGTTCCGGCAGAACGGCCTTGTCCTTGGCGAGCTTGATCATCTGCTCGAGCTTGCAGCGTTCTTCAAAACGCGCGAAGAAGCGCGACAAGGTCGGGGCGCTTGCGACTTTGGTTTTGCGCAATGCGCTGATGAAGCTCCGATCCAGGGGGAGCATTTCAGCGTCATTGAGATCGGGCAGGCCCACAGCAAGGGAAGCCAGGATTTGATTGATCAGGTCCTCGGTGTCATAAACGAAGGCGATCGGGTTTCTGGGCGTGTACTTGTCGATGACGGCGGCAAGGGCGGCAGGCACGCCACTGCGGCGAGCCCTATTCATGAGGGAGGCCAGGCCTCCGAACCTTGTTACATCTTTTTGATTGAAATTGAATGCAATGGCGCGATTGAAGTTGTCGACGTGGTTGCTATACTGCATGGCGAGGCGTCCGGTGAGTTTTTTGTTGCAAGCTAAATTTTACCGCGAACGCCTCTTTTCGCCTTCGTTTCAAACGAATCCAGCTGATTTAGATCATATTTTGACCTAGTTAATTTCGGCTCTAAAAAAGGTCCATCCCCACATGGCGGATGAACCTCTCTCACGTCCCATTTCTAGGTGAAAGATTCAGGTTAGCGCTCAAGTGCAAATATGACAGCAATCTGTGGGATAGCGTGGTCGTTCCTTCGCTGAGAAGCCCGGGACCGGCAATTCTCCCAACACCATCTGAAGTAATCTGCCAGCTCATCAATGATCCGGTATCTCAATTCCTTCCTCGAGCGCAAACGCCGCCGCGCCGTTATGAAATTCCGGGTGTAGCGCCGGACGCCAGCGCATCCCGGCAATTGCCGCGGCGATCGCGGCGCGCTCAACGAGCGGGTCATCAAGGAGCAGCCCCATGAGTTCGATGGGACACGTAACCCGCACGGGCGGCCGGAGCCCGGCTGCCGTAATCGCGCGCGAAGAATCACGGCGTTTCGATTCCGGAGACGCATAGCTCTTCCCGAAGATCGGCACAAATTGATCCCGTTCTTCGTCCGTTATCGGTTCCTGGTCGAGCCCCTCCCAGTGCGCCCACGCAAAGTTCTTCCGCATCTCAAGGGCTTCCCGGGTATTTGCTCCCGCGATATTGAAGGCGAGCGATAGTTCCGCAAAGAGTGCGGAGGGCGAGCGGTTGAATGCAAAGATGGACAGAAGCGAATGGCGTCCGCAGGTGATCGAGAGCCGGAGCTTCCTCGCGTTCTTATTGTTGGTGGTGCCGAGCGACACGATCCACCAGATGCGGGCGGTGTCCCAGGGACTGGGGATCGAGAGCTCCACGACGCGGCGGGCAAGTGCGAGCGCGAGACCGGCCTTGGGCGTTGCGGCGAAGGTTTCCCATCCCTCACGCGCAGCGGGCGAGATGCTCGCGAGCACCTTTTGGAATCGCTCCTCACGCGAAGCACCGTGCCGGCCGCCTTCCGCAAGGAATTGGTCCTGAAATGCGGCCGGAAAGTGGTCGTCGTAGACGGCTCCCGGGTCGCGGCAGATCTGACAGTCGGACTTGGAGCGGTTGAGGAGCTTTAAGCCCATTTTCTCCGCCCGGCCTATCAGCTCGCGCTCGAGCGCTTCCTGCCGCAGCGTTGGGGCATGGATGAATGCGAGATAGTCGGTTTTGTGCCCGAGGTCGGCATGCTTTTGCTGCCTCGCTGAGAGGTTGATGGTGCGGCCGATGTAGAGGTCGCCCGTTGATCGGAACTGGAGGTAGATGCCGCTCAGCTTGTCGATCGAATTCTCGGGGTGCTTCATCGCCTGAAGGACCGTGCCGCCATCCTTCATTACAAGGAAGTGCCTGAAGCCGATGTCGGCGGCGGTCTTTTGAGCGGTTTCAAAGGTCCAGGTGCGTGAGGTCATGAGGTTTCTCTCTAAATGTCAATGGGCGTGAAGGGAGTTGAGTGAACGGTCATCGATGGGAATGGGTCTCCCGCTCGACGCCCGCCTTCATGAGGGCATCGCGAACTTCCGGGTTTGTTTCCGAGGCTTCAAGGAGCCCCTGATAGATGGCTTCAGGAGAGGCGTAGCCCCGTCCTCCCGGAAGGAGGAGCCCCAGCGCCGAGGTAAGCCCGTGGTGGTCCGACTTCCAGAGCTCCTGGGCGCGAATCAATGCGCCCTGATGAACGAGGAGCACCTCGCGCGTTTCCTGCGTGAGGTCGGAGGCAACGGGCTTCTCAGCACCCCCGTTTCCGATCTGAAGCGACCTAGCGTCGCCTTCCCTCAGAACGTCAGCTGCGTTCCCGCCGAACTGAGATCCCGTCCGTTCCCGCAGGGAATCGAGCTTCGCGTGCGCGTCAGCTGACGCCTCATCCACCCGAGCGCGCGAGGGATCTTCGCCCGAGAGCGGAACGAAGCGCTGCCTTTCCGCCGAATCCATGGCGCTTCTCGCGAATGCCGCGCGCTCGGAAGGATCTGCCAAAGCTTCAAGCGCCGCTTCCGGGGATCCGTACTCGGCGATTGCCTGATGCATGAGGTAGGAGTCGAGCCTTGCGCCGGTGCCGAGGGTCGAGGCAGAGGTTTCGCCAGCGCTCTTCGTCCACGAGCGGCCCTCGCGGGTTTCGGCCGCGTCCGAAGCCGTATGCGCGGCGCTTCTGCCGCGGGTGACCGTTTCGCCTTCCGTGACTGCTCCGGTTTGCGAGGAACCCGAGCGCATCTCTTCTCCCGTCGTCCTTGCCGACTGTTGGGATTCGTCCGTGCGCCAGCTCGTTCCCGATTCGACCGAGCGGGTATTGGCCGTCTGATCGTCGTTGGCCGCTCCCGTGCGCGTGGTGATGTCGCCCCCGATCGAAACGTTCCCCAGAACGGAAGCGCGGGCCGAGAGTTCGCGCGAGCCCTGCTGAGCGCCGTCCTTCGGGAGGGGAGAGAATCCCGGGATCCCTGAGGGCCCGGTGGCGCGGGATCCCGCATAGGGGAGGGAATTCGCGGCGTTTGCAGTATTTGCAGCATTCGACGCATTCCCGCGCTGAAGCACGTCGTCCGCCGCGCCGCCCGGCTGGAAGTCGGCGGATTCGGAGGCGTTTGCGCCCAGCTTCACGCCGGTGCGGGTCGTGAAGCCCGAGGCTTCCGTCATGGCGGAGCTGCTCGAGAGCGAACTCTGGGCATGTTCGCCGATCGACCTCGATGCAGTTTCGCCCTGTGAGAGCGTCTGCGATTCGTTCTGTGTTCTCGAGGAAGAGGACTCCTCGCTCCTGCGGACCGTCCACCCGGCGGAATCCGAATTTTCGGTCCGCACGCCTTCGGCATAGCTCGTCGTGCGGCTCGAAGAGACGCTCCCCTGGTCGGATGCCGACTGCTGGGTGCTTCTCCCCTGGGTCAATGTGCTCGCACCGGTGACGCCGAGATCGGAGGACGCGGCCGTGACGGAAGTCACCTGACCGCGGTCCGAATCGCGAACGACCGAACCTTGAGCGGTTGCAGTGCGAGTGACGCTTCCCGCCACAAACCCGGTTGAGATGTCGGACTTGTTGGCGTTCGCGTTGTTGACGGAGCTGTTCCCGATCGAGGCGTTCCCGGCAGCGACGTTTCCGGCCGAAAGCTGAGCGCTCTGCGACTGCGCAGCTCCAGCCGCGGGCTGCATCATCGAACTCGCGAGGTTTGCCGCACCCATGTCGGAGGCTCGTGCAAGGAGGTAGGAAATGAGGGGAACGAGAAGCATCAGATAGCCCGCCATTGCCTGAGAGGTCGCGCCCTGATCGCGGATGAAGTCGGCGGCTTCGAGCGTGAGGCCGCCGTAGATCTCCGCAATCCGGTTCATGGGATTGGCGTCGAGGTGTATGAGGAGATAGTTGATGACGGACGCAATCGGTGCCCAGAGGGCGAGCCATAGAAAGAGCGTGAGGTACATGCGCGCAACGCGCGTCCCTTCCGCGCCGAAGGCGACGAGCATTCCAAGAACAATGGGGAAGGCCGCAATCAGAATGAATTCAAGGAGGTTCCTGAGTTTGGGGAGAAATGCCGCCGCGAGCTCGCCCATCGTCCGGAAGGAAATCTCCGACGCAAGGCTCCCCTGCGCCTTCGCGAGCGCTACAGCTCCCGCTAGCGGCATCGAGAGGCTCCCTGCCTGACATTCCGCTGCTCCGGGGATTTCGGTGAGGAGCACGGCGTGCGTGAGGGACTCGGAAAGCGTTCTCGAGATTCCGAGCATTTTTGCCTCCGCTTCGGGGATCGCCTTCTTCAAAGCCGCCTCAAGGACGGCAGAACCGGTATTCCCGCCCGAAAGCTTTGCCATGAGGAGCTTCTCCTGGGCAGGCACTTCCCGGGTTTTGAGAAGCGTGAGGAGCTTCTGCGCGGCCTCGTCGCAGTAAACGGGCGAGCCCTCAATCATGAGAACGCGCGCAGGATTCGTCCACCCGCGGGCGGTGACTGTGGCGGCGAGATTCTCCGCCGTCATGAGCTCGGTGAGCTTTGCGGGGCTCTCGAGGATTTCGGGCATCACGCAGCGGTTCAAAAAGGGATCGAGCACCGCACGGGTTTCCGCCGTGACGGGGCCGGCTTTTGCGAGTGCCGCCGCGGCGCGCTCAGGAAAGACTGCGCCGAACTTCGTGAATTTCGAAGCGTCGACATCTCCCAATGCCGTTTCAAAGAGATTCGCCGCAAAGTGGCCGATTTTGGAAGAGAGCGCCGCCGTAAGGCCGAGACCGATCGGAACGCCCGTTACGGCTTCGGCCGTCATCGCGCGCGTATCCTCGACCGTCACCGTGATCTTCGGCACGAACGCTATCGAATAAAAGAGCACGACCGACATGAACCACGAGAGCATCTCAAAGGGCTTCCAGCGAAGCACCGCCGCAATCGTGACGCCGAGAAGACCGAGCGTCGTCATCGTGAGAAGAAAGACCGTGTAGCCGGACGATTCCGTCATCCCGACCACGGCCCTGAAGAGCGCCGCCACCTGGGGACCGTTCCAGCTGGCGTAGAAATCGATGTTCATGGACTGCTCTCCTTTTATTGCCAGCGAGGCATGCGGGATGCCGCCTCAATGGCGCTCCGGCCGTAAACCGAGCGCTCGATGTGTGCGGCCTGGGCGCTGTAGCTCTGCGCGCGCGACATGGCTTCATAAAGCCGCGCTTCATGTCCGCGAAGCTCCTCAAGAATGAGGGCGAGCCTCGCTTCGAGCTTCTTCGCGTGCTCCGCCATCCGGCTGTTGGCGCTTCGAGCGGAGGATCCGGCAACAACCCGGCGCACGTCTTCAGCAAGTCCCCTGAGGGCCGTCGTGAGTCCCTCGTAGGCGGCGGCTTCCGAATAGAGCCTCAGAAGCGACGCACCTGCCGCAGGGATGCGGCTTGAGGCCGAAGCTTCAATGAGAGAAAGGAGCGGAAGGGACGAGATGTTGGCGAGGAGCGTGAGATCCCTTTCCGACACCTCGGCGCGGTTGCGCGAAACAAGGCTCTTTCTGTACTTCTCCGCGGCTTCGTGAATTTCCCGCACGAGGTTGACGGGCGAGGCGGCGGCTTCCGCGGGGTTGAGGCACTTCTGCGGTTCATCGCAGACGAGGCGCTTTGCGTCGGGAAGATTCGCGCGGTCAATCGACCCAAAGAGATCCCAGAGAATGTCGCGCCCGGAAATGTCGGTCGTGCGGATGGTGGCGTTTTCGCCTGTTCCGGTTTTGACGTAAAGCGACGTACCGAGGAGCGTCATCATCGTTTCGAGCGACTCCTGGTCGAGCTTTTCGCCCAGTTTCCCGCCCTTCAAGAGCGCCCAGGTGAGGTTCAATTCGCTCGCCTCAACGATTGCGCCGGAGCTGTCCTTTCTTTCCGGGACGTTCTCAAGGACCTTGGAGCCGTTCGTGCGGGTGAGGCGGTCGGCGTCGGAGGCGTCCGACGCCGCGCCCGTCGTGCGGAGATTGTTCTGCGCGAGGTGCTGCTGGGTGCGAAGCCACCCGGCGGCCGACTCCCCTTCGTTCACAATCCATTCGGCGGCTTTGCAGGAGTCGGAGAAATTGCCGGAAAGCTCCATGATCATGTCGCGAAAGGCGGTGACCTGTTCATTCAGATCGGGCGACAACCCCTGGAGCGCGAGCTGAAAGGCAAGACCCGGCATCGCGGTGCCGATGGACCTGAGAAAACTCACGAACTCTTCCCTCGACGGAACCGAGAAGGCTCCGAGAAAGAGGTCGATCCCGCCGCAGCCGGCCTTGAGATGCGGGGCGTCAAGCGTAAAGGGCGTGAAGTCCTTTCTCGGCGTCTTCATGACGAAGGAGCCTCCCGTCGCAAGCGAGAGGCTATGCGACTCATAAATACCCGCCGGGGTCATGGCGGATTGTGCTCCGGCATCGTTGTAGAAGTCTTCAAGGAATCCCGCTTCAGCAGGAGACGCCTGAAGGAGACACGCCATTGGAAAAAGGATGAGAAGCCTGAGCGATCGGGATTGAAGTGTTCTGAGAAAACCTTTCTCAGTTTTATATTGAAACTGCATGACTTTATTGTTTTTTTTTCGAAAGAGAAGAGGCAGGTGCGCGAAGATGGCTCCTGGGTTCGCAGGCAGCCGTCAGGGGACTTGACGCCGAGCACCTTCGGCCCGGTGAAGAAGCGTGCGGGCATCGGTTTCGCCAGAGGGCGGAGGCGCGAGCATGATGAGAAGACGCCGGCGGAGTTCCGTCACGCTCGCAATGCCGCTGGAAAAGAGAAGCGGTTTCCCGGGAGCGGCCTTTCCTTCAAGGAGCGGCGACCGGCTGCCGGGTTTCGGCAGAAGCGCGAGGAAGGGCCCCAGAGAGCCGTCCCCGATCTGCCGCGCAATCCCGTTGTCCGGGCGCACGACGATGCCGTCGCGCTCCGGGATCGGAGCCGACGTTGAAACGGCAAGCACCTCAAACCCATGCGAGCGCGCAAAGGCGGCGGCGGGACCGAGCGCGAGGGCATTGGCTTCCGCATTGGGGCCGCCCACGAAGATGAGGCCCGACTCTCGGGCGAGTTCGTTCATGAAGGCTTCCATGCGGCGGTCTTCGGAGGCCGCGAGCTCCACGACGGCAAAGTTCGCGCTCGGGTGCGAGGCCGTCCAGTCGTAGCGGGGGTTCGAGAGCCGGGAGCGCTCGAACGCTTCGGCAAAGGTCTGGGACTTCCCGAAGATGTAGACCGAGATCGCCTGAAGCGCCGCCACGTTTTCCGGGGTCGGCGTCATCACGGCACGATCGAGCCGGAGGGAATATTCCTTCCGGACTTCTTCCATGGTCGAAAAGCGCGAGAAGTCGTCGGGATCTTTTTCGGGCTCCGGGAGAGCCTTCACCGGAGCCTCGGCAGGTTTCTGTTCAGACGCTTTTCTCTTCGCTTCCTCACGAGCCTTTTCCGCTTCCTTTCCGTAGTAGAGAAACGGCCGGTCGGGCGCGGTCCAGACGTCTTCCGTCCACCAGCCGTCCGACGGGGCGGCGGATGCTTCACTCCAAAGAGAAATGGCTGAGAGAAGCGCAAGGCCGAGAAGAACCTCCGCCTTCCGGGCACTCCGGGGAGCGGATTTTGAAATGCCGGTCATTTTTGGAAACCTTCCGGGGAAAAGACGCGGGGCGAGCGAAGCGTTCGTGCGCGCACGTCCGTTTGCCATTCAGGAACGGTCATGAAGGCATTGAAGGGACTCCTCGAACCGCCGGAAGCGCCGGCTGAACGGAGCCCCGTGCGCCCGGTTCCGGTTCTGGAGACGCCCGTTGATCCGGGCATTGCCGAATAGTGGGCAAGCTTTCCCGAGAGCATGTCGGCGACGCGCTCCTGAGCGCGGGCAAGGGACGCGTCCGAAACGGCATTCCCCGACTTCATGGCTTCGCGCACAACGTCGGCCACGAATTCCGAGAGGTCCATCCTGGAAAAGTCGAGGCTTCCGAGCTCTTCAGCGGTAAAGCCCCGGAGGTCGGGTTCGAGGGGAGTGCCCCAGCCGCGCCCGAGCTGGCTTCGTCCTTGCTCGTTCAAAATCCGGGCAAGGCGCGAATTGAAGCAGACGTAGCGCTCCTCGGCTTCGGTGCAGCCGAGCCCGGGCGTCGTATTCGTGCAGACGGTGCCGAGATACTTGCAGAGCCTCGCGCCCTTCATCATCGCGACCCGCTGGTCTTCCGCACGGCAGGACGCATATCCCTGATAGAAGTGCATGGCGGCGGCAAGCGCAAAGCCCGAGGGCGAAAAATTGAAGCTCCAGCCCCCCGTCTGCGTCCAGGATGCGGTCGCACCCCAGAAAGAGAAGGAGGGCTCGTAGACGCCGTTGGGGGCGCTGCCGTAGAGCTTCGTCAGAAGCCCCGAAGTAGAGTCCGAGTAGGCAAGGACGTCGTAGACGTAGGGCGAACCCACGAATTTGATCGCCTCCATCCCTGAGCCCGCGCCGAAGGAGAGGTAGAGCGAAAAGGCGCTGTTCGACGCCCCGACCTCGGGTTCCGTGCGGCAGCAGGATTTGGCGGCCTTCCTGTCGCGGCAGCCGAGCGCGATGCCGGAAAAGAAGCGGTTCCCGGAAACGTCGCCGTAGATTCCGGCTTCGCGGGCAATCTCCATTTCGACGAGCGTGTTGGCGAAGTCCTCGTCGGGCTTGTCGTCGGTGGGCGCGCAGACGTCCGCAATGCAGGCTTCGCCCGAGCAGACGGTGCCGGCGGCTGAAGTAGATCCCTCCGTCACGCATTCATAAACGCGCGTGGGCCTGGGGCACTCGGTTCCCCCGCCCGGACAGGCTTCGGAGACCAGGCGGCAGGACGGGTTCTTTTCATAGTCCCCGCATTCGCCTTCGCCCGCCATGCGGCACGTGAAGCTGTGGGACCATTTCCAGCAGTCTCGGTAGACGGGTTCGCCGTTCACCATTTTGATGCCGGGGCCTTCAAGGCAGGTTTTCGCGGTCTCGACGCACGTCGCGTCAGCTCTCAGATCACCGCAGGCATCAAAGGGACTCACTTCAGAATCCTCAACGGGCGGGAGGAGTTCCGCGCCGCCCGCATCCTCAGAATTTCCGGGACCCTCGGTCTTTCCGCACCGGTAGACGGACTTCCACCGCAAGCACCCTCCGTCCGCAGATTCAGACTCGCAGACGGGTTCGGACTCGGGCTTGCAGACGCCCGAAAGGGCCAAGCTTTCGAGCACCTCGCAGCCGTTTTCGCCTTCAGCCCGGCAGACGAATTCCGCGAGCCACTCCGAACACGGGAGCGTCACCTCAACCCCGTCAATCACTTCCGTGCGGCCAGGCTTCGTGCAGGTGCGCCTGAGAGGCTCGCAGGAGAGCCCGGAGAGCGATTCAGCTTCGAGCTTCTCCCTGCACTCGGACTCATCCTCGACGATTTCGCCGTCGGGGATGTCGGTGCTTTCGCCCTCGATGATGCCGTCGCCCTCAATCGCGACGCCCTTGCAGACGTATGCGGCGCTCCAGGAGATGCAGCGGCCGGCATCGTCCCTTCTGTCGCAGGTCTTCTCCGTTTCAAGCGTGCAGCCCGCGGCCTCGAGCTTCTCGCAGGATTCGGCTTCCGACTGCGAGGGGCAGGAAATCGTGAGGACCTCCTCCCAGCAGGCGGGAGATGCCGTCGCGGTCTCGCCGGGGAGGTTCTCAACCGGGATCTCGCGCGGATCCGAGTCGAGGCACGTGCGTGCGGAGACGACGCAGCCGTCTCCGAGGGGGAGTCCGGGCTTTTCAACCGTATTCCAGGCGATGGTGATTCTGGGGTCTTCCGGCGTAATTCCGGGCCCCGAGGGCTTTCCCGTACAGAGGAGGTCCGAGAGGGTCTCGAGACACCCGTGGGATGCATCCGTCGCCGCGCATTTTTCCGCCGTCACGCTGCAGGTCGAGGGGATGACCCCGGGATCGCACTGATTCTTCGCGGGCGACTCGTCGACGCAGGAAAGGGTCTTCTCCCACTTCCAGCATTCGCGCGAAATGGTTTCGCCGTTGACGACGCGGTCAGCGGTGTCGGCGCAGGTTTTCGAGAGCTCGACGCAGGTGCGCGCAGATGCGGCCTCACAGCTGAAGGCAATAACCGTGCCGAAGGAGGCGCAGAAGGCCGCCCGCAGAACCAGAGCAGAACCCCGCCGCACCGCGCCGGGAGTGCCCTTTCGAGAGGGCGCAAAACGGATCGTCATTCGGAACCTCCCCGGGAAGCCTCTGTAAAGCCCTTGCATCCGTCCGTCCATTCCTCGACGAGGCCGCCCCCGGAACTCCAGCCCTGATAGGCGAGCACCGCGTTGATTTTTCCCATGTAGGAGGAGCCGTTGTAGATGAGAGCCCGGGCCTTCACGGTGCAGGAGGTGCCCGCCGCACCCGAACACGCGTGCGACTCAATATTGATCGACGCCTTGCACGCACCTTTGGTGATCTGGCCCTTGCCCGTTCCGCGAAGCGTGAGGCGATTGGTAGCGCCATTCACGGAAACAATGGCCTGGCGCGCGGCATCGCTCGTCTCCGGCCGGCAGGTGTGCGAAAGCGTCAGCGTGTCGAACCCTGAGCACCCGTCGGATTTCAGCGCCGCATCGCCTTCGGCCGAAACGGAAGCCGATGTCCCCGTCTTGCAGGAGGGCGCGCCCGAAACGGAGAGCGTTTCCGAGCACGTGACGGTCGTCACGGACATCTGCGGCGCTCTGCAGACGGCCGGGAAAACGGCCGAGGCGGTCGCGCTCGTGATGATCCGCTCCTCGCGTTCGGGCGCAAGGGCCGAGCCGTCAAAGAGACACGTGTAGTGCGTTTCCGTCGTCGTGGAAAACCCCGCGGGCACGCGGCAGGTGAAGGTCTTCTCCACTTCCGGAGCAATGAAGCACGCCCAACGCGTGAAGCTTGAGCTCCCGGAAGCTTCCCAGCCCGTAAGGCAGGTTTGATCAATGAATGGCGCGCCTGCCGAACACGTCATCTCCTGGCGGATCGCCGGAATCGAGATTGAAAAATCCTGGCAGGTGCCGGGATTGCTTCCGGCGGGCGGGTTCCCGAGACCATTGATGACCTCGTCGCGCCCGGCGAGCATGGAATCCGACACGGCCGGGCGGTCCGCGAAGCCCCGGTCGAGGACCTGCACGGCAAGACACTCGGGGTCCGAAGCCGAGCGGCAGCGTACGGTGCGGTTGACGGACGGCCCGTAAAGGTCGCCCTTGCCCGACTGCCAGTAGGATTCCTCGCGCGAAACGAGAGACCGGTCGCCGCCGCCGAAGCCGGAAAGGACTTCAGATTCTTTGGACGACAGTTCATTCCAGGAGGGGAGTGCGGTCGAGCGCGCTGCGCGAACGGCTTCAGCGGGATCAGCTGCCGAAGCGCCCTCGGCAGCGGCCGCGGCGGGAAGAACCGCAGAGAGGCAGCAGGCAAGCGTCAGGGCTTTCAGAGAAAGGAATTTCATGAGAAGAGGCTCCGTGCTTCCTCGAAGAGCCCGCGGCGCTTGAGGCGCTCCTTAGCAAGCGACCGGATTTCGGGCGACTTCGCGCGCATGGACGCGAGAAAGAGCGCCTTCAAAGGCCGCATGTCTCCGGGGAAGACTTCAATCGAGTTTGTGCCGAAGAGAACGAGCGCCGGAACGGCTGGCTCGGAATCAAGACGGTCCCGCACGGCATGCCAGACGCCGGGAGCGGCAGCCGCAGAAGCCCCGCAGTCGTTGAGAAGCCGCGAGAGCGCGAGGGTCTTCTCCCGGTCGATCACGAAGGGCGAAGCGCCTTTGGCGTCGCCCCGCTTTTCAGCGGCGGCAATCGCTTCATCACGCCTTGCCTTGACGGGGAGTCCCGAGAGCGCCAGGGGGATCCCGAGGCGCGCGGCATCCTTCGCGATCACCCGGAGGCTTGCTTCCGGAATGGAAGAAGCCGCCAGAATCACGATGGAGCCGGGTTCAGGG
>ERZ1673744.2415-NODE-2415-length-14070-cov-12.989654_pt1 | contig 14070 bp, 11 predicted proteins | sample MGYA00580207_ERZ1673744 | MGnify/ENA primary metagenome ERZ1673744 (study PRJEB41218, sample SAMN15661751) | gut metagenome | host: Homo sapiens | place: Canada: London | collected 2015-08-20/2019-03-30 | study: EMG produced TPA metagenomics assembly of... | reverse complement strand
GCGTACAAACTCGGAAGGGTAGGAGGCGGCAATCCTGCCGCCATCCGCCAAAATATACATATGCTTGTTCATGCCGATAGTTTTTTCGTTCTTAATTTATAATATAGTTTCTGTTCACTGTCAAGGAAGGGGATGTCCTGAAGTGCGGTGGCTGCGGGTACCTGTCCCCTTGTGGCAAAGGTAACCAATTTGTGGAGAAACAGCACCCAGTTACGCATTTTTGTGAAGTTGGTCGTTCCCGAATGCTGGCGGAACTCGACCGTCTTATGCCGTGAGTAGGCCTCGAGGTTCACCTTATGGTAACGGTCGCCGATCCTTCCTTTCAACTCGTCCACCGTCCGGGTGGAACGTATCATCCCGTCAGAGACATGGCCCAATCCACGGCAATAATAGTTGTCCCTGCGGGATGCCGGCATGAACCTGTCGATGACCGGTTCCAGGTGCTTGTAGCTCAAGGCCAGGTTACGCCAGGTTTCCATGCTGAAACCGGCGGCATCGATATGCACGTGAAGCCCGCAGCTCTCGTTCACCTTCACGTCACACAGGTCGAGCACCCAGCAGACCTTCTCCAGTTCCCGCAGGCCGGCTTCGCCGACCAGGATCGGACTGACCAGCTCGAAGGTGTTGTTACCGCTTATACTGCTGTCTGTCACGAGTTTCCAATGCGGACGGGTGGTATGGTTGTAGCTTTCCACCGTAACCTCGATACCGGCCTCCCTGAGCTCGCGTGCGAGCCGTTCACAGGAACAGTTGTAGGCCTCGATCTCGATACCGAACTTGCGGTTGAAAGTGTAATCCGGTGCGGCTGTCGCCGGATGGATATTCAGACCCTCCTCACGTTCCCTCATCCGGCGCAGGGCGTTCACTACAAAGCCGTAATTGCCGTTGGTCACCATTCTCGCGATTTCCGCACGGGGAATCCCCAGAAGGAACAGCTGCCGGATCTTGCTTGTCTTCGTTGTCTCTTGTGCTAAAATGCTTCTAATTTGCTCGTTCATAACTTGTTACCTCCTTTATGATTCTACTACTAAGGTAATGCTTCTATAGGAGAATTCGTAACTATAAGAACCTTATTATCATGCCATTAGATTACTTTATCTTAGGCTAAAAGTCCTTATTTAAGGTGTCTGTATCCTAACATCCGCTACCGGTCGATATCGGATTCCTCCAGATTGATGGCATATCTTCTCCACCGATTCAGGAAGGTCTGTTCTTTTCCTTTTCTGAGTTCATATCTTAAAATCTTAAATTATTAAATTACACAACCGGTATTGTCTCGGAATACAAAATAAAGGAAGAAGAGGACCGGACGGAACGAGACCACCTGTCACTTATAGTCATCCAAAGCCGGTTATCGCTATGATACACATGCCGTTCCGTTCGGACGGTTCTTCCTATGCGGAAGTGACGTCAGAGGCCCGCTGCCTGTAGCGGCGTGGAAGAACGGGCGGAATTCAGTATCCTTGTCCACCGGTCCTTTTAAATCCTTATGGGCAGATGTGGGAGCGCGCATCCACCCTGATACGGATTTTAAAATTATCCGTCTGTGGTAGTGTAAAAGTACGACAATCCGTTGATAGGGAATATGAAAGGGAAGAATATAAGACGTATACGGCTACATGCCCGTTTCTCCATTTGCAGATGTGTAGAAGTAGCAATCCGTTAATGGAGACAAGGGAAGAAACCATGAAGCAGGCAGGACCGGTACACTGGCAGGAATAGTCATGGATAGTCCGTTTTTGTCATATGGTACGGGAGAAGACGTCCGCGGTTCGAACCGTTATCTGCCGGTACTTACAGCTTCCTGCCACGTCTTTTTATCTGGCGATGCCTGCTAGATAGGCCCGGGTCTGCTGTTATCCGGGAAATTTTCCATAATGCCATCGGATGGTCGGTGATCCGCCGGATGATCTCCGGATCGGAGAACAGGAGTTCCGGCTTATAGATCCCCTTGCTGAAACTTTCCATATATTCCCGTTCCCGCGGCGAGAGGGTGAGTATGGACGTCAGATATTGCATGGTACTCCTCTTGGCAATATCTATAGGGAAGAATTTCTTTCCTGAAGGGAGCAGGGGCATCAGCTGGCTTCTGATTCTGGAAGGCTCGATATCCATGATGCCGGACAGGTCTATCTCTTTTCTGGCGGTTCCTTCCACCCCGATGGTCTGATAGAAGACAATTCTTTTTTTAAGCATCTCCCTTTCCCGGAGAGTCGAAAGCATATTCGATTGTGAGAGTGAGTAGACATCGAACAGGTCCCGGACGGCCCTCCTTTCTATCAGCGCGTTTATTTTTGTGGCGAACAGCTCGCAGGGATGCAGGGTCGGGAATCTGATACCGGCGTCAGGAACTATATCCAGATTGATTTCCTTGCTTACCACCGGCAGGAAGTGATTCCTGATACCGTAATTCAGTTCCATCTTTATGTGGTCATTATTACCGGCGATACTCCGGTAATTGAATGTCCACTGGTCCAGAGTATGAAGTTCCTTTCCCAGCTTGCCGACAGTATAGCCCCGGGATTGCAGAAGGTCGAACAGGGCCGATTTTATTTCCTTGCGCAATGGCAGGAGCTCCGGCATCCGTCCGAACCTGGTGAAATCCAGGTCTATGTCAACAGAAAGCCTGGGAAGGTTGAAACAGACAAGATTGATGGCAGTCCCGCCTTTCAGGGCAAAACAGTCCCTGAACAAGGGGATTCCGGACATATCCTGGAGTATTTGGTAAAGCCGTATCACCTTTTCCAGAGTATCACGTTGAAAACCGTATTTCCGGGCTGTCTCGATGATATATGACCGCGTAATATCCGATGTATCCATGGCACTAATAGTTTGCGGTTAAGGATAGGATATACTGCGGGACATACAGTCTCCACCGGGGAATATATATCCTTGACTCCCGCTTGTCGGTAAGGTAACGTACACTCCTGCCTGTCTTTTCACCGCATGTCTGGAAAAATTCCCCGCCCAGTCCCATCCGCTCCTTGAAGAGCGAGAGGATGAACCCGGTTTTCTGATATATGACCGACTTGCCGTATAACGGCAGGTAACGCAGAAGCCTGTCCTCATCCACGGTGCCTATCAGTTCAAGGTTGTAGACCAGCTCCTCCAGGCCGCCGGCAAGATCCGGCCGGTCGATGCAGTCGAGTATGGTACGTTCCATGTCGGTGACGCGGACACTCACGTGTTCCGCCGGCCGCACGATCCCTTCCCGGTGCCTGTCCGGGGCATACATATATTCGACGAACTCGAACTCAAAAGGGCGGAAACGTTTGGCCGAGGACAGGTATATCCTGTTCCAGACCTGGTTCTGCAATCCGTAGAATTCCATGGCCGAATGGTAGGAGAGATAGGAGCCGGGAACGGAATTGCAGCCTATCTCGTATTTGTTCTCGTCGACAAAACCGTCCACAGGGTTTGTCGGCAGGTACACGTTCCTGCGTATCCGTACAATGGAATTACGCCTGCTGTACTTGTACAGCAGGGAGGAGACGGTCTTCCTGTTCCCGACGTCGCGGAACATCTCCTTCCCGGTTACGAAACGCCGGTTCTGAATCAATGCGGTATATTTTCCCATGATTTTATATTTTATTCAAAAGTAGTACTTTTGTACTATAATCGCAAATTATTTAAAAAACATATTTACCGGTACCATATTAAATGCGCCGGCTTCAATCCCGTATCTCATTTCTTTTAGCAAGTCAAATTCAGGTGCAAATATATGGGGTGAAATCATGCGGGACAAGCGTAGTCTTCCCGCTGTCAGGAATAGTCATGGATAGTCGGTTTTTGTCATATGGGAAGGAAAAAGAAAGCCGAGGCGGGTCTGGATCCACTCCCCCCTTGGGGTATGTGAGAGGAACGTTGCGATGAAAGAAAAAAACTCCTCTTCACGCATGGATAAGGCAATGCCGGAAGTCCGGCAATAAAAAGACGTGGCTTCTCTACCCGGGTAAATGCCACGATTACGGACTTCTTCTTGTCCCTATACCATCAGGCCGGTTACCCTCAGGTTAAAAGCTTATCCGGAATATCCGAATCCAACCCGTGACAGACCCGGATGGGAAAGGAGATATACCACCGGATACGCGTATAGCCATATGACCGGACATGGAGATACGACGATAACGATACGCCCTTCTATCGGAATAAGGATATGGCGGGATGCACGGATACCATATATGATTATCGGAACAGCCGTATGGCAGGCCGTGGGTATATGAGAGCGTCCGTATACCTGATCTCGTTTTTTTATTATCGGTATTTCAAATGTCTCAAAAGCCTCTTTGACAGGTTACCATCCGGGATGATCGCCTGAATTCGCATGTACCGGATTTTCTATTTACCAGATTCCATAATGGTTCCTGCCATCCGTTTTTTCTCTGCGGCTGTCGCTTTTTTCCTCGTGGCATCATGGTCTGTTACCGGATGGGAAAAGCCATCTCCATCACAACCATGAATTATAGTGTAGCCATATTTGTATATAGCCGTATGATACGCTATCCGGATAATGCTATCACAGAATTGCGATATAGCCGGATATCAAAATAGGGATAGCCGGGAGCGAAGGGAGCACGCATCCTTCCGGATACAGATATCTCAAAATCTCCATTTGCAGAAGTGTATAAATATCAATCCATTAATGGAGACGATGAAAAAACAATCAGGCATATACGGTTACCTGTCATTCTCCATTTGCGGATGTGTAGAAGTAGCAATCTGTTAATGGAGACGATGAAAAAACAATCAGTCGTATACGGTTATCTGTCATTCTCCATTTGCGGATGTGTAGAAGTAGCAATCCGTTAATGGAGACGATAAAAAAACAATCAGGCGTATACAGCTACATATCCATTTCTCCATTTGTAGAAGTGTAGAAGTAACAATCCATTAATGGACAATAGGGCATGTAAAGGGCAGATTTTCCGTATATTCACCTCCTTATCCCCGAATTATGGGCGTCAGTCACATGGTTATGAAGAGATATCCATCCTTTTATGGGGAGAACAGCCGGCAAATACCTGATGGAAAAAAAACACAAACCACAGGAAAATAGCTACACAATAGGCTGATACACAATAATTATTGGAGAAACGTGGTCCGCTCCTGCGGACAGCAAGTTGTCTTTTCGTTTAACGAAAACCGGACGGTTTAACAGCCTTCTGCCGTTAACCGTCCTGACAGGATAGGCTCCGGAGTCGGTATGTCTATAAGTGGAAAGACAACCACATTAAAAACAGAAACAATTTAGCATATTAAAAAAATCAGAAAACTTTTTTATGGAGTATATAATCTATAAAAATATTACATAACCATCAAGTACAAAATCTTATTCAATCAGTGATTGCAAGGATTGTGGAGCTTGATTTTTCCTATAATATTTCATGTTATCGACATCACAAGCTTATACGAGGGTTCCCGCGGGAACCTGTTCTGAAACGTTTGGCACAATACCCATGTCTGATTGACGGCGAGTGTATCAGGGTGATGGAAGTATCGTGATCTCTAGGTCATGGGAAACGCAACCGATGAATTTGTCGAAACGATCAGTCTGAATCCGAACAATACGACTACCGATCGTCATGTCTGGATACTTTTCAGGTATGCAGAGGTATTGTTGAACTATACGGAAGCTCTTGGCTTATGGTAATTCAGATTATACCGATAATGCGTTTACGTCACCCTCACGCACAGCCATCGACAAACTGAGGGTCAAAGGTGGAATTACGGTCACGGGGCGTAGATACGGTTACTTCTCCCATCGATGTTTGAACCTGTTTCTGCATCTTGCCATTACGACGGTTTCCACTCTGACGCTCATCCTCTGAAAGATGGGCATCCATCTCACCTTCAAGGGCGGCATTTAAAATACTCTCCAATAACGGGGCAAATGCTCCGTCCTTTCCTAACAAGGGTTTGCCAGCCTTGAGCTGTTCGATGGCCTTGTTCTTGATACTTTCAAAATCAAATTCTTCACTCATAATTAAACTGTGTTAGCAAAATTAATAATTTATTGTTTTGCTGACACAGTTTTATTTACATTCTTAACGATCCGCGTGTTTCATGGTTTCCACGGGTATAATACATCGGCAGCTCCGAAGCAAAAAGTTCTGTCGCCTTACTCATAAATCCGTCGAATATCTCTTTCTCGCTATTGAAGATAGATGCCATATCTCCGTTGAACAGAAACAGGTCGGTCGCTTTCAGGTCACAATGTGAAACCAGTTTCTCCAACATATCGCTCTTACCATGTATGTCGTTTACCATAGCAAAGTTCACCGTTTGCATTGCATGGTCGCTTGTCTTAAAAACCAGCGGCTTCTTGCTGTACACATCGGTAGCGGCTACATTTCCATAAATAATCTTCCAACCTACATGATTCAACACTTCCTGCGAATATACACGATAACGGTAACGAGTTCCGGGCTCCAGTCCTTTCAGATGGACACTATGAACCGTAGAAGTCAGCTTTATTCCATCCTTCGCATTAAACACTTTGGGGCGTTCTGTCCGATAGAAATGTGTTCTGTCGTCCGGAGCCAACTCCACCCATCCGACCGATGGTTTATTGACCATCCAAACGATTGTTACTTCATTCTCACCCAGATTCTGCAAATACGGGGCATGGGTGATCTTGATGTCTTCCTGGGCAAAGAGAGAAATTAATCAATAAAGACAAAAAGAGTAACAGACTTATTTTCTTCATGGTATATTATTTTTTAGTTTTTCCTTACCTGCAAAGATAGTTGCTTCCATCGGTCACACTAATAGCATTCAGGTTTATTCTACCCACTTATCCACAAAAAAGCCGTTCCCTTTTCCGGAAACGGCCTCTTCTTTCTATCTATTTACAAGTAATCTATCATTGTCCACTGAAAGGATTCTGGTCTGAACTACTGATCGCTTCATTGTTTGCCATTTCCAGTTCAGGTATCTGGCATAAGAAACGATAGTCGTTAGAGTTAAGGAAACCTTTCGGTGCTGTATCAGATGCGTTATAACCATCCAGATACATCAATCCGGATGCAAAATGACCGGCAGGATTAGCGGTTGTAGATCCATAGCGGTATAAAGGTTTCTGCAAACGAAGCAAATCGTACATACCAGTTACACCTTCACCCAGCAATTCTTTACGACGTTCTACATAAATAGCTTCCAGCAATTCGTCTTTTGCTGTCGTCGTTGTCGGCTTCGCTACGTTACGTGCATTTTGCAGAGCCGTCAGGTAAGATAACGCAGATGCGCTGTTATTCAGGTTTGCTTCTGCTTCAGCCATGATCAGCAGCATTTCAGAAGCACGCATCAATGATAATTCAGGATATGTATTACCCATCGGAGCACCATTGGCATCACCATAATATTTAAACTTATTATAAGCCCATTTAGCCTTGATTTCCTTATCACCGTTAGCCGAACGATGCCAGAACATGACAGACTTTTCATCAGTATCCGTTACATTTTCAGTCTTTGTACATTTAGCTCCACGATAATCACTCTCATCAAACAAGTCTACATACTTCTGATCGACCAGAATATTGATAAAGCTATAAATAGGACCTACAGTCATTGTTTCACCATAGCTGGGATCCTGATTATACATGTAGTTGAAAATACTATTGGTGCTGACATTCGAAACATTAGTAAATTTAACACCCCAAATAACTTCTTTACAACCATCGCTCAACAAATTATCGAAGCCACTATACCATTCATCTTTTGTCATCAATGTGTTATACTTTTCATACACACTTTTGGCTTCATTCAATGCATTCTGCCAATCACCCATCACCTGATAAACACGTGCCAACTGGGCAGATACGACATCAGCATTGATACGCCACATATCCGTTCTCTCATAAGAAGCCAGCAAACTTTTTGCTTCCTTCAAATCGGAAACCACCTGCTGATAACATTGTTCAACAGTAGAAAAGGCTTTTGAATCCAGATCTTCAGATGAAAGACGCAGGATAACACCGCGTTTATCCTTCGCTACTGCATAGGTCTGCTGATAACACATCAACAAATTAAAATAACTAATACCACGCATTGCCAGACTTTGTCCTTTTAATGCTGTTTTTTCAGCTTCTGTACCGGTAGCCGCCGGCAATGCATCGATAATTATATTCGCCTGATTGATGATCTTATACATATTACTCCAGATACGTTTGGAATAATCACCCGTAGACTGTGCACGTTCCGGTGCAAAGTTATAACTGTTTTCAACTGAGCCGCCATAATTCTTTGTACTCAGGAAATCGGCACCGGCCAAATCATAATACATTGCCAAACCAGCCATACCCGTATAACAGGCATCGTTCTGGCTACCCGTTTCCGGCCCCATCAAAATAAAGCGGTAAGCTGAATTCAATGCCATATTCAATCCGGTCGTACTGGATATTATGGTTTCCTCATCCACATTGGTAGAGGAATTCGTCGTCAAATCATCGTTACAATTGCTCAAAGAGAATGCAAGAAGAGCAACTGCTGCAAATTTTACGGTTCTATATAATCTTTTCATACAGTTCTATCTTATTAAAATGAAACTTGAATACCACACATATATACTCTTCTCGATCCCTGAATACCGTTATCCGTATCCGTGTTACCATTATAGTTGTTACCCAGAACACCTGTTTCAGGTTCTGTATGACGTTTTGCTGCCGGACCGAAAGTCAGCAGATTATCGCCTGTCAGGTAAACACGAACATTAGAAAGGCCAGCCTTTGAGGTCAGGCTACGTGGCAACGTATACCCCAATGTTACATTTCTCAAACGAATATAATCGTTGTCGAACAAGTAGAAATCAGAATTCTTACGTGTTGCAGAATAATTGGAAGCCGACCAGCGTGGGAATTCGGCATTGTCACCCGGTTGCATCCACACTTTGCCGTCTACCAGATCCTGAATAACACCTACACCGTCACGAACCGTAGTACGTTCCAGATAAACATAGTCCCACATTCTGGCACCGAAAGAAGCATACCACATGAATGAGAAGTCGAAATCCTTCAACTTAAATGTATTTGTAATAGAGCCGAATGCTTTGGGAATTGCGGAACCGCAATACTGATAATCTTTAGAAGATACGTCTGAATAATTATCAGTTTTTTTCCATCCATTTTCACCATCACGTACCCAGAAAAGCATATTACCGGTTTGAGGATCTACACCTGCATTCTTCACCATGTAGAATTCAAAGATCGAATGTCCTTCTTCCAGCTTGTAGCCGGCACCACGGTTTTCATAAATATAAGCTCCGTCCGGCAAGTAAGTCACCTCATTCTTTACAGTAGACATATTGAAATCAATGTTCCAGCGGAAATTCTTCTGTTGGATAGCAGTCGCTCCCAACGTGATTTCAACACCACGGTTGCGGATATTACCTAAATTTGTATTGTATCCTTCGGCATCACCGACCTGTGCAGACAAAGGCAAAGCCTTGTAGTACAACAAATCTTTTGAATTACGGGTATATAATTCAACCGTACCATTCAAGCGGTTCAGGAACGCAAAATCCAATGCTATATTATACTGTTCATTACGTTCCCATTTCAATTTCGGAGTAGGAACAGTTTTTGGTTTATAGCCGGCCAGATCATATAAGTTAGCAGAAGTATAATATCCCTGATAGCCATAGAATATTTCATCGTCTAATGTAGAAGACCCGTTACCCGTATTACGCGGGATCAGTTTATCATTACCTGATGTACCATAACTACCACGCAAAGACAGGTTGTCTATCCATTTGATATCTTCCATGAATTTCTCTTTTGAGATACGCCAGGAAGCACCCACGGAGAAGAAGTTACCCCAACGGCTGTCCTTACTGAAACGGGAAGAACCGTCACGACGGATAGAAGCCGACAAGTAATATTTATTCATCCAGTTATAATCAACTTTGCCGAAGAATGATAACAAAGAGTAACAATCCCTCTTTGAATCAATAGCCCAGTTCTTTGTTGTAGAATTCAATTCATACATCCCCATCTGCATAATACCTTCGCCATATCCGTATTCATAATGCCTGTCGGTCGAATAGAACTCCTGTCCCAGCATCACATTAAAATTATGATCTTTGAAAGATTTGTCCCAAGTCAGGATATTATTCCAGGTAACAGACTGGGTTTTCCATGATGCATGGGTAGCAGAACCTCCACTGGTCTTTACCGTCACACCGTAAGGTTTCAACTGGCCATCCCCATGAATAGCTGAAGAATATAGATATCTGTTTTTCGTAATATCATCCAGATTAATAGCTGTCTTGAACTTTATGTCGAATGGTAATTTGAAATCAGCAAAATAGTGGGCAGTAATCATGTTACCGGCATAGTTATCAAAATCTTCATCATTCGGATTATTCCAATAGTCGCCGCCATTCTGCAATACATGAGCACCAAAGAAATTAGCACTATTTTCTCCGAAATCATAGATACGCTTTCCTGTTTTCTGAGAGTAATACCAGTCTGTATTATCTTCATTTCTCAGATAGGGAGAATTTAATGTATTAGAAAATACCAAAGCGCGGTTGGCTCCTGATACATTCTGCCGATACTGGCTATAAGCCAAGCTTCCTCCCATGCTCAACCACTTAGTCAATTCAGTTGTTACACTGGCACGGAACGAGTAACGTTTATAATACTGGTTGTTGGCAAATCCCTTATCGTTCAGGTACGACATGGAGGTATAATAATTGGTTTTGCCATCTGCGGTCGCACCACTCAGGTCGATACCATAATCCTGGCGTAATTTACGAGAAAATACGGAACCATACCAGTCGTAGTCGCTTTCGTCCCAAACCATTTCCAGATCGGGATTTGCATAACCGTTACCATTGCCGTCATGCAGCACGTAATTGGATGCATCACCGGTCCATTTGAAGGGAGTAACATAAACAGTCTCACCTTTTGAGTTGACACGCGGATTGACCATGTGGCCCAGTACAGTCTGTGAAGCATAATCACCGGCAGCCTGTTTGTCCATTCCTTCTACATAATATTTATCATTATAGATAGCGCGCCATGTATTTGTCAACTGTTCGTACGGATTGGCCTTCGTCGGGTTCTTAACCGCATTGTCGGAAGTCCCCCAGGCGCCACGGAAATTGATCACAGGTTTACCTATTTTACCTTTCTTTGTCGTGATCACAACAACACCGTTTGCAGCACGGGATCCATACAAAGAAGCTGCTGCAGCATCCTTCAATACAGTCATAGATTCGATATCAGACGGAGCCAAAGTAGAAATACTACCATCATAAGGCATACCGTCAACAATATACAACGGGGTTGTTTGTCCTGACATCGAACTGATACCACGGATCTGGATACGGGTTTCACCGCCCGGGTTACCTTCGTTATTGGAGACATTTACACCAGCACTCATACCTTGTAAGGCTTCCGTAAAGCTGGTAGCAGAAATCTTTTCCAGTTTATCGGACTTTACGACGGAGGCAGATCCGGTAAATGAGGATTTTTTAGCAGTACCATAAGCAACAACTACCACTTCATCCAGATCCTGCGTATCACTAGCCAACTTTACATTCAGAGTATTTTGTCCGTTCCAAACAATCTCCTGTGTTGTCAGACCGACAAATGAAACAACAAGTACAGAACCTCTCTTAAGACCATCCAATGTGAATTTACCATCCATATCCGAAATAGTACCGTAAGAAGTTCCCTTGATAGAGATAGAAGCACCAGCTACCGGCCCCATATCGTCTGTTACGACTCCTGTAACTTTTCCATTCTGCTGTGCGATCATAGCACCTGCTGAGGCGGGGATCACTGATGCATCGATAGTCCCGACTGTACCGAATACAGTTGCAAAAACTAATGCTTTAACCAGTTTCAAGTTTATCAACATAAGCTAAATTTAGAAATTAAACAATTAGAAACTTTAACCACTTTGGACGGGGGTAGTGAGGAACCCAGAGTACTAACATAACTCACTGGCACTATGCTCCATCCGTATTAAAACCGAAATACCTGGTGTACATAAATTAATCCGACTGTTTGATATTAACACCATAGTTTTTGTAGAACTCACGTATTTCACGGGGATAAATATAGTAATATTATTTTAAATAGTGCTTAAAAATACCGCATTAACGTTATCAAACAAGAAATTTAACATAATAGACTATAAGATATGTGGTTAAAGCCAATAATAGCCCAATATCCTAACCGTCAGCTGAAGCAGACGGCAATTGAACTTAGGCTAAAGCCATAAAGGGCGTGAGTTCTACAAATACGATGGTTTCTTTGTATGTGATCTCGTGCGGGGTACAAAACGATATCATTTTATTCCGTCAGCAAGTACTTTGTATATTTCTCAAAGGTAATATGACAGAAAATGTTGAACCCTATCCGTCTTCTGAAGAGACGGATAAAACCCCATTATAATGCTCTACTATATTCTTACACAGATTAATCTCTATACCTGCTCCTTGTATCTCATCATGCTTTTTATAGAAGCGCTCAAATATTAACACTTGATCTTCAGGAGAAATTCCTATCTCGGTATCAGCAACTGTTATATAGACATTCTTGTCATCAGAAGTATAACCGACAGTTATGCTTCCCTCATTTGTAAAGTTAACAGCATTGTTGATCAGATTTGTGATAACCTGATTTAACCTAAGCGTATCAACTACCAAGCAAACCGGCTCTTCCGGTAATTGACAAATCAGTTGCAGAGGTTTTTGCAAAATAACTTGTTGGTTAGTCATTACTTGTTTGATAAGGCTGTTCAAATTACAACCCACATCAGTATAGACCATATTATTAGAGTCTATACATGCCAAATCAAGTATATCCCCGAGCAAAGGGAGCAATAAATCACAATTCGACTGTATGGTATTATTGTAAAGTATCAATAGATACACTACACTTTTTCTTTTCGTAGGCAAATTTTAATTCGTATCTTCATGGCATGAAAGAAGATATACGGAAAATACGGATGCGCCAAAAAAGGCTTGAGATATACTCAGAAACGGGTTCTGTGACAAGAACTGCCCTTCGGTGTGGGATTGCCCGTTCCACGTTATACCGTTGGATAAATCGCGAGAAAGAACAAGGTAAGTCAGAATTGTCCGATAAGTCTAAACGCCCATCAAGACTTGCTAATATGAAGATAACATCTGAAATTGAGAACATTATCCTTAATTTGCGTGAGACGAGAAGATAGGGAGCGCAACGGATTGCCAACTATCTGCTTAGGAAGAGAATAAAACTCTCGGCCATGACTGTGTGGCATGTGTTGAAAAAGCATCAGGTCAAAACTGTTGTGAAACGGCGTAAAAATTCAGACTATATCAGATATAGTAAAGAAATTCCCGGGGAAAGGGTTCTGCTGGATGCAATGAAAATACGAAACGGAGCATATCAGTTCACGGCCATAATGATTGCACCCTTTAAGAACCATTCGTGTATATCCCAATAAAAAAGCAGAAAGTACAATCCATTTTTTAGGAGAGATACTGAACACCTTTCCTTTTCCCGTTCAGCGGATACAGACTGATTGGGGAACAGAATTCTTCAATTATGATTTCCAATATGAACTGCATGACCATTTTATCAAGTTCAGACCAATCAAACCAAGGACTCCGCATTTGAACGGCAAAGTTGAAAGGTCTCAGCAGACCGATAAGACAGAGTTCCGGAATCTTATAGATTTGTCGGATAAGACACTTGATTTGAATGCGATAGCTATGGAATGGCAGGAGTTCTATAATAAGAAACGATCGCATTCCTCGCTGAACGGCAAGACTCCGATGCAAAAGCTCAAGTCTGTCGAGCACCTTATTCCGATCCAGCCCGGTGTAAGTAAAAAATTCTGGGAGTCAAACGAAGAAATCCTGCCACGTAATTACGAGTATCTTAAATTCATAAAACATAGAAAGAAGAAAACTGTTGCTCGATAAGCTGTGGAAAATTAAAAATATATTACAGATTGTTAACGCTTTTAAGCTCATCGGTCGGGGAACGGCCAGTGCCAAGGGGCGGGACCACCCGTCCCGGCGAGCGTAAAAATGCAGTAAGTTAATGTAGCGAATCTGTTGTTATAGCACAA
>ERZ1673744.2412-NODE-2412-length-14075-cov-7.269544_pt1 | contig 14075 bp, 10 predicted proteins | sample MGYA00580207_ERZ1673744 | MGnify/ENA primary metagenome ERZ1673744 (study PRJEB41218, sample SAMN15661751) | gut metagenome | host: Homo sapiens | place: Canada: London | collected 2015-08-20/2019-03-30 | study: EMG produced TPA metagenomics assembly of... | reverse complement strand
ATGAACCCGTTCGTCATGATCCTGATCTCGGCCCTGCTGTCGTTCCTCGACAAGGGCGCGGTGCAGATCGCTTCCGACTTCGGCCTCAACGAATACGTCTCGCAGATCATCTCGGGCGTCATTCTGTTCTTCATCCTCGGCAGCGAATTCTTCATCAACTATCAGGTCAAATCCGGCGGCAAGCACAAGTAAGGAGGAGCTGAATTATGTTAGATTTTTTGGTGAAATTCCCTGACCTTCTGCATTCCGCCATCGTGTTCGGCACGGTCATCATGTTCGGTGCGCTCGGCGAGATCATCACGGAGAAATCCGGCAACCTGAACCTCGGCGTCCCCGGCATCATGTACTTCGGCGGCATCGCCGGTCTGACGTCCACCTTCATGTATGAAAACGTCTACTGCGCCAATGCCGGCGTTGAGCCAAACGCGGCGCTGTGCGTCATCATGTGCCTCGTCGCGTCGTTCCTCGCGTCCGCGCTGGGCGGCCTCATCTACAGCTTCCTGACCATCTCCCTGCGGACGAACCAGAACGTCACGGGCCTGACCCTGACGATCCTCGGCTCCGGCGTGGGCAACTTTTTCGGAGGCAGCCTCAACAAGCTCGCCGGCGGCGTCGGCCAGGTCTCCGTGGCCGTGACCTCGCAGGCGTTCCGCAACTACTCCTATTCCCTCGTCAGCTTCTTTGACGGCTTCACCGGCAAGCTCCGTCTGGGGACGCTCCTGTTCTCCTACGGCTTTTTGACCTACGTCGCGCTGATCCTCGCCGTTGCGATCTGGTACTTCCTGTCGAAGACCCGCACGGGCCTGAGCCTGCGCGCCGTCGGCGAAAATACCGCCACGGCTGACGCCGCCGGTATCAACGTCACAAAGTACAAGTACCTCGCCACCTGCATCGGCGCGGGCATCTCGGGCCTCGGCGGTACGTACTACGTCATGAACTACATCAAGGGCACCTGGGAGAACCAGGGCACCATCGAAGCGCTCGGCTGGCTGGCCGTCGCCCTCGTCATCTTCGCAACGTGGAAGTCGCTGCGCGCGATCTGGGGCTCGTACCTCTTCGGCGTCCTCTACTGGGCGTACAACTACATCCCGGGCCTGTCCCGCAGCACGCTGGAGCTGTTCAAGATGCTCCCGTATGTGGTGACGATCATCGTTCTGCTCATGGTCTCCATGCGCAAGAAGAAGGAAGATCAGCCTCCCCAGTCCCTCGGCATCCCGTATTTCCGCGAGGAACGCTGACAGACGAAAAACACCGGCGCACTGCAGAGCAGTGCGCCGGTTTCTCTGTCTTCATGCTTCCTCCAGCAGCCGGGCCAGATCGGAGACCTGCTTGCAGTAGTGATCGCAGTTTTTCCGCATGAACTGCTCGATCTCCGGGATGTCGTTCGCCCAGCCCGCGGCGGCGAAGGGCACGCCCGCGGCGCGGGCCATGTCGTGTCCGGGCTTCAGATCGTCCACGACCAGCAGCTCCTCCGGCCGGAGGGCAAAGCGCGCCATGATCCGCTCCAGCGGCCAGGGGTTCGGCTTGCGCTGCTCGGGCGGCTGCTCCCAGCCGAAGATGACGTCGGGCATGGGAAGATCGTTTTCCCGGTAGTCGCGCTCGATGTTCTCCCGCATGGAGTGCGAGACGACGGCGATAATCCCACCCGCGGCCCGGTGCCGCTCCAGAATCTCCCGGATGCCGGGGTAGGCCTTCGGCACGCGCGTGCGCAGCCAGTCCTGCCAGAAGCGGAATTCGCCTTCCAGCTCCTCGTCGTTAAACCCAAGCTCCCCGGTAAAGAGCGGGAGGATGCCGGGGTCAAAATTTTTGCGGAAATACTCCTCCAGCGTGTAGTGCGCCTGCGGCCGCACGAGCTGCAGGTAGGCGCAGAAGGATGGAAAATGGATGGTGGCGGTGCTGTTCACCGTGGTGTCGTCATGATCCATGACCAGACATTTACAGCGCAAAACGATCCCTCCCGTTTCGGTTTATCGACATCATACCAGTTCTGCCGCCAAATCGCAAGGAAATCCGCCAAATCTTATTTTTTTATGAAGAATTGCTATTTGCGGAAAGCTGTGCTATGATAATTAAGAATATACTGCGCGGACTATCACTGTCCGTGCCCCGTCCGGATGTCATGTACGATGGAGGTATCATTATGAAAAAAAGAAGAAAGCAAGGTCTGTGGCTGCGCAGAAATCTGCCGCTGCTCATCGCGGCCGCTGCGCTGGTGCTGCTGATCCTGATCATTGTGCTGGTCGCAAAGGGCTGCTCGAAGACGAGCGACACGACGATCCAGGCCGAAGCCTTCTCCACGAAGACGACGATCGGTCTGCCGGTCTCGGCCGAGCTCAACAGCGCCGACTTCGTCTCCTACGGCGGCTATCAGTTCACCACGAAAAAATCGCTCAGCGCCATGAGCAAGCTCGTCACCAAGAATAACGACGGCGTCACGGCCGAGAGCTTTACCAACAGCTACGGCACCTGCGCTGTGTTCACCAAGGCAAACGAGTCCGGCGGCACCGATACCTGGTGCCTGTACGCCAAGGACCCGCAGAACACGAAAAACTGGTATATCTTCATGGGCGAGCACCGCGAGCTCGCGCTCGAGTCCGGCACGCTGGACCTGCTGCTGCCGCTGCACCTGATCACCGACGCGGAGCTGCTCGACACCATGTTCGCCACGCTCCAGCCCGGCACGCCCTACACCTGCGGGCTGGACAAGCTGCCAGACGGCCAGACGCTCTCGTCTTTGTTCCGCACGTTCTATGAGACCTCCGGCCTCTATACCGTCACCGGCAGCGACAGCGGCTTTACGCTCGTGCCGCGCGGCGGCGCGCAGGAGCTGACGTTCCAGTTCGACGAGCAGGACGGCAGCGGCCGCTTCATGATCTCGGTCCCGCAGGATACCGAGCCCCAGCCCACGGCCAGCGCCGTCGTGACCTACGGCAAGGACGATCCCGTCACGCTGCCAGAGGATGCATCCGTCGCGCTCTCCACCGTGCTGCTGCAGGCCAACTATAAAAAGACCGGCAAGACGGCCGATTACAAATACACCGTCGACCTGAGCGGCCAGGTCTATGAAGTCGCGCTCGACTGGAAGGACAACACCTGGAACGGCTCCGTGCGCTACAACGGCCAGGTGGCCATGCTCGTCACGAAGAGCAGCTGCACCGTCGCCTCCATCTTTGCCTCCAACGGCCTCGGCGGCACCCCGCAGCGCGATACGGCCAAGTGGCCGAACGACGTGCAGGACCTGGTCATCACCCCCATGGCGGAGAGCATGGCGACCACGAACGATGTGAACGTCCGCACTGCCCCGTCCACCAACAGCGAGGTCCTCATGACCATGCCGACCGATACGGTCGTGGCCGTGATCGGCGTCTCCGAGGACACGGAGGACGGCGCCTGGTACGAGATCTGGTACAACGAGGTCTGCGCGTATCTGAACGCCAAATACGTCAAGTCCATCAGCAGCGCCGCTCCGGCGACGAGCGAGCCGACGACACCGGCCGAACCGACCGAATAACAACACGATATGCAAGCGGCCCGCCGGGATCTCCGGCGGGCCGCTTCTGCGTCACAGGACCAAACGGAAAAGCCGCCGGAAGGAGCTTCCGGCGGCTTTCCATCAAAGATAAGAGAAAAGAGAGAGGAGAAATGGATGAATGTCTATGGAAAAGGATGCTGTTGGCCCTTCGCGGAGCTTTCCGCGAAGCAGCTTCCTTATGCTCCAAGGATACCGGATTTTTCCCGCCCGGTGGTGAACAGATTGTAAACGAACTATAAAGAAATCCTGAAAATTCGGTTGACGCGGGAGAAAACGGGGCCTATAATCAAAAAACCGGGCGGATGCAACCGCCGGTTGACACATTTCCCGGCGCGCTTTCTTGCCTGCAACCGCAAAACTCCGTATGATAGCGCCATCAAATCACAGGAGGAACCCCAAATGATCTTTGCAGACAAATTGATCGCGCTGCGCAAGAAGGCCGGCTGGTCGCAGGAGGAGCTGGCGCAGCAGCTGAACGTCTCGCGGCAGTCCGTATCGAAGTGGGAGGGCGCGCAGTCCGTCCCCGACCTCGATAAGATCGTCCAGCTCAGCCGCATCTTCGGCGTCAGCACCGACTACTTATTAAAAGACGAGCTCGAGGCGCAGGAGACTGCCGAACCCGAGCCCGAGCAGCCCGTCCGCCGCCGCGTCAGCCTGGAAGAGGCGTCGCAGTATCTCGAGCTTCGGAAGCAGGCCGCGCCGTGGCTGGCGCTGGCGACGTTTCTGTGCGTGCTCTCTCCCATCACGCTGATCCTGCTCGCCGGGCTGAGCGAATACACAGCCCGCATCTCCGAAAACGTGGCCGGCGGCATCGGCCTGTGCGTGCTGATCCTCATGGTCGCCGCCGCGGTCGGCATCTTCCTGATGTGCGGCGCAAAGGCGAAGCCGTTCGCGTTTCTGGAGACAGAGCCGTTCGAAACGGAATATGGCGTGAGCGGCATGGTCCGGCAGCGCCGGCAGGAATTTGAGCCCACGGCGAACCGCCTGAACCTCATCGGCACGATCCTGTGCATCGTCTCCGTTCTGCCGCTGTTCGCCGCCATGTGCCTTTCCCGCTCGGATCTCACGTACATCGTCGCGGTGTGCCTGCTGCTGGGCTTCGTCGCGCTGGCCTGCCTCGCGTTCGTCTACGCAGGGACGCGCACGGGCGCGATGGAAAAGCTGCTGGAGGAGGGCGACTATACCCGGCAGCGGAAGGCCAAAAGCCGTCTGGTCAGCACGGTCTCGGTCTGCTACTGGCTCGTGGTGACGGCGGTGTTCCTGCTTTATACCTTCGGCCCGCTTGGCAACGGGCAGGCCCGGTACAGCTGGTTCATCTGGGCGATCGCGGGCGTGCTGTATGCCGCCGTGCTGGCGGTGCTGCGCCTGATCGGGAACAACAAGTAAAAAACAAGGGCCGCAGAGCACCCTCTGCGGCCCATAGCGTTTGCTGCACAAGGAGGAAGCAAAATGGAACTGCAGACCGAACGCCTGTCCCTGCGTCCGATGTCGGACGCGGAGCTGCAGACGCTGATGGAGGCTGTCCGCCCGCGCGACGCGGAGCTGGCCGACGCTTATAACGATATGCTGCGCGGCAGCCGGGAGCACCCGCAGGCGCGCCTGTGGTACACGGCCTGGGGCGCATATCGGAAGAATACCGGCGAGCTGGTCGGCGATCTGTGCTTCAAGGGCCCGTCGGCGCAGCCGGAGATCGGCTACGGGATGATAGAGGCCTTCTGGGGCCGCGGCTACGCCACGGAGTCCGCCGGGGCCATGTGCCGCTGGGCACTGGCGCAGCCGGGCGTCACCGCCGTCGAGGCGGAGACCGCGCCGGACAACGCCGCCTCCATCCGCGTGCTCGCCAAGCTCGGCTTCCAGCCGACCGGAACGCTCGGGGAGGAGGGCCCGCGCTTTCTGCTGAAAAGATCTCCGGATACCCCTTGACTCTCACATCATGTCAGGCAGTATGCTGTTTCTGAGCTCAAAAATATCAGCACGGAGGTACCGCAATGCTGAAGATCGGATTATTTTCAAAGCTGTCCAGAGTCAGTATCCGCATGCTGCGCTACTATGACGAAATGGGCCTTCTGCGCCCGGCCTATATCGACCCGGACTCAGACTACCGCTATTACCGCGAGGACCAGCTGCAGACCGTCGGCTGGATCACCGCCCTGCGGGATATGGGCTTCTCGCTCGCCGATGTGCGCCGGATGTCGCAGCTCGGCCGGGACGCGGAGGCGCTCGCGCCCTTCTTCGCCGCCCGCCGCCGCGAGCTGCAGGCCGAGACCGCGAAGACCGCGCAGCAGCTGCTGCTTCTGGACACAGCCGAAAAACGGCTGGGAAAGGAAGATTTTATGCAGTACAATATCACCATCAAGACCATTCCGGCGCGCTATGCCGCCTGTGTCCATACCGTCATCCCGCGCTATCAGGACGAAGGCCAGGTCTGGCAGACGCTCTGCGCTGAGACCGACCACATGCACCTCGTCCCGGACGACCCCTGCTACTGCGCGGTCACCTTCCTCGACGGGGAATTCAAGGAGACCAACGTGGAGCTCGAGGCGTGGAAGACCGTCAAGGGCACGTACCCCGATACGCCGCACGTCAAATTCCGCACGCTTCCGGCCGTGACGGTCGCGAGCTGTATCTTCCGCGGCCCGTATTCGGGCATCGGTGAGGTCTACGCGGCGCTCGCCGCCTGGATCGAAGCGAACGGCTACGAATACGACGGCCCCATGTTCAACATCTACCACGTCAGCCCCCACGAGACCCAGGACCCAACCGCCTTCGTCACCGAAGCCTGCTACCCGGTACGGAAGAAGTAAGCGCCCGCCTGTACAAAAAACACCGCCACAAAAGGTGCAGCCTGACAAGTTCAGACTGCACCTTTTGTTTGCAGCAAATATTCAAAGACAACTGCTCACAGATCCGGTGCCTGGCTCAGTCTTTTCTCTTGCAGGAGAAAAGACTGAGCTGTTGGAGACATACTGCGGCTGCAGATCTGCGGAAGACGATCCCTCGGGAGCTTTGCACCAGTGCTCTTTGCAATGAAGCTTTTAGCGCGGTGCGGAAATGGATGGAAACGCAATTATTCGGCGGGAAAAAAAACATTTTGGTTGATTCTGGGGGGCGGATATGCTATAATAAATTACAAATATAGTGGTGTTTGCACCCTGCGGCTGAGTGACCGCGAGGGGCGGACACAACACCGGCTGATCGATAATTTTCTGTGGAATCTTCACAGTAAATTATAAATTTAAACAGGAGGATTAAGATGAAAAAGAATCTGAAGAAGCTTTTCGCGCTGCTGCTCGTCGTCGTCATGGTCGTTGCCATGTTCGCCGGCTGCGCCAACAACGCGGAAACGCCCGCTGAGCCCACCACGCCCAGCGACACCACCGACACCACTCCCACCGAAGACACCACCTCGACGGAGGAGCCCGCTGCTACCGAGACCCGTGAGAACAAGGTCATCTACGGCAGCTCCACCGAAATTTCCGGTGACCTCGGCAACGCCTGGTGGACCAACAACGCCAGCGACAAGGTTGTCCGCGACCTGATCAACGACTATGACACCGTCATTTTCGATCAGTTCGGCCAGATGGTCATGAACCAGACCACCGCTTCCTCCATTGAGGACGTCAAGAACGATGACGGTACCATCACCTTCACCGTCAAGATCAACGAGGGCCTGACCTACAACAACGGCGAGCCCATCACCGCTGCTGACTACGTCGCCTACGCTCTGGTTTACTACGCTCCGGCCACCAAGGAAGCCGGCGCGACCGTCACCGCCAACTCCGTTGTCGGCGGCCCCGAGTATCAGGCTGGCGAGGCCAAGGAGTTGGCCGGTGTCCGTCTGCTCGACGAGTACACCTACTCCATCCAGATCGCGGCTGACTACGCAAACTACTATTATGCGCTGTCCTACGCGTCCCTGTCCCCGCTGTACCTGCCGATGTACGCTTCCGCTGACCTGACCGTCAAGGACGACGGCAACGGCGCTTACCTCGACGGCGGCGAGCTCGTCGCTGACGAGATCAACGCTTCCCGTTATGTCTACGCTGACCGCGTCTCCGCCGGCCCGTACATGATCAAGAGCCTCGACACCGGCGCTCTGACCGCTACGCTTGAGATCAACCCCAACTACGCAGGCAACTTCGAGGGCCAGAAGCCTTCCATCCAGACCGTTGTTATCGTCAAGGCGGAAGACGACACCATGATGGACGCCTTCAAGACGGGCGAAATTAACTTCCTGTCCCAGCTGTCCGACGGCGACCAGATCAACGCTGCCCTCGACCTGGCCGAGACCGGCGACTTCAACTACTGCCACTACACCCGTAACGGCTACGGCAAGATCATGTTCCAGTGCGACGGCGGCCCCACACAGTTCCAGGCAGTTCGTCAGGCTGTTGCATACCTGCTTGACCGCGAAGAGTTCGCTACCACCTTCACCGGCGGCTACGGCTCTGTCGTTCATGGCCCGTACTCCACCGCACAGTGGATGTATCAGGATTCCGAAGAATTCTTCAACGACAACCTGAACAACTACTCCTATGACCCGGCCAAGGCTGTCGAAGTCCTCGAGGCTGACGGCTGGACGCTCGACGCAGAAGGCAACGACTACGCCGGCACCGGCCTGCGCTACAAGGAAGTCACCGCTGAAGAAGCCGGCGACTACGCGCTGAACGTTACCCTGGCTGACGGCCGCATCCTGATGCCGCTGCACATCATGTGGGCTTCCTCCGAGAACAACCCCGTCTCCGACCTGCTGGCTACCATGCTCTCCAACGGCAAGCAGACCACTGACGCCGGCATGCAGATCGAGCAGACGACCATGACCTTCTCCGAGCTGCTGAACTGGATGTACCGCGACACTTCCGTCGGCGATCAGTACGGCGTGTTCACCTATGGCATGTACAACCTGGCTACCGGCTTCGCCGATGTCTATGACTATGCCTACAACTTCGCTTCCGATCCCGAGTCCGAGTATGTCAAGATGGGCTACAACCAGAACTACATCTACGACAAGGAACTCGACGACCTGTCCATGGACATGGTCTACAAGTCCGCTCCTGGCGATGACGCGACCTTCCTGGATTACTTCCAGAAGTTCATCGTCCGCTGGAATGCGCTGCTGCCTGAAATTCCTCTGTACTGCAACGATTATCACACCTTCTTCCCGTCCTGGCTGCAGAACTACAACGAGTCCAGCCTGTGGGACTTCCAGAAGGCGATCGTCTACGCTTCCATCGACGGCGCACAGTAATATCGATCCCTTCCCCATGTATCCCAGCGACGGGGCGGCACAAACCGCCCCGTCGCTTGCGGTATCTTTAGCGGTTCTTTTTTCCTTTAGCGAACCATATTATTTCTACGAATAAAGACCGATTTCGGTTTTATATACAGCTTTTACATTTCATTCCAAAGCAAATACGAAAGAAAAGGAGGGTATGCGGATGACCAAATACGTACTCAAGCGACTGCTGTACATGGTGATCGTGTTCCTGCTCGTCTCGCTTCTGATGTATTCCATCTACAACCTGATCCCAACCGACCCGGCGAGAGCCCAGCTCGAACCGATGAAAACAACGCTGAAACCTGCCGAGTATGAGCAGCGGTACCAGATGCTGCGGCAGCAGATGGGTCTGAACGATCCGCTGATCGTTCGATATCTGCGCTGGATCGGCTTCTGGCCGGACGTGAACGGCAAGCTTGACGGCATGCTCCAGGGCAATTTCGGCTATTCCCAGATCTACAAGACCGACGTGGCCAACGTCCTGCCTTCGCGCATGCTCAACACGATCTATATCAATATTTTCTCCACGCTCGTCGCGCTGGCGATCACGATCCCGCTCGGCATCTACTGCGCCGTCCATAAGCGCAGCAAGACGGATAATGCCGTGCAGGTCCTGTCCATCGTCGGCTACTCCATCCCGGTCTATATCATCGCGCTGATCTTTATCTGGCTGTTCGCGGTCACGCTCCGCTGGCTGCCGGTCTTCGGCATGCAGACGCCGGGCAATAACTTCACCGGCTTCCGCGCCTTCCTTGACAAGGTCTACTACATGACGCTGCCGGTGCTCGTCATGACGGTCGGCTCGCTCGGCGGCATGACCCGCTATGTCCGCGCCGCCATGATCGAGGCGCTCAGCATGGACTATATCCGTACCGCCCGTGCCAAGGGTCTGCGCGAAAAGGTCGTCATCTATTCCCACGCGTGGCGCAACGCGCTGCTCCCGGTCATCACCGTTCTGATCGGCTGGTTCATCAGCATCTTCTCCGGTTCGCTGATCATTGAGCAGATGTTCGCGCTCAACGGCATGGGCCAGCTCTACTATCAGGGCCTCATGAACAACGACTTTGAGCTCGCGCTGGCGATCCAGATGTTCTACGTGCTCATTGCGCTCGTCGGCCAGCTGATCACCGACCTCAGCTACGGCATCGTCGACCCGCGTGTGCGCGTCAATAAGTAAAGGAGGATCACGAATATGGCTAAAAAGAAAAAATCGACCCTCCTTACCCGTCTGTTCGGCAACCGCAATAAGGTCACCGACTTCATGACCGAGGAACAGCTGCAGAGCCCGGGCCGTCTGATCCTCAAGAATTTCCTGCATAACCGGCTCGGCATGACCGGCCTGATCGTGTTCCTGCTGATCTTCCTGCTGGTCATGATCGGCCCGAAGTTCTACACGCTCGACCTGTCCTATCAGGACAATACCCAGCTGAACGTCGCGCCCGGCATGAACATGATGAAGATCCCGGACGGCATGAAGCACAAGGTCGCCGATATCTCTCCCGGCACGACCTACGGCGTCGGCGTCGACACCGACGGCAAGGTCTATATCTGGGGCTATACCCGCATCACCGATACGATCGACCTGAAGAACATTCCCGAGGAAGTCCAGAACGCAAAGATCGTCAATGTCGCGGCAGGCTATGACCATATCGTCGCGCTCGACGAAAACGGCGCGATCTACGTCTGGGGCAACAAGCGCCTCGGCCAGGACAGCATTCCAGACAAGATCCAGATGGCTGCGGCCTACGGCAAGAACCTCGGCATCAAGCAGATCGAGGCCAGCAACCAGTTCTCCGCGGCAGTCACCGAAGACGGTGAGCTGTTCCTCTGGGGCAACGGCAACCAGGCCGACATCAAGATCAAGAAGGAATACCAGGGCAACATCGAGAAGGTCGCCCTGACGGCCCGCGCGTATGTCGCGCTGACCAAGGACGGCGCGGTCGTCTATTCCGGCTTCCAGAAGGACAACGCCCTTGTCCGCATCCCGGAGGGGCTTGATTCCGGCGTTGTTGACATCGCAGCGTCCAGCAACGCGGTCGCGGCGGTCAAGGAAGACGGCACCGTCGTCGTCTGGGGCACCTGCACCAACGGCGAAAACAACGTTCCCGCGTTTGAGAGCAAGCCTGTCGAGCTCTACGGCGGCCGCTACCACTTCACGGCCCTGATGGACGACGGCGAGGTCATCTCCTGGGGCGACAACACCCACGGACAGGCCTCCGTTCCGGCCTCCTTCAATGAGAAGGAGATCGTCACCGTCTACGCGGGCTTCTACCAGAACTACGCTGTCACGGTCGACGGCGACGTTGAGACCTGGGGCCTGAAGGGCTATGTCTGCGGCACCGACGATCTCGGCCGCGACGTCTTCAACCGCCTCATCAACGGCGGCAAGGTCACCATGACGGTCGGCGCGATCTCCGTCATCATCCAGCTCGTCATCGGCATCATCCTCGGCGGTCTGGCCGGTTATTTCGGCGGCTGGGTCGATAATATCATCATGCGCATCTCCGAGGTCGTCGGCGGTCTGCCGTTCCTGCCGTTCGCGATGATCCTCTCCGCCATCATCGGCACGCGCATTACGGTCGAGCAGCGTATGTACCTCATCATGGTCGTGCTGGGCGTCCTGTCCTGGCCGGGCATCTGCCATCTGATCCGCGCGCAGATCCTCTCGCAGCGCGAGCAGGAATACGTGACCGCCGCACAGGCGCTCGGCGTGCGCGAGAAGAACATCATCTTCCATCACATCATCCCGAATGTCATGAGCCTCATCCTGGTCAACGCGACGCTGAGCTTTGCGACCTGCATGCTCACCGAGTCCTCGCTGTCCTACATGGGCTTCGGCATCGCGCCTCCCACGCCGACCTGGGGCAACATGCTCACCGGCGCGAACAACTCCATCGTCATCCAGCAGTACTGGTGGCGCTGGGTCTTCCCGGCAGCGATCTTCGGCATCTGCACGATCTGCATCAACCTTGTGGGCGACGCGCTGCGTGATGCGGTCGATCCCAAGTCCGCTGAGCGATAAGGAGGGGTCGTTGTGGCATTACTTGAACTGAAAAACCTGAAGACTTTCTTCGCGACCAAGCGCGGCACCGTCAAGGCCGTCAACGGCGTGAGCTATTCGCTCGACGCCGGTAAGGTCCTCGGCGTCGTCGGCGAATCCGGCTCCGGCAAGAGCGTCTCGGCCATGAGCATCCTCCGTCTGCTCGACGGCAACGGCTATATCGACTCCGGCGAGATCCTCTTCAACGGCGTGGACCTGACGAAGCTGTCCATGAACGAGATGTACAAGATCCGCGGCAACGAGATCTCCGTGATCTTCCAGGAGCCGATGACGAGCCTGAACCCGGTCTTTACCGTCAGCCGTCAGATCTCCGAGCCGCTGATGATCCACCAGGGCATGACCAAGAAGCAGGCCGCCGTGAAAGCGATCGAGCTGCTCTCCGACGTCAAGATCCCGAACCCCGAGGTCGTCGCCAAGCAGTATCCGCACCAGCTGTCCGGCGGTATGCGGCAGCGCGTCATGATCGCCATGGCGCTGGCCTGCCGCCCGAAGCTCCTGATCGCCGACGAGCCGACCACGGCGCTCGACGTGACCATTCAGGCCCAGATCCTCAAGCTCATGAACGAGCTGCGGGAGAAAAACGGCACCGCCGTGCTGTTCATCACGCACGATCTCGGCGTCATCAACCAGATGGCCGACAACGTCGCGGTCATGTACTGCGGCCAGGTCGTCGAATACGCGCCCGCGGAGACCATCTTCCACAAGAGCGTGTATTCCCATCCCTATACTGAGGGCCTGATGCTCTCCATCCCGCGTCTGGACACCCCCAGCGACGAACGGCTCGAAGCGATCCCCGGCGCGGTCCCGCACCCGCTGGATCTGCCCAAGGGCTGCAAATTCGCCCCGCGCTGTAAGTACGCGACCGCACGCTGCCAGGAGGAAGAGCCGGAGCTGATCCACGTCTCCGACACCCAGCAGGTTCGCTGCTTCTACGCGAAGAAGGAGGACAGACATGCAAAATAACGACAAGAAGGTTCTGCTTCGCATCAGCAACCTGAAGCAGTATTTCCCGCTGAAGGGCGGCCGTTTCGTCAAGGCCAATGACGGCATTTCGCTGGATATCTACGAGGGCGAGACCTTCGGTCTCGTCGGCGAGTCCGGCTGCGGCAAGTCGACCCTCGGCCGCACCATCCTCCAGCTCTACCATCAGACCTACGGCCGCACGATGTACTATGGAAGATCGCTGGACGATCTGGCGCCGAAGTACGTCATCGACACCGTCAAAAACCTCAAATCACGCCGGGCCAAGCTCCACGAGCTGGAGCAGAAGCGCGATAAGCTCGAGGCCGAGTACGCCAAGCTCTCCGAAACGGAGCAGTATGCCAAGCACACCGAGCTCGACACCGCGCGCAAGCTGGCCGAGGACGCGCTGCTCGACATCACAAAGATCGTCGGCGGCTTCCTCGTGGTCGATGATCTCGATCCCGTGATCGCGGCCTATTCCAAGGACTACGGCATCGCGCGCAAGATCTCCGCGCTCGAGGAAAAGCGGCAGGCGCTGCAGGTCGACGTCGACGACGCGCAGTACGCGAAGAAGACCGCCGAAGAGGCGGGCAAGTCCGAAAAGTCCGGCCAGCTCGAAAAGGCACAGGAAAAGCTCAAGCAGTGTGACGATCAGATCGCCGCGCTGCGGCAGCAGCTGGACGCCGGCCGCCAGGAGATCGAGGCGCTGCGCCAGCCGTATGCCAGCGATCCCGAATTCCAGAAGTATGAGGCCTACCGCGACGACGGTATCGACCTTGCCCGACTGGAGTACAACGAGATGCGCCGCCTGCGCAGCGATATGCAGCTCATTTTCCAGGATCCGTATTCCTCGCTGAACCCGCGCATGAGCGTCGGCCAGATCATCAGCGAGGGCATGCAGGCGCACAACATGATCAAGAAAAAGGACGCCCGTATGCAGCAGCTCGTCCTGAACATCATGGACGAATGCGGCCTCGCGCCGTACTTCCTGCACCGCTTCCCGCACCAGTTCTCCGGCGGCCAGCGGCAGCGCATCGGCATCGCCCGCGCGCTCGCCACGAACCCGAAGTTCGTCGTCTGCGACGAGGCTGTTTCCGCGCTGGACGTGTCTATTCAGGCCCAGATCATCAACCTGCTGCTCGACCTCAAGGAGCACCAGAACCTGACCTACATGTTCATCACGCACGACCTGTCCGTCGTCAAGTACATCTCCGACCGCGTCGGCGTCATGTACCTCGGCA
>ERZ1673744.2391-NODE-2391-length-14191-cov-8.317346_pt1 | contig 14191 bp, 20 predicted proteins | sample MGYA00580207_ERZ1673744 | MGnify/ENA primary metagenome ERZ1673744 (study PRJEB41218, sample SAMN15661751) | gut metagenome | host: Homo sapiens | place: Canada: London | collected 2015-08-20/2019-03-30 | study: EMG produced TPA metagenomics assembly of... | reverse complement strand
TAGCCGCTTGTCACGATGATCTTAGAGCAACTAAGTGCCCTGTAGATTTTTTCGAGATCTGCCACAAGCTTGGGGTTGAGTTCCGTGTCGTGCGTTTTACCGCACTTGCAACGAAATTCTCGCACGTTGAAATGCGCAGAAAGCTGTGTTTCGTCGGTGTACTTGTAGATCATAAAATCACTCCTTATTTTTTTGTTTTTTTGCGTACTGTGTTCCAAAATAGAAACTTATCACAACTGTGAAAACTGTAAGGAACTGTTCCGGTGATATCGTACCACGAAGGCTCTGCGCCGCAAAAACTGTGGTCAAAACAAGCGTGACGATTGATTTCACATCGATAAGTTTCGCGATTCGTTCACTTAATTTCATACATTATCCTTTCAGTCCTTGATACACCAATATCCGTTTGTGATGTATTTTTCGTTGTTAAGCGTAATTATGCCCATGCCGTCATACTGATAAATCGGTATATAATATGCATTTTCAGCCGCAACATTAGCATCACCAAGACTTGCGGCTGTTACAAAATTAGCTAACGTTGTGCAATTAGCTAAATGACGAGTGCAATTGTTTCCAAGAAAATTTTCTAAATCTGAGCGACACACACGAGGATTTGCTAACGAATCAGATTTGTAAGGTGCCCCGTATATAAGTGTGCCGTCACTATTAAATGACATGAACGCTGAATTGATTTTTGTTGTTCCGTCATAACTAAGAGCCTGTATGATAATACCATTAGTGCAAGCAAGAATTGTGTAATGTATTTCAGACGAACTGCTGCCTATTTCAAACGAAGAACCACCATTGTTATAATATACCTTGAGTCCCCCAATCACCAATATGTTATTGTGTTTAATTTGGCTTATATTTGTGCCTGATGATGATACGGCGGTAGTTATTCCTGTGAACCCCAAGTTATCTATAAACGCTTTTGCAGCCGCTGGACTTGCATTCATAATTGATGTAATTGCCATTTTATTTCTTCCTTTCTTAGCCCTCTATATCTGCCGTGAAACTGGCGTTCCCTACCACGCATTTCTTTGCTGAATCACATATCACCATTGCCTGACCGACTTTATCCTGTGAACCGCCGCTTATATCCGCCACCTTTGCGACCAACGTATTCAGCGTTTCACCCACGTCAGCTTCAACGCCTTTTGCCGTAAGAATGCCTGCGAGAAGATCACGCTGTTCGTCTATGGCTGTCAGCATATTGCGGATAGTCTCAGGTTCGCTCGTGCTGATGAATGTTTCCAGAATGTCCTGTATGTATGCCACACCTGTGCCCCCTTTCACATTTCCGACAATGTTCTGCCCCCAGACCTGCGCTGAAACGTTACTGATAGTAATTGATTTATCATTGGTCTCCAGCTTCACGCTGAACAGGTGCTCGCCTGCATCCAGCACTATCGGGATAACTCGTTCAGCCGATTTGTACTCATTCGCCGCAAGCGTGAATGCTTCTGCAAACACAACTGCCGCGCCGTCCATGTATGACGTGATATTTACCGTGCAGTCCTCTGCACCTTGCAGGTTTGCATTGTAGTGCAAAAATGCCCATGTAGGCTCTTTCGCGTTAACTACGCCGTCTGCTATCACGGTTGCCATATCTATGTCCTGCGGATACTCGTTCAGTTCCGCGACCTCGATAGTCTTGCCTTTTGTGATATTGATTTGCGTGCCCGACGCGCCCGAGCTTGCCGAACCGCCCGAAGATGAAACTGTGTTACTTCCTGCGCGCGGTACGCCCGGAGCGGTGAGCTGCTGTGGAGACCGGAACTGCCAGAAGTTTGAGCATATCAGGAACTTGCAGTCCTCGCTTTCCGTGATACCGCCCTTTACAATCACCATGTCCCCGATGTCAAGCGCAGGGTCGCCGTAGTACTCGATCGTGCCCGGAACCCAACTCATGTCGCTGAAATATGCACAAAGCGGATACAACAGCCAGTCAAAACGTTCCTTGTAGTTCTTGTCATTGTCCCACACATATTTGTTGTCCGTGATGTTCAGAACGGCTGTAGACTGTCCCTGACCCGCCTGCGTTGCTACAGGCTCGGAGACAGTGTGTCCGAGTGAACCGGTGTAAGAGAACTGTCTGACGCGGTAATTGTACTCACTCAGCTTGATACTCTTGCGCAGATCTACAGGAATAGTCCGCACCGGAGTTTTTGAGAACCTGCGGAATTCTATCTTGCCCTCGCGATTCGCAAACGCAAAACCGCCGATAAGCTGCGCGATTGCTCGTACCTCATCACGGCAGTTTGAAAGATAATGCGTTCCGAACCAGTCGTACTTGATGTCAATTTTCTTTCCGTCACTGTCAGTCGGCAAGAGCGCGTTTATTTCGTCTATGGTCTGCGCAAACTCAACCTTCGCGACCGTTTCGATTTGTTCCAGAACTGCCGCCGCGAAAACTACACCAACGTAGTCGTTGTTCAGTTCCGAATCAAGACGGCTGATGTGGTCAACGGCTTTCACCGTTAACCTCGAACCGCTTTCTCGTTCAGCAGATGTTACGTCAAACACTCCCAGCGGCACTTCATCTGCTGCGCCGTCAACCGAAAACCACAGCCGCACTTCACCGCCGATAATTTCATCGCGCCGCAGATAGGGCACGTTCAGGATCATGCTCAGTTCGCCTGTGTACATCTGACCGATCATGAACACTTCTTCATCTTCAACGCAGCGCAGGTCTATGCTTGGATTTCCGACCATTGTGCTATCGTCAAGGGTGAGTGTGTCACCGTTAACGTCTGTAAGAGTTCCGTGTATATGCTGAACTGCACCGCTTTCGATCGCCGCTATATATGCGGCTGATACCTGATACAATATCTCACACCCCCTATATTTCGATCAGATTCACGGATAATTCTGCCGTAAAACCATTGTCAACGGTCGTTCGGTCTGACGGATACATCTGTGCTGTAACATAACTGCCATTATGCAGAAAAACGACAGTCTGTGTAAACGCGCTTACCAGTGAATTGACCTGTGCGATTTCTGCACTTTCGCCTTTGAATTTCAACGTCAGTTTGTATGTGTTTGTGCGAATAGGGTAACGCAGCGCTTTTCCTGTTTCAGTAGAGCGCCCTGAGCCCTCTGCAAGCAAATCAGAACATATTACACTATAGCCGTCTGAAAGCGGCTGTACGGCAGGCTGAGTGCCGTTTATGGACTTTATCGCTAACATTATTCACCCCTCCTTGCGCGGTCGCTATTCACGATTTGCAGCACTTCTCGGCTGAATTCCTTGGAATTTTTGAAAAGATAATTGATTATTTCTACGTTCATTCCCGAACGCAGAAGTTCAATAATGATCCGCAGCAGTTCAACTATTTCACTGCTGCTGCCGCTGTCGCCGTCGAGCATTCCTTTCAGTTTGGACAACGGCGCGATAACTTCGGGGTCTGTGGCAGCGTTTTTGTTATCGCCGACCATAGCCAATGTAGGCGCAGTCGCAAGACCGCCCTTAGCCAGATGTGGGATCTCAGGAACACCTATCGTTGGCAGCCATGAAAATGGCTCCCAATCCATAATTTCCAGCCCTCTCAGACCGTCAAGAGCGTCATTTATCGCATTGAACGGCTGGGCAATTACCCAGTTTATGCCGTCGATAAGTGAGTTTACAACGTCCTTGAAAATCCCTGCGATGTTCTCAGCAATACCCGAAAAAATTTCGCCGCCTGCTGAGAATACATTCTTGACCGCCTGCCAGGCTTCCGAGAACTTATCTCTGAACCAGTCCGTCACATGACTGAACACCGATGTGATACCGTCCCAGACACCACTGAAGAACTTGCCCACTCCTAAGAACGCGTTCTTTATGCCGTTCCATGCACCCGAAAACGCATTGCTGAACCACGTTCCTACTGATGAAAATGCCGATGTGATATCGTTCCAACGATTCCTGAACCATGTTCCCACACCCGAAAAAATTCGTTTGATAGCTTCCCATGCCTGACGGAACTTATCGCTGAACCACTGGTCAATATCATCGAATATCTCCAGAATAGCGGAAAGCATTTTCGAGAATATTTCCCTTATTTTTTCAATACCGTCCGAAATCGCATTGAACAGACCGTCAATGATAAATCCGCCCATTGTTCCCATTTCCTTGGACGGACTGGCGATCCCGAATGCTTTCTTGAAACCGTCTATAAACGGTTTGAAGATATGTTCGTATATCCATGTACCGACATTTTTCAGCGCGTCAAGTATACCGTTGAACAGCCCGAGGACAATGTTTCCACCTGCTTCGTCAATTTTACCTGAAAAATATTCTTTTATCGCGTCAACTACACCTTGCAGCGCACCCCACAAAAGGGAAACTGCTGCGCCGATAGCACTGCCGAGCAGCTCGAAAAGTCTGCTTGCGATTCCGCCCCAGTCAATGTTGGCGATGAATTCAGCAATTTTCGCGCCTATGCTTGCCCAGTCTATTGTCTGAACTATCTCTATTAGTGTGTCAAGAACACCCTTGAAGCCTTCAGACAGCGTTGCTCCAGCTTTGCCGAAGTCGAGATTGTCAAACCAAGCATTGACAGCTTCACCTATGCCCTTGCCCAGTCCCTTGAAGTCAAAGTTTGTGACAAACGCGAAGCCTGCATCAATAAACGCCTTTAGCCGCGCGGAAAGCGCCTTGCCAAGTCCCTTCCAGTCGGTTTTCTTAATGGCACGGTTCAGACCGTCAGCTATACCCTTGCCGATCTTAGCCCACTTTATCCCATCGAAGAACGTGTTGATCGCCGAAGTGATAGTGTTCAGACCGCCTGCAACTGTATCGCCCATAACGCCCCAGTCGATATTATCAACAAAGCCATTAATTCCGTCAGTTACCTTGGAAATACCGCTGTTTATCTTGCTGCTCAGTTTTTCCCAGTTTATTCCTGAAAATACAGCATTGACACGTTCCGCAAGTATCTGACCTACGCCTGCCCAGTCTCCCTGTTTTATTGAATCTTTCAGGCGTTCTGCCCAGTCGGGAAGTTCAGGTTCGGTCATATCGATTTTGCTGTAGTCAATGCCGCTGTCAGATGAACCCGATTCATCGTCTCCGCCGCCTGACAGCACGTTCATTTCGTCTATGCCAGCCATGGATACCTTGGCTTTTTTAGCGGCTTCTGTCGTTGATTTCAGCTTCTTGGTGGCTTCCGCCGCCTGTTTGTAGGTCGTACCGAATATGCCCGATATGAACCCTGCAATAGACTTTGTGACCGCCGCAAGACCGCTCATCAGAGTGTTTAGCGCAGGCATTACAGACTGCATTATCGGTGTGAATGCAATCGCTAAATTTGCTTTGACGGCATTCAAAGAATTGGAAAACTGTTCGTCAGCCTTGGCGGTTTCTATAAATCCGTCTTTCAGGGCACGGAAGGCAGCGTACAGTCCTGCCATAACGAAAACGCGCTTGAAGGTGTTTTTCAGGGTCGTTCCTAATTTGTTGACAGGTTTGATCACGCTCAGCGCAGATTTTCCTATGCCTGATATCTTACTCCCGAGTGATGAAAACGCCTTTGCGCCTACGCTCCTTATCTTGCCGAATACTTTACCGAATCCTGAACCCAGTTTTTTCAGTACAGTGCTTGACCGTGTGTGCATTTCCGACCACTTGGCATTCAGACCGTCCAACTTTTTCTGCGTTGATAAAATACGCTGCTCAACAGCCGCAAGCTGTGATGTAGTCTTGTCGGACGGCTCGGCAGCGGAAAGCTCCTGCCACTTCTTTTGCAGTATCGCCATTTGCTGACTTGTCATTTCGATTTCCTGCCGCAGCCGTTTTGCAGGACTTGTATTGATCTGAAACTTACCAAACTCCGCTAACTTCGCATTAGCTTTCTCGACTGTCTGGGTGAGCGGTTTCCCTATTGATTCAGACAATGTCTCAACTGTTTTTGTGATTTCGGCAGCATTGTACTGCACATAGTTTCCTGTTGATTTAGATATGCGTGCAGAGGCATTCTTCACAGCTTCTGTCATGGACTTTGCCTGTGCTTCTTCGCGCTCCACGAACCGCTGCAATGCTGCTTCAACGCCATTGTCAGTTACTTCCTTGACCTGCTCCATGGCTTGCTCAACGGATTCCGCAGCCTTTTTCCCGGCTTTACCAACGGATTCCTGAACGGCTTCTGCGGCTTGTTTGCCTATGCTGTTCAACGGTTCTTCTACTGCTTTGCTGACAACTCCGCCCAGCTTTCCAGCAGAACTCTGTGCCTGTGCCGTAATTTTTTCTATCTGCGGCAGAATTTTGTCCTTGATAACAAAATCCAGTGATATTACTCCGACCGATGTTGGCATGATTTTCCCTCCTTTCACAAAAATGAAGGGCACTCAACGCGAGTGCCCTAAAACATATTCTTAAACATTCGTTCAAACATCGCCGCAAATTGCTCAGGTGCCTGAACTGATTTCATCTGCTGTGCGCGGAAGTTCCGCCAGCCATTACGAATTCGATGTTCGTGCTGTGTGAATTTTTTCAGCCGATCAGGATTATTTTCCTTGCGAATAAGTACAGTCTGTCCCAAGGGCGTATCTTCCATTAATCCTCCGATCAGCAGCCGCCAATCAGAGTAGTGGAGCGATCCCTGCTCGCTTGGGAGAATGTGGTACTGCTTGGCTATCGACTGCTCGATCAGCTCGCGGTCGTGGTCAAGGTCGTACCACTTTTCTTCACTGTTCGGGAAACGAATCCTCGTCCTTTGGCTCTTCGCCCGTCATAGCCGCGGTGACCAACTCGAAAAGCTTCTGGTATGCGGCAAACGAAAGATCCATTTCATCAATTTCCTTGAACTTCTCGCCGAAGGCAAGTTTCAGTGCTTCATCTACCTTTTCAACATCTCCCTTAGAATCGTTGAAAAGCTTGGTTACCTTGATCACCGTGTTCTTTCTGTCGTCCACAGGGTATACTTTTTCGCCGATCCTGATCTCCGGAGAGCCGCAAAGCAGTTTTTTGTCAAGTGTGTACATTTTTCCCATTATTCTGATACCTCTACTTTCTTACGGGTTCTTTTTGCTGTCGTTCTTAAAGGCGACGCTGATGCCGCAGCCTGCGTCAGGTCGCTGGGGTAAAAGTCGGTTTACCGTCCGATGCAGCGTCAAACGCCAACGGTCCGACCGCAGTAGAATCACCGCTGCACCACTCTGTAACGCTGATTACTGCTTTCATTGTCAGCTTTGCGCCGTCGGGGAACGTCCACACAAATGTTGTGGTAGCCGCCGCGCCTGTTTTTAGTGCAAGACCGTTGATGTAGTCATTGCCGGCATCGCCGATGTTGCGCTTGCCCGACACGGATATAGTGATAGACTTGCCCGTCATCAGTCTGCGTGTCCAGCCTTCCTGATCGTAGGGCTTCCATTCTTCGACGTTGCCGTCAATGGAAACTGAATAGCTTTCCATATCTGCGATAGTCGCAAGATTGCCCTCTGTTGCACCATCTCCGCCCGTTTTGTCAACCTTGAACTGGTTTTCATAACAGGGAAATACACCTGTCTTTTCTGACATAGTTAATCATTCCTTTCGATGTATATAATATCGGCATCTACGATGTACTCGCAGATGCCTTTCTCATCTTTTCCTATACTGCGGATCTTGATTGAATTTGCAAACTTTATGATATGCTCCGCAGTCGGCATATCACGCAGTCCGCTGAATATTTCAGCGATCTCTGCCGCTTTTTCTTCGGCAGTGTTCGGATTGGTAGTCCAGTGTATCAGTATTCTGACCTTTGCGGTCTGATAGCTTGATTCTCCGCCGATACACTCACGGATCTCGGTCGCATCGCGCTGATACACACCTATCGTTTGTGTGGCAGATGTATCAATGCAGCCTGATGTCACCGATTCAAAATCAATTGAATTTGCGACCAGATCAGCTATTTCAATCAGCTTCAACAGTTTCATTCCAGTTTCTCTTTAAGCCTTTCTGTGTATTCGTCCAGCAGGAGATCTTTCTTATCGCCATTGATATACGGTTCAAGCCAAAGCGCACCTGCGTTTTTGTTCTTGCCGCGCTGGAAATTGTATTCAGGGTGATAATACAAACGCCGTGCCTGTGGTGAGCCTGTAACAATTGAAACTCTGTTTTCGTCGGTATCAATGAATGTCTGATTATTCTGCATATCGCCCGTGTCAAACGGCATTGTTTCGCTGTTTACAAGGTCGCTCATCACAGCCTCCATAGCCTCTTGTGCTGATGTTCTTACAGCGTTTTCAATGCTCTGTATCGCGCGATAATCCAATTTAATACTAACGCCCATTATATCAGCTCCAAACGCGTGTAGTTTACTGTTCCGTCAGGATTCTTAGCCTTTTCAGACGCGTATATTTTGCGCCGTATGCCCGTCAGAACAACGACTTCACCGCTGATAACATCCGTATCGGGTGCGATATCACCATTGAACAGTGCCTCACCTGACAGCGTTATTATCTGCTTATCGGCGGTTATTTTCTGCTTGGTCTTTTCGCTGTAGAAACATTTTCCCGAAAAAACGGCTGTCTGTTTCGGCGAACCGTCACGATTCAGTCCTGATTCCCTGTACACGGTTATCGGGGAAGTGCATATGCGTTTCGGCACAAGCTGTGGATATTTCATTCACATCAGCCCCCTGTAACACAGTCCTGTCTGCATCAGCAGATTGTAGACCTTACCTGTGGTAGTAATGCCGCCAACTGTGACGATTTTTGAGCGGTCAAAGCTCATGCTCACACCTGATATGCTGTACGACGAAAGCGGAGATTCCAACATCTCCGTATTTTCGTACACAAAATCGATGTGTTTCTGCACAGCCTCTTTGATGATCTCCTGCTGGAATTCCGTCAGGTTTTCAAATCCCTTGCGAACGATTCGATTGAACGTCAGACTGTCGATCGCACGGCAGGCGTCTTTGATGTAATCCTCGACTTCGTCCGCAGGGACATCGCCTTTGTACTCTTCAGGGGTGAGGTACATTACACCTCACCCTTTTTTCTTCTGCTGTCAGACTTGGACTTTTCAAGCTCAGCTCTGAGTGCCGCATTTTCATTCAGCACCTTTTCGTACTCTGAGTATGTTACGGTAGCCTGCGGAGAATGTTCAACGACAGCACCGCTGTCGTCGATAATATCATATCCCTGCGCAAGATACGCTGCCTTTTCGGTTTCTGCGATAGTATACTGCTTGTTTGCCTTTACTGCCTTCATGGTATCCCTCCTTAGTACGTTACCACAATTGCCTTGCCGCTGCCGGGAGCAGTTGTAAATGTGATCTTGCCTGTTGATTTGTCGTATGTGTACGCTGCCGATGCAGTGCCGTCAACCGTTACGCTGATGATCTTGTCAGGCTTGCCTGCGATCGTGAATTCGGTTGTAGAACCGTCGCCTGTGAATGTTGCAGCGAGCGTTCCTACGCTGATAATGCAGCCGTCAATGAACAGTTCATCGATCGCGAATGTGCCGTTGTACTTGCGGTTCTGGTACAGATAATTGTCTGATGTGCGGCTGTCTGAACCCGGGGAGAAAAGGTGGATATACGAGTACTTGTTTCGTGAAACCTGACACTCGGGGTCGATGAGAATGTAGTTGATCTGCTTTGCACCAACGCCCGGCTTGCAGCCGTCAGTGAAGTCGTAGATCGTCTTGAAACGTGCAGAGGGGACTGTAACGATATTACCGATATCATCGATAGAATGCACACGTCTGTCAATACCGCCGCCCTGCTTGATGTCCAGTGTTCTCTGAATACCCTCAGCATTTTTGAGGAGTTTCTTGAACGCTGACGTGCAGAAAAGAATCATACGATCGAGCGGTACGCCCTTATCTTCGAGTTTTTCGAGGTTATCATCGAAATCAGCGAGGATATTCGCGATCGTCAGTGCGTCTGTCTTGACCTCAGAGCCTACTCTTACCGCTTCGGAGTACAGCTTCGAGAACGTGTACGAGTCAAGTTCAGGGATAGCCTGTGTCTTATCGAAACGGCTCTGGATGTTTGCAAGCGATACAACTGTATCGGTTTCGTCAAAGTCCATAGGATCTACTACAAACTCGATATCGCGGTCGTGGTCTAATGTCTTTGTCTCATACTCGTTGCTGTAAGTACCGCCGTTAAACCCGAGCGAACCGCGTGTGTGATCCTTGTAACCTGATACCGAAAGCTTCGGGATCTTGATAGACTTGCCGCCTGTGATCTGAATATCTTCATTTGAGTGATAGAGGGGATCAGAAATGGACTCCTGACCGTAAAGTTCCCTGAGCTGATTTGAATACACCTCAGCATAATTGATCGTGTTTCCCATTTTAGCACCTTACCTTTCTTATTTCTTTTTCCTTAAACCGAATGCACTTGCAAGACGGCTGCTGTCTGCCTTTTCTTCCTTTTCGGAAGAACCTGCTCCGACCTTGAAGCCACCCTGCTTCTTGCTGTCGCCGCCGTCTGACTTCATGTCAGGATACTTCTTGATCACAGCCGTCAGTGCGGAATTGATGTCGTCGTTTTTGCCTGCCTTGACATAGCTCTCAGCGATTGCAACGGCATCTTCCATGCAGTCAGGCTTCACTCCCAACTGCATTGCTGCTATCTGAGTCTTTAGGCGAAGGATCTCCTCGTCTTTGGAATCAGGGGCAGCCACAGGCTCAGGCTTCTCGGCAGCTCCCTCGCCGCCTTCGTCCGCCTGCTTGCCGTCAGGCTCTTTCTCCTCTGCCTTGGCAGGTTCGTTCTTCGGCTCATCAGACTTCTTTTCAGCAGACTTCTCGGGCTCTTTCGGCTCTCCCTCGGGTGGGGTCTCGGTCGGCTTCTTCTCTTCCTCTTCAGGAACGTTCTTCTTGTTTTCGTCCATGATTTTACCTCGCTTTCTTGTTTTTGGGTATAATAAAAACGCCTGCTGCTGCAAGCGCTGATATTCTGTTGATTTTTATGGTTAGCTGTGATATAATCTCCGTAAAGGGGATGATTATATGACAAGGCAAAGTTGGTATTTTCTGAGATGCTGTAAAAAACTCGATGAACCGGATTTCAACTACAACGCAAAGGACAATTGTATCCGCAATGTCCATAAAGTTCATGGCGGTATTGAAATCAAAAAATATACCAATGAAATTGACAGCATAATTGACTACCTGTTAGAAAGTGGCTTTCTCAAACGTACTCATTTCGGATATGCTCTTACTCAGAAAGGTCTGCACCCCAATCAAATGGCTTGGGAAGATATCAAATCTTTTCTCGTAAAGAGCATTGCCGTTCCGATTATCGTTTCTGCCATTACCGCATTCATAACCTTGTGTATAGGATCACTGTAACAATAGCAGTTATCATACTTACACCGATAGAGCAAAGAATTTCAGCAACTTTGATGTTCATTTGCTCTATCTTTTTGTCAAAATCCTTATCTGGCATAATATCACCTGCTTTCATGTGGGTATAAAAATAACACCTGTTAAGGTGCTAAATTCCGATATTTGATTAGTCTATTGTCTGCCAATCTTCCGACAACATATCTGCTTGACTTGCAAGCCAACCGAGCTGCACGCCAGAAGTACCAACAAAAGCGATAGCCTTATTGCCGATAGCTTCATGCTCTGCGTTCACGGTATAGCCGTCAGCGTTGATATAGCTGATATTTGAAGCAAGCTCAATATACTGGTTCTTACCGTTCCAACCCTCACGAGCTGCTTTGTGACCTCTTTTTATTGCGTCAATCGCCTGTCCGAAATTCATTTTACTCACCTTCCTTTATCACAATGTTCTTGAACTTCTTGTAAGCGTCGAGATACCATTCCTTCTTGTCGCCGTTGTATGTCAGCTCATAGTACATACCGTCACACAGCGTACTGGAGATAAGATACTTCCAGTTCTGCAAGGCTTTGCACTTCCAGACCATATAGACATCAAAAGGCGGAACAGTATCCGTCTTGTCGAGATGTGCAAATATATAATCTCTGACTATTTTCAGTGCTTTCTCGTCCATTCTCCTCACCTCCTTCAAATGGGTATAAGAAAACCGCTCCAAAAGGGGCGGTATAATTATTAAGTTTGGTTCTGATTTGTGCCGAACTTTGCAAAAAACGGCTGTTTTTGTGAAGTTGGTTAAATTGATATGTTCCCGGACATTAAATCCGGTAACAGTGCATCTCTCATTTCTGCTAAATAGCGATTTTCTTCGTTATTAAGATACATTATATGTTGCTTCCAAATCGACATTATTGAAACCAATATGCTTGAAACAGCGTCCGAGCTGTTATTTTTAAAAGTAAATTCATTTTTGTTTTTTGTGAACTGAACGTAATCCGTCTTTTTTAACTTTTCTCCGGTTAATTTGAAAAGCAAGTCATTAAAATTTTTATCATTCTGCTCACGACTATACAATTCGGTGTCAAATCCAAATCTTTTTGCGAGCGTTTCATTGATAACTAATTTACAACAATTCTGCTCGTTTCTTACACGGTTAATGTCACTTAAAATATCGCCGTATGACCTGTGGCTCGGCATTTTATATACAAATTCTATAAATATGCTTGGAGCAAGTTTGTATCCGCTTGATTTTATATCCTCAATACTTGCGCTTTTTGAAAATTCGGCTTGAGCTGTTCTTTGCTTAACCGCCGTAAGTGCTTTTTCAATCTGCTCATCACTGAAAGTTTTAACGCTCTTAGTATAAATTCTGTTTGTATGGCTTGCGCCGCCAAACTGTCCTTTCTGTGCTCTTGTTTCTTCGGTGTATGTGTTTCGCATATCAACAAACGCCGTCATAGTATCGGTTTTATCGTTTCTTATATGAAAGAGACAAGTGCCAATACTTGTTGCTTCAAACATTTCGCCGGGATTTATCACAACAGCATTTAGCTTATTAGCCTTTACGATTTGTTCGACAATACCAATTTCAGCGGTCGTTGACGGCGATAAGACGCCGCACGGAAGTATCAAGCAAGAGGATTTTGCGGTATTTAATGCAGTAAGTACAAAAGCATAGTTCGCATTACTTGAAGGAGGAGCTCCAAAATTGACATAACGTTCATCAAGTGCTATAAACGGCTCAGGTGTCCATTTTATATTATACGGCGGATTTGAGATACAGACATCGGTATGTATGCTTCTCGGCGGCTTAACTTCTTCGATATTTGAATATTTTTCTGTCGGAGTAAGTTTATACGCTTTCATTTTTTCACCTTTTATAACATCACCGTGAATTACAACAGCAGACATATTCCGCATAGCAAGATTACAAAGAAGAAAAGGTATTACTCTCTCGTCAAATTCTTCGCAAACAAATTGACATTTTGAATTGAGTTGCCATGCCTGAATCGTCAGTGCTCCCGAACCTGCGCACATATCATAGCAACTTTTCGCATTTTCAACACCTGCTATTTTTACACACATACGAGCAAGAGTTTTTGGCGTGTAGTCCTGCATTTTCTCTTTTCTGTCTGCCATATAGTACTGAAATATCGGCTGAAGATTATCAGTTGATAAATCTGGAAAATTGCTTATCCACTCGTCAAAAAAATCATTTTTGCATGAAAAAAGCACCTGCAATAATTTTTGCGGTGCCTCAATGACATTTTCAATTTTTAAAAGCTCTTTAAAGACCGAGCAAAGTTCTGTAAGTTCCATTATTACCTCTTTCATGCAAGTTAAAATCAAGTGCAATCAATTGCACACGGGTATAAGAAAACCGCCCATTGCTTGGCGGCTCTTATCTGTTCATTTTTTCGTTTTTTTGATATTCTGTTTCAATATAAGCGTCTATGATTGCATTTTTCTTTTTTATATCTTCGGGAGCATCGGGGACAAGCTGGAATTTATCATCGAGATAAGGTTTTACCTCGTCATGGAGTTTTGCTATCTCAGGTGTCATTAAAACTCTCATGTTATCCCTCCTTTAGCAGTTGTTTCACTCTGTATTCTGTGTAAGTTTCATAATACATACGCATATAAAATCGTCTTGCAGCATATTCACTTACAAGAATATTATATCTCTTATCAGCCAATTTGTCAAGTTTATTCTTTGCTTTGTTATTGATGAAATTTACATAATCATCATAATTTTCAACTGTAACAGCTATGAATTTTCTTCTGTATTCTTCTGCGTCGATCCAGTGATACAATTCATGGATATATGAACTCAAATCGTTTTCGCTACAAGCGAGCTGCTCCATTGCTTCCGGCATATCCTGTGGCTTATAAACAGCCATATCCTCACAAATAAGCAATTGATTTTCAATCGCA
>ERZ1673744.2385-NODE-2385-length-14211-cov-6.289700_pt1 | contig 14211 bp, 12 predicted proteins | sample MGYA00580207_ERZ1673744 | MGnify/ENA primary metagenome ERZ1673744 (study PRJEB41218, sample SAMN15661751) | gut metagenome | host: Homo sapiens | place: Canada: London | collected 2015-08-20/2019-03-30 | study: EMG produced TPA metagenomics assembly of... | reverse complement strand
CTGCTCATCGGGACTTTCACCCTATAGAAATCGCCCATGCCGGGCACACGACGACGAGATCGAGGTGAATGATTTCGACGATCTCGACTGCATGGATGATCTCGACGACCTCGAGGAAGTCGAAGACAACGATGATGAGGAGGACGAAGAAGACGAAGAAGACGAGGACATCGACAGCCTCAGGGAGCGTTCCTGAGATTCCGGGTCCTTGAAAAAGCAAACGGTGCGCCGCTCCGGAAAAGAGCAGACGCACCGTTACAAGCCGGGATTCCTTACCGAAGGGCGGGCTTAAAAGCCCCGCCCCTCAAAGGAAGAATCACTTGGCAGCCGGAGCCCAGGGATTGAACTTCGGGGTTTCGGGGCCGGAGGGCGGGAGCACCGGGTACTCGATCTTCGGCTGTTCGCCCGTGAGGGTCTTCAGGAAGGCCGAGATGTCGGCGAGCTCTTCCTTCGTGTAGCGGCGGCCGAGCTGCACGTCGCCCATGATGGCGACGGCTTCCTCGAGCGTCCAGACGGCGCCGTCATGGAAGTACGGATAGGTGAGTTCGACGTTGCGCAGCATCGGGGTCTTGAAGCTCATGCGGTCCTGGTCGCGGCCCGAGACGGCCTTCACGCCTTCGGCGGTGTTGGTCGTCTGATAGGGACGAACGAGGCCCATCTTCTGGAAGGACTGGCCGCCAACCTGAGCGCCGTTGTGGCAGATCGTGCAGCCCGAGGACTTGAAGAGGTTGTAGCCCTTCAGTTCTTGAGCATTGAGGGCGTTCTTATCGCCCTTCAGCCACTTGTCGAAGCGGGCGTTCGGGGTGACGAGCGTGCGTTCGAACTCAGCCATCGCGTCCGTGATGCGCTGGATGTCGACCTTGCTGTCGCCGAAGGCCTTCTTGAAGTATTCGCCGTAGCCCGGGATCGAGGAGATCACCTTCACGGCCATTTCATGGGTGGAGGCCATTTCAAGCGGGTTGGCGATCGGGCCGGCGGCCTGTTCGGCGAGGGTCTTCGCACGGCCGTCCCAGAACTGGGCGATCTGGCCGTAGGAGTTGAGGACCGTCGGCGAATTGATCGGGCCCTGGGCCCAGCGGTCGCCGATCGAGGTCACGAGGTTGTCGACGCCGCCCGTGGCGAGGTTGTGGCAGCTATTGCAGGAAATGAAGCCCGAACGCGAAAGACGGGGTTCAAAGAAGAGCATCTTGCCGAGCTCGACGAGCGCGGGGTTCTTCACTTCAACCGGTTCGATCGGGTCGATCGGTTCAGCAGCCTGGGCGGGAAGGCCGAAAGCCATCATGGCGGAGGCAAGCGCGATGGCAGCAAGGGTCTTTTTCATGGGGGATCTCCTTTCAGAGGGATTAGTTTCGCTACTGCGTTATGCAATAGCATTTTTTAATTGCCATGGATTCTGAAATAGAATTTCAGCTATTACTAATACTAAATATCTAGGCCGTCAATAGGGGTTCCCTAATCTTGATCAAATCAGCGCTTGCTCTAGGCTTCTCGTCATTCGATTCCCGCCGCTCAGGATTTCCCCTGAGGAGGTTTGCCTAGCTCCTCTTGACCAAAATCATTGAGTGCCGCAATCACTTCCCGGAAGCCTTTTCAAACCGCAGTCCGATCGATAAAGTGAATTCCACAGTTTTTCTGTTTTCACCCGTTTTCAGAGCATCGAGCAAAAAATGACGACGCTTCACCGTGCATCCTTTTATTTCGCGTTTTGGCGATTTTTTACGTCAAAGCGTTGAGCTGCACGTACCTCTCTGAAGACGAAGTACAAAACCTGCGGTCTCAAACGCCGCAGGTTTTTTAATACCCGGGTTCTCAGGAACCTTCTCCCCGAAGGCGGGAAAGAACCCCAGGGCATCAAATCTCCAGCGGCGCGAAAGGGCCGGCAAATCTTCAACCAACCACCCTTTCATTTAAAGCCATTTGTCCGGACTGAAAAGAACCTTCGGCCGGCCAAGCAAAGATCACACAAGCTGGAGAGCATCATGATCCTTATCCTCAAGCCCACCGCCACCGCGAACGACATCACCGACATCAAAAACCGCCTCGCGGCGCGCGGCCTCCGCCCCGTCATCATGGAAGGCGCCGAAAAGGTCGCGATCGGCATCATCGGTGAAACGCGCAGCCACCTTCCGGTCGACCAGGTTCAGGCGCTCCCCTACGTTGAAACCATCCGCCGCATTTCGGATCCCTACAAGCTCGCCAACCGCGCCTTCCATCCGGAAAACACGGTCGTCAACGCCGGCGGCGCCCTTACGGGCGACGGCCACTTCGCGATGCTGGCGGGTCCCTGCTCGATCGAATCGCGCGAGCAGATCATCGGGATCGCAAAGGCCGTCAAGGCGGCGGGCGCGACGATGCTCCGCGGCGGCGCCTTCAAGCCCCGCACGTCGCCCTACGACTTCCAGGGTCTTCGCGCGGAAGGCCTTGAGCTGATGCTTGAGGCGAAGCGCGCGACGGGCCTCCCGATCGTCACCGAAATCATGAGCATCGACCATCTTCCGCTCTTCGAGGATGTCGACATGATTCAGGTGGGCGCCCGCTCGATGCAGAATTTCGAGATGCTGAAGGAACTCGGGAAGACGAAGAAGCCCATCCTCCTGAAGCGCGGCCTCTGCGCCACGGTGAAGGAGCTCCTCATGGCGGCCGAATACATCATGGCGAGCGGCAACGACCAGATCGTTCTCTGCGAACGCGGCATCCGCACCTACGAGACGGCCACCCGCAATACGCTCGACCTCTCCGTCATTCCGGTTCTTCACGAACGCACGCATCTCCCGGTCGTGATCGACCCGAGCCATGCAACGGGCGTGGCGCGCTACGTGCCGGCGATGGCCGCGGCCGCCGCCGCTGCGGGCGCCGACGGCCTCATGGTCGAGGTGCACAACAACCCCGCCGCAGCCCTCTGCGACGGTCCGCAGTCGATTACGCCCGACACCTTCGAAGAGCTCTGCCGCCGCGTTGAAGCCGTCCGCACGGCGCTCGCCGTCCACGACGAAGAGGCCCGCGCCGCCTGATTCCCGACATCCTCAACATCCATCAGTTAAAAGACGCCATGCAGAACGGACAGATCCTTGAAGTCAAAGCCGGCGAAGGCTACCTTGTGGAAATCACCCCGGGACTCCTCTCCGACGCCCCGAAGCTCGCGGGCCGCCTCTCCGCGCGTCTCGGCCTCACGGATCCTGCCGTTCGCGCGGTCATCGTGACCGACTCCAACGTGGGCCCGCTCTATGCGGAGAACGTGCAGGCAGCGCTCGAAGCCGCCCGCCCCGGGGCATCCGCCGGCGTCATCGCGATTCCCGCCGGAGAGCAAAGCAAGACGCCCGCAGAGCTTGTGCGGGTTCTCGAAGCCATGGCGGGCTTAAGACTCACGCGAAAGGATGCCGTCATTGCGCTCGGGGGCGGCGTGGTCGGCGACCTCGCGGGTCTTGCCGCGGCGCTCTACATGCGGGGCATCCGGTGCCTCCAGATGCCGACGAGCCTGCTTGCCATGGTGGATTCGAGCGTCGGCGGGAAAACCGCCGTCGACCTTGAAGCCGGCAAAAACCTGATGGGCGTCTTCTCGCAGCCCGTCGGGGTCCTCATCGACCCGGAGGTTCTCCGCACGCTCCCCGCACGCGAAATTTCCTGCGGCTGGGGAGAGATCATCAAATATGCCGGGCTCGACCCCGATGTGCTCGCGGCCGTCAGGCAGGAACTCGGCTCCGGCGAGGATGGAAGCGGCTTGGCGCCCCTTCCGTCCGTCGACCTCATCGCGCGCTCGATCGACGTGAAGCGCCGCATCGTCTCTGAAGACGAAAAGGAATCGGGCGCGAGAAGGCTCCTCAACCTCGGCCACACGGCGGGCCACGCCGTGGAAACGGCGTCCTGCTATGCGCTCTCCCACGGCGCCTCAGTCGCGATCGGCATGTACATCCTCACGAAAGCGCTCGTCCAGGAAGGAAAGCTCCCCCGGGCAATGCTCGAAGACCTTGAAGCGCTTCTTCTGAAAGCCGGTCTTCCCGCCTCTCTTCCTCCTGAACTCCTTGCCCGCCCCGACCTCGACTTCAGCACGGACAAGCTTCTCGCCATTGCGCGCCACGACAAAAAGTCCGCCGGTTCGGGCGTGAACCTCGTTCTCCCTGTTGCGCCCGGACGCGCCGAAGTGAAGAAGGTTTCCTGGGAAGACTTCCGCGCCATGCTTGAAACGGGCCTTCGATGAAAGGGCCTCTTTCCCGCCGCTTTTCCATCGATTCAACACGCAACCACACGCACCCCGCAAACGCCATGATCGTCACCGTCACGCCGCGCTTTTTAAGCGGAAAAATTCCGGCCATCGCCTCGAAGTCCTATGCGCACCGCCTTCTGATTGCGGCGGCGCTCTCGGAATCGCCGGCGCATGTCTCCTGCAGCACCCGGTCTGAGGACATCGACGCCACCTGCCGCGTGCTCCGGGGCCTCAGCGCCCGGGTGACCCAGGGCAATGCAGGCGACGCCGACGTTCTTCCGATCGATCGGGATCATCTTCCCGTGCTCCCGGAAGTCGACTGCGGCGAATCCGGAACGACGCTCCGCTACCTCATTCCGGTCGCGGCGGCCCTCGGCTGCGGCGCAAAGTTCATCTGCCGCGGCAGGCTCCCCAGCCGCCCCGTCGAACCTCTTGCCGGAGAGCTCAAACGCCACGGCATCCGCCTCACGACGCTCCCGGGCGAAGGCTTCGTCGTTGAAGGAAAGCTCGCCCCCGGCGCCTATTCGCTTCCCGGAAACGTCTCCTCGCAGTTCATCGGCGGCCTCCTCTACGCGCTCGCGATTCTCGAGGGTACGAGCACGCTTGCGATTACAAAGGGCTTTGAATCCGAACCCTACGTGCGCATGACGCTCGAGGTGCTCGAAGCCGCGGGCGTCGCGATCCGCGAGGAAAAGGGCCCGGAGGGGCTTCCCGTCTGGACCGTCGCCGGCCGCGGAAAGCTTCATGCCGGACCGGGACTCGTCGTTGAAGGCGACTGGTCGAACGCCGCCTTCTGGCTCGCTGCCGGCGCGCTCGCGGGCGACGAAGGAGAGACCATCGAAGTGACCGGCATCCGGCGCGACTCGCTTCAGGGCGATCGGGCCGTCGCCGAAATCCTCGCGCGCTTCGGCGCCCGGGTAATTCAGACGGAATCCGCGACGAGCGTAATGAGCGCTCTCCCCGGAGCTCTCCGCGGCATTGAGATTGATGCCGCGCAGATTCCGGACCTTGTTCCCATTCTTGCCGTCGTTGCGGGGGCGGCCTCGGGCACCACGCGCTTCACGAACGCCGGGCGCCTTCGCATCAAGGAAAGCGACCGGCTGAAAAGCACGTCGGCTCTCCTCTCGCTCCTCGGAGTGCCGCACGAAGAGGAGCCCGCAGGCCTCGTCGTTCACGGGCTCGGAAGCGCGGGAAAATTCCGCGGGGGCGAGATTCAGGGCTTCGGCGACCACCGCATCGTGATGGCGGCAGCCGTTGCCGCCGCCTCGGGCGGAGCGCACGTCCGCATTTCCGGGGCGGAAGCCTTCCGGAAAAGCTATCCGAAGTTCCTTGAGGACTTCGCCAAATTGGGCGGCCTCTGCAGCGCGGAATAACGCGCTTCTCATCCCCCCAAACGAGCTTTAGAACATTTTTTGGATTTCAGCATGAACACGACTTTCGGCGAAAACCTCCGCACCACCGTCTTCGGTCAATCGCACGCAGACGCGATCGGATGCACGATCGAGGGACTGCCCGCAGGCGAATCAATCTCGGTCGCCGCCTTGCAGGCCTTCATGGCCCGGCGCGCCCCGGGCGGAAAGCTCGCCACGCAGCGAAAGGAACCCGACGCGCCGGAAATCCTCTGCGGCATGGTCGACGGCATTACCTGCGGCGCGCCGCTCGCCGCCATCATCCGGAATACCAATCAGCGCTCGCAGGACTACAAAGCGATTGCCGACCTCCCGCGTCCCTCGCACGCGGACCTTCCGGCTGAAGTGAAGTACCAGGGACATCAGGACGTCCGCGGAGGCGGCGCGTTCTCCGGGCGCCTCACCGCTCCCATCGCGCTTGCGGGCGGCATCGCGCTTCAGATTCTCGCGCGCCGCGGGATCCGCATTGCCGCGCACCTCCTCTCGGTCGGAACGGAAGAAGACCGCCCGATGAATCCGATGGGCGAAAACCCGGAAGACCTGGAGAAGCGCCTCGAAAGAGGCCTCCCGGTCCTCTCCGACGATGCAGAAATCCGCATGACCGAAGCCATTCTCGCTGCGAGGAAGTCGGGCGACAGCATTGGCGCGGTGATCGAATGCATCATCGAAGGGCTCCCCTGCGGGCTCGGCGGCCCTCTCTTTGAAGGCTTCGACGGGAAGCTCGCCTTCGGACTCTTCGGCATTCCCGGCGTCAAGGGCGTCGAATTCGGCCGCGGATTCGAGGCCGCACGCATGAAAGGCTCAGAAAACAACGACCCCTGGGAGATTTCCTCTGAAGCTCCGGGCGCAAAGCCCCGCACCAACAACGCGGGCGGCATTGCGGGCGGCATCACGACGGCCGCGCCCGTCGTCTTCCGGATCGCCATGAAGCCCACGCCTTCGATTGCGCTCGCGCAGGAAACGATTTCCATTTCAAGGCATGAAAACGCAGAGCTCGGCGTGAGGGGCCGCCACGACCCCTGCATCGGCGTTCGCGCCGTGCCCGTCGCGGAAGCCGTCGCCGCCCTCGCCGCCCTCGACAGCCTTCTCGCCGCCCCGGCAGTTCTCCCTCAGGCGCTTGAGTGCCCCTCGATTCCCCCGCAGGAAGAGAGCAGCAAATAATTTTTCCGGACCAGTGATGAATCAGCCTCAACAGAAAATTTCGGCGCCCCTCGGGGATCTGCGCGAACGGATCGACGACATTGACGGCAAGCTCTCCGCCCTCATTGATGAGCGCATGACGGTCGCCGACGAAGTGGGCGCGAGAAAGCGCCGGCTCGGACTTGCCGTTCATGCTCTCAAACGCGAGGAAGCGCTCCTCGCGCGCATCACGAGCGGCCGCGACCCGGAAACGAGTCATGTTCTTCATTCCGTCTACGAGGTCCTGATTGCAGGCTCCCGCCGCCAGCAGCTGAGCCCCATCCTCGCCGAGGACGATCTTCCCGAAAAGGGGAATTACGAGGCGCGCCTTCCCGTGCTTCCCGGCGAATCGCCCCGGAGCGTAACGGCGAAGGCCCTCGCCGCGCTCCTCGCGGGGGGCTTCGTCCCGGAAGCCGTCATTCCGGGCGGCGACGCCGTTTCCATCACCTTCCGCTCGGAAGGCGACAAGGCCTCTCAGATCCTCATCGCCGACCTGATCGGGCTCGGCGCAACGGTCATTCGTTCCGAAATCCGCCACAAGGCGCTCCGCCCGGGCGCGGGGCTCCTCTGCGGGCTTCTCGGCCGCACGCTTTCCCATACGCTTTCGCCCGCCATCCACAAGGAACTCGCGGCCTACGCCTACAAGTGCTTCGAGGTCGAGCCCGACCGCCTCGACAAATTCTTCGCTGCCGTCCCCTTCGACGGCCTCAACGTCACGATTCCCTATAAGGAAGCCGTGATCCCCTTCCTCGCGCGCCTCACGGACCGCGCCGAAAAGGTGGGCGCCGTCAACACCATCATCCGCGAGGCCGACGGGTCGCTCACGGGCGACAACACCGACTACGCGGGCTTTGAAGCCATGATCGCCGCCTCCGGCATCGACGTGAAGGGAAAGAAGGCCCTCATTCTCGGCACCGGGGGCGCGGCGAAGTGCGTCTTCTCAGTCCTCCGCGACATGGGCGCGAACCCGAAAATGGTGTCGCGCACGGGCGAGCTCAATTACGGGAACATCGGGCGCGAATCCGATGCCGCGATTCTCGTGAACGCCACGCCCGTCGGCATGTACCCGCGCGCCGGGGCAGCTCCCGTTGAAAACCTTGCGAGCCTCCCGCATCTCGAATTCGTCTTCGACCTCATCTACAACCCGGCAAAGACGAAGCTCATGCTCGAAGCCGATGCGAGAGGGATACCCAACATGAACGGACTCCTCATGCTCGTCGTTCAGGCGATTGAAGCGTCGAGGCGCTTCCTCTGGAACCGAGAGCCGGCGGCGAACACGGCCGGACTCTTCAGGAAGCTCGCCCTCGAAAACGAAAACATCGTCCTTTCCGGCATGCCCGGAAGCGGCAAGTCAACCGTCGGGCGCGCGATCGCCAGTGCGCTCGGCCGCGAATTCATCGACCTCGACGATGCGATTGAGGCAGCTGCCGACTGCTCCATCCCGGAAATCTTCGCGAGAGACGGCGAAAAAGCCTTCCGCGACCTTGAAACCCACATCACGCAGCTCGCGGGCGCTCGCCGGGGCGTCGTGATTGCAACGGGGGGAGGCACGCTCCTGAGAGAAAAGAACCGCGAGGCGCTCAAGCAGAACGGCCGGATCGCGCTCCTCACGCGCCCGCTCTCCGACCTTCCCGTTGCAGGACGCCCGGTTTCGCTCTCAAAGCCCCTCACGCAGATCTGGGAAGAGCGGAAAGCGATCTACCTCGGAAACGCCGACGTAACGATCGAGAATACGGGCGCGCCCGAAGATGCCGCCGCGGCCATTCTCCGGGCTTTCGGGCAGAACATCTGATCCCGGGCGCTCCAGAGGCATTCTCCAAACCCGCCCAAAGCCGCAGAAAGCTTCAGCGAGCTTCCTGCGGCTTGTCGTCTTTATTGCGTCGGAGGCGCTCCCAGCGGACAAGCTGCCGCTCGCGGCCGTCGATGACGACCCATTCCGCAGTTTCAAAAAAACGATTCTATCGTCCCGATTGGCACAGACTCCGCGGCGAAGCGTCCACAGAAAGCACGCCGGCAGACGGAGCACGGATCGGCGGCACCACGCCCGGGCGTCATTGCAGACGGTCAGGAGAGCTTTAAATATTGATATGCATCAATTCAACAGAGCAGTTATGCCTGCGCAGGAACACATTTCATCTGCCAAGCTATTCACCAATACATTCTTTTTTTCGTTCATCTTCATGCTTTTCCTCGTCTCGATTCCCAATGCCTCGTGGCGCTGGCGTCGGTCCTTTGGTCCGCTGCCTGCGTTCGCGTGCATGCATTCCGGGAATCAATCCGACGAGGCGCTCTGCTGTCTGAGAGTGCTCCATCAGAGGAAAGCATGACGAACGCTTGAACCCAAGAGGACTTTTCGTCAAAGTCCTTGCCCTGAAAGCGGACCAGAGGCCAACGGCTTCCGGTCCGCTTTTTTTCGCCCCGAACATTTGTTTTTTCCTTCCGCCCGGAGTCGAATCCGCCATGCTCACCTTCCAGGAATTTTCCGACCTTGCCCAGAAGGGCAACCTCATCCCCGTCACCGAAAAACTCGCCGCCGACATGGAGACCCCGGTCACCGTCCTCGCGCGCCTTCAGGAGGACGAAAACGTCTTTCTTCTCGAATCCGTCGAGGCGGGCGAACGCTTCGGGCGCTACTCCTTCATCGGGCTCAATCCGAGGGGCGTCTTCACCGTGGAGAACGGGAAAGCCTACTACGCCCCAGCGGAAGGGAAAAAGCGCGAACTCGCCGCGCCCGAAGGCCCCCTCATGGCGCTCAGAACCCTCATGAAGGGCTTGAAGCCCGCGCTTCCTCCCGACATGCCCGCCTTCATCGGAGGCGCCGTGGGCGCGATCGGATACGAGGCCGTCGGCGAATTCGAAAATCTCCCTGCCCCGAAGCCCGGCCTCCGGGGCCCCACGTCCTCCTTCATGATTGCGGACGACCTCATCATCTTCGACAACTTCCGCCATACGCTGATGCTCTCGGCGGCGGTCAGGACGGATGAATTCGAGACGCTGCGCGCCGCCTACGACGAAGGCGTGCGCCGCGTGCGGGTCATGAAGGGAAAGCTCGCCCGGCCCGCTCGCCCGGGAGCGGCTGAAGCCCGCCCCGTTCCGGAGCTCCGCTCCAACTGCACGGAAAGCTCCTTTACCCAAATGGTTGAAAAGGCCCGGGCGCACATCCGCGAGGGGAACATCATCCAGGTCGTGCTCTCGCAGAAATTCTCGGGCGAAACGGACATTCCCCCGCTCACGCTCTACCGGGCGCTGAGGCTCATCAATCCCTCACCCTACACGTTCTTCATGAAGATGGGAAAGCTCATCCTCATTTCCTCGTCTCCCGAAACGCTCTGCCGGACGGAAGCGGGCGGGAAGGCCCTTCTGCGCCCCATTGCGGGCACCCGTCCGAGAGGGAAGACGCCCGCGGAAGATGCCGAGCTCGAAAAGTCGCTCCTTGCCGACCCGAAGGAGCGCGCCGAACATCTGATGCTCGTCGACCTCGCCCGCAACGACCTCGGGCGGATCGCCGCCCCCGGCACCGTGAAGGTCTCCGACTTCATGTCGATTCAGCGCTTCTCCCACGTCATGCACATCGTGAGCACGGTTGAAGGAGAGCTCGGGGAAGGCAGGGACGCCTTCGACCTCGTGCGGAGCGCCTTCCCGGCGGGCACGCTCTCCGGAGCTCCGAAGGTGCGCGCGATGGAAATCATCCATGAGCTCGAACCCTCGCCCCGCGGGATGTACGGCGGGGCCGCGGGCTACTTCGGCTACGACGGCGCCATGGATCTCGCGATCACCATCCGCACGATCGTGCTCGACGGCCGCCGCATGGAAATTCAGTCGGGAGCGGGCATCGTGCACGATTCCGTCCCGCATATGGAATACCTCGAAACGTGCAATAAAGCCGCCGCCATGATGAAGGCGATCGAACTCGCCGCCCGCGGACTCGCGCTCTGAGCCGCACAGGAACGACGCCAAACGACAGGGGAAAAAAGAAATCATGAAGCTCGTCATGCTCGACAACTACGACTCCTTCACCTACAACATCGTGCAGTACCTGCAGATGCTCGGGGCTGAGGTGGTGACCATCCGCAACAACCGCACGACCCCGGAGGAGGTGCTCGGACTCGGCGCCGATGCGCTCGTTCTTTCTCCCGGCCCGGGGAAGCCTTCGGAAGCCGGAATTCTCACGGACCTCATCCAGGCGGGCGCCCGCGAGAAGATCCCGATGCTCGGCGTCTGCCTCGGCCACCAGGCGATCGGAGAAGTGTTCGGGATGAAGGTCATTCACGCGAAGCGCGTGATGCACGGCAAAGCCTCTCAAATCACGACGGACGGCCGCGGCATCTTCGAAGGGCTCCCCGAAAGGCTCTCCGTCATCCGCTACCATTCGCTCGCGCTCGACCCGGAGACGCTTCCCGCCGAGCTTGAAATTTCCGCCCGCGCGGCGGACGACGGCGAAATCATGGGAATCCGCCACCGGACGCTCCCGATTGAAGGCGTGCAGTACCACCCGGAATCCGTGCTCTCCGAAAAGGGGATGGAGCAGTTCGAAAACTTCCTCAAAGCGGTCCGGGCCTCGCGCGGCCGGGAACTCTGACGCTGCCGTCCGGAAGAATCAGACAGGATCCAAAAGGACTACGCCGCACGCCTTGATTGAAAAAGGCATTTTTCTGCAACTTTTTGAGGAGGCGGAAGAGCGGGAATGACCGTATGATGATTTTCGAAATCATCATACGTTTCCCCGCCAGCCTCCCATGTCCTGCCACATTCATTACCGCGAGCGCCAGCGAAGCCGCCTTGCCGTCACGACGGGCATTGCCGCTGCGACGCTTCTCCTTCTCGCGCTCGACCTTGCGACCGGATCCTCAGGCATTCCGCTCCGGGAGCTTCTCGCGTCGCTCCTCGCAGGACCCTCGGCCGACAACCCGCAGGCGCTCATTCTCTGGGAGCTCCGGCTTCCCATGTCGGTAACGGCGCTCTTCGTGGGCGCGTCGCTTTCGCTCGCGGGCCTCTCCATTCAGACGATTACCGCCAATGCGCTTGCAAGCCCCTCGACCCTCGGCATCACCTCAGGCGCGAGCTTCGGCGCGGCGCTTGCGATCACTGCCGGGTTCACGATCGCCGGAGAACTCTGGACCGGCACCATCGCCGCCGCCTTCATCTCCGCGCTCCTCATCTGCGGCCTGATCCTCGCCCTCGGGCGCATGCGCGGGATGACGCCCTCGACCCTGATCCTCGCGGGCATCATCATGAACTTCTTCTTCATCGCGCTCGAGCAGCTTCTCATCTACCTTGCGTCCCCCGAGACCGCTCAGCTCATCAACGGCTGGACCTTCGGGAACCTTGAGCGCGCCGGCTGGCTCTCGGCCGCCGCGGCGGGCGGAGCGCTCCTTCTGGGGCTCCTCATGCTCGCCCCCGCCGCCTGGCAGCTCACGACGCTCTCCGTCGGCGAAGAGCGCGCGAAGAGCCTCGGCGTCCCCGTCGCGCGGTTGAGGATCCTTGTTTTTGCGGTCTCGTCGCTTCTCGTGGCGGCGGCAGTCTCCTTCATCGGCACGATCGCCTTCGTGGGGCTCGTAGCGCCCCACTGCGCGAAGCTGCTCCTCGGCGACGATCAGCGCTGGCTCATCCCGGGAAGCATTCTCTCGGGCGGCTTCATCATGCTCCTCTCCTCCCTCATCGCTAAGTGGCTCTCCGCAGGCGCGATGCTTCCGATCGGCATCGTCACGTCGATTGCGGGCGTTCCCTTCCTTCTTGCACTTCTTCTCAAAAGCCGGAGGGACTTCTGATGGCGCTTACGCTCACAGTCCGCAATCTCGGGGTTGAGTTCGGCCCGAAAAAGATCCTTCACGACATTTCCTTCGACGTCGCCGCCGGGGAGCTCGTCTCCATCACCGGGCGGAACGCCGCCGGGAAAACGACGCTTTTGAAAGCCATTGCAGGGCTCGAGCCCCGCACGGGCGACGTGGTCCTCAAAGAAAACGGAGAGGTGCTCCCGAGGAGCGCCATTGCCTACCTCCCGCAGCTCACGCAGGTCTCGAGCCGCCTTTCCGTCTTCGAAATGGTGATGCTCGGCCTCGGGCGGCGTCTTTCCTGGCGCGTCACGCCGGACGTTTTCGAGCAGGTCGATCAGACGCTTCATGCCATGCAGATCAGCCATCTCGCGGATCTTCCGGTCGCCTCGCTCTCCGGGGGGCAAAAGCAGCTCGTCTTCATGGCGCAGGCCTTCGTCTCCCGCCCGCGGGTGCTGCTTCTCGACGAACCCACGAGCGCGCTTGACCTGAGGCATCAGCTGATCGTGATGGAGGCCGCCCGCGCTTACGCGGAGAGGACCGGCTCCATCGCGCTCGCGGTCGTCCACGACCTCATGCTCGCGTCGCGCTTTTCGACGCGCCTTCTCATGCTCGCCGACGGCACCGTTCGCCGCTACGACACGCCGGAAAAGGTGCTCACGCCCGACGAGCTCTCGGTGGTCTACCGCGTGGAGGCGGCGGTGGAGCGGACTTCGGGCGGACGCGTCGTCGTGATCCCCGAGAAGCCCCTCGACGTCGACACGGGCCATCACCATCACGACCACGCTCATTCCTGATTTCTCATTTCCCGATTCATATCCAAGAGCACGCCATGACTCAAACCTCCTCCCTCCCCTCGCGCATCTCGGGCTACTGGGACACGCGCGCCGAAGGCTACAGCCTGCGCACGATCGATGAATTTGATTCCGGCGAGGGCGACCGCTGGGTTGAGCGCCTCACGCGCCTTCTCGACCTTCCGCCCTCGGCGAAGGTTGCCGACGCCGGGTGCGGACCGGGGTTTCTCGCGCTCGCCGCGGCCAGAGCGGGCTGGCAGGCGGTCGGCTTCGATGCTTCTCCCGGGATGCTCGATGAGGCGAGAAAGAATGCTGCGGCCCTCGGCCTCGCCGTTGACTTCATTGAAGCTGATGCGGCGGCGCTTCCTGTTCGTGACGGTGCGCTCGACGCCGTTCTGTCGCGCAACGTCATCTGGAATCTCCCCGATCCTCTCCGGGCGCTCAGGGACTGGTTCCGGGCGCTCAGGCCCGGCGGAGAGCTTTTCTACGCCGACGGCAACCACTACCGGTATCTCGAGGGCGACGCCTTTGCGCGGCTCCATCAGACGGAAGCCGTTCCCTACGGCCACAGCGAGAAATTCATGCTCGGGGTCGACACGAGCCCGATGGAGCGGATTGCCGGAGGGCTCCCGCTCACGCATCAAGACCGTCCGGGCTGGGACGTCGAAGCGCTCCTTGAATGCGGCTTTACCGACGTGACCGTTTTCGAACCCGTCCTCGTCAAAGTGACGGATCCGAAGACGGGCAAGGAATCCGCGCTCATCCGCGACTTCATGGTGCTCGCGAAGAAGCCCGTCTGAATTTCATCACCCTTTTTTCTTCTCTTCACGAGGCCTTCTCATGATCTCCCGCCGCAC
>ERZ1673744.2354-NODE-2354-length-14373-cov-7.697164_pt1 | contig 14373 bp, 7 predicted proteins | sample MGYA00580207_ERZ1673744 | MGnify/ENA primary metagenome ERZ1673744 (study PRJEB41218, sample SAMN15661751) | gut metagenome | host: Homo sapiens | place: Canada: London | collected 2015-08-20/2019-03-30 | study: EMG produced TPA metagenomics assembly of... | reverse complement strand
GGCCAACGTCGGCGCGCAGCTCACCCGAACGACCCGCGTGAGTCTGAAGATGAACACGCAACTGCTTTTCTGGCACCGTCCCGTCGAAGAGGTGAAAGACCTGTTCTACTATACGATGCGCGCCAATCCGGTCGCTTTCCCGGCCATCTATCCCAAAGGCTCCGTGGAGGATCTCGACGACCCGATTTTCGGAAATGCCCCTTCGTGGGACGGTGGTTCTACGGACATCAATCCTTATGCCCTGTTGAGCCGCGGATACGGACAGCGCCATACGCAGTACATCACCACGACCTTCTCGGTGGACCAGGACCTCGATTTCGTCACCAAGGGACTGAAGGTTCGGGGCATGGTCTCGTTCTACAACAAGACCTATGCGGCGACTTACCGTTCTTTTTCTCCCTATTATTACGAAATGACCGACTATACCGACAACGGCGACGGGACTTTCGACTACAACCTGCAAAGCATCGGCACGCCCGGATCGTCCTATCTGGGAACCTCCACGGGGCGGAACGGTTACCGTGAGATCTCGTTGCAGGGGCAGATCGAATATTCGCGCACGTTCGGCAAACACGACGTCAACGCCCTGTTCGTCTACCACCAGAAGGAGAAGGTCGACAATCAGCCCGCCAATGATGAGTACAAGGTGCTTCCTTACCGCGAGCAGGGTCTCGCCGGACGTTTTACCTATGGGTATGACAACCGCTACCTGATGGAGTTCAACTTCGGCTACAACGGCTCGGAGAACTTCATATCGGGTCGTCGTTTCGGGTTTTTCCCCTCGATCGCCGGAGCGTGGGTCGTGTCGGGCGAACCGTTCTGGGAAGGTATCCGCAGCAAGGTGAACCTGCTGAAAATCCGTGCTTCGTACGGTCTTTCGGGCAACGACTATCTGGCCGACAGCAGCAACAATATCGTCCGTTTCCCCTATCTCACGACGGTCAACATGAACAAGGCGCTCTACGTGTGGTTTTCGCCCAACTTCGTCAAGCAGACCGGACACGAGATCAAGACCGTGGGCAATCCCCTGGCCACGTGGGAGGAGAGCACCAAACTTAACGTAGGACTTGAACTGGGACTGTTCGACGCCCTGACGCTGAACGTCGACGTTTACAAGGAAAATCGTACCGGCATCTTCATGCAGCGGCGTTCGCTGCCCTCGACGATGGGCCTTTCGGGCGTCACGCCCTACGGCAATCTGGGTGAGGTGGAGAACCGCGGCGTCGATGTTTCGCTCGAATACAACAAGGCGTTCAACAAGGACCTGCTGGTCTCCGTGCGCGGAACGTTCACCTATGCGCACAACGAGGTGAAGGCCCGCGACGAGGCGAAATACCTGCCCAACAAATACAACTCCGTGCTGGGCAAACCCGTCAATTCGGTTTACGGACTGGTCGCCGACGGCCTTTTCGCCTCGCAGGAGGAGATCGACAACTCGCCCCGGCAGACCTTCATGCCCGATTATCTGCCTGGCGACATCAAATACCGCGACCTGAACGGCGACGGCGTGATCGACGCCAACGACCGCACGTCGCTGGGTTATCCCACCGTGCCCGAGATCTTGTACGGCTTCGGCGCCTCGGTCAACTACAAACGCTGGGACTTCTCGTTCTTCTTCCAGGGCACGGCGCGCGTCTCGCTGCGCATGTACGACATGCACCCGTTCCGCGACAATCAGTATTCGGGCTTCAACATGACGCAGTACGTTGCCGACGACCACTGGTCGGAAGCCGATCCCAATCCCAATGCCGCCTATCCGCGCCTGGATTACCGCTACAACGCCAACAACACGCAGACCTCGTCGTTCTGGATCAAGAACGGCAGCTACCTGCGCCTGAAGAGCGTCGAACTGGGTTTCACGTACAAAAGCCTGCGCGCCTATCTGGCCGGCACGAATCTGTTCATCATTTCGCCCTTCAAATACTGGGACCCCGAAATGGGAAGCGGCAACGGCTTGAAATACCCGTTGCAGCGCGTGGTGAAACTCGGCCTTCAGTATAACTTCTAAAATTCGAGCGACATGAAAAAAATCATATCCATTTTGCTGTTTGCGTGCGCCGGAGCACTTGCCGCGTGCGATTTCCTCGACGTGGTTCCCGAGGGGCAGGCGACGCAGGAGGACATCTTCAAAACCTCCAAGGAGGCCCGCAAGTACCTCAATACGCTCTACACCTACGCCCCCAACATCGCGGCCTACCGCTACATGCCCGACTTCTGCGCCGGCGACGACATTATCACCGCCACCAACGGCCAGACCCGTTATTTCCCCTACAAGAGCATGCTCTACAACGAGGAGAACGCCAGCCAGACCTACTACGGTCTGTGGGACGCGACGACCTCTTCCCCGTCCGGGCGCACGAACTACGACATGTACAAGGGCATCCGCTACTGTTACATTATGATCGACAATATCGACGCAGTCCCGGGCATCTCGCCGTCCGTGGCCGACGAGTTCAAGGGCGAAGCCTATTTTCTGATCGCCTATTACCACTGGGTGCTGCTGACTCACTACGGCCCGGTCATCCTCGTCAGGGGGCAGCTGGACATGGGGCTTCCCGAGGAGCAGGTCTATGTGGCCCGCAGTCCGTTCGACGAATGCGTGACGTTCATCGCCGAGACCTACGACCGCGCGGCCGATTTGCTGCACGGGTATCCGACGCGTCCCGATGCCGACCTGGGGCGCGCCACCTCGGTGGCGGCCAAGGCGATGAAGGCCCGGCTGCTGCTCTATGCCGCCAGTCCGCTCTGCAACGGCAACACGGAGTTCTACGCGCGTTTCCGCAACAACGACGGCACGCCGCTGATGAGCCAGACCTACAATCCCGAAAAGTGGAAGTGGGCGCTCGACGCCTGCCAGGAAGCGATCACGCTGGCCGAGGACAACGGGCACAGGCTCTACGAAAGCCCGAACGCGACTGCGGCTGCAACCGCTGCCGAGCGCGGCGAGATCAACTACCACGACTGCTTCGTCGAACCGCTCTGGAACACGACCGAGTACCTTTGGGCAATGGGCGACCAGACCGGCATCGGGCACTTGCAGCGTTACGGAGGCGCGCGCCTGAAGCTGCCGTACAGTACCGACGGCTTCTGCATCAACATCGTTCCGACGTTCGAGTGCGTGGAGATGTACTACACGCACAACGGCCTGCCGTGGGACCGAGACCCCGAGACCATGCATATCGACCCCTATGCCTATAATGCCGAAAAGGAGACTGCCAACCTCCATGTCTACAAGGAGCCGCGCTTCTATGCGTCGGTGGGCTACGACCGCGGCAAGTACGCCATCAACGGCGAGGAGTTCATTCTCAAATGCCGCGCCGGCGAGATGCAGGGCAGCGTGCTCGACGCCTCGAAGGAGTACCAGAGCTGTACGGGCTATATTCTCAAGAAGTGGATTCACCGCCAGTCGGCCTTCAACTACGACACCAAGTCGTGGACCTACCGCAAGTACGCCTATCCTTACATCCGCCTTGCGGAACTCTACCTGAGCTATGCCGAGGCCGATTTCGAATACAACGGGTCGTTGAGCGACGCGAGCCTCAATTACCTGAATCTGGTCCGCCGCCGCTCGGGGCTGCCCGATTTCAAGGATTCGTGGGCCTTGGCCGGGGGCATTCCCACCGGCGACGAACTGCGCAAGGTGCTGCACCGGGAGCGTTCGATCGAACTGCTGATGGAGGGCATGCGCTACCACGACCTGCGCCGTTGGAAAGAGGCGGGCGAAGCGATGTCCCGGCGTCCCAAGGCGTGGAATCTCGACGGCAGGACGGCGGCCGATTTCTACCGGGTCTCCACGATGAAGGAGAGCGGCGTCCGCACGTTCGAATCCCCCAAGACCTACTGGATGGCCATTCCGTTGAGCGAAATCAATATCAACTACAACCTCGTGCAGAATCCCGGTTACTAACCTTAATAATCCGATTGCGATGAAGAATCTTGCGATATGCCTCCTGCTTCTGCTGGGAGCCGTAGGGTGCGGCGACGATTACGTCGTCTACGAGACGGTGGACACTATGGTCTGCATCCCGAAGAACGATTTCCAGGTCCTCGAATACGATGCCGCTTCGGGCCAGGCGTGCGTTTACGATCTCTATCTTTACAAGGGCGGTTACAATGACGACGGAATCACCGTGAAACTGGTGGTCGACCCCTCCGTGCTCGATGTCTATAACGTGGAAAACGGACTCGAACTGAAGGTGATGCCCGACAGGTATTTCGCCTTCGACCCCGAAGTGCGCTTGTCGGGGGACAGGGTCATGGACCGCGCCGAAATCCGCTTCGATGCCGCTTCGATGCTTGCCGACGGCATTGATTCCTCCTATGTGCTGCCGCTTTCCGTCAGGGCCGATGATCAGGGCAAGGTGCGTCCCGAAAAGAACAGCGTAATCATCCGGGTCGAGATGAAATAACCGTGATGCGGAGGAGGTTCAGCCTCCTCCGCATCCTCAATGCAAAAAAATATGTCAAAATTCTACATGCGGCTTCTGTCGGTGTGCCTCGCCGCCCTTGTCCTGGCGGCCTGCTCCTCCTCGGAGGGCGGCGGTGACGACGGCCCGACCGCCGGACAGATCCCCGATAAGGCCGGAATGACGGTGAAGGGAATCGTGAAGGACAGCGCCGGCAATGGCATTGCCGGGGTGGTGGTGAGCGACGGCCTGGAGGTGACGGCGACCGACGAACGGGGGATTTACTATCTGGCCTCCGACCTCGCGCGGCGCAATTTCGTCTTTGTCTCCGTGCCTGCCGACTGCGAGATTCCCGCCACGCAGGGCTGTCCGCGGTTCTACCGCAAAATCGACCGCAAACAGGCCGTCAACCGGGCCGATTTTACGCTGACACGACGCAAGACTCCGTCCGACCGCCATTCGCTGATCGTTATGGCCGACATTCAGCTGGCTGCCGATAACACGTCGGTGGATTCCTATCTCGGTCATGTCGTTCCCGATGTGCTGAAAACCGTGCAGGGGCTTCCGACGGAGGTTTACGGAGTCAGCCTGGGCGATCTGGTCTGGAACGATATGTCGCTTTTCCCGAAGTACCGTCAGGGGCTGGAGACGCTTGGCTTCACGACCTTCAGCCTGCCGGGCAACCACGATCACGATCCGGCCGAGTTGACCGATTCGCTCGCCTTGCAGAGCTACGAACGTTATTTCGGTCCGGCGAACTACTCGGTGAACATCGGGAAAATCCATTATCTGTTCCTCGACAACATCCTTTTCGACCATGCGCCGACCGCCGGGGAGGAGTATACGATCGGTCTTACGGACGAAATTTGCCGTTGGATCGAAGCCGATTTGCGCTACGTTCCGGCGGGCAGCACGCTCGTCGTCTCGTCCCATTGCCCGATTCTCTATCACACGAAGAACACCGCAGCGCGCAACCACCGCAATTTCCAGCGTTTCCTCGATGCGATAAGCCCCTATAAGGTCCATGCCTTCGGGGGGCACAAGCACTACCATGACATTTACCGTTACGACGACGGACGCAAGGTCATGCACTGCATCGCCCGCACGCCGGGCGACCTGTTCATCAACGGCGACGTCAACTGCGACGGCACGCCGCGCGGCTATGCCGTGGTCGAGGTCGATGGCGAACGGCTCTCGTGGTATTACAAGCCGGCGGGCGGGAAGCGCGATATGCAGATGCGCCTCTATGCACCCGGACGCACCAATTCGGCCTGTGTCTATGCCAATGTCTGGGGTTATGACACGGCCTGGAGCGCCGTGGAGTGGATTCCCGCTTCGGGCGGGCAGGCGGTGGCAATGGAGCGGACGCAGCGCACCGATCCCTATTACGAGGAGGTGCTGGCGACGGGTGTGCGCGGAGGGACGCCGACCAATACGTGGCATATGTTCCGGGTCGATCCGGGCAGCGAGCGGGGCGGCATGGTGCGGGTCACCGACAGTTTCGGGCATACCTACGAATCGTCCGTGTCCTGGTAAATACGACATTCGAACAAAACCTTAAATACAACTTCAACGATGAAGAGACTTTTTCTTTTTCTGACCGTCGCGGCAGCCGTTTGCTGTGCGGCGTGCAGCGACGATCCCGAGGTCGCCGAATCCAACCTTTCACTGCTCGAGGATAACGTGACGTTCGATATGTTCGGAGGGCGCAGCGTCCTTGAAATCACGGCCGATTCGCCGTGGACGGTCTCCTGCGACGACGATTGGTGCCGCACCAACGTCGCTGAAGGTTCGCACACGAAGAAGATCGTTCTGACGGTCGACCAGAGTTTCCTGCCCGAGGAGCGCACGACCGCGGTGCGTTTTTACGCCGCGGGCGAAGAGAAGCACACCGTGACCGTGACGCAGGAGAAGTTCGAGCCGATCCTCGTGCTGGCGGAGGACGGCGCCGATATAACCGTCTACGGCGCCGGGAGCGAACCGGCCCTGAACCTGCGTGCATCCGTGGCATGGAAAATCGAGGGCGCGACCGACTGGTGCGCCGTGTCGCAGTCCGAAGGGACGAAAAGTTCGGTCGTGAAACTGTTGCTGACCGACGACGGCGAGGGCGTGCGTCCGCGCAGCGCGACGCTGACCGTCTCCTCCGAAATGGAGGGCGTCGAACCGCAGCAGGTGACCGTCGTGCAGCGGTCGACCGGAGCGAATACGGTCGTGGTCCGGGCGGGTGAAACCCGTGCGTTTCCGGCGCGGCGCACCGACGGCGCGTATGTGAAGGGCGTTGCGGCGGACTGGGTCTGGACCACCGACGCAGAGTTGCTTTCGGGGCTTGACTACGACGCTTCCCGGAATGAAATCATCTGCACTGCGGCCAAGTCGAAGCAGGGCAGCGGGCTGGTTGCGCTGTTCGACGCCGGAGGCGCGGTTGTCTGGTCGTGGCTGGTCTGGGTCGTGGACAAGATGCCTTCGGACGTGACCGTCGGCGGTATCGCCTGGCAGGACCGCAATGTCGGGGCCGAATACCATTCGACCGATCCGAAGGCCTGTGTGCAGGATTTCCGCTCCTACGGACTGTTCTATCAGTGGGGCCGCAAGGAGCCGTTCATCGGCGCGAAGATCCTCTCGAAGAACAAATATTACGAGGGGCATGCGGAGTATCCCGATGCTTTCGGCGCGATGACGCGCGAGGTGGTTTTCAACGCCTCCCGCACCGCCGGCTGGCAGGTCAGCGGCGAGGAGATGACCGCCGCAACGGCAAACGGCAATCCGACGACGTTCTATACCCGGTCGTCCGCAGCGATGTCCGAAGGCTGGACCGAGGGCGGCAAGGGGCTGAACGATCCCTGCCCGGTGGGATACCGGGTGCCGACGGCGGCCGAATGGCAGTCGCTGCTTGCCTACGTGGACGGCAACGCCGCCAAGAACCAGGATTCGGGCGACACGTACAGCCGCTGGTATGCGCTCAATTCGGGCGGAACCCTCATCGGCCCGTCGACGATGTTCCGCAAGGGCGATAACGGCCGCATCCACTATCCGGGGCGTTCGGCAGCCTATTGTTCGTCGACGCTCGCCGGCGGCAAGCCGCTCCCGATGTACGACTGGAAGGCGGGCGACGCCACGGGCGAGGGGACCTATTACGAACGGAAGATGACCACAGCCTACGGTATGCGCTGCGTGAAGGAGTGACGCCGCTGCGATCGCGGGGGCTTCGGGCGGGAGTGAGTTTATTCCGTTCCGAAGCCCTTTTTTGCGGTATTTTCATTACCTTCGCATGTCTTTTCAAACTTTTACCGATGAAAAATAGCATCTTTACCGTATTGGCGGCCCTCGTGCTGTATCCCGCCGGGGCGCAGCCCGTCACCCCGCAGGACCGGCGGCGCGCTGCGGAACTGGTCGAACGCATGACGCTCGACGAAAAGATCGGCCAGCTGGTCCAGCAGCGCGGAGGCGGCGCCGTCACGGGACCCGACAAGACGGAACTTTCCGTCGAACGGCTGGTCCGCGAAGGGCGCTGCGGCAGCGTATTCAACATCAAGTCCTTCGAGGAGACCGAGCGGTTGCAGCGGATCGCCGTCGAGGAGAGCCGGCTGGGCATCCCGCTGCTGATCGGCGCCGACGTGATCCACGGTTTCCGGACGATCTTCCCGATCAACCTCGCCGTCGCCGCCTCGTGGGACCCTGCCGCCGCGGAGTCGCTGGCCCGCGTTTCGGCCCGTGAAGCTTCGGCCATGGGCATCCATTGGACCTTTTCGCCGATGTGCGACGTTTCGCGCGACCCCCGGTGGGGCCGTGTCTCCGAGGGCGCGGGCGAAGACCCCTATCTGGGCGCGCGTGTCGCCGAAGCGATGGTGCGGGGCTATCAGGGCGACTTGTCCGACCCCTCGTCGGTCCTTGCCTGCGTGAAGCATTTCGCCGCCTACGGCGCTCCGCAGGCCGGGCGCGAATACCATGCGGTCGATATGTCCGAGCGGGTTTTCCGCGACAGCTACCTGCCGCCTTACCGGGCGGCGCTCGATGCCGGGGCCGCGACGGTGATGACCTCGTTCAACGATCTCGACGGCGTTCCGGCCACGGCCAACCGCTGGCTGATGCGCAACCTGCTGCGCGACGAACTGGGCTTCGGCGGATTCGTGGTGACCGACTACGGCACGATCGGCGAACTGAAAGCTCACGGCGTGGCGGGCGACGATGCGCAGGCTGCCGAACTGGCCCTGCGCGCCGGGGTCAACATGGACATGATGAGCGCCGCCTACCTGTTCCATGCCGCCGAACTGGTGCGGGAGGGGCGTATCCCGGAGTCGCTGATCGACAGCCTTTGCCGCGAGGTGCTGGCCGTGAAGTTCCGCCTGGGGCTGTTCGACGATCCTTTCCGCTACCAGGCGAAGGAGCGCGAGAAGTGCTATTACGCCCCGGAACATCTCGATGCCGCGCGCCGCGTGGCCCGCAGTTCGATGGTGCTGCTGGAGAACCGCGGCGGCGTGCTGCCCCTGAAAAAGGGGAGCCGGATCGCGCTGGTGGGACCTTTCGCCGATTCCCGGTGGGACCTGATCGGCTCGTGGGTTCATTTCGCCGAGGCCGGCCGGACCTCGACCTTTCTCGACGGACTGCGGGCGCGTTTCGGAGCCGACCGTGTGACCTATGCCCGCGGATGCGACCCGCACAAGGCCCTCGAAGGCGGTATTTCGGAGGCGGTGGCCGCAGCCGCGAAGTCGGACGTGGTGCTGGTCGCGCTCGGATTGAAGGCGGGGGAGAGCGGCGAGGCGGCAAGCCTTGCGTCGCTTGCGCTGCCCGACGCGCAGCGTGACCTGCTGGAGAACTTGAAGCAAACCGGGAAACCGGTTGTCGTCCTGCTGGTTACGGGTCGTCCTATGGAGCTGGCCCGCGAAGCGGAACTTGCCGACGCCCTGCTGCTGACCTGGTATCCGGGCACGATGGCGGGCGAGGCGCTGGCCGATGTCGTGTCGGGCGACTACAACCCCTCGGGGCGTTTGCCGATGACCTTTCCCCGCACGGTGGGGCAGGTTCCGATCCATTACGACATGAAGAGCACGGGACGTCCGGCCGACGAGTCGGGCAAGCCCAACAAATACACTTCGCGCTATCTCGACGTACCCAATTCGCCGCAGTATTGTTTCGGCTACGGGTTGAGCTACACGACGTTCGGTTATTCGGACCTGCGGGTGCTGACGCCCGAAGCCGCCGTCGGCGGCGAGGTTCGCGTGTCGGTCCGCGTGACCAACACGGGCGGCCGCGACGGCGAGGAGGTCGTGCAGCTCTACGTGCGCGATCTGCTGTCCGGTGTGACGCGTCCGGTTCGTGAACTGAAAGGTTTCCGGAAGGTCATGCTTCGCGCCGGGGAGAGCCGCGAGGTGACCTTCACGCTGACGCCCGACGACCTTTCGTTCTGGCGTCTCGACAAAAAGTGGGGCCAGGAGCCGGGCGACTACCATGTCTGGGTAGGGCACGACTCCGACTGCACGCTCGGCGGCAGTTTCCGGATCACCGAATGATTCGTCTCTCCGGCACGGCGGCCGACGCCGCGGGTGCGGGACAGCTGCAAGGGAGCAGCGGCTTCGGCCGCCGCTCCCTTTTCCGTGCCCGGCGGGACGGTCCGGATGTCCCGGAAAAACCCGTTCGGAGATGTTTCGGACAAAAGGTTCCGGGGAATGGCTGGGCTTTCGCAAATTTTTTCTACCTTTGGAGGTCAAAACAGTACGCAATGATGGATTTGAAGACGATACGTGCCGAACTGCGCAAGCTGACCGCGATTGTCGACGGCTGGGAGCCTTCCGGGGAGATTCCGGCCCTCGAACGCGACCTGGCGCTGGAAAAACTGCGGACGCTCTACGATGCGGTGCGCTTTACGGAGGTGGAATCCCTTCCGGAATTCCCGGTTGCGGAGACGGAGCCTGCGGCGGCTCCGGTGCCCATCGACCTCGGGGCGGTGCTTTCGCTCGACCCGACGGACGAAGCCGTGTTCGAACCCGGTCCCGATGCCGTTTCCGGACCCGCGTTCGATGCGGAGGCGGAACCCGCAGAGCCGTTTTCCGAACCCGATACGACGGTCGCGGCCGATTCTGCCGGGGCGTTTGCCGGGGGGAATCCCGATACGGAGACGCCCGGAATGGCGGAGCCTGCGGCGTCGGATTCCGAGCCGGAACTTGAGGGGGAATCCGGATTTGAGCCTGATCCCGAAGCGGCGTCCGAAGCCGCATTCGTCGCCGGAGAATCCGAACCGGCCGCCGAATCCGGACCGGTCGCAGCATCCGAATCCGACGCTGTGCCCGAACTGTCTGCGAAGCCGGTCGCTGCGCCCGGACCTGCCGCTGCGGCTGAACCGGTCGTCGTTCCGGAACCCGCTCCTGCGCCAGCTCCGGAACCCGCTCCTGCGGAGAAACCCCAATACATCGCGCCCACGCTGTTCGGGCTGGAGGAGGAGACCGTCCGCCACCGTCACAAACAGCGCGTCATCATGTCGCTCTACGATACGCCTGCGCCCGCCGAAAAGCCCGCAAGGCCCGAAACGGCGGAAAGACCGGCGGAGCGTCCCGAACCCGCTGCCCGTCCCGAACCTGCTGTGACGCTCGAACCCGCTGCCCGTCCCGAACCCGCTGCGACGCCCGGACCGACTGTCCGTCCCGGGTTTGCCGCGACTCCCGAACCGGCGGCTGCGCCTGCGTCCGCAGGTCCCGGGCCGCAGTCCGGAACGTCCGTGCCGCAGTCCGCGGCGGAACCCGTCACCGTTTCGGAAGCGCCTGCCGCCGCCGAGCCGGAGGAGGCCGAATCCGGAGCGAAGGAGGTTGCGGTCCCTGTCGGGGCCGTGCTGGGCGAGGTGATCAACCACGACGTGCAGACGCTGGCCGACACGATCGCTCCGCGGCGCGACATGGCTTCGGAACTGCGCCGCGGCGAACCGGTCGCCGACCTTCGCAACGCCATCGGCATCAACGACAAGTTCCTGCTGATCCGCGATCTGTTCGGCGGCGACGGCGAAGCCTATGAAGAGGCGATCGCGACGCTCAACGCCTTCGACGATTTCGACGAGTGCATGATCCACATTGCCGAGAACTACGCCTGGAATCCCAATTCGGACGGCGCGAAGTTTATGATGGAACTGCTCGAACGCAAATTCGCCTGACACGATGGCCAAACTCTATATCGTACCTACGCCGATCGGGAATCTGGACGACATCACGCTGCGCGCGGTGAACGTCCTGCGCGAGGTGGATTTCATCCTCGCCGAGGACACGCGCACGACGTCGTTCCTGCTGAAGCACCTCGGCATCGAGCAGAAACTCCGTTCGCACCACAAGTTCAACGAGCACGCCACGGTCGAAATGGTCGCCGGGGCGATCGCCGCGGGACGCAATGCCGCCCTGGTGTCGGACGCCGGGACGCCCGGCATTTCGGACCCCGGGTTCCTGTTGGTGCGCACGTGCGTCGAGGCGGGGATCGAGGTCGAGACGCTGCCCGGCGCCACGGCGCTGATTCCGGCGCTGGTGCAGAGCGGGTTTCCGTGCGACCGTTTCTGCTTCGAGGGCTTCCTGCCCCAGAAGAAGGGGCGGATGAAGCAGTTGCAGGCGCTTGCCGGCGAGGAGCGCACGATGATTTTCTACGAATCGCCCTACCGCGTGGTCCGGTGTCTCGAGCAGTTCTCCGAGGTTTTCGGCGAAGACCGCCGGGTTTCGGTGTCGCGCGAGATCACCAAGAAGTTCGAGCAGACCGTGCGCGGAACCGTCGCCGAGGCGCTCGGGCATTTCCGCACGACCGAACCCAAGGGCGAGTTCGTGATCGTCGTGGCCGGAAAACCCAAAGTCCGCCGCGTCCGGGAGGACGGGGAGGAGTAACTCAAATCGAAACGCATTGATGGAAGAGAACCGTACAGACGATACACAAAAGGTAAAACGTTCGTTTTCGGCGTGGCTCGGGGAGCTGCGCGAATTTATGAAGGGCCGTTTCAGCCTCGACGAGGACAAGGCGCAGCGCGACGAGGTCGTGGCCTCCGTCTCGAAGGGCGTGGAGTTCCGCGGCGTCAACCTCTGGGTGCTGATCTTCGCCACGATGATCGCCTCGCTGGGCCTGAACGTCAATTCGGCCGCGGTGATCATCGGCGCGATGCTCATTTCGCCGATCATGGGCCCGATCATGGGTGTCGGCCTCGCGCTGGGCATCAACGATTTCGAACTTCTCAAGAAGTCGCTGCGCAACCTGGCGTTGATGTTCATCGTCGCCATCATCACCTCGACGGTCTATTTCTTCATCTCGCCGCTCTCGTCGAACAGCAGCGAGCTGCTGGCGCGCACCGTGCCTACGACCTACGACGTGCTGATCGCCCTGTTCGGCGGCCTGGCGGGCATCGTGGCGCAGACGCGGCAGGACCGCACGTCGACCGTCATTCCCGGCGTGGCCATCGCCACGGCCCTCATCCCGCCCCTCTGTACGGCGGGCTTCGGACTGGCCACGGGGCAGTTCCGCTTTTTCATCGGCGCCTTCTACCTCTTCTTCATCAACTCGGTGTTCATCGCGCTGGCGACCTACGCCATGGTGCGTTTTCTGCAATACGAGAAGAAGGTCTTCATCGACAAGGTCCGCGAGCGCACGGTCAAGCGGCTGATGATGGTCATCACGCTGGTGACCTTCATCCCGAGCGTCGTCATCGGGTTCCACATGGTCCGCGTCTCGTTGTTCGAGGCCGTGGCCGACAAATACGTGTCGCAGGTCTTCAACTTTCCGCATACCCGCGTGATCGAGTGCAACAAACACTACGCGCAGGGCAAGAACTCCTCGCAGATCGAGCTGCTGCTCGTGGGCGAGCCGCTGGGCGAGGAGGTGATCGAGAATGCCCGTACGCAGATGCGCAATTTCGGGCTGGAGGAGGCCGAACTGGTCGTCCGGCAGGCCAATACGGAGGACAAGGTCGACGTGGTTTCGCTCCAGAAGAGCTATCAGGAGCTGCTGGAGGAGAAGAACCGCCGGATCGGCGAGATGTCCTCGCAGCTGAAACGCTACCGGGTGACCAACGTCGAGGTGAACGACATCTCGCGCGAAGTGGGTGCCATGATGGACAACATCGGGGCCATTTCGCTGACCAAGGGCATCACCTTCGACGTCGAGGGCACGCCCGGCGATACGACGCTCGTGTGCGTGGTGACGCCCCGGGATTCCGCGCTTCCGGTCGACCGTGAAACGCTGATCCGCTGGTTGAGAATCCGCACCAAGGTCGAGAACGTCAAACTTTTCGTGGAACCCTAATCCGGGCGGCAGGCATGAAACGAACCGATCTGACCATTTTGCAGCGCTTCTGGCTGGAGACCCTTTGGCTGGGCGCACGCGTGTTCGCCGTGATGCCTTACTGGTTCAAGTACTACGTCGTCGAAAACCTGCTTTTCGTCCTGCTCTACTACTGCCTGCGCTACCGCATGAAGGTCGTCAAGACCAACCTGCGGAACTCGTTCCCCGAGAAGAGCGAACGCGAACTGGCCGTCATCCGGCGGCGGTTCTACCGCACGCTGTCCGAAATCTTCGTCGACACGATCAACATGGCCTACATGAACGAGGAGAAGGGGCGGACGGTGCTCACGGTCAAAGACGTGGAGAAACACGTGGAAGCGGTGCACGGCCGCGACTGGATCGCCATGACGGCCCATTTCGGCTGCTGGGAGTACTGCTCCTACTGGGGGCTTTACGAGCGGTCGCAGATGCTGGTCGCCGTCTACCATCCGCTGCGCAGCAAGGTGATGGAGGAACTCTACCGGCGGCTGCGCAATTACGAAAATTCGATGACCGTCTCGATGAAGGAGAGCCTGCGTTTCTACCTGCGCAACCGGACCGGAGGCATCGCCGGCAAGAACCTCGTGATGGGGCTTATCGCCGACCAGAATCCCCCGCGGCGGCCCGACAGCCGTTGGTTCCGCTTCCTCAATCAGGATACGATCTTCTTCGACGGCGGCGAGAAACTGGCCCTGCGCTG
>ERZ1673744.2346-NODE-2346-length-14417-cov-8.255675_pt1 | contig 14417 bp, 10 predicted proteins | sample MGYA00580207_ERZ1673744 | MGnify/ENA primary metagenome ERZ1673744 (study PRJEB41218, sample SAMN15661751) | gut metagenome | host: Homo sapiens | place: Canada: London | collected 2015-08-20/2019-03-30 | study: EMG produced TPA metagenomics assembly of... | reverse complement strand
GGATATGAATTTCTTTCAGACTCTGTTAACGGATTCCTGGGAATTCACGAATTTGATTTTTAAGGGAAATGGAATTATCTTTGTCCACCTCCAGCGGGTTTTCTGCTAATCTCCGGGCAGTTCCAGTCTTCGCCATGCGAGAAAACCCTAAGAAGAACGGACTGGATACCCATTAGAAGGACCCAGGCAAAAGCGGTTCGGCTGACATAACGGATGCACTTTGGCGCATCACGCCCTGAAGCCGCTTTCACGCAGACCGGATGCGTTTGTTTCCTGTCCCCGCAGGGCGCATCCAAACTTCTCCCTGGCAAAGCGCGATTCTTTTCTTCGCCTTGCTCAGAAGTCTGCCGCCGCCAAGATTTATGAAGAAAAAAGTCAAAACTTCCCCATCCGCCATTACCCACGAGGAGAAAAAGCCCGTTCTGGAGCGCTTCTGGCCGACAGGCGTCATCGCTTCGTTCGCCGTTGCGGCTGCCGTCGGCCTTCACATCGCGGGCTATACGACAGCGCCCGTGAAGACTGAGGCTGCCGCTGAAGCGCTCGCACTCGAAGCTGAAGAAGCCGAGGACGCGGGAGCTGATGCGCTCATTGCCCGGTGGGAAGAGGCTCACCCGAACGGCGTGCCGGCGGAAAAAGAGGACGCGCTCAGCGTCTCTGAAAAGGAAGTTGCGACCTATATTTCCCGCAGCTACCGCGTGCCCATGGCCGAGGCCGAGCAGCTCACCACGTGGGCCGTGGAAATCGGCGCGGGCTTTGACGTCGATCCGCTGCTGATACTCGCCGTCGCCGCGGTGGAGTCGAGCTTCAATCCCAAGGCGAAGAGCGGCGCAGGCGCTGAAGGCCTCATGCAGGTGATGACGCGCGTTCATGCGGAAAAGTTCCATGCCTTCGGGGGCCCTCAGACGGCGCTTGAACCTTATCCCTCGATGGTCGTCGGCACGTCTATCCTTTCGCGCCTCATCACGCGGACGGGGAGCGTTCAGAAAGCCCTCAAATTCTATTTCGGCGCGGCGAATCAGCCGTCCGACGGCGGCTACTCCGAAAGGGTCTTCAAGGAACGAAGCCGCATGCGCGTTGCCGCCGGAGGCGACTCCGACCATGCCGTGCAGCTTTCGAGAAAGAAGCGCACCGGACCGGAATTTGCTCAAACCCGCGCCGGCGTGAAGCAGCTGGGCTTCAGGGAGTGGACGGAAGTGACGGGGATCGTCGAGACGAAGCTCGCCCAGAATGAAGGAAAGGTTCGCCAGCTCCAGGCGTCGAGCGACGACGCGCAGAAGCGCTCCGCCGAGCCTCTCGAAAATGCGCCCGGAGATGCGGGCGGCCCGACCCGGCTGAACTGAGGTTTGGACTTAAAGTGCGACCAGCGGACTGCTTCTCAGCGCGGGAAGTCTCCGGCAATCGTTTGAAGCCAGCAGGCGGCTGCAAGTCCTGCCGTTTCTGTTCTCAGCACGCGGGGCCCGAGGAGCATCGGCGTCCAGCCCGAGGCTGCAGCGAGTTCAATTTCCGCGCTGGTGAAGCCCCCTTCCGGGCCGACGGCGAATGCCGCCGAGCGGAGTCCCGGTCGAATGGCTTCCGGTATCCGCGGCTCCGCTCCCGGGGCGAGCATGAGGCGAACTTCGCCTTCTGCTTCGGCAAGCCCGCTTTTAAGCGTCGGCGCAGCCGAAATTCGCGGGACGACATTTCTCCCGCATTGCTCCGCCGCCGAGCGTGCAATATCCGTGAGCCTTGAAAGGCGCTTTGCGAGCCGGTCTCCCGAGAGCTTCGTGACGGATCTTTCCGCCGGAACCAGAAGAATGGCGGAGATGCCGGTTTCGACGGCCTTTTCCACGATCCATTCCATCTTTTCCGGGGCGACGAGGCTCTGAACGAGGGTCATGAAGACCGGGGATTCGTTTGCCTTCTCCGTCACGGCATCAATTTCCACCCATGCGGAGTCGGCAGAAAAGCCAATGGGCCCCGACCAGGCAAAGCCCGAGCCGTTGAAGACCTCGACCCGTTCGCCTGCGGCAAGCCGCAGCGCCCGGCCGGCATGGTGCGCGGCTTTGGCGGGAAGCGTGAAGGAAGAGCCCTCGGCGAAGGCATCGGTCGGAGCATCAACGAAAAAGCGCGGCAGAGACATGACGGACTGGGAGAAAACAGGATTCGGGAAAAAGGTCCCTGAATGTTAAAATATTAGATTCAGTGAGGGGCCTCCATTTCATTTGAGCGGCCCCTGCCATATTTTCTCTACTCACCGAGAACGACTTCACATGTCAAAGGTCTCTCCCCAGATGATGGCGAACGCGATCCGCGCGCTCGCCATGGATGCTGTTCAGAAAGCCAAGTCCGGCCACCCCGGCATGCCGATGGGCATGGCAGATATCGCCACGGCGCTCTGGTCGCGCCATCTGCGCTTCAATCCCGCTGATCCGAAGTGGCTCGGCCGCGACCGCTTCATTCTCTCGAACGGCCACGGCTCGATGCTGCAGTACGCGCTTCTGCATCTGACGGGCTATGACCTCTCGATGGACGACCTCAAGGCCTTCCGTCAGCTCGGCAGCAAAACCCCGGGCCACCCCGAGGTGCATGTGACTCCGGGCGTCGAAACGACGACGGGTCCGCTCGGCCAGGGCATCGCGAACGGCGTCGGCATGGCGCTCGCCGAAAAGCTCCTCGGCGCGGAATTCAACCGCGAGGGCTTCCCCGTCATCGACAACCGCACGTATGTGTTCCTGGGCGACGGCTGCCTCATGGAAGGCATCAGCCACGAAGTCTGCTCGCTTGCCGGCGTCTGGCACCTCAATAAGCTGATCGCGATCTACGACGACAACGGCATTTCGATCGACGGCGACGTCCGCGGCTGGTTCCAGGACGACACAAGAAAGCGCTTCGAAGCCTACGGCTGGATGGTGATCGGGCCCGTCGACGGGCACGACATCGATGCCATGGACCGCGCAATCGCCGAAGCGAAGACCTCGGAAGACAAGCCCGTTCTCATCATCGCGAAGACGACGATCGGCAAGGGCTCTCCCAACCGTCAGGGCACGGCGAAGGTGCACGGCGAAGCGCTGGGAGACGAGGAAATCGCCGCCACGAAGGCTGCGCTCGGCTGGAACTACGGTCCCTTTGAGATCCCCGAAGAGGTCTATGAGGCCTGGGATCACCGCGAAGCCGGCAAGGCCCTTGAAGCCGAGTGGGACGAAATGTACGCGGCCTATGAAAAGGCCTATCCGAAGGAAGCCGCGGAACTCGCGCGCCGGCTCGCCGGCGACCTCCCCGAAAACTGGGACGAGATCGTGATGGACGCCGTCTGCGCGGCCGAGGAAGCGCAGGAAACGGTGGCGACCCGCAAGGCGAGCCAGAAGGCCCTTAATGCCCTCGCTCCCGCACTTCCCGAACTCCTTGGCGGTTCGGCCGACCTCACGGGTTCGAACCTCACCAACTGGAAGGACGTGAAGAGCCTCAATACGGGCGACTTCCACGCCCGCCACATCAGCTACGGCGTGCGCGAATTCGGCATGTCGGCGATTCTGAACGGCATTGCGCTCTTCGGCGGCTTCATCCCCTACGGCGCTACCTTCCTCACCTTCTCCGACTATTCGAGAAATGCGCTTCGCATGTCGGCCCTCATGAATCTGCGCGCGATCAACGTCTTCACGCACGATTCGATCGGTCTCGGCGAAGACGGTCCGACGCATCAGTCGGTCGAGCACATTCCGTCCCTGCGCCTGATCCCGGGCATGGACGTCTGGCGTCCTGCCGACACCGTTGAAACGGTCGTTGCCTGGGCGAGCGCCATCGAGCGCCGCGACGGCGCTTCCTGCCTCATCTTCTCGCGCCAGAACCTTCCCTTTGTGGACCGCGACGAAGTGGATGCCGACGCGATTGCGATGGGCGGCTACGTGGCTGCGGAAGCGCCCCTCGGCAAGGGCGAGGCGCAGGTCATTCTCCTTGCAACGGGCTCTGAAGTGGGTCTAGCCATGGAAGCCCGCGCGAAGCTCGCGGCCCTCAACATCCAGGCCCGCGTGGTCTCGATGCCCTGCACGACGCGCTTTGACCGTCAGACGAAGGAATACCGCGAGTCGGTCCTTACGCCCGGCACGCCCGTTCTCGCGATGGAAGCGAGCCGCACGGACCTCTGGTGGAAGTACTTCACCGGCCGCGGCGACGTGCTCGGCGTCGATACCTTCGGCGAAAGCGCTCCCGCGAAGGACCTCTGGCAGAAGTTCGGCTTCACGGTCGAAAACGTGATTGCCAAGGTCGAAGGGCTTCTCAAGTAATTCAACCGTCACCACCACCATTATTAGGAAACAGAAAACATGACAATTCGCGTCGCTATCAATGGCTTCGGCCGAATCGGCCGCAATGTTCTTCGCGCCCACTACGAGTACGGCAAGAAGCACGACATTGAAATCGTGGCCGTCAACTCCCCGGGTGACGTGACGGTGAATGCGCACCTCCTTCGCTACGACACCGTGCATGGCCCCTTCGGCTCCAAGGTTGAGGTCGACGGCAAGGACATGATCGTTGACGGCGATCGCATCCATGTCTTCGGCACGCGCAATCCGCGCGAACTCCCCTGGCAGGATCTCGGCATTGATCTCGTGATGGAATGCACGGGCGCCTTCAATTCGAAGGAGCTTTCGATGCCTCATATCGAGCAGGGCGCAAAGAAGGTTCTTCTTTCCGCTCCGGGCAAGACCGCGGATGCAACGATCGTCTACGGCGTCAATGAGAAGACCCTCAAGGCGACCGACATCGTCGTTTCGAACGCCTCCTGCACGACCAACTGCCTCGCTCCCCTCGTGAAGCCCCTGCAGGAAAAGATCGGTCTCGAGCGCGGTCTCATGACGACCATTCATTCCTACACGAATGACCAGGTGCTCACCGACGTCTATCACAAGGATCTGCGCCGCGCCCGAGCTGCGACCCACTCCATGATCCCGACGAAGACGGGTGCCGCGAAGGCCGTGGGCCTTGTGCTTCCGGAACTGAACGGCCTCCTCGACGGTTTTGCCGTCCGCGTGCCGACGATCAACGTGAGCTTCGTTGATCTTACGTTCCTCGCGAAGCGCGACACCACGATCGATGAAATCAATTCGATCCTGCGTGAAGCGAGCGAAGGCGAACTGAAGGGCATCCTCGGCTACAACGATCTGCCGCTCGTCTCCTGCGACTTCAACCACAATCCGCACAGCTCGATCTACGACTCGACCCTCACGAAGGTCTCGGGACGTCTCGTCAAGGTGATGGCCTGGTACGACAACGAGTGGGGCTTCTCCAACCGCATGCTTGATACCGCCTGCGCCATGATGGCTGCGAAGTAAGCGTGCAGTTCTTTTTCTGAAACATGAAAGCCGCATTTCATTCGTATTGAATACGGATGATGCGGCTTTTTCTACATTGTATTTTCCTTTCTGGAGCATCAGAATGCATGTGAATACTCTTGAAAATCTGGCAGATAAGGGACTTCTTGCCGGTAAGCGCGTTTTGATCCGCAGCGACCTCAACGTGCCCCGCAACGACGAAGGCGCGATCACGAACGACGCCCGCATTGAGGCGAGCCTCCCCGCGATCCGCATGGCGCTCGCAGCCGGCGCTGCCGTGATGGTGACGAGCCATCTCGGCCGCCCCAAGGAAGGTCAGCTTCTGCCGGCCGATTCGCTGCAGGTGGTTGCCGACCGCATCGGCGAGCTCCTCGGGCGCGAGGTGTCGCTCGTTAAGAACTGGGTTGACGGCGTCGATGTGAAGCCGGGCGACCTGGTGATTCTCGAAAACTGCCGCTGCAACGTGGGCGAAAAGAAGTGCGACGAAGCGCTCTCGAAGAAGTACGCGGCGCTCTGCGACGTTTATGTGAACGACGCCTTCGGCACGGCGCACCGTGCGGAAGCGACCACGGTGGGCGTTGCCCGCTTTGCGCCGATTGCCTGCGCCGGTCCCCTGATGGCGAAGGAAATTGATGCGCTTACGAAGGCGCTCGAGGCCCCGAAGCGTCCGCTCGCTGCCATTGTCGCGGGCTCCAAGGTTTCGACAAAGCTCACGATTCTCTCGAACCTCGCGGAAAAGGTGGACCGCCTGATCGTTGGCGGCGGCATTCTCAATACGTTCCTTCTCGCCGAGGGTCACCCGATCGGAAAGTCCCTCGCGGAACCGGATCTCGTTGATGAATGCAAGAAGGTCCTCGCCATTCTGGAAAAGAAGGGCGCAGCCCTTCCGATGCCTGTGGACGTCGTCGCCGCCAAGGCCTTTGCGGCGGATGCGCCCAACCGCGTCTGCGGCGTTGATGAAGTCGAAGCCGATGAGATGATTCTCGATGTCGGCCCCGAAACGGCTAAGCACCTCGCGAAGGAACTCCGCTCGGCCGGCACGATCGTCTGGAACGGTCCGGTGGGCGTCTTCGAGATGGCTCCCTTTGCGAAGGGTACCGAGGCGCTTGCCTACGCGATTGCTGAAGCGACCGACCACGGCGCTTTCTCGATTGCGGGCGGCGGCGATACGGTTTCCGCGATCGACAAGTTCGGCGTTGAAGACCGCATTTCCTACATTTCCACGGGCGGCGGCGCTTTCCTTGAATTCCTTGAAGGAAAGACGCTTCCGGCTGTTGCCGTGCTCGAAGAGCGCGCGGATAAGTAAATAAAGCCCAAACCGGAAAACGCGCCCGGATTTCGGACTGTCCTTTGCTTGAGGGCAGCTGCCGGATGGGCGCGTTTTCTCTTTGGCTCACACCAAGAGGAGACAATAAAAATGATCGATGTCAGGAAAGAGCTTCTTGAACGTTTTCTGCGTTATGCGGCTGTAACGAGCCAGAGCGACCCGAAGGCGAAGGTTGTGCCGAGCACGCCGGGTCAGAGGACCCTTGCCGAACTTCTCGCGAAGGAGCTTGAAGGCCTCGGGTTGGTTGACATCGCCGTGTCGGAATATTCCGTCGTGACGGCGCACCTGCCGTCCAACCTCCCTGCCGGCAGCAAAGCGCCCAGGGTCGGCTGGTGCGCTCACCTCGATACGGTGGATGCGGGCCTCTCGCCTGAAGTGCATCCCCAGGTGATTCGCAACTACCAGGGCGGCGACATCTGCCTCAATAAGGAAAAGGATCTCTGGCTGCGCGTTTCCGAGCATCCTGAGGTCGAGCGCTATAAGGGCGACGATCTTGTCGTCTCGGACGGCACTTCGGTGCTCGGCGCCGACAACAAGTCCGCAATCGCCAACATCATGACGGCGCTCCACGTCATTCAGGAAGAAAAGCGCCCGCACGGCGACATCTGGGTGGCGTTCGTTCCGGATGAGGAAATCGGGCTCCTGGGTTCCAAGAAGATCGACTTCACGAAGTTCCCGGTCGACTTCGCCTATACGATCGACTCGTGCGAACTGGGCGAAATCGTCTGGCAGACCTTCAATGCCGGAAGCGCAAAGCTCGAGATCCAGGGCGTGACGGCGCATCCGATGTCCTCGAAGGGCGTCCTCGTCAACCCGATTCTCGCCGCGCACGACTTCATGAGCATGCTCGACCGCACGCAGACGCCGGAATGCACGGCCGGCACCGAGGGCTTCGTCTGGGTGAACGGCATTTCGGGCGGCCCCTCGCGCTGCTCGGTCTCGCTCAAGATCCGCGATCACAACCTCGAAGGCTACAAGGCCAAGAAGGCGCTCATTGCTGCCGCCGTCGAATATCTGAAGGTCCGCTATCCGCGCGCCAAGTTTGCGCTCTCTTTTGAAGACGTCTACGGCAACATCGCCGACGCGATCAAGCCTGAGAACAGCGCCTGCGTGGATCTCCTGCGCGAAGCGATGGCGATTGAAGGCGTGAAGCCCATCAATCTCGCCATGCGCGGCGGTACGGACGGCTCCTTCATCTCGACGCAGGGCATCCCGACCCCGAACTACTTCACCGGTGCGCACAACTTCCACAGTTCCTGCGAATTCATGCCGATGTCTTCCTGGGTGAAGAGCCTTGGCGTGACGCTGCGCCTGGTGGCGCTCACGGCTGAAGCGAAGTAATTCCGAAAGCTTCGGGCGAAAAAAGAACGCGCGGGAGATTCTCCAGCGCGTTCTGCTCAAAATTTTCCGGCGGCGCTCTTCCTTGCAGGGAAAAGCGCCGTTTCTTTTGACGGGTTTTATTCCGCCCAGCCGTAGTGCTTGGCAAGCACCGACTGGGAGTCGACGGCCTTGCCGTTCTTCGGAACCGAGAGGCGCTTGTAGCTTCCGTCGCTCAGGAGCTCCCAGCTCTGCACGTTGTCGGCAAGCTGCAGATCGAGCGTCGCCTTGATGCGGTCGCGGATGTTCTTGTCGAGCACGGGCGTAAGCACCTCGATGCGGCCGTCAAGATTGCGGGGCATGAGGTCGGCCGAGCCGATCAGCATGAAGGGATTCCCGCCGTGACGGAAGTAGTAGGCGCGGGCGTGTTCGAGGAACCTTCCCACGATGCTCTTCACGGTGATGTTTTCGCTCACCCCCGGGATGCCGGGACGCAGGCAGCAGATGCCGCGCACGATGATCGAAATCCTGACGCCCGCCTGGCTTGCAGCGTAAAGCGTGCGGATGATGGCGCGGTCGACGAGCTGATTGCACTTGAGGATGATTTCGCCCTTGCCCGACTTCTTGTGGCACTCGATTTCGCGCTCAATGTGGGCAATGATGGCGTTCCGGGTGCTGTGGGGCGAGACGACAAGCTCGCGGTACTTCGTCTGATCGGAATACCCCGTCATTACGTTGAAGAGGTCGGAGACGTCCGAGCAGATGTCGCGGTTGGCCGTGAAGAGCGCATAGTCGGTGTAGATCTTCGCCGTTCCCGGGTTGTAGTTGCCGGTCGAAATGTGGACGTACCGGCACATGCCTTCCGACTCGCGCCGCACAACGAGGCAGAGCTTCGCGTGGATCTTGAGGCCGGCAAAGCCGTAGACGATGTTGACGCCCGCCTTTTCCATTTCCTCAGCCCAGTTGATGTTGCGCTCCTCGTCAAAGCGGGCTTTGAGTTCAACAACAGCCGTCACCTGCTTGCCGCGTCTTCTCGCGTCGATGAGGGCCGCGACGATGGGGCTGTTGCTGCCGCAGCGGTAGAGCGTCTGCTTGATGGCAACGACCTGCGGGTCGCTCGCCGCTTCGCGGATGAATTCAAGAACGCCGTTGAAGCTTTCGTACGGGTGGTAGAGGAAGACGTCGTGGCTCTTGATGGTCGGGAAAACGTCGCCCTCGGCAATGAAGGCAGGTTCGAGCCCCTTATAGGGCGCGTCCTTCAGGTTCGGGCGGTCGAGGCCGATCAGGGGCATGAATTCGCTCATGGCGAGCGGGCCCTTGATGCGGAAGACCTGGAAAGGCAGAAGATCGAGCTTTTCCGTAAGGAAGTTGGTGAGCGCCGGGTCCGAACCGTGCTCCACTTCAAGACGGATCACGTCGCCGAAGCGCCTCTGGTCGATGAAGTCCTTCACCGCAGCGAGCAGGTCGTCGGCTTCGTCTTCCTCAATCTCGAGGTCGGTATTGCGGGTGATGCGGAAGATGAAGGACTTCTTCACCTTGTGGCCGCTGAAGAGCTTGTCGAGATGCTCGCGGATCAGGTCCTCAATCAGGATGATGTCGTCGTCGCGTCCGTTCGAATTGAAGCCGAGCTCCGCATAGGCGGATTCCTTCGTGCGGGGCACGAAGATGAAGCGCGGCATGTTGTTCGGGCACTTGAGGCGCGCGTAGCGGACGTTGCCGTCCTCAGATTCGAGCTCGATCAGAATGTTGATCGAAATGTTCGAGATGGTGGGGAACGGGTGGCCGGCGTCGATCGCCTGAGGCGTGAGGATCGGATAGATCTCGTTCAGGAAGTACCCCTCGAGGAAGTCCTTCTGCTTGACCGTCAGATCCTTGTAGCGGACGATGTTGATGCCCTTCTTCGCAAGTTCCGGAAGGAGCTTCTGCTTCCAGTGGTTCTGGGCGCGCGTGAGCATGCCGAGAACGCGGCGGCGGATTTCGGCGAGCTGCTTCACGGGAGCGAGTCCGTCCGCAGAGGTCGACGGTGCGCCGATCTTGAACTGACGGATGATGTTTGCCACGCGAACCATGAAGAATTCATCAAGGTTGTTGTGGAAGATCGCGAGGAACTTGAGCTGCTCGAGGAGCGGCGTCTTCGGATCGCACGCTTCATCAAGCACCTTGCGGTCGAATTCAATCCAGTTGAGTTCGCGATTGATGTAAAGAAGCGGGTCGTTCAGGTCCGGCACGCCCTCAACAGGCGGAAGCGGCGGCGGGACGTCGTCGCTCTGGGCCTGAGGCGTGCGGCGGGCCGCACGGCTCTTTGCGGGGGCGCGCTTTTTCTGAGCGGGAGCCTTCGCAGTCCCGGACGCTTTTTTGGTCGTCTGAGCCGCAGACGCAGTTTCGGGCGCAGGCGCTTCAGGAGCGGCCGCTTCCTTGGGGTTAACGGGCGTTTCCGCGGCCGTCTTCAGGTCGGCGGCAGCGGCTTCTTGATTTTGTTTTTCCGTCATCGGCATTCCGCAGAATAAGAGAAAATGATGTGATTTTCCTCTTATTCTAGGCTCAAAAATATGACGGATTAATGACGATTATCCCTGAGGAAACGGCCTCAGAACTTTGCCGCCTTGGATTCCTGGAACTTCTGGAACCACTTCCAGGCAAAGCCCACGATGATGGGACCCGAGATGGCGGCGAGGATGCCGAGGAGCAGAATCTTCGAGAGATTCTGCTGAATGAAGGGGATGTTGCCGAAGAGGTAGCCCGCTCCGACAATGGAGACCGCCCAGAGGACGGCGCCCGCGCCGCTGAAGAGTTCAAAGCGCAGTCCGTCCATTCGCGCCGCACCGGCGACAAGCGGCGCAAAAGCGCGGATGATGGGCACGAAACGGGCGAGAAGAATGGTTTTGCCGCCGTGCGAGACGTAGAACTCGTGCGCATGCTGGAGCTTTTTCGCATCCAGCCAGCGGATGTTGCCGTCGTAAATTTTGTTCCCCAGCCATTTTCCGGTTGCATAGCCTACGGAATTGCCGAAGATTGCACCGAGGATGACGGCAAGCATGATCATCCAGGGACTCGCCGTACCCGCGGCAGCAACAGTGCCGGCGACGAAAAGGAGCGAATCGCCCGGCAGAAACGACATGACGACGCATCCCGTTTCCAGAAAGAAGATGATGAACATCGCGACATAGATGAGCGTGCCGTAGTTTGTCGCAAGCGACACGAGAAAATGGTCGGCATTGGTGAAAAGCTCAACAATCAGTCCGAAGATGTCCATGGTCGGAAACGTCAAAATTTCTGTAAAGGAAAAAGCCTGAATCCCGAAGGATTCCCTGTCGGGCCCCCTATCATAACGGGATGACGCTTTAGCGCTCCTTAGCGCATGCCAGGATTTAATCCTCACATGCAACACCCGTAACACTTTGCATTTGCTGCCATGAGGGCAGCGTACTCTTGAGTTCAACATCAATGCCCCGCCGTTCCATTCAAGAACTTTCCTCTCAGCTCATCAGCCAGATCGCCGCAGGCGAGGTGATTGAGCGTCCGGCTTCCGTCGTTAAGGAACTCGTTGAAAATTCCGTCGATGCCGGAGCCGACCGCGTTGAAGTGCGCATTGAGGGCGGGGGGCTCCAGCGCATACTTGTTTCCGACAACGGCTGCGGCATTCCGAAGGATGAGCTCTCTTTGGCATTAAAGAGACATGCGACAAGCAAGGTGAAGTCGCTCGAAGAGCTCGAGCATGTGGTGACGCTCGGTTTTCGCGGCGAAGCGCTCGCATCAATTGATTCCGTGGCGGATCTGCGCATTCAGTCAAGAACGCCCGACGAAAATCAGGCGTGGCAGATTCATGAGGGAACGGTTGAGCCCGCCCCCGGCATGGAGCCCGGCACGCGCATTGAAGTGAAGGATCTTTTCTATAAGACTCCGGCGCGGCGCAAGTTCATGAAATCGGAGAGCACCGAGAATGCGCATGTGGTGACGCAGCTCGAGCGCATTGCTCTCGCGAACCCGTCGGTCTCGCTCACGCTCTTCACGAACGGCAGGCAGACCATGCGTCTCGAGCGCGGGGAGTCGCACGCCGCACGCATCGCGGATCTGATGCCGAAGGACTTCCGGGGGGCTTCGCGCGAAGTGGATGCGCAGTCCGGCAAATGGCGGCTTACCGGGCTGATTGGGCTTTCCACCATTTCGAGGACCCGCACGGAGGCGCAGTACTTTTTTGTGAACGGCCGCTTTATCCGCGACCGCGTGATGGCGCATGCCGTGCGTGCCGCTTATGAGGACGTGCTTCACGGTCAGGCGCAGCCGATGTACTGTCTCTTCCTTGAGCTTCCCCCCGACGAAGTCGACGCCAATGTGCATCCGACGAAGACGGAAGTGCGCTTCAGGGAATCGGGTCGGGTGCATCAGTTTGTCACGCAGACCGTGAAGGCCGTCATTGCGCCTCCGCTTTCGTCCGATGAGGGGCGGCCGGCCTTTGCCGACAGCGCTTTTTCTGCCAGGTCCGGGGCCGTGCCGGAACGACGCGAGAGCTCTATTTTTGGAGGAAATGCCAGGGGAGAACGTGCGCCGGAGGAAGTGCCGGAACCGAAACCCGCCGCAGCTCCTATGCCCTTTGCCTATCCGTCCGCACAAAGACCTTCCCCGCAGGCGGTGGATCGGGCGATGGCGCTTTTCGGCGCAAAAAGCACTCTGACGCCGGAAAAGGAAGAGGCTGAGTCCGAATCTGAAATGCCTTCACGCGATGAAAGCAAAAGGCGTGACGTGCCGGTCGTTCCGCCTTTCCCATCCTTTGAGCCGGCGAAGGTTCAGGAGCCGCAGCCCGAGAACATTTTCGAGGAAGCTGACGGGAGCGACGGCGCACAGACCGATGGCGCGGGCGAACTTGGCCACGCCGTGGCGCAGATCGGGGGCGTCTACATTCTTGCGGAAAATGCGAGAGGCCTCGTCATCGTGGATATGCATGCGGCTGCGGAAAGAGTGCTTTACGAGCGCTTGAAGAAAGCGATGGATGAAAGCCGCATGGCAGTGCAGCCGCTTCTTATTCCGCTCGTCGTCCGCGTGACGCCTCTGCAGTATGCGGCCTTTGAGGAGCATGTCGAGGAGCTTGGGAAACTGGGCCTCGATGCCACGGGGGCGGATCAGCAGGCGGTGGTGCTGAGAAGCATCCCTGCCATGCTCTCGGACACGCCTGTGCCTGAGCTTGAGGCACTGCTGCGGGAGGTGCTCGACGACCTTCATCAGTACGATCAGTCGGAAGCGATTGAAGTGCTTCGCAATCGGATTCTCTCAACGATGGCCTGCCACAGTGCGTTCCGCGCGAATAGAAGACTCTCCATCCCTGAAATGAATCAGCTTCTGAGGGATATGGAAAAAACAGAGCGGGCGGATCAGTGCAACCATGGGCGCCCCACCTGGACGGCGCTTTCCATGGAAGAGCTTGATCGCCTTTTCATGAGGGGGCGCTGATGACTGAAAAACCGATTGCCTTGCTTCTGCTCGGACCCACGGCATCCGGAAAATCCGCGCTGTCGCTCAAGCTCGCGGAAAAGTACCCTGTGGAAATCATTTCGATTGACTCAGCTTTGGTCTACCGGGGGATGGACATCGGGAGCGCCAAGCCGACCGAGGAAGAACTTCGGGCAGCGCCGCACCATCTCATCAATATCCGTGAGATCAATGAACCCTACAGCGCTGCAGACTTCGTGACGGACTGCACAAGGCTTGTGCACGAAATCCGGGGGAGAAACCGGATTCCACTCATCGTGGGCGGAACCATGCTTTACGCCAAGGCGCTTCGCGAAGGGATAGACGAAATGCCGACGACGTCGCCTGAGATTCGGGCAGGCGTCGCCGAGGAGGCGGAAAAGCTCGGCTGGCCCGCCATGCACGAAATGCTGAGGATCTGTGATCCGGAGACGGCGGCGCGGCTCGCGCCCAACGACAAGCAGCGGATCGGCCGTGCGCTCGAGGTCTTCCGCATGACGGGTAAGCCTCTCTCGAGCTTTCATCGGCGCGAAGCCCGTCCCGCGTTTCCGATGATGACGGTGGCACTGGTGCCCGAGGACCGCAAGCGCCTTCATGAACTGATTGAAAAGCGCTTCGACGTCATGTTGGCCGCAGGATTTCTCGATGAAGTGAAAGGGTTGATGGCAAGGCCCGATTTCGATCCCGAAAGCCCGGCCATGCGTGCGGTGGGTTACCGTCAGGCCATCGAATATCTCGAAGGCAGGCGCACCTACGATGAATTCCGGCTCGCCGGCATTGCCGCAACGCGTCAGCTCGCCAAACGGCAGCTGACGTGGCTTCGCTCGATGGAAAACATCACTCGTGTCGATCCCTTCGAACCTTCGTCTGCAGGGAGGATTCTGACGGTAATGGAGGATTTGCTCGTCCTCTAAAACAAAAAGCCTCCCGGGGATGGGAGGCTTTTCGATGGTCGTGTGCCCGGCATGGGCGATTTCTATAGGGTGAAAGTCCCGATGAGCAGG